>ERZ780166.72-NODE-72-length-85151-cov-9.550026_pt1 | contig 85151 bp, 82 predicted proteins | sample MGYA00511366_ERZ780166 | MGnify/ENA primary metagenome ERZ780166 (study PRJEB29588, sample SAMEA2162231) | human gut metagenome | biome: human gut; feature: human-associated habitat; material: faeces | place: Denmark | collected 2008/2010 ...
AAAATGATTTAAAATCATTAAAAGGAGTTTCTCCTATTAATTATAATCTAAGAGCTTATGCCAAATATGATAGTGATAGAAGCTTCAATTATAATTATTTAAATAAGGATTATTCTTTTGTAGCAGATGGTAATATGCTTGAATATAATCTTAATATAGGAGATTCAGGAACTATTATGTTTAGAGCATATACTGATGCAAAAACGTCTAACCAATATTTCTTTGAAGCAAAGAATAAAGCCAAGACACGCTTAGGTCTTTATAAGGATAGTAATGATATGCTATGCCTAGATTTAGATGGAACAATCGTAACAACAGGGCTTAAATTTACAGCTGGTACTTGGCACACAGTAGGAATTTCCTATGATACGGAAGACCCTAATGATTCACAGGTAGTTTTTAAATATAAGAATTTAAGATTCTATCTTGATGGCAAAATAGAAGAAAGAAAGATTACAACATGGTTTAATTATAGTAATCTATCATTATTAATTGGAAGAAGATATGATACAGAATCAATTGATAATTATAATGATTCTTATCCTTTATTAGGCCAAATTGAGATGCTAGCTGTATCAAATTATTATGTTTCAGCTTCAACCTTAAATAATTTAAGTAATGAAATAAATGGTATTAATAAGATAAATGAATATAATGAGCTTGATATGCTAAGATATAGTAAGGTATATAGTGGTTCTAAGCAAATTTTATCAAATTATTATTCATATAAGACTAATAGTAAGTATCAAAATGCATTATCTAGCATAATTGAAGAGGAAAGCAAATTTTATGGTAGTAGTCATTATATTAGAAGCTATAAAACGGATTCTTTAGGTAATGTCACAAATGTAAGTGATTCAGTATTTGGTTCTCATGCTTATACTTATAATTCAAGAGGCTTTTTAATTAAAGAGGATAATACAAGCTATACGTATGATGATAATGGAAATATGATTACCTCTGGAAATAGTACCTATAAATATGATAATTTAAATCGATTAATTTCTATTAATGGTGATTCTATTTTTTATTCATTTACAAATCCTGGAAATCCTAGATTATTTAAGGATACGGAATATAAATTTGAAGGAAGAAGACTTGTAGGAATTTCTGAGGATTTAGGAGTGGATGAACAACAGACGGTTGATTATACTTATAATAGTAATGGCTTAATTATTAAAAAGGTATTAGGATATTGGTATGCTGACGATAGGGATTCAGAGGAATATACAACTAAGTATTATTATGATGGTGAAAAGCTAATTACAGAAATTGGGCCTAGAAATAGATTAGATTTTTTATACGATGAAAATGGAATATTATATGGTTTAATTAAGGATTCAAGTAGGAAATATTTTTACATAAGAGATTTCATTTCAAATATCTTGGGTCTAGTTGACGATTCAGGTAATATTGTAGTAAAATACAAGTATGATGCATATGGTAATAGAATAAGTATTACGGATACAAGTGGATGTGATCTTGGGAATATTAATCCATTTAGATATAAGGGATATTATTACGATGATGACGTAGAAATGTATTATTGTAAATCAAGATTTTATGTACCTTCATGGCATAGATGGTTAAATAGTGATAGTATTAACTATTTAGAGCCTAAAAATATTACGTCATTAAATTTATTTACGTATTGTAATAATAATCCGGTGATGTATGTAGATGAAAATGGAAAGTTTCCAGGATTGATTACTGCTATGCTGATAGGAGCAGTAATTGGAGCGTTTGTTGGAGTTGTTGGGCAAGCGGGAGCAGATGTATTATCAAATTTATGGAAATATGGGTTTAAAACGTATGAATGGTCTATGTCATCGTGGCAAACTTATGTTGGTGCAGCGGTAGGAGGTGCAGTCGGAGGTGCATTAACTCCGATTCTAGGACCTGTTTCAACTTCAGCCATTAATGGTGCAGTTTCTTCATTTGTTGGTATGGAATTAGAAAATAGTACAGGCAATTCTAATTATTCTTTCGGTGCAATATTATCAACTTCTTTATTTTCAGGTGCTTTTTCAGGATTAACAGCAGGGGCCGTAGATAAAATTAAAATCCCAAAAGTTACAAGCGGAAGGGGTTCATTAAGTTCTATTCAAAAGCAAATTAATACTAAACTTATAAAAAATAAAATATCATGTATTTCAGCAAAAACATTTGGTAAAATGTTAGCTTTAGAGTTTTGTAATTCAATCCCATCTAATTTTTTAAACTCATTTACAAATGGAATGGTTTTAATACCTGTTACAGATAATTTTTAGAAAGGAACTACTAAATATGAAATTTATTTTTAAGAATATTTTGTCTGCTAATAGTGATGAAACAAAATATAAATCAACAATATTATCTTTTATTATAAGTATGCTATGTATAGTTGTTTTAATAGCAATTTCTAATTTCATTCCTATTGTTTTATTGTCTAGATTTTTTATGGTTTTGTTAACAACATTTAGCTTCTATTTGATTTTTACTTTTTTTTGCAAAATTATTTGTATTTCTGATAATATAGAAAAGAAAAAAGTGAAAGAAAAAAAATATAAATTAAAGTTTGATCCTATAGTAATTTCGTTTGATGATTTTAGTATTTGGCTAAATTGCTATCCTGCCCCTGAGCAACTGATTGTCAGGCTCAAAGAAGAATATCATTATATAGAAATATCTTATGATACTAAAGGTAGAAGAGGCGATTATATTAATAGGAAAACTTATTTTGATGACAAGGCAACTAAAGTTGATGATATTGAAAAAATAATCAAAGAAAAAAGTCAAAGCGGAAAGATTGAAGTATTAGAGACATTTGATCATAATAAACCACAATTGATTATTGATGAAATTAATGAAATAAAAAAAATAAATTTTATGGAATAACAATAAAATTGAAAAAATTACGGTATATGTAGAATATTATCTTAATATACCTTTCAATATACATGTTAGAATGTATATATGAATGGATTTATTTTATATATTTGATTTTTGGTTTAAGTAATATTTGTAACATATACGATGGCTACGTTAACTACATATTTAGGCCCAGTTTTAGCCTTTAAAGAGATGGTGCTAGTGTCGCAGCTGCACTAATTGCATTTGGTACAAGTACTGCTGTTTCGTTTACGACTGAATCTATAGGCTATACTATTGAAAAAACAATGAATAATAGAATACCTAACTTTGGAAAGGCTATGACAAATGGAGAATTTGTCGCATTAGAAGGTATAGTTAAATTTGGAGTTGGTGGAGTGATTGGAAGTATTGGTCATGTTGGTGAAAATGGGCCAAAATTTAGTAAGGAATGGGTTGGAAAGAATATATTTAAATTGGAATTTTCACAACCTATAAAAAGTCTTTTAGATATGTTTAGAAAATATTATTAAGTTTATAATCAAAAATGATCATTTGAAGTGTACATTTTTAGTCTTATGGAAGAAAATGATTATTGTTTATGAAAAAATTTGATAACTTATTTGAATCAATAGCTTTATGTTTACTTTTTTACCATTTTTATGCTTGTTTTGTTGGGGGTTATTTAGTATCCTTAATTCTGCTGAGAATTAAACTACTGGAATTTGGTTTTATTTAGTATTCATTTCCTATATTTGATATGTCTTATTAGTGTTTTAATATTTGGCTTTAGATATTATATTATTAATGATAGTGAAATTATTAGAAAAAAATTTTTTCATAAGAAAATAATCATAAAATTTGATGAAATAACTGCAATTGAAAAAGGTAAAAGCTATGTGCTTTGCTATATTTCTATGATATCATTATTTAAATGTGATACATATTTTGTATATAATAGCTTTGGTAAAAAAATTGATTTGATTGATAACGCAAATTTGAAAGAAGTATTATCAAAAAATGATGTATTTAATGAAGTGTTTAAAAAAATTACTTTTGTTTAAAATGATTATTCCCGATTTTTTGAGCCAGTATTTTGCTTAAAGTGAGCAATCAATATTTCTTATCTGAGCCATTAATATTTATGAATTGAGCCAGTGCAAATTATGCGCTGGCCCTTCTATTATGCGAACCTAAATATTATATGCAATTAAGATTTATATTTGTTAGAATCAATGATTTCTCTCATATTTGTTTTACCTGATTCAATGGTAATTGAATTATGTACAATTCTATCAAGAATTGAATCAGCATGAGCTCCACCGCCTAGTCTTGGATGCCAATCCTTGACTGGATATTGTCCGACAAAAATAGTTGATACGCGATTATATCTTAATTCAAATAATTCATATAAAAATTTAATATCATCTTCAGATAGATTAAAGATTAACCACTCATCAATAACAAGCAAGCTAAAGCTTGCAAGTTTATGTAAGTACTTATTTTCTCTATGAAGAATTTTTTCTTCAGACCTTTTTTGAAGTAATTCGGGTAAACGAATTGTATAAGTTTTTATATCTTTCTTACAGGCTTCTTTAGCTAATGCACAGGATAAATATGTTTTACCTGATCCAGTAAAACCTTGAATAATAATATTTGTGGCACTGTCAATAAATCTCATTGTACCAAGTTGTTTAATGAACCCTTCATTCAGTGATCTAGATTTAAAATCAATATTGGCTATTGAAGCTTCAGGATATCTAAGTTTAGCAATTTTTATTCTACGTTGAATTTTCTCGTTATGTCTTTGTTGGTAAACATCATCTATGATAGCATTAAATCTATCATCAAAAGACATTGGTAAATACATTGATGAATTAGCTTCTTGAGCTTCAATTGCAGTAATAAAATCATGCATAAGCATGGCATTTAATTTTCTTTTCGTTTCAGTATTCATTATTTCTTACCTCCATAATATTCAGATCCTCTAACATATCCAGAAGAAGTATTAGATGAGTTATTTTCATTTTTGTTTTTCTCTTCATATTGATTAATTTTAAAAATAGAATTAATATGAGTATAGCGAGGAATTGAAAACTGTGTAAGTGCATACTCACAAGCATTTTCCAGACGTTCGTTAGTATACAATTTACTCAATTTCAATACTGCTAGAGCAGAGTTATAGCTCTGTTCTTTTATTTTTACACTATTAATAATTCTATTTATAACTTCTAAAGTATTAGGTCCAATTTTTTGAGCCCAATTTTGAATTCTTTCTACATCCCAGTTTGGATTTGTAGATTTTTCAGGCATATGTGCATCAATAGTAGAATATTTATTCTTGATAAAACTCGCAAATCTTGGATGAGTAGCGATTCTTTCGTTATTAAAATAGATTTCTATAGTAGATTTTGTATATTTTATATCACAAAGTTTACCAATATATTGATATGGAGCAGAATAGAAATTCTTTTCAAATACAACATGGCTATTATATCCAACCTTATGCGTGTAGCTCCATTTAGCGATTTCAAAAGGTCTTGAAGGCAATGGTTTTAAAGATGGTAATTCTAATTCTTCAAAAATAGATTTACGACTACCATCACGTTTTTGAAATGGAGCGCTATTAAACTCATTAACGGCCTTTAAAATATCTTTATTTAGCTGATATAAAGAATGATACTCATTATGTCTTAATTTCGCAATAACTGCCGTGGCAAGCTTACCTACTGTACCCTCCACAGACGGCTTTTCTTTAGGTTTTCTAACTCCTGTTGGCATAATTGCCATAGAATAATGTTCACCTAAAGCTTCATAAGCTTCATTTAGGATAATGTCACCTATTTTTGGATGTTTAATTACACCTATTTTTAAGTTATCACAAACAAGTCTTGAAGTAGTCCCACCAAAATAATTAAACATATTAACATGACATAAAAGCCAACTTTCTTCATCCATTGATAAAGTGGCTTCAGCATAAGAATATTGTGAATAAGGTAAAGTACCAACAAAAATATATGCTTTATAGATTTCTGCAGTATCAGGATTGATTATTTTCATAGTAGGTCCAGACTAATCAACCTCAGTAATGATTCCGGGCTTATGCTCAATATGAGAAGTAAAATTTTTATTCATACAAAACTCTCTATAGCCTTCACAAAACTTGTTATATCCACAAGGTAAAGTACCATTATTTTTACATGTGATTAAATAATCATTCCATAACATTTTTAAAGTGACACCAACGCTTTTAAGTTCACTATGAACATAGTCATAATCAATAGGACCATATTCAGTAGTTAAATTAAATTTATTAGGAAATAATAATCTATATATTTCATTTTCCTCCTTTCTTTCGATTTCTTTCCAAGACAATCCTAGAACTTTAGCTGTATTTAACACTTCAGCAACAGAATTTCTTGATATTGATAATGCAATAGCTATATCTCTTCCAGACATACCTGCATTATCAAGTTCAATAATTTTTTTAACACTTAATTTTTTGGGCATAATAAAAGCCTCCTTCTACAGAATATTGAGAGTGTGTTATCTCTCAATTAAATTCTAATTGAAGGTGGCTCAAATAACAAATATTAGTGGCTCACTTCATAAATATTTATACGATTTTTCAATGGCTCAAATAAAGAATACGAGTGGCTCAAAAAGAAAATATTGATGGCTCTAAAACATTGGAATATTCATTTAAAATGATAAACAATAATTTTATTGATAAGCATATATATAAATTAATATATTAAAAATAAGGTATATGAAGAACGAATAAAACTGGTTCTTTCCAAAGTGAGGTAGATAGGTAGATAGATGTCTACCTAAGACTTGAAAGGACAAAAATGAAAGATGGTAAAAACTATCCAAACTATGGTATATAATTTACCATCTTTTTTTGATAATGAAAACACTAAAATATAAGTAATTGTAAATTATTTCTTTTCACGTGGCTTTCTATATATTTTAGAAACATCAACACGTTTATAAGCTGTCACACCATTATTAATTATGTACATAATTCTATTTCTAAAATGAGTGAAATTTTGATATCCAAAGACAATTCTTTTAATTACTTTAATTTGATTGTAAATGTCAACTAATAAATATAGTTTTTTAGTCTTCATCTGAGGTATTTAGCTCATCTGGTATTAAATCTTTTATTCTATATGATTTACCAGTAACGTTTAAAAATTCTATATTCGGGTGAATAAACTTTAAATTTTGATTGAATTCTAATACGTACTTTATTAAAGGCATCTTCAACATAACGTAGAAAATGGAAAGTATCAATTATATGCGTAGCATTTATAAAATGGCGCTTTATAATTGAACTATAAGATTCATTCATGTCAGTAATAACATAACGAACCTGATTTTTTTCATGCCAATCAATAGAGTATAGATAGTCATCAATTGTTTTTTGAATTCTATCTGGTAATACATCATTAATCATGTGACTATTAGGATCATACATTACAAATGCATATTTACCAGATGAACTTTTTAAATTTTTAAACTCGTCCATGCAAAGAACATAACAAAATGGAATTCTGTCAATTGAAACAAATGATTCAAAGACATCGATAACAGTTTGAATTGAAACATGTCTTTTATTAGCTACTGCAGTAAAAGATATATCATCCTTTAAATCCTCTAAAATATTTAATTTAATGTTAGTTGAAAGAGACTGCTTAGGATTTAATCCAGCTATTTTATCAACAAACATTTTAGAACAATTCTTGCATAAAAATCTATGGGTATGTTAAGGATACAAATGTTGGCTCATTAGCATAATATTCATCTTGAAAACAACGTTGTTTTTTACCATTAGAAACAACATCTGTAGAACTACAATTAGGACAAATATTGATTTCTTTTGGTTTGAGATAAGCTTCAATAAAAAAGCCATTATCTTTTATAGTTTCGTTTGTAATTGTTAGTCTATTATGATTTCCTTCTTTAATTGTAAGTAAAATTGATTTATAATACATTTAAATATCTCTTGTTTTTTTAATGTTTTCATGATCAACATCATTATAGAACAAGGGGTATTTTTTTAATATTATTATCTACCCAAGATTTGAAAGTTTTGAAAAACACTATCTACCTTAGAATTGAAAAAGATATCTACCTACCTTAGATTTTAAAGAGCCGAAATTCATAATCTCTTCTTTTTTAATAAAAATGTTAAAATTTGATTTAAAAGGGAGTATAATATAATTAAGAAAAATGTTATTTTATATAAAATAATGTCAAAAAAGATTGAAAAATGACTATTATAATTTTTTTTGATAAAAGGGGAGTGAATTAATGACTTTTAATAATATAATAAACTACTTTAAAGAAAACTTCGATGATATGTTGTCAAATGCTGCTGAAGTTTATTTTGAAGCTAATAGATATAATGTGAAACAAAAATTATGTTTTAAATGTCATAGTGATGATTTATATTGTGATGAAACTAATATAAAAGCAGTTCATCCATACCTTAAAAGTGATGAAAAAATTGAGTTTGATGTAATTGTAACCATAAAAATATGTGGTACTGAACGCCATGGGTGGGATGTTGATTATATTGATAATGATTTGTGGCTTAACATAAATGGAGAAGGAACGTTAAAAAAAGAAATAAAAGATTTTAACATAATATCAATTTGTGACTATGAATCAATTAGGGATAAGCATAAAATACCATTAAATAAAAATCTTATTCCATATATTTCAAGGGAAAAATTAGATTTTATTGCTCAAGATTTTTTGAAAAAGTTTTATCCAGATGGTCTCGAGGGAGCTATTTATGTTAATCCAAGGATTATTGCTAAAAGATTGAATCTTAATATTTGCAAGCATAGTATTTCAAAGGATAAATCTATTTTAGGAAGAATTTTTTTTGAAGATGTAATTTCATCTTTTTATGATAATGAAAAAGATTGTATGAAAAAAATTAAGGTGAAAGCTAAAACGATTGTTTATGATCCGAATGCGTATTTTATGGATAATATTGAAAAGGAAAATAATAATACAATTATGCATGAATGTGTTCATTATTATTTTCATAAAAAAGCGATTGAATTATATACAATTTTAAATAATAAGTTTAAATATTTTGATTTTAAAAATGAAATAAATTTTGGTAATGATGCACTAGGAATAATGGAATGGCAAGCTCATAATTTAACTCCAAGAATACTAATGCCATATGAAACATTTCGTGATGAAGCTTATCGGTTGATAAAACTATTTAGAATTAAAAATAATTGTGATACTATTGATATTATATCTAATGTAATATCAAGCTTATCTAATACGTTTCACGTTTCTAAACAGGCAGTTAAAATTAGGCTTTGTGATATTGGAATAAAAGAAGCTTATGGCTGTAATATATGGTGTGATGGTTATCAGGTGCCTAATTTCACATATGATGATGGAAGTTGTGCGTATAATGAAACGTTTGTGATTCCTTTTATTGATGCGGTTTTGCTTTCTTTAAACTCTATAGTTGATGAGATGATGAAAAGTCAAAAGCTACTTTATTTAGAATCACATTTATGCTTAAATTTAGAAGAATTTATTGGGACTGATATTCATGGTAATAAATTTATTAAGCATGAAGCCAAAAAACATTTAAATAGATTTTGCATTAAGATGAAAATTAAACTAGAAGATGATAATCATTTAGGTGAAAGAGAACTTCTTTTATATAGAAATAAAGAATCTAAAATTAAAACTAAACTTGTATTTGAAGAAGAAACAAATAAATTAGGAGAAAAGGGAAAGATTATGACAATTTTAAATGAAGAAAAAAAATTTAGTAAAGCATTTTTTGATTTAAATAATGATTTTGTATCTTGCATGAAAATGTTAAAAGAAAAAAGTAATCTTACATATGAGGATATTGAAGAAGAAACGACAATACAAATTTCGTCTATAAAAAATATTTTTAGTGGAAAAAGAGATGGAACATTATTAAGATTAACGGTTATATTAATGGCCATGGGTGCGGAGCCTGATGTAGCATATCATGTAATTGATAAATTTGGTGTCCGTATTGATATGGCAAATGAGGAACATTTATTATGTCGATTTATAATTAATACGATGCATGCAGATACTATGGAAAATATACTTTATTATATTAAACTAGCTGGTTTTACAATTTAATTATCATACTAGCGTTTTTTAATTTGTTATGGTAAAATAGGATGAATTGAATGAGGTGTTAAAGTGAAAAATATCTATGATTTAACCTTAGATGACCTTAAAAAATATTTTATTTCAATTGGCTTAAAGCCTTTTAGAGCTATTCAAGTATATGAATGGCTATATCGCTTTCATGTTCGAAGCTTTGATTTAATGACTAATATTAAAAAAGAAGTTATTGAGCATTTGAAACAGGATTTTGAAATTAAACTATACGAGGTTGTAGATCATCAAAAATCAGCTGACGGAACTGAAAAGTTTTTATTTAGACTTCAGGATGGAAATTTAATTGAATCGGTTTTAATGAGACATAATTATGGTACATCAATATGTGTTACATCTGAGGTTGGCTGTAATATGGGCTGTGCCTTTTGTGCTTCTGGTATGAAAAAGAAACTAAGAAATTTATCAGCAGGAGAGATGGTTTTACAGCTTGAATCTGTATATGAGGTAATTAAAGAAAAAATAAGTCATATTGTAGTAATGGGAATTGGTGAGCCTTTTGATAATTATCAAAATGTTATTAATTTCTTACATATTGTGAATGAACCTCATGGCCTTGAAATTGGCTCCCGTCATATATCTGTTTCAACATGTGGTTTAGTTCCGATGATTTATGAATATGCTAAGGAGGATTTACAATCTAATTTAGCGATATCTCTTCACGCTCCTAATAACGAAATTCGCGATCAAATTATGCCGATTAATAAGGCTTATAGGATTGAAGAGCTTGTAAAAGCCATTTCGGATTATATTATAGCTACTAATCGTCGTGTTACAATTGAGTATATTTTAATAGATGGCTTAAACGATTCAATAAAATGTGCAAATGAGCTTGTAGATTTACTTCACGGCTTAAATGTTTATATCAATTTAATTCCTTATAATGAGGTTAAAGAAAAGCCATTTAAACGTTCTAAAAAGGAACAAATGCGCAAATTTTATGATACTTTAAAAAAACGCTCAATGAATGTTACATTGCGTCTTGAGCAGGGCGCTGATATTGATGCGGCTTGCGGACAGTTAAGAAGTAAGCATATGAATAATAATTAATAATTACATCCAAACTATGTTTGGGTGTTTTTTATGCTAAAAAAATTAATTATGATTATTTTCACTTTATCAACGATGCTTCTTATTTTCTTTTTAGGAATTTATCCTTTTATTAAACATGAAAATGTTATAGCTATTCCGCAAATTTGCAATTTAACAGAAATTGAGGGAAAAGAGATTTTAGATTCTAAAAAAATAAAATATGAAATTATTTATGTTGATGGTATAGGTGATAAAATTAAAAAAACGGTACCAGAGGCTAATTCTTTGATTAAACAATCCCAAACTATTACGGTTTATGTTGAACAAAAAAAATCGGAAAAAGTAAAAAATATGGTTAATATGACCAAAGATGATGCCAAAATTATCCTAGAAGATTATCTAAATAGATATAATATTCAATATGAAATTGTTACAAGGGAGGTTTCGGAAGGAATTAATGATGTCGTATTAGAGCAAAGTATATATGATACTAATTTAGATGAAATTTCTAAAATTATTATTACAATTTCTAAGTGTGAATACTATATTACAATGCCTAACTTTGTTGGTGAAAATTATAAAAAAGCATTTGAATTTTGTAAAGAGAATGGCTTTTTATTTGAAGGAATATATGTTAATTCAATTTTGGATACAGATACAATTATTTATCAAGAGACAGATGATGGTTCAAATTTACGGAAAAATAGTAATAATAAGTTATTATTTTATATCGCTAAATAAGAAAAATATGGTATAATCAAGGTAAATGGAAGGAATATGTTATGGCAATTGGACGCGTTATTAGCCTTGATTCAGGCGTATATAAAATACTTGGTGAAAATAATGAAGAAATATTATTAAAAGCTAGGGGAAGCCTAAGACATAAAGAAGTTTCTAAGGATTCAAGCTTTAATAAAAGTACAAATAAGTATTCCAAAAAGGTTGAAACAAAAAGAATTAAGCTTTCTCCTAAGGTGGGAGATCTTGTTTTATATGAGTGCAGTCTTGATACATACTTTTTAGATGATGTTTTACCAAGAAAAAATGAGCTTATAAGACCAGATATTGCAAATGTCGATCAAATTATGCTTATTTTTTCAGCTAAAAGACCGGATTTAAGTTATTTTCTTTTAGATACATTTATCTCGAATTTAGAGCTTCATAGTATTAAGCCATTAATTGTTATTACAAAAATTGATTTGTTAAGTAATGAAGAACTTACAAAATTAAAAGAAGGAATGAGTTATTATAATAAAATTGGTTATCCTGTTTTTTATGTTAATTCGAAAGAAGGAGTACCAGAAGAAATTAAACTTTATTTGAAAGATAAAATTACGGTTTTATCTGGTCAAACGGGGGCAGGCAAATCAACATTTATTAACGCTTTGATTCCCGGCTTTAAGCTTGAAACTAATGATATTTCCGATGCTTTAAATAGAGGTAAACATACAACAAGAAGAAGTCATCTTTATCCATATTTTGGTGGATTAATTGGTGATACACCAGGATTTTCAAAACTTGAAAGTTTCTCATCTAAGGATGTATTAAGAGATACCTTTATTGAATTTAAAAATTATCATTGTGCCTTTAGAGATTGCCTCCACATAAGAGGAACAAAAGGCTGTGGTGTTATTTTAGAGGTTGGAAGAGAAATAAAGGAAACAAGATATAATAATTATTTAAAGATGTTAGAAGGAGTAGGAAAGAAATATGATAATTAGTCCATCAATTTTAAGCGCAGATTTTAAAAAACTTGAAAGCTCAATTAATGAGGTTAAAAATGCACCATTCTTACATATTGATATTATGGATGGGGAATTTGTTCCAAATATAAGCTTTGGTCCTATGGTACAATCACAAATTAGACCGTCATTTAAGGAACAAGTGTTCGATACACATCTAATGATTGAGCATCCTCAAAATTATATTGACGCCTTTGCGAAGGCCGGTTCTGATTATATAACCTTCCATATTGAGGCTGATTGTGATGCTAAAGAGGTTATTGATAAAATTCATTCACTAAATATTAAGGCTGGTCTTTCAATTAAGCCTGGTACTAGTGTTGATGTGATAAAGCCTTATTTACCTTATCTTGATATAGTTTTGGTTATGAGCGTTGAGCCTGGTTTTGGTGGTCAGAGCTTTATGGATAATTCTATTCCTAAAATTAGTGAATTAAAAAGACTTAGAGAAGAAAATGATTACAACTATTTAATTTCTGTTGATGGAGGAATCAATGATAAGACAATTAAGCTTGTAGCAAATGCTGGAGTTGACGTTGCTGTTGTAGGATCCTATTTATTTAAACAAACTAATAAAGAAGAAGAAATTGAAAAATTAAGTCTAAATTAAAAAAACACCTCATATATTGTGGTGAGGTGCTAATATGCGATTTTATGTTGTTAAAATACCAAGCATTTTTAGTAGGATAATTAATTTTTTTAGAAATTTATTTAAAAGAAAGGCTGAATAAAGAAAGCCTTTTTTTGCTTATAAAACGCAAAAAATTGGCCAAAAGCCAATTCAATATCTGCGGTTATTTAATTAAGCTCTGTTTAGCTTTCCACTCTTTAATGCTCTAGCAGAAACCTTTACCTTTTTAACTGAGCCATCTTCCATAACAAGACGAACAGTTTGAAGGTTTGACTTCCAAGTACGGCGAGTTGCATTTAAAGCGTGTGATCTTTGGTTACCAAAAACAGTACTCTTTCCAGTTACATAACATTTAGCCATAAATTTTACCTCCTTGATAACAAGTATTTTTTCAAGCCCTATTATTTTAACTTAATATATATTAAAAATCAAGTCTTTTTTGAAAAAAAATAAAGCTTATGGCTTTTATGTGATAAACAAGTGAAAAAAACTAGTATTTTTAAAAAAATCGACTACATTTTAAGCATAATATAAAAAAACATTTGCCTTTTTAATAATGTATGGTATAATTTACATAGCCAAGCAATTGGTTGTTTATTTTTGAATTTTATGTGGATACACATTTTATATATTATTTTAAGAACTTAATTATTGAAAGATATACTAACTAGATTATACCTTTTGATTTGAATATAGGAGGGTTTATAACCATGATAAGTTCAGTCAATGGCAAATTATTTAAAAGAATGATGATGAATGGTGCAATTAATTTAAGCAACCATCATAAAGAAATAGATCAATTAAACGTATTCCCTGTCCCTGATGGTGACACAGGAACTAATATGAAAATGACAATGATGACAGGTGTTAAGGAAATGACTGCCTGTGAGTCATCATCAATCATTGATATAGCAAAAAAATTACAACGTGGATTATTAATGGGTGCAAGAGGTAACTCCGGTGTTATCTTATCCCAATTTTTCCGTGGAATTTATGTAGGTTTAAAGGAAATGACAGAAAATGAAATTTCTGTTGATGCTTTTATTGATTGCCTATGTTCAGGAAAAGATGTTGCTTATAAAGCTGTTATGGAGCCAATAGAAGGTACAATTTTAACCGTTGTTCGTGAGGCTGCAGAAGTTGTTGCTGCTAAAAAAGGACAAATTAAATCTTATGAAGAATTATTTGAGCTTTATTTGACGCAAGCTAGAAAATCTTTATCTAATACACCTAATTTACTTCCTGTCTTAAAAGAAGCAGGTGTCGTTGATAGTGGCGGTGCTGGTTTCATTAAGGTCATTGAAGGAATGGAAATGGCTATTCATGGAGTTATGCTTGAATCGAATGATTCACAAGCAACAGGAGTTGAATCAGCTCAAGCAAAGGTTTCTGGTGATATCAAGTATGGCTATTGTACAGAATTTATCATTGAACTTAAAAATGATGCAAATTTCCAAGAGTCTGATTTAAGAAGCCCACTATCTATGATGGGTGATTCCTTAGTTCTTGTTCATGATGATGGACTTGTTAAAGTACACGTTCATGTTAATAAGCCTGGTCAGGTTTTAGAGCTTGCTCAAAATTTTGGTGAATTTGTTAAGATTAAGGTTGAAAATATGCGCCTTCAACATTCAGAGCTTATAAATGCTAAGCCTGAAGAGACAAAACCTCAAGAAAAAAAGAAGTTTGCACTTGTAGCTGTATGCTTTGGTGATGGTATTAAACAAACATTTACGGACTTAGGTGTTGATTACATTATTGATGGTGGTCAAACAATGAATCCATCTACAGAAGAATTTGTAAAGGCAGTTAAGGCTTGTAATGCTGAAAATATTATTATTATTCCAAATAATGGAAATGTAATACTAAGTGCTGAACAATCTACAAAGCTTTGTGATGATGCTAATATTAGAGTTTTAAAGGCAAAAACAATTGCTCAAGGCTATGCTTCATTAATGGCATTTGATTCTTCAAATGATTTGGATACAAATTATGAAGATATGACAGAAGCTATTTCAAATGTTCAAACAGGTGAGGTTACTTATGCCGTTAGAGACACAGAAATTAAAGGTGTTAAAATTAAAGCTGGCGATTATATGGGTATTTGTAATGGCGAAATTGTCGTTTCTGTTAAGGAAAGACTTGATGCAACAAAGATTCTATTGGACAAATGTGTTAACGAAGATTCTTCAATTGTAACTATTTTCCGTGGTGTTGGTACACCAGATGAGGAAATTGAAGAACTTAAAGAACATTGCACAGAGCTTAATGAGGATGTTGAGGTTGAGGTTATTGATGGCAACCAAGATATTTACTCATATATTATTGCAGTTGAGGCTTAAATAAAGAAGTTTAATATTGGTTGGAGAAAATCCAACCATTATTTATTTTAGGAGGTACCAAGTGATTGATATTAAAGATAATATTAATATTTTAAAAGGTGTTGGTGAAAAAACACTAGCAAAATTTAATGACGCTAATATATTTTTAATTAAAGATTTATTACTATACGCTCCTAAAAAATATGATATTTTAGACGTATTAGAACCAAATCTTCAAACGGATGGACTTGATTTTGTCATCGATGGTTATATTTCATCACAAATTATTTCAAGAAAAATTCGTAATTCTGTTGATAATATTATTTTCTATTTTCAAACTAAAACAACGAATGTTAAAGTGCTAGCCTATGGAAGAGGCTATCTACGTTTTTCTTTGAAAAAAGGGATGCCTCTTAAAATTTTTGGTACGTATAAAGCTTCAAATAATAGCTTTACGCTTAAAGAAATTATTTCTGATGATAAAAAAAGTATAAATCCCGTTTATGGAATTAAAGGGATTAATGATAATTTAATAACTAAACTTTTAGAGGATGTATTTAAAGATATTCCTAATTTTAAAGAAACTTTACCAGAAAAATTAATTTCTAAATATCATTTTTTAGGTATAAACCTATTTTTGAAAAAAATGCATTTTCCTGATGGTAAAGAAGATATAACAAATGTTTTTAGAAGAAAAAAATATGTAACTTATTTTAATCATTCAATTCAAATGGAAGCATTATCGCTTTTGGTTTTAGAAAATAATAAAGAACCAAAGGATGGAGTAAAGGATAAAATTATTGAATTTACAAATAGTCTTCCTTATGAATTAACCAAAAGTCAAAAATATGCGATTAATCAGATTGTTTTAGACTCAAAAAAAACATATGTGATGAACCGTTTGATTCAAGGTGATGTTGGAAGTGGTAAAACCTTAGTTGCTATGGTAGCTATATTGATTAATATGCTTAATAATTATCAATCAATTTTAATGGCACCAACCGAAATTTTAGCATCCCAACATTTTAAAAATATTGAAGAAACCCTAAAACAATTTAATCCAAATGTTTCATTATTAACATCATCTTTGCCTATGGCAAAGAAAAATGAAATAATTCGAAATCTCGAGATTGGAAGAATTAATATTTTGGTTACAACGCAAGCAGCACTATATCATAATATTCATTACAAAAATTTAGGTCTTTTAGTTATTGATGAACAACATCGATTTGGTGTAAAAGATAGACAAAAACTTCTATTAGAATATCCTCATACAGATGCCCTTTATTTATCTGCAACTCCGATTCCAAGAACTTTAGGTCTTGTTAAATTTGCGGATATGGATATTTCCTCCATGCATGAAAAGCCTCATAATCGCAAAAAAATTATTACTAAATTATATAGTCTAGTAAATATTAGTGAAGTTTATCACGACATCGAAAATAGAATTAATCGTGGTGAACAAGCATTTTGTGTAGGTGCATTAATTGAAGGGGACAATTATCTTGATTTAAAAGCAATTAAAGAAATGATTGAAAAAAATGTAGAAAATGCTAAAATTCAAATAATTCATGGTGCTTTAAGTCCTGAAGATAAGCAAAAGATAATGATTGATTTTATTAATAAAAAATATAATATTTTGGTTTCTACAACCGTAATAGAAGTAGGTATTGATGTAAAAAATGCAACAGGTATTTATATTTTTAATGCTGAACGATTTGGTATATCAACGCTTCATCAGTTAAGAGGTCGGGTTGGAAGAAATGATAAGGAAGCATTTTGTGCACTTATTAGTAATGATATTAGTAATGAAAGATTAAAAATATTAGAAAAAACTGATGATTGTTTCAGTTTAGCTGATTATGACTTGAAATTAAGAGGTCCAGGGGAATTTTTAGGAGAAGCACAAAGCGGTTTTTTAAATCTTGATTTTGAAACTGATTATAAGATTTATACTCAAGCTTTAGAAGATGCAAGAAATTACTTATCTGATTATAAAATGGGAAAAGAGGTAACATCTCATGTTTTGAATTTGATTGAGAAAGCCCTTAATAAAAAAGCGAAATTAAACTAGGAAAAAAACAATAATAATGCTATAATTGTAGTAAAATGAAAGGCAGTGATTCTATGATCAAAATTGCAATAGACGCTATGGGTGGCGATTATCTATGCCAAACTACTGTACCAGCATGCATGGAGGCAGTTAAGGAATATAAGGATTTAGAGCTTGTATTATATGGTGATGAGAAACAAATAAAGCCCCTTTTAACTAATAGCGAAAGAATAACAATTGTTCATACTGAAAAGTATGTTGATATGGGTGAACATAATCCTGTAAGTTATATAAGAAGAAATAAGGATGCATCATTATGTATGGCGATGCAATCAGCTCATGATGGGGTAGCGCAAGCAGTTGTTAGTGCAGGTCCTACCCAATGTGTTGTTTGTGGAGCACATTTAATTATTCGTAAGCTCCATCAAATTGGAAGAGTTGGTCTTTGTCCTATTGTTCCATCTTATGATAAAAGAGGAAGATTAATGCTTGATGTTGGGGCTAATGTAGAATTAAGACCTGAACATATTAGGGATTTAGCTTATTTTGCAACAACTATTTCTCGTGAAATATTACATGTGCCAAATCCTCGTGTTGGTCTACTTAATATTGGCACTGAACCAGGTAAGGGACGTGAGGTTGACCAAGAAACCTATAAAATGCTTGATGAAGATCCTTTAATTAATTTTTATGGTAATGTCGAAACAAAGGATATTTTAACGAGTCCTTGTGATATATTTGTGACTGATGGATTTACAGGTAATATGGTAATGAAAACGGTTGAAGGAACTGCTAAAACAATGGGAGACATGCTTAAACAAGAGATTAAGTCAAGCCTTGGAGGTATTATTGGCTATTTATTTATGCATAAGGCTTTAAAACGCTTCAAAAAACGTCTTGATTCTTCTGAGGTTGGCGGTGCGATGATTGTTGGTGTTCCTGTACCAGTTGTAAAGGCTCATGGAAGCTCTAATGCTTATGCATTTAAAAATGCTATTGGTCAAGCTAGAATGATGGTTGAAACTGATTTAATTAATAAAGTAATTGCAAAATTGCCAAAGAAGGATGAAGAGAATGAAGCATTATAGTGAACTTGAAAAAAAACTTGGTGTTGATTTTAAGGATAAATCTGTTTTGATCGAAGCCTTAACCCATAGCTCTTATGGAAATGAACACAACTGTCCCTTTAATGAACGTCTTGAGTTTCTAGGTGATGCGGTTTTAGAACTTTCAATGTCTAAATATTTGATTTCAAAATATCAAATGGCAGAAGGAGATATGACCAAAAGAAGAGCTCAAGCTGTTAGAGAAGAGGCTTTAGATATTTATGCTGCTCATCTTGATCTTCCTAGCTATTTGTATCTTGGCCGTGGTGAGGAACTTACAGGTGGAAGAACGAGAAAGGCTGTTATTGCGGATGCTTTTGAGGCTGTTTTAGGAGCGGTATTTAAAGAATTTGGCTTTGATAAGGCTTATGAGGTTTTCTCTAAAATAGTAATTCCTTATATTGATGAGGTTGTATCAATTAAAGATTTTAAAACTATTTTACAAGAAGAGGTTCAGGCTGATAAAAGAAGCTTATCATATCGTATTATAAAAGAAGAGGGACCAGCACATGATAAGGTGTTTACGGCTGAGGTTTTAATGGATGGTAATTTAATTATGGGCTGTGGGGTAGGAAAAACAAAGAAGGATGCTGAGCAGGAGGCTGCAAGACAGGCCCTTCTTAAAAAGGCCTATACAAAATGATATTTTTATCATAAAATACTAAGGGTGATATTATAAATATTTTATTACTTGGTATTGATGGTAAAATGGGTAAAAAAATATATCAAAGTCTTAAAGAATATGATTATAATATTACAGGCTTTGATATTTTTGCTAAAAATAGAAAAAATGTTATTACAAAAATAGAGGATATAAATATTGAAAATTATGATTGGCTTGTTGACTTTTCAGAGGCTAATATTTCAAAAAAAATTACAAAGCTATTTCTTTCAAATAGTAAAAATGTAATTTCAGGGACGACAGGTCTTACCTTTGATGAACTTAATGATTTTTGTATTCTTGCAAAAAATAATGATGCTAAATATATCCATCGGGTTAATTTTGCTAAAAGCTTTTGTGAATTTGAAGCTATTGCTAAAAAAATTGCTCAAAAAATGGATCATAATATATTGATTGAGTCACATGACTTTAAAAAATTAGATAAGCCATCAGGATCTGCCTTACGTCTTATGCACGTTTTGAAACTTAAAAGTAGCGATATTTTAGCAATTAGAGGTGATGAGACAACTCCGTATCATTCCCTAATTTCCTCTAATAAAAATGAAAGAATAATAATTACGCATCAAATACTTGATAAAAATGCCTTTGTAGAGGGTTTTTTAGAAGTTTTTTTGAAGGAAGCTGGTGTTTAATATGCTTGAAAAATTATATAATATGGGATGCTTAGATTATCAAAAGCTAATTAGAATTTTTTCTTCTAAATTAGGGCTTTCTTTAAATGCATCCTTTATTCTAATGGCTATTTTGGACAACTACCGTTTGAATCCCAATATTAATTCTAGTAATTTAGCTAGTTATACGGGGAAATCTAAAAGCGAAGTTGAAGAATCAATTGTTGAACTTCTAAATCTAGATTATATTCAAATCCAATTAGTTATGAAAAATGGTAAATCAACTGAGTCATATCGGTTATCTCCTTTTTTTATTAAATGTGAACGACTTCTATCAGAAATAAGAAATGAAGAAGAAGAAAATGATATAAAAGCGATTAATTCTGTACTTGAGGAAAATTTGAAAAGAGCATTGGCACGGCAAGAACTTGAGCAAATAAGTGATTGGCTTTCTGATGGTAAAACTAAAGAAGAAATACTTGAGGCTGTTGACGTAGTAAAAAAGACTAAAAATGCCTTTAGAATGGCATCAGTTAATAAGGAATTGTACAGCAGTCAAAAAACTTCGCAGTCAAAGGGCAATGATATGATTTCTAGTGTATTTGCCCAAATGGTTAAAAACTAATGGAAAATAAGGAAATCTTAGATTTAATTTATAAGATGTTTCCAAATCCTCATTGTGAATTGGAATATTTTGATGACTTTAGTTTTTTATGTGCTGTTGTTTTAAGTGCTCAAACAACAGATAAAGCTGTTAATTTAGTTACTAAGCCGTTATTTTTAAAGTATCCTACCGTATTTGATATTGCTTCTTCAAGCGAGGATGAGCTAATACCTATTTTAAGACCAATCGGTTTAATGAAAAATAAAAGTCACTATTTAATAAAAATTTCAAAAGCGATTGTTGAAGGTTATGGCGGAAAGGTTCCCCATGATTTTAATGAGCTTATTAAGCTTCCGGGTGTTGGCAGAAAAACCGCTAATGTTTTCTTAGCTGAGATTGATAAAAGACCTGCTATTGCGGTTGATACGCATGTTAATCGCGTAAGCTATCGTTTAGGTCTTAGCTCAAGTATAGATAATGTTTTAAAAACCGAACATGAGCTTGAAGCTGGTTTTGATGAAAAAGATTGGATTAAGGTTCATTATGGTTTACTCTTTATGGGGCGTTATAAATGCTTAAGTAAAAATCCTAAATGTAGTGATTGCAATCTTAAGTCTATATGTAGATATGAAAAGAGAGATTAATATGATAAAAGAAAAATTTACAAAAATAATAGAAAAAGAATTGCCAAGATTATTTGATATTACTAAAAGCTTATATGAAAATCCGGAAATTGGCACTTTAGAATATAAATCTTCTAAAATGCTTGTGGATACACTAAAGGATTATGGTTTTGATATAACCTATCCCTATATTATGGAAACAGGGTATTTAGCAGTATATGATAGTAAGAAAAAAGGACCTAAAATTGGTTTCTTATGCGAATATGATGCCTTGCCTGTTGTTGGACATGGCTGTGGACATAACCTGATTTGTACAATGTCTATAGCAGGTGCAGTGGCACTTAAATCAGTAATTGATGAAATTGGTGGGGCAATTTATGTATATGGTACACCAGCAGAAGAAAATTTTGGCGGAAAAGTGCAAATGGCTAAGGCTCATGCTTTTGATATGCTTGATGTAGCTTTAATGATTCATCCAGGGACTAAAAACGGGCTCGGGGGAAGATCACAGGCTCTTATTCCTGTTAAATTCAAATTTTATGGTAAAAGTGCTCATGCTTCAAGACCATATAATGGTGCCTCAGCCCTTGATGCTGCTGTTACAACCTATCAAGGAATTAATATGTTAAGACAATTTATGAAACAACCAAGCTTTATTCATGGTATTATAAAGGATGGAGGTAGTGCTGCAAATGTTATTCCGGAATTTGCATCATTAGAATATTATTTCCGTTCCGAGACTTCAAGTTATGCATCTTATTTAGCAACGAGAGCTAAGGAAATTGCCTCTTCAGCTGCTAAAATGAATAATTGCACAGTTGAATTTGAACAATATGAGGAAGCATATGATGATACTAAAATAAATTATGCTTTAGCAGAAGGCCTTAAGGAAGCTTATTTAGCGGTTGGACTTAGTGATATAAAGGATGTTGATGAAAATCCGTCCGGCTCTACTGATATAGGTGCGGTATCAAAGATTGTGCCAACAATTCAGGGAAATATCAAAATTGCCCCTCCTGAGGTTAATGGTCATTCTAAAGAACTTGCGAGTGCTACTGTAACAGAAGAAGGTAGGCTTGCGATAAAAAATGGTGGCTTATCGCTTGCTCTTCTAGCATACAAATATATTACTGATTATGATTATCAAAAGAAGATATGGGAGGAATTTAAGCTTGAGGCTTCATCAGTTTCTAAAGGATCAATTTAGATTATGTAAAAGTGAGGTACAATCATTTAATCATGATCATAACGTAATGGTCAATGGTATTCCAGATAAATGGCTCTCCTATATAATAAAGCCTAATGATGTTATTAGTGTTGATGGAAAAATATATGAGATAAAGAAAGAAGAAAATGTTTATTTGCTTTTAAATAAGCCGGTTGGTATTACCTGTACAAATGACCGGAATGTAGATAATAATTTAAGAGATTATGTTAATTTTGATAAAAGAATATTTCCTGTAGGTCGTCTTGATAAAGACTCTTGTGGAATTATAATTCTAACTAATGATGGTAAAATATTTAATCAAATTCTTGATCAAAATAATCACATTGAAAAAGAATACCTTTTACATGTTGATCATCCAATTAATAATATTTTTCTTGATTTAATGTCAAGAGGCGTTCCTATTTTAAACAGGGTAACAAAGCCTTGCAAAATGGAATATGTTTCACCTTGCGAATTTAAAATTACCTTGCAAGAAGGAATGAATCGTCAAATAAGAAGAATGTGTAAATTCTTTGGATATCGTGTAATAAGCCTTCAAAGAATTAGAATTGGTCATCTTGTAATTGATAATTTAGCAGAAGGACAATTTCGCTATTTAACGAGTGATGAAATTGCTAAATTGTTAGAATTTAACCAAAAAAAATGAAATCTTTGTGAAATCAGCCGAAAAAATTCAAAAAAATCGTAAAAATCGCCTCTTTATTATAATGAGGTGATTTTTTATGCAAAAAAAATATAAGTTATATTTATTGGCATTAATTCCTATTGCGATAATTATTACGCTAGTATTGATGCCCCAAAGTAAAAGAAAGGATGATGAAATAATATATGCTGACGCTAATCCTTATGAATGTACAATAACCGTAAATGTTGAAGGTGAAGTTTTAAAAAAAGGAAGCTATGTAATGTATAAGGATCAAACCATTAAGGATTTACTTGAAAAATGCGGTACAACGGATTATACTAATTTATCAAATAGTAAACTTCAAGAACATCTTCAAGATGGTGCGACCTATATTCTTGAATATAAGGATGGTAAAAATATTAGTATTGAGGTTAAATCGGCTAATTTAACCATTTTACCAAGTCAAACAGCTAAGAGTGATAAAATAAATATTAATACGGCATCTAAGGATAAACTTTGTGAACTTGATATGATAGGTCCTGAAAAAGCACAAGCAATTATTGATTATCGCAGTGAGCATTTATTTAAAAGCATTGAAGAATTAAAAAATGTTACAGGAATTTCGGATAAAATATATGATGCTAACAAAGATAAAATCACTGTCTAATACTTGGCACTTTTATGCTATTTTAGTGGCTCTTATAGGATTATCTTTAATATCATTATGGTATACAATTGTTTTAATAATATACTTAATTTATTTATATCGAATTAAATTTATTAATAAAGAAATTATAATATTAAGTCTTTATATAATAATTTCCCTTTTATTTTTAAGTCTTTATAATGTTGTGTCCGATAAAAAAGAAATTGCTGGGGTTGTTATTAGTATAACTAAGCATGATGATTATTGTTCGATAGTCGTTTTGAAAGGATTAAGGAAGTTAAGAGTAATTTCTGGTGTAAATATTATTCCGCAAATAGGAGATAGAATTAAGCTTGAGGGATCATTTAAGAAATTAGGATTTGATAGTTTTAGTATGTATCTTAAAGGAAATGGTATTTTTTCATCCTTTAGTGCATCAAAGCTAGAAGTTGAAGGAAAAAGTATTTTCTCATTTAAAGGTAAAATAATTGAGTTTTATCAAAGTCATTTAGATGAAAAAGCCTTTACATATTTTAAAAGCTTAATTTTGGGAATAAATGATTTTGATATCGAATATAAAGAGGCTATTAATAGTATTGGAATTTCCTATTTGTTTTGTATTTCGGGATTTCATATTAGCATGATTGCACTTATATTTGACAAGCTTCTTAAAAAAATATTTCCTTTATCATATAAAAGAGATTATATTGTAATTATTTTACTTTTCAGTTATGTTATATTAACTAATTTTTCTTATGGTGTTTTAAGAGCTGTCTTAATGTATACCTTAACCAAATTGAATTTATATAAACGGCTTGGAATGTCAAAACTTGATATTTGTTCTTTTTCATTCATTATTATCGTAATTTTAAATCCTATGTCTTTGTATTCAATGAGCTTAAGACTTAGTTATATAATGGTGCTAATGATTATTTTGAGTGAGGATTTATTAAAAAATAAAGAAGGATTGACCAAAAGTTATCTAATGGCTTTAATAGCTTTTTTAGTTACAATACCACTTGTAATTACAATAAATCACGAAATTAATTTAATTACTTTAATTATTTCACCAATTTTTTTAGCATTATTTTCTTTTTTAATTCTACCAATTACATATATTATGATTATTTTACCAGTGTTGTCTCCTTTTATGTCTAGTGTTTATACTCTTTTTGAAGATATAGTTTATTTTTTTAATAGTATTGAGTTATTAAAAATATCTATTAGAAATTTAAGAGCTTATGAGATTATTTTATATTATTTTATTTATTATTTAGTTTTAAAATATTTTGAAAATCATGGTGTAAGTTACTTTAAATTAATGGTAATGCTTCTTGTAATATTACTTATGGATGGCTTTGATTATATTATTATTTATGATCAAGTAATTATGTTAGATGTTGGTCAAGGAGATTCAATTCTTTTAAAGAAGAGTCATAATGAAGGAAATATTTTAATTGATTCATATAATAATTTAGATAATTTAAAGTCTTTAGGAGTAAAAAAAATTGATACGCTTATAATTACTCACTCAGATAATGATCATTATGAAACAGCAAATGATATTATTTTAAGGTATGATGTTAAAACTGTTATAACCTCTTATTATGATACTAAGGCAAATGATGATATATCAAAGCTTAAGGTAGAACATATAAAAGCATTAGGTGGTGATTCATACAGTACTTTAGGTATTTCCTTTGATTTTTTGGGCCCAATTAATATGTCAAGTACTATTAATAATATATCACTTGTATTTATGATGAATGTAAATAAGACTAAAATATTATTTACAGGTGATATGGAAAAAGAAGAAGAAAAGGACTTGATTACAAATGGAAAGCTAAGTTTTGATATTTTAAAGGTTCCACATCATGGTTCTTCAACAAGCCTGTCTGATGAATTTTATCAAAATTTAAATTTTAAAGAAGCTATTATAAGTGTTGGATATGATAATAAATTTGGTCATCCTAAGGAAGAAACAATTAATAAATTAAAGCCTCATAAATGCTACCGAACAGACTTAGATGGTCAAATATATATAAAAATATATAAGAGTAGCTATAAAATTAAAGTTAATTTAGATTATAATTTGTTGCAAATGATTAATAAAGTGCTATAATAGGAAAACATATAATTGAAAGGAGTTAGTTATGAGACGTAAGTTTTATGGTTTAATACTTCCGGGCTTTATTTTATCATTCTTAGCCGGAGTTGTTGTTGGCTTTGTAATTTTTTTCTTTAAGCTTGCAATCGATTATATTTTAAAGCTCAATAATTTAATTTATCATTTTTTAAATAATTATATTTATTTTATACCTGTAACAATTATAATTCTTTTAATGGTTTCAATTATGCAAGGTAAAATTGTTAAGAAAATCCCGATTGTAAAAGGTGGAGGAATTCCTACAAGTGAGGGAATTGTAAGAGGTTCAATTAATTTTAATCCTCTTTTAAGTGGAATTTTTACGGCTATATTTAGTTTTTTATCGTATATTATTGGTATGCCACTTGGAAGTGAGGGACCAAGTGTAGCGATTGGTACATCATTATCAAGAATGGTTAGTAAAATATGTCCATCCTACGATGAGGCTTATAAAGGCTATATTATGACATCTGGTGCAGCTGCAGCCTTTGCTGTTGCAACTGGAACAATTATTTCCGGAGTTATTTTTGCTCTTGAGGAAATTCATAGACGCTTTTCACCTATGATAATTTTAGTAAGCTTTCAAGCTGTAATTGCGGGGTCAATTGTCGCAAAATTACTATCAAATTTTTTTGGCGTAAGTTATAAAATGTTTAACCTTATAAGCTATAATGATTTAGAAATATATCATTATTTGATATTTATTCCTTTTAGTATCATAATCGGTATTTTAGCATGGAGCTTTAATCATCTTGTAAAATATGTTGAAAGATTATTAGATACTAAAATGAAGAAGGTTAAGACTTGGCAAAAAATATTTGTTGCCTATTTATGTGTTATTATTGTTGGATTATTTTTGCCTACAATTCTTAATGGAGGTCATGCTTTAATCGACGGATTATTTGAAAATAAATATAGCATAATAATTATTTTATTAACCTTTATTTTAAAAATTATAATGCTTGCCTATATTTCTCAATCAGGTGTAACAGGTGGAATGTATATTCCTATTCTTACGATTGGAGCTTTAGCAGGAGCTTTATTTGTTAAAATTTTTAAGTTAGATGATTCCTTAGTATTGTTTATTTGTCTTGGTATGTCGGCTTTTATGGGAACGGCAATTGGGTGTCCTTTATCAGCTCTAGTTTTTGCGTGTGAAGCCCTAAGTGGAATTGACCATATTTTAGCTTTTGCGATTGTTATTATTGTTTCTTATTTTATAGGAAGATTACTTAACATTTCTCACTTATATGATATTGTTCTTGAAAGAAAACTTCATAATGATTATGCTAAGAAGGATTTTATGGTTATTCAAACATCGGTAATTGTATCAGAAAAGTCATTTGCGGTTGGCAAGCAAACGCGTGATTTATTGTTTAATGCAAATGTTATTTTAACACAGATAAGAAGAAGTGATAAGGATTATGCTAAAATGGATAATTTTGGTGACAAAATTATTAAACCTGGTGATGAAATAACTTTTATAATTCAAACCTATAATATTTGTGATACGAAAACACATCTTGAGGCCTTTGTAGGTAAACAAAAAGATTTTTCATATGATATCTTGCAACAATGATAAAATATCTCTTTTAAAATATCTCTTTTTAAGTTATAATTTAGATGAGGTGGAAAAGAAAATGAAATTAATTTACGGTGATTGTGGTTCAGGAAAAACTAAACAAATATTAGAACTATCTTGTAAAACTAAAACTCCTATTTTATGTGAATCAGACCAAAGAAAACAAAGGCTACTTGAAAAAGCTAAGGGATATGGCATAAATATTCCCATTCCAATCGTTTATACGGAAGGCTGTGAGGGACGAGACGTACTTGTTGATGATCCTAAACGTCTTTTAGAAGCAATGCTTCATGCTAATCTTGTAGGATTAACAGTTAATGTTCCTACAGATGATGTTACTAAATTATAATAAAACACTTGACAAAAGCGCTTACATCGCATAAAATAAAGATAGAAAGAGATGGTGGAGTTACAAGTAGACTTGGATACTTGTGAGGAGCCAAACATGATGGTTGACGTTAAGCCATTCCAAGAAAAAAACGGATGAGGCCAAGTAAGGCCTCTTTTTTTTAATAAAATTATTGGATGTGATATTATGGATAAAAATTATGTTATTTGTGGAGCTTCAAATATAAAAAACAATGATGTTTTAAATGAATTAATAAAAAAATGTGATTATGAATATGATGTTGACGTTCATGATTTAGATGAAGAATCATTAGCAATGCTTGTAGAATCACTTAATACAATTCCTTTTTTAACATCTCATAAAATTGTTGTATGTAAATTCCCTAAATTTTTATATAAACCTGATGCTTATGATTCTAAAATTATTGAGGCCTTTAAAAAGTATCTTCTTAATCCAATTGATACAACAACCTTCATTATTTTAATTAATACATTTAAGGATATGGATCAATCCTTAAAGCAACTTCTTGAAAAAACTTGTACGCTTATTAATTCAGATAAAGAAGAGTCGAAAGATTTAAAAACAAATGTCATTGAAATTTTAAAAAGAGAAGGATATAAATACGAGGAAGAGGCTATTAATGAGCTTTTAGCTCGTTGTGAGAAAAATAGTGATCGCATAGAAATGGAACTTGATAAGTTAATGCTTTATAAGGCATCTGATCATAATTTAAAACTTATTGATGTTAAAGAACTTGTAAGTAAGGACTTAGAGGATAATATTTTTGATTTGGTTAATGCAGTTGTTGAATCAGATAGAAGGAGAGCTATTGAAATATATAATGATCTTATGGTTTTAAATGAAGATGAATCTAAAATTATTGCTTTACTGATTAATAAATTTAACGAAATGTATCAAACTAAAAGTTTGCTTGCAAAAGGATATAGTAAAAATGATATTGCACAGATTTTTTATGTAAAGCCAGGTCGTGCTTATTATATGGTTAAGGCTTGTCAAACCATAAGTCTTGAACGAATTAAACGTAATATTAACAGTCTATTAGATATTGATTATAAAATAAAAAGTGGGCAGCTTGATAAGAGTATAGCTCTTGAATTGTTTTTACTTAAATAGATAAATAAAAAAAACACCTTTTGGTGTTTTTTTATCTCTTATAGGCTATTTACATGAGCAGCTAATTGAGCTTTATGTCTTGCAACGAAGTTCTTATGAACGATTCCCTTTGCTTGAGCCTTATCTAGTTTCTTGTAAGCTAGAGCTAAAGCAGCAGTTGCATTTTCCTTATTCTCAGCTGTTAATACGGCCTTAATTGCAGTTTTCATACTAGACTTGAAAGAAGCGTTAGCTAACTTAGCCTTTTCATTTGTCTTAACACGTTTGATTTGTTGCTTAATATTTGCCATAAAATTCACCTCCGCGCGTTTATATGCTCTATAATTATATCAAAAGATTAAATCAAATGCAACTATTATTTAAAAAATCATAGCATAATATGAAAAAATATTACAACTTAAAATTTTGATTATAAAAAAATTAAAACAAGATAATAATAAAGTTATAAGGATGATGAAATGAAAAAAACAGATTTAATTTGTGAGGATTTTGGTCTTGATAATGGCCTTGTTAAAAAAACAAAATATGAAACGGTTGATTTATCGAAAATAGTGTTAGATTCGGAGAATGCTAAAAAAATTAAAAGAGATGAAGGTATTTATTATACCCTTTTTTCAGACGCAATTGTTGATCTTGATAAAAAGAAGTATGATGATTTAATTATGGCATTTTCAAATGTTATAAAAGAATATTTAAATTTATATGAAATAAAAAAAGATGATTTGATTTTTGTTGTGGGCTTAGGAAATGCTTGTGTTACACCTGATTCTTTAGGACCTAAGGTTGTCCAGATGATTGATGTAACATCTCATTTATTTAAAATGAATCATGAACATGGTCATATGCAAAATGTAATGGCCTTAGCTCCAGGAGTTATGAGTCAAACGGGTCTTGAAACAGTTGACTTGATTAAAAGTATTACCTCTAAGCTTCATCCTAAGCTTGTAATTGTAATTGATGCATTAGCTTCAATTAGTCTTAAAAGGTTAAATCATACTATACAAATTAATAATGCATCAATTAGTCCTGGAGCCGGAATTGGTAATTTTAGAAAGAAATTTAGTCAAAAGACCTTAGGCTGTCCAATGCTTGCAATAGGTGTTCCTACAGTTGTTGATATAAAAGCATTATTTGAGGAAGCATTTAAAAATATAGATTTAAATTTAGATGAGGTAATGCCATTTGCCACTGAGGATGATATGATTCAATTTATGGTAACCCCTAAGGAAATTGATATGAATATAGATGATTTAGCAAATATTATCTCTAGAGGATTAAATAAAGCATTTCATAATTTAAATTATTATTAATTAACAATTTTTTGGTTAATATGACAATTAATTAAGTTAAAATAAAGTTGGTGATATCTTGAAAAAAGGACATGTTATTATTGTAATAGTTTTTTTACTTTTAATTTTGGTGTTAAGTTTTAATAAAAAAAATGACCAAACAACCGATGTAAATGGTAATGTTATCGAATATGAGGAGCCTATTTATGTAGATGGAACATCTAATTTGATTACAAAAGCTGGCCATTATTTATCAATTTTAGTTGAAACTACTTTTGAATATGTTTTTATTATTATAAATAAGATTATTAGCTTTCTTTTAGGAATATAAATTGAAAATATTATAGCAAAATGCTATAATACCAGTAAAATTTAAGAGGTATTTTATGCGATTTATTGAATATTTAAAAAAAAGCTTTTATTTACCAATATTAGCTTTGATAATGATTATCTTAGCCTTTATTTTTAATACTCCTAAAGAAATTTTTGTTGGATATAAAAACATTTTACTATCAAGTAGTATTCTTACAACCGATTATATTGCAATTGGAACTTTAGGAGGAGCACTAGTTAATGCCGCATCTATTCTTATTTTAAATTTAGTGATTTTAAGACTTTTGAATTTAAGAATGTCAGGTTTAATATATGCAGCATTGTATATGATATTAGGTTTTTCTTTTTTTGGAAAAAATATATTAAATTCATTGCCTATATATATTGGTATTTATTTATATGCTTTTCTAAATAAAATTCCAGTTAAGAATTTGGTGATTTCACTATTGTTTTCAAGTGGTATATCTCCACTTGTAAGTTATTTGATTTTTGGCTTTGATCTTGCTTACTACATTTCTATTCCTTTAGGTATAGGAGCAGGTATTGTTGCAGGGCTAATGGTACCTGCTATTTCAAGTCATACAATTAAATTTCATCAAGGATATAATTTATTTAATGTTGGGTTTTCCCTTGGTATCATTTCTTTAGCTTTTAATGGCGTTTTACGGGCATTTAATTTACGAGCATCAGAAATTTCTATTTTAAGTAACGATCATAATTTGTTTTTATATTTATTTGTTGCAATTTTGGCTTTAGTTTTATTAATTGCAGGAATTATCTTAAATCCTAAATCATTTAAAATGATTCCTGATTTATATAAAAGATCAGGACGACTTGTAAGTGATTATATAAGAGATTATGGGGTTTCAATTGTAATGATAAACCAAGCGTCATTATTAACGTTTGAAATTTTAATTTGTTTAATATTTAAAATTGAGCTTAATGGCGCTATATTTGGAACTATTCTAGCAGTTAGTGGCTTTGCGGGCGCAGGACTTCATCTAAAAAATACCTCATTTGTAATGCTTGGTGCTATTTTAATGTGCTTAATTACAAAAACGAATATTACATCAACCTCAATCATCATTGGTATTTTGTTTTCAGCCGGTGTAGCTCCTATTGCTGGAAGATATGGAATAGTTGCTGGTATAATTGCGGGGATGCTACATATTGCTATTTTACCATTATGTCGGTCATTTCAAGGCGGATATGATTTATATAACAATGGCTTTTGTGCAGGTTTTGTAGCGTGTATTTTAATTGCTATAATTGAAGCGTTTAAAAAGGAGGATTAATCTATATGAGTTTTCATGAAATAAAAAAAGATGCTAAAATTGTCGATGAAATTTTATTATATTTACTAAAAAATGATCATGATGAAGTGTCAATTAATATTAAAAGAGAACAAGATGAGGTATTTATTACCTTTAAATGCACAAAACTTAGTGATGATATAATAAAAAGTATGGACAAGTATATTAATAAAGAAAGAGAACTTGAAATGGAAGAATATGGATGGGAACTTATGGGAGAATCTGATGGGCAATCAGATCTAAGCATGGTAGGCCTTTTAATTGATAAGCTAACAATTGATAATTCAAATCCTGATTATACAGTTTTAAAACTGACTCGACATTATAAAAAAATAAGATAAATAGCAATTATATTATTCTTATATCTTTAATTAGATGAAAAAATATGATATCATTATTACATGTATGTGAGTGATTAATACTTGGAGGTTATCTTATGACTTTACCTAATAAATTGACAATTGGCCGAATAGCTGCGGTTCCTGCAATGATTGTAGTAGAATGTATTCCTTATTTAAGAGATACTGCAATGTTTGCGACAGGTTATGGCTTTATGTCTATTGCAAATTTTATTAATATTATTATTTTTGTTCTGGCAGCTTTTACTGATTTTTTGGATGGAAAGATTGCAAGAAAAAGAAATTTAGTTACAACATTTGGAAAATTTGCAGATCCATTGGCTGATAAAATGCTTGTTTTAATCAGCTTAATGATTTTGATGAATCAAGGAAAGATTGTAACTGTTGGAATTGATTTTAGACTTGTACCAATGTGGGGACTTGCAATTATATTGATTCGTGAGCTTACTATTTCAGGTATAAGATTAGTTGCTGCTCAAAGAGGCGAGGTTATTGCAGCAGGTTGGGCTGGAAAGGTTAAAACCTTTGTTACAATGATTGCAATTTTTGTGCTATTCTTTGGTGGACTTTGGAAGATTGTTGATTTCATTGGAGTTATTCTAATGTATGTTTCAATTTTTCTTACAGTTTATTCTGGTGCTATCTATATGTATAATAGTCGTCACTTGTTATTTGAATCAATGTAAGCCTCATAGTGGTTAAATGGAGGTAAATTAATGAACGAAAGAGAAGAAGCTTTAAATCAAGCTTTAAAATTAATTGAAAAGGAATATGGAAAGGGCTCTGTAATGAAATTAGGTGCAGAACCAGAAAAGATTGAAGTTATTTCATCTGGTTCCATATCTTTAGATAAAGCCTTAGGTGTTGGTGGCTATCCTAAGGGGCGTATTATTGAAATATATGGGCCTGAGTCATCAGGTAAAACAACGTTTGCACTTCATGCAATTGCAAACGCACAAAAAAATGGTGGTTTTGCTGCATTTATTGATGCGGAGCATGCTCTTGATCCAACATATGCTCACGCTCTTGGCGTTGATATTGAAAACTTAGTATTATCACAACCTGATAATGGTGAACAAGCTCTTGAAATAGCGGAAGCCTTAATAAAGTCTGGTTCAATTGATGTGCTTGTTGTTGACTCTGTTGCAGCATTAGTACCAGAAGCAGAATTAAATGGTGATATGGGTGATTCGCATGTTGGTTTACATGCAAGATTAATGTCACAGGCAATGCGTAAGCTTTCTGGAATTATTTCTAAAACAAAGTGTGTTGCGATTTTTATTAACCAAATTCGTGAAAAAGTCGGTGTAATGTTTGGTAATCCTGAAACTACAACTGGTGGTAGAGCTTTAAAATTCTATTCATCTGTTCGTCTTGAAATTCGTCGAGGCGAACAAATAAAGGATGGTACATCTGCAATAGGTAATCGTACGACAATTAAGGTTGTAAAAAATAAGGTTGCTCCTCCTTTTAGAACCTGTGAGGTTGAAATTATTTATGGTCAAGGTATATCACATTTAGGGGAAATTGTTGATCTTGCAACTGAAATGGGACTCATTGAAAAATCAGGCTCATGGTTTAGTTATAATGGCGAAAAAATTGGTCAAGGTCGCGAGAAGGTTAAGGATTATCTTAAAAATCATGAAGATATTTGTAATGAAATAGAAGCTAAGATTCGTGAAGCTTAATTAATAATTTGTTGATTTTATGATTAAAAAATTTGAATTTATAAATTGATATTAAAAAATATAATATAAATGTAAGAAACTAAGCGGTGGTATTATATGAAGAATTTATTTTTATTGTTTTGGGAATTTTTTAAATTAGGATTATTTACTTTTGGCGGTGGCTATGCAATGATACCGCAGCTCAAGGATATAGTGATTACGAAATATCATTGGATATCCGATGATGAGCTTTTAGATGTAATTGCGGTTGCTGAATCAACTCCTGGTCCGATTGCGATTAATCTTGCAACCTATATAGGATATAAAAAGAATAAAATTTTGGGGAGTATTTTTGCAACATTGGGAGTAGTAATTCCTTCTTTGGTAGTAATTTTTATCATTTCTTTATTTTTTAAACAATTTATGGCTTTAAAATATGTAAAATATGCTTTTGTTGGAATAAAATGTGCTGTTGCAATTTTAATAATTAAAGCTGCAATTAATATGCTTAAATCTACAACTAAAAACATTTTTTCGATTTCTTGTTTTATTGTTGTTTTTGTTTTGATGATTTTATTTGAATTGTTTAATATTAATTTTTCTTCCATTTATTTTATAATTATAGGAGGAATACTTGGAATTGTTATTTATTCACTTATAGAAAGAAGGAAGGATTTATGATTTGGTTTCGATTATTTTTTGAATTCTTTAAAATAGGTCTTTTTACTTTTGGCGGCGGTTATGCTATGATCCCTCTTATTAAAGAAGCCGTTTTAAAATATGGTTGGCTAAGTGAAGATCTGTTCTATGATTTTATAGGTGTTTGTGAATCAACTCCTGGTCCAATTGCCGTTAATTTTGCAACATTTGTTGGTGCATCTCAAAAAGGATTTTTAGGGGCTGTAGTTGCTACATTAGGTGTTATAATAGCTCCCTTTTTTATCATTGTGTTAATTTCATCTATTTTAAATCATTTTATGGAGAATAAATATGTCGCAAGATTTTTAAAAGGATTAAAGCCTGTTATAATTGCACTTATATTATCTTCAGGATGTATTTTATTATTTAAAGCATTAGGATATCAAAGTATTAAGGCTTTTAAATTTAGCTTTGAGGCGTTAATTATCATTATTTCCCTTTATTTAATTAGTTTTATTTATAAGTTTATATTTAAGCATAGTATGAATTCCATCGCTTTTATTCTTATCTCAGCGGGTCTTGGTATTTTAGTATGTTCTTTATTTAATATGGCATAGGATTTAATCCTATGCTTTTTTACATTTTCTTTACATTCTTTTACATTTAGATGGTAGTTTGATAATTTATTCTTATCTATAATATGGTTGTACAAAAACAAAGGAGTTAATAAAAAATGAAAAAAGGAATTAAAACATTATTAGCAGTAGGTTTAAGTGTTGGTGCAATAGCATCTTTAGCAGCATGTAAGGATAAAAATGAAGGATCAACTAATACTTCTAAAATTACAATTAATTTTGGTGGTTCAACGTCTGTTGAAAAAATAGCAAAGGCTTTAACTGCATCTTTTGCAACTGAATGTCCTCGTTTTGAGGCAGTTCACAATCATACAGGATCAGGTGATGCCTACAAAAGAACTCAAGGTGGAGAAAAGGCAGGTGCGAACAAGCTAGATATTGGCTTTTTGTCAAGAGAGCTTAAAGCTGATACGGAGCAAGCATCAGCAGGAACATCAGGTCTTATTTGTAAGGATGGTATCGTTGCGGTTGTAAATAATACCAATAGTATTTCAAATTTAACTAAAGAACAATTAAAAAATATCTATGCAAATGAAACAACAACCTGGCAAACATATGGTAGTCAACTTAATACTAATGTAACTAGATATTCTCGTGATACTACTTCAGGAACTCGTGATGGCTTTTTCACAACAATTGGCTATAAAGACGCTGTTTCAAATGATACTAAAATTCCTGGTGCGACAATAGTTTCATCAAATGGTGATATGATTGCTAAGATAAAAGCTGATAATAATGGTATTGGCTATATATCACTCGCATCATTATCTGATTCAGGTCTTAAGGGTCTAAGCTATGAAGGGGTAGCTCCAACTGAAGCGGGTGTTGTTGATGGCACATATAAGCTTCAAAGAAATTTTAATTATATATCAAGAGCAGAATCAGATTGTACAGCTGATGAATGGAATATGATTCAATGCTTCCTTGCTTATATGGATTCTAAAGAAGGTCTTGCAATTATTAAATCTAAGGATGGTATCCTAACAAAGAATGTTAATGATGCTAAGTCTTGGTCTGAAATAAGGGACGCAAATGAAACATTTAAAGCCTTATGTCAAAAATAAGAATTAGGGCTGTGCCCTTTTTTTTAATTAGGAAGGTGATTTTATGAATGATGCTTCAAAAAAACTTAAAATTGATGGAATTGTTTCTAAGTTTTTTTTATCAATTGCGATAATATGTGCATCAGTAATTGTTTTTATTGTTTTCTTTATTTTTCTTAAAGGAATCAGGCCCTTTATTTTAAAATACCCACATGATGGACAAATATATACAGCCTCACTTGGTAAATTTATTTTAGGAACTGTTTGGACAAATTATAATTATGGAATTTTAGGAATGCTAATTAATACAATTTATATTGTTTTTATAGCTTCTGTCTTTGCCTTTGTTATTTCTGTTTTAACTGCTCTTTTTATTGTGAGAATAGCTCCAAAAAAACTTGGTAAATCTTTTGAAATGGTAATAGAACTTTTAGCCTCCATTCCTTCAATTGTTTTTGGATTGTTTGGACAAGGCTTTATCTGCCCAATGGTTCGCGATTTTGCAGGTGCTTTTGGATGTCAAACAGCAGGAGGGTCATCAACCCTTTCTACAATTATTGTTTTAATAATGATGATGATTCCTACAATTACGATGTTAAGTATTACTTCAATGAGAGCGATAAAACAAGATCAAATTAATGCTTCACTAGCTTTAGGGGCTACTAAAGCTCAAACTGATTTTAAGATTGTTATTGGAGGAGCTAAATCAGGAATTTTTAGTGCAATGATATTAGGAATTGGTCGAGCTCTTGGTGAGGCAACTGCTGTTTCAATGGTTTGTGGCAATGCAGCTGAAGGTCCTGTATTTAATTTATTTGGTATAACTAGAACCTTAACCTCAACAATGATGCTTGGTCTTCATGAAACAACTGGTGTGGATTATGATATTAGATTTACAGTTGGAATCGTATTAATTGTTCTAATTTTAGGAGTTAATTTAGGATTAAATAAGTTAAGAAAGAAGATGATTAAATAGTGAGCACAAGAAGAAAAGTAGAAGATACATTAAGGTATATTGCAAGCTATGGGTCAGCTATTATTTGTCTTTTATGCTTATTTGGAATTATTTTATATATCTTAATTAATGGTATTCCTAATTTAAGCTTTAAACTTATTACATCGGATTATGAACCAACTATGGTTCAGGCAACCATGTCATCTTCTTCAAGTATATTTGAAAATCCTAATTTAGATGATACTTATTTTTCCCAAAAATACGGAGTTTCCTTACAAGATGGTAAATCGACTGATGGAAGTAGTTGCATATATCTAAGATATATTGACAAGAATTCTCCTTTTAGTGAGGCATTAGATAAATCATCAGGAGAACAACTTGATATAGCTATTTCATCGTATGTTGATACATTAATGGGTATAGATGAAGGTGGGGATATTATCGTTAGTGGCGCTAAGGATGGTGCAGAAGCGTATGCTAAGGCACTTGATAAGTCCCAATCTATTATGATGATTCAAGTATCAGTAAATGGTGGAGGAATAAGAGGTTCAATTCTTACAACCGTAATATTAATTATATTGACATTAGTAGTTGCACTTCCACTAGGAATTGGAGCTGCTATTTATTTGGAACTTTATGCCAAAGAAGGAAGGGTTAAAAATATAATATCACAAATGATTGACATGATTTCAGGAATCCCTTCTATAATATTTGGCTTTGTAGGTGCAGTTATTTTTATTCCCTTTGTATCTTTTTTTGGCGCATCAGGCTATAGTATTATTGCAGGTGCCCTAACAATGGCAATTGTTTTGCTCCCAACAATTATAAAAACAACTGAAGAGGCTATTAGAGTTGTTCCTAAGCATTATCTTATGTCAAGTCTTGCTCTTGGTGCTTCTAAAACTCAAACTGTGTTTAAGGTTATTTTACCTAATGCATTGCCAGGCATTTTAACAGCTGTATTATTAAGTATAGGTAGAATTATAGGAGAATCAGCGGCGCTTATTTTTGTAATGGGAACTGCTATAACCGATGATATTTCTCTTTTAAAGGGTGCTACAACCTTATCTGTTCATATTTGGAGTATTTGCCAGGGGGAAAATCCTAATTATAATACAGCATGTTCAATATCAATAATAATTTTACTTGTTGTCTTTATTATGTCAATTAGTGTTAAATTGATATCTTTAAAGCTAAATAAGAAAAGAGGAATATAATGGAAGAAATATTTGAAATAAAAGATGTAGATTTATATTATGGACCTAAGCAGGTTTTAAAGAAGGTTAATCTAAATCTATACAAGAACAAGGTTACCGCTTTTATTGGACCATCTGGATGTGGAAAATCAACGCTACTTAGATGTTTAAATCGAATGAATGATTTAATTGAAGGTTGTAAAATTGAAGGCCAAATAAAATATAGAAACGAGAATATTAACGACATTAATCCTGTTATGCTAAGAACAAAAGTAGGAATGGTATTTCAAAATCCGAATCCTTTTCCAATGTCAATATTTGATAATGTTGCCTATGGACCAAGATGCAGTGGTTTAAAAGCGAAAGATAAGCTTAAAGAAATTGTTATTGATTCTTTAAAAAAAGCCTCATTATATGAGGAGGTTAAGGATAGATTAAATGATAGTGCTTTAGGACTTTCGGGTGGCCAGCAGCAGCGTCTTTGTATTGCAAGAGCAATTGCAATGTCACCTGAGATTATTTTAATGGATGAACCAACAAGTGCGCTTGACCCTATTGCAACTCTTAAAATTGAAGAGTTAATTGATTCTTTAAAGAAGGATTTTACCATCATTATTGTAACTCATAATATGCAGCAAGCAACACGTATATCAGATTATACTGCCTTCTTTTTAATGGGAGAGGTTATAGAATATGCTGATACAACAACATTATTTACTAATCCTAAAGAAAAGAAGACAGAAGATTATATTACAGGAAGGTTTGGATAAAATGAAAATAGATGCTGAATTAGAAGACTTAAATGAAGCCTTGCTTCAAATGAGTAGTCAGGTTTTAGAAAATTTAAAAAAAGCTTTAGATTATTATTTTAATCAGAGTGTATGTGAGGTTAATGATGATGAGATTGATCAATTTGAGCGTAAAATTGAATCGGAATGTGTTAAAATTTTACTTCATGAACGTCCATATGCAAGAGATCTTAAGGAAGTAACGGGTATTTTAAAGCTTGTCGAGGATATTGAACGAATTGGAGATCATGCTGAGGATATTGTGACATTTTCAAAAAAATTAAACGAAAAAAAAGGTGATTATAATAGTGAAGTATTAGAACTTTCTGATATTGTAATTGGTATGTATGAGGATGCTATTAAATCATATAAGGAAAATAATATCGAACTTGCTCAAAGAGTTATAAATCGTGATGATGATGTCGATAGACGTTATGAAAAAATTATTGATGACCTTGCAAATGTTAATTCAAAAAAAGGTACCATTTGCGTTGAAATATATACAGCGATTGTTGTTAAATATTTAGAAAGAATTGCGGATCATAGTGTGAATGTTTGTGAATGGTTGATCTATATTGTAAATGGTTATCATAAAGATGCTGTTATATTATAGGTAATTGCCTAATATTTTGTTTTGCGGTAAAATAATATTAGCATTTAGGAGGCAACAGTATGAGTGTAAAAATATATTCAGTTGAGGACGATAAGGATATTGCGGCCATAATTAATAAAACATTAACCCATCAAGGCTACGAGGTTTTTACATTTTATGATGGTAAAGGCTTAAAAGAAGCTATGAAAAATATACCAGATATAATTCTTTTAGATATTATGTTGCCTGATATATCAGGTATAGATATTTTAAAAGAGCTTAGATTTAATCATATTTATGATGATGTTAGAATAATTATGGTTTCTGCTAAAAATATGCTTATTGATAAGGTTGATGCTCTCGATATGGGAGCAGACGATTATATTGAAAAGCCATTTGATCTTTTAGAATTAATGAGTAGAGTTGCAGTTCAAGCAAGAAGAATTTCTAAAAATAACATCTTAGATTTTAAAGGCTTAGAGCTTAATATTCAAAAAAGGGCTTGCTTAGTAGATGGTGAGGCAGTAGAACTTTCGGGAAAAGAGTTTGAAATTTTAAATTTATTATTTAAGGCTAAAGGAAATATTGTTACTCGTGAGGAAATTTTTGCCTGCATATGGTCAACTGATGCTATTATTGAATCACGTACACTAGATATGCATATTAAGTCATTACGAAAAAAATTAAAAGATAAGGGGAATCTTATTAAAACAGTTTATGGTGTGGGGTATAGATTAGAACTATGAAAAAAAGACTTATTATTTTAAATTCAATTGTAATGTTTATTGCCTTAGTAATTGTACTTCTTATTTCATCTATATCAATTGTTAATATAGGACAAAAGAATACTAAAGAAAAACTAAATAATTATTTAACTTTGATTACGAATATTGTCCAATCTGATGGGCCTCTGGCTGCCTATAATATGATTTCTGATTCTAACTTTGAAATAAGATTAACTATAATTGATTTAAATGGTAATGTATTATATGATACACAAATGAAAGAGCTTGAAAATCATTTAGATCGCGATGAGATTAAAAATCCTGGGGTTGTGTATGAAAGATTTTCAAAATCAGTTGGTCATAAAATGGCATACTTAGCAGCTAAGACTGATTCATATTATATAAGAGTTGCACTTCCTACTAGTAAGGTTGATAGCTTTGTATCAAATTATATTTTAATTTCAACAATTGTTGTAATTATTATTTTTCTTTTATCAACAATTGTTATTGTTAAAAACAATGATTTAACATTTAAAAAAATAAATCAAAATTTAAATGAATTATCTAATATTGCCGGTAGTGATACAATCTCTAATGTTGATGTTGATGATATGGTATCAGTTTTAACGTTATTATCTAAAAAATTTGAAAATATAATTACTGATTCTAAATATAAAGAAGAATGCCTGCATACTTTAATAAATTCAGTTTCACAAGGAATTGTTGTGATTAATAAAAAGGGCCAAATTAATATTATCAATAATCAAGCACCTAAACTTTTAAGGATTCAATTAACTGATTATAAAAACAAAAACTTTAGATATTTAAGTAATAATATTGAACTTCAAAATAAAATAGATGTATGTTTAAATGCAAAGAAAAATGATTTTATCGAAGTTAATGAAAATGGAACATATTTAAATATAAGGTTTAGTTATATTGATACAGAGTGGATTAGTGGAGTTATAATGACCATTGATGATGTGACCTCTTTAATGAACCTTGAAAATAATAAAAAAGAATTTTTCCAAAATGCTTCTCATGAATTAAAAAGTCCCCTTACCTGTATAATTGGTTATCAACAAATGATTACAGAAGGTATTCTTGATACTAAAGAACAAATTTTAGATAGTGCAAATAAGAGTTTAAAGGAAGCTATAAGAATGAATGATATTTTGTCAGATATGCTTTCTTTAGCAACTATAGAGGCTCGTCAAACATCATTAAAGGAAAATATTAATCCTAAAGCAATTATTGAAGATGTAGTTATAACACTTAGCATTGAAGCTAAAAAGAATAATATAAAAATTAGTACTGATTTAGATGACAATACTTTATTTGCAAGTAGAACAGAATTTAATGAGGTTGTAAGAAATTTAATTGATAATGCTATTAAATATAATAAAGAAAATGGTACAATTTTTGTTAGCTATAAAGATGGCATTTTAATAGTTAAAGATACTGGTATTGGTATTAAGGATGAAGATAAATCGCGTATTTTTGAAAGATTCTATCGGGTTGATAAGGCAAGAAGTAAAAAAACGGGTGGAACTGGTTTAGGTCTTGCAATTGTAAAGCATATTTGCCTAAACAATAATTATAAGCTAGATCTTGATTCAAGGCTTGGTCTAGGAACTAGCTTTAAAATATATTTTAAATAATATAAGTATGAAATCACAAAATTGGAAATACTATAATTGTAAATCTAATGGAGTGATTTTTTTATGCACAATGAATTAAAAAGTAAACTTAATATAGCTCTTTTTGCTTTTAATAATGCCGCGACAAATTGCTATATGATTCTTTTAAATATTGCCTCATATTATACTTTTGGTAACGCAGGAATGATTATGTCAATCTTATTGAATATTATTACAGCAATGCGTATTTTAGATGGAATAACTGACCCCTTTATTGGAACGTTAATTGATAAAACTGAAACAAAATGGGGAAAATACCGACCATTTATGTTAGTAGGCCAGTTTATAATGCTTATATCCGTAATAATTCTTTATACACTTATAAATAGAATTTCTATAAAAGTATTAGCATATTTAGCTTTTATTATAGTGTATGCAATTTATGTTTTGGGTTATACTTGTCAAACAGCTACAACAAAAGCAGGACAGACAATTTTAACACATGATCCTAAAATAAGACCATTAATGGCTTTTTTCGACACAATATATTCTACAATTTTATTTACATCATTTGGAGTTATTTTGCCCCTTTTAGCTAAAAGGTATGGCGGACTATCTAATCAAAATGTTTTTAATATGATGATGTTAATATATATGCCTTTATCCTTACTATTTACTATTCTTGCCATTATAGGAATTAAAGATAGAGATAACGATAAGTATTTTTTGAAAAATAAAGAAAAAATAAGATTTTCGGATTTTCTTGGAGTTTTAAGGCATAATAAGCCTTTAAGATTATTAATAGCCTGTGCCGCATCTGATAAGCTTGCTCAAACAATTGCCGGGCATACCTTAGTTACAACCTTATTATTTAGTGTTATATTAAATAATTATACTTTGTCATCTAGTTTGTCAATTGGTGTAAGCATCGCGACGATATTAATTATCTTTTTTAGTACTAAAATTGCTGCGTCAAATGGTCAAAAAAAAGCATTTCAAATTGCTTCCTTTTTTTCACTTATTACGTCTATTTTACTCTTAATTATTATGTTGATTATAAATCCTAAAGGTCAAATGATTAATGGTTTTAGTTTTAAAGGAATTATTTTTTCATTAAGCTTTATATTAATGCGGGCAGGTATAACTTTAACTCAGGGAGTAGTAATCCCCATGATTGCTGATTGTGCTGATTATGAGGCATATAAATATAAAAAGAATGTTCCTGGCTTAATCGGTACACTTTTCTCATTCGTTGATAAGCTTGTATCGTCAATTGGCACATCTATTTTATCCGTTATGCTCTTGATTGCTATGGGACATGAATCACTTGATGTTTCAACTAAATATACAACAGGATTATTTATTGTATTTTTAATTGGAGGAATTCTATTTCCAATAATTGGTTTTATTATTAATTTAGTTTGTATGCAAAAATATGCATTAACAAAAGAAAAAATGATAGAAATATCTAATGCATTAAATAAAAGACTTGAAAAATGAAATTAAGCTAAGCTATCTTGGCTTTTTTTCTTTAAGAAAAATAATATATATGGTATAATCAAAAATAATATATATAGTATAATTGATTGAAAATGGGTGGTAAGATGGAACAAAGAAATTATTTGACTTGTGATGAGCTTAAAATGTCATCATTAGAGGCTTTATATAAAGGAAGCGCAGAGGCTTTAAAAACTTTAGAATATAACATTAATTGTTTAGTTCAAACAGAAGCGCCAATTGCTTTAAGCTTGTTCAATAAAAAAATAAGAGAAACATTAGGTGTAAAAAAAATCAGTCAAAATGCTTTTAAAATAATTGTGGAAATGATTGAAAAATTAGGTTTTGTTATTGAAAATAATGATTTTGATCCGATTATTTGGCCAGAGGTTGGTCCTTATGAAATGAAATATTTTAGAGAAAATAGTAAAAGAACTATATATCAAATTGAAAAAAGTGAATTAAAGCTTTTAATTAATGATTTGAAAGAAAAAAGTACTGACAAAAATGAACTTTACCATAATGTTTTAAAATATCTAGGTTTTGAAGTCTTGACTAAAAAGGCTTCAGAATATTTAGATTATGTAGTTGAATAATGGTAAAATAAAGCGTTTTCTAAAAAAAATGATAATAATTTGAAATAGTTTAACATTTATGATAAAATAAACTAAAGAATTATTTATGGATGTGATAGGATGTATACGATAAATTCATTTTATAATGTTGATATTTTTAAAGATAAAACGCTTGATATCATATTAGATGATTTGACAAAGGCTGTAAGTCGACCATATATTATATCTTATGTTAAGGATTTAATTGAAAAAAAGACCCCTTTTACAATGTTAATGCTTGATGTTGATAATTTTAAGCAAATTAATGATCGTTATGGTCATTTAATGGGAGACGAGGTTTTATCAATTGTGGGTGATAGGCTTATTGAATATATTGGTGATTCTGGTTTTGTTGGAAGATATGGTGGAGACGAATTTCTTATTATTCTTAATGGCCAATATTCATATGATGATGTATGGCTTAAAATAAGAAAACTTTTAAATATATGTTTTAGAAAAGAATTCGTTGCATTGGACAACAAAATTTATATAACTGCGACAGTCGGTTCTGTTAGTTTTCCATATGATGGAACTACATATAACGATTTGTTTATGAGTGCAGATAAGGCACTTTATAGAGGTAAACAAAAGGGAAGAAATTGCTTTATTATTTATAATCGGGCCCTTCATTATAAGATAGATACACATACTAATCATCAAATGATATTATATGAAATGATGAATAAGCTTTTTGATTCATTTGATTCTTCAGTTAATTTTGAATCATCGATTATTAGTTCGTTTAAACTCCTTTGTGATTTTGTGGGATTAACTAATGTTAATTTGGTTTTTAAAGATAAGAAAGCTATTACATATACTACAAAAGGAGAAATTGATATTAGTTATGAAATCCTAGATGAAACTCATCAAGAGGTTAATTCTCAAAGAATAAAGGTTGTTAATAATTATTACGAACTTAAGGATCAATATCAGGGATTATATGATATATGTGAAAAAAAGAAAATAAAAGCATTTAATTTATTATTACTATGCTCTAATGAAAATGAATTTGGTTATATCATTTTTATTGATCATGATCGCAAGCGTATATGGCAACCAGATGAAATTGCATTATTCGTTTATTTTTCAAGATTATTGAGCTTAAATCTTGAAATTATGACACTAAAAAGTAAAGTTAAATAAAGACTAGTAATAGCCTTTATTTTTTTGAGAACGTGGGTGATTAAAGTGGAAATTAAAGGTGCTATTTATAGTGTTGATATTAAAAGAAAAACTATTGCGATTATAAAAAATCATAAACTTAAATTTTTCTATTTTCAAAATAATTTAATGAAAAGATTTAAAAAATATCTTTATAAAGGAAATTTTATTAAGTTAGTTGCAGAAGATTCAAATGAAGCTAGAAGTAATTCGTATTCTCACCTTGTCATTTATGTTAGTGAAATTTTTATTCCTACTAAATATGGGGTTAAATATTTATATGATAAGAAAAATCTAAATAAAAGTTTAATTGATTTTTTTGATTCTCTAGACCACAAGCTATTTTTGGATATTGAAATGACAATGCCGGGATTTAATCCTAATCCAGATTTTGTTCCTGAAATAATTCAAGCAGGATTTTTTATTGTTGATAAAAAAGGAGATATCGTTGAGAAGTATAATTATCATATTAGACCTACTAAAATTCATCGAATAAATAGAAGAACAAGAGATTTTCTTCATATTGATGGTTCTGTTGTTAAGGATGCAATTTCTTACTATAAATTTTATAATAAATTAAAACAAACTCTAATTAAATATCATCCAGCAATTTTAACATTTGGAAAAAATGATCGTTTATTTTTAGAAAGATCATATATTGTTAATTCATTACCTTCGCTAAATTATATTTCTCGCTTTATTAATTTGAGTCAATTAATAAAAAATTATTATGAACTTAAGGTTGATCCAGGTCTTTTTTCATTATATGAGGAATATACTGGTATTAGAAATCTTCAAACTCATGATGCCTTAGAGGATGCTTTAGTTACATTTGATGTTTATAATTTTTTTGTGGCAGACATGAAAAAAGAAATGAAGGTTATTGAAGGAGCGTTAGTACGAAAATAGGTTTGATTGATAGTGGTATTGGGGGCTATTCCTTTCTTAAAGGAATTGCTCAAAATGAATATATTTTAATAATGGATCGGGCTTTTTTTCCATATGGAAGTAAAAAACCGGATTTTTTAATTAAAAGAGCAATTTTTTTGTGCTGGTATTTGAAAAGAAAAAAAGTTGATATGATAATTTTAGCATGTAATACATTATCAGTTATTGTATTAGATGAAATTAAACCATATTTCAAAATTCTAATTATAGGAGTAATTGAATTATTTAATTTTGCAAGTTATAGAAATGCTTTATTTATTGGAACCGAAAACACGGTAAAAAATCTTAAAAATAAATACAAGCAAATTACTTTTTTAGCAACACCAAAGCTTATTTCTTATATTGAAAAAAATGATATAAGGTGTATACAAGAATATTTGAAAGAAAAAAGGAATCTTTTTGATTCCTATAGTTATATTCTTTTGGGATGTACTCATTTTATAAAAATTAAACATTTAATAAAAAATGGTATCGCTCAGGATGATTTATTTAACCTCAAAATGCTTAATGGCATAGGCAACACCTGATTCTTCATTTGACTTCGTAATGAAATCAGCATAAGGGTCTAAAGCCTTGAATCTGTTTTCCATTAAAACAGCTGTACCAGCTACTATAAGCATAGATTTATCATTATCCTGGTCACCAATTGCCATAGTATCATTAATATTAATATTTAGGTAATTGGTAAGTTCTTCAAGCCCTAGCCCTTTATTTGTTTTAGGATTTTGAAATTCAAGAAAGATTTTAGATGAACGTGATACGTTCATTTTTTCTTTTAAAGAAGAAGGTATATTATTGAATATTCTATCTAGATTTTCCTCACTTGAGACAATCATACATTTAATAAATTCCTGCGTTGGATTAATTTTATTAATATCAACTACTTTAGCTTCAATATGATTTATTTTTTCTTCAACCGCAGTATAGGGATTTTTAGCATTTGTAATTAATGTACCATCATCTTCAAAGGCATGAAAATTAAGATTATTTAAGATAGCATAATCATAAACTTCTTTAATGTATGAATAAGGAATAGTTTCTTTAGCAATAATTTTATGACTATTATTTTCAACAATCATCGCGCCATTATAACAAATACTATAACAATTAGATCTATTTAGACCTAGCAATTCATTGATTTCTTTAATTCCATCAAGAGGACGTCCTGTAGCTACAACAAAAAGTGCCTCTTTAAGGCTTTTAATTGTTTCAATATTTTCTTTTGTTATTTCTTTTTTTGAATTTAAAAGAGTTCCATCTAAATCACACGCAATAAGCTTTATTTTTTTCACAAAAATCACCATAATAATTATAACATATTAGAAAAAATTGTCTTTATATTTTTTTAAATATTACTCATACTATGCTTGGAGATGAACAAATGAAAAGGCTTTTTATATTTTTATTGGCAATAATCTGTCTTTTTTTGACTAAAAACGTTTGGGCTGCTAATTATATATATGTATCAGGAGCTTCAATTGGTATAAAATTAAATACAGATGTTGAGGTTTTAGGTACATTCGGGGTAAATACAGAAAATGATGTCTTAAAGCCTTGGGATAATTTAATTTATGAACATGATATTTTAAAAAAGGTTAATGGAGAAAATATTGTATCATCAAGTTTTTTAGAAAATAAAATTCAATCATCAAATGGTGATGATTTAAATATAGTTCTCTTAAGACATAACGAAGAACATTGTGTGAAGGTAAAACCTGTAAAGGGAAATGAAGGATATTCTTTAGGCTTATATATAAAAGATTGTGATCTTGGAATTGGGACTTTAACATTCTGTAATGAGGATGGACATTTTGCGTCCCTTGGCCATAAAATGGTTGATAAAGAAATAAAGGGCGGACAATTATATTATTCAAATGTTACAGGTATTGTAAAGCCTAGAGGAAATACTCCGGGGGAAAAGCGAGCTACATTTGAAAAAAATGTAATCGGTCAAATTTCTTCAAATCTTAAGATTGGTGTTTATGGTACTATTTCAGATAGTAAGGAATTGCAAAAAATGGAAAAAATGGAATTAGCTCATAAGGAAGAAGCTCATAAAGGACGTGCCTATATTTTAACTTGTGTTAATAGTAATACAATTTCAAGCTTTGAAGTTGAAATTAAGGAATGTCTTAATCAAACAAAGGAAGAGGAAAAAGGATTGAAATTAAAAATAACGGATTCAAAGCTTCAAAATATAGCAGGAGGAATAGTTCAAGGAATGAGTGGATCACCAATTATACAGGATGGTAAGCTCATTGGTGCATTAAGCCATGTGTCTATTAAAAATCCTCTTGAGGGATATGGTTGTTATGCCGAATTTATGTATGAAAATTTATAAAAAAATATCATCAGCTAGTTCTGATGATATTTTAACTTTATTAGATGTTTGAAATAATTGCATATATAAATGCGAAAACAATTCCGGCAACCATGGAAAGACATAAAACCCAAATAAGGATACGACCCCATAAAGAATTAATAGGGTTAACATAGCCTTTATTCTTTTTTTCTTCAGCCTTTAATTGTTTTTTTAGCTCTTTTTCTTTTTGAGCTGCCTTTAACGCTTTTTGTTCGTCATATAATTCTTTTTTTGATTTGCCTTCATTTAAATTTTCAGCCATAAAATTCACCTTTTCGTATTTTAATTTTTTGAAATTTTCAATTATATGTTATAATTATATAATAAAAGCGTAAAAAAAGAAAGGGTGTTTTTAATGGATGATAAAAAAAACTTAAAAATTATCTTTCATATTGATATGAATATGTTTTTTTGTTCTGTAGCTGTTATTAAAAACCCGTCTTTAAAAGGAAAAGCTTTTGCGATAGGTAGAGAAAATACGACTAAAGGGGTTATATCAACGGCATCCTATGAGGCAAGAAAATATGGAATTCACTCAGCGATGTCCTTATCAGAGGCATTCAGTATTAAACCTGATTTAATTGTGGTTGAATCAGACTTTGAAATGATTAAATTTTATCATAATAAATTTATTAATTTAATTAAGGAATATTCAAGACTCGTTGAAGTTGCATCGGTTGATGAATGCTATGCAGATATGACGGATATTTCTAAATATCGTCATCCTTTAGATGTTGCTAAAGAAATTCAATATAGACTTGTTCATGAATATAAGCTTCCTTGCTCAATTGGAATTGCACCTACGCTTTTTTTAGCTAAAATGGCATCTGATATGAAAAAACCATTAGGTCTAGTAGTTTTAAGAAAGCGTGACAAAAAAGAACTTCTTTATCCTTTAAGTGTTAAAGAAATTTATGGTGTAGGGAAAAAAACATGGCCAAGATTAATCGATAATGGTATTTTAACAATTGCCGACTTTGATAATCCAAGTAATAAGGATAAGATTTTAGCTTTAGTTGGTGAAAATACCTATCTATACGTTATAAATGCAATTAATGGTAAAAGCTCAAATGAAGTTATGCCTCAGCGATATGCTAAAAATGAATCAATTTCGGAATCACAAACCTATGATACCTATTTAATAAGTGAAACAGATATTTTAGTTGAAATGCGAAAAATGACAAAAAGCCTTATTGCAAGAATTGCTAATAAAAATTTAATGACCAAAACCGTAACAATTACTTTAAGGAACAAGGATTTTAAAACATTCACTAGGTCAAAAACAATTGAATATACGAATGATTTTTATGAAATTTTTGATATTGTTTGTGATTTGGTTGAGGAAAATTACAAAGGCGAAGAAATTAGATTAGTGGGAGTAGGACTTTCTAATTTAAAAGATAAGGATGAGGTATTAAAGGAAGAGTATAATTTGTTTACCTATGAATCAATTATTGAGCGTGAGGCTAATCTTAAAAAGCTTATTTCTAAGCTTAAGGCTGAATATGGTGATTCATTTATAAATATCGGAATTAAAGATAATGAAAAGTGATGTGATATAATGAAAGTAGCTATAATTGGTGGAGGAGCATCAGGTTTGATGTGTGCAAGCTTCCTAAAAAGAAATAATAGTAAGCTTGATATAACAATTTATGAAAAAAATAAAGGTCTTGGAAGAAAAATTCTAGCAAGTGGAAATGGTAAATGTAATTTTATGAATTACAAGGCGACAATTTTTGATTATAATAATCCTGATTTTGTTAAAAATATTTTTAATAATACAAATAAAGAGGATGTAATTAATTATTTTGCAGGATTGGGTTTGTTATTTAAGTTTGATCAAGAAGGAAGAATGTATCCTCAATCAGAATCATCTGAAACAATTTTAAAACTTCTTACTGATGATTTAAAAAACACAAATATAAAACTTGATACTAAGGTTTTTTCCCTTCAGGCTCAAAATGACAAGATTATTATTAATAATGATGAGGTTTATGATTATGCTTTATTAGCATCAGGCTCTTTTGCAGGAATAATCCCTAGTAAAAGCTTAGATATTTATAGTTATTATAATAATTTAGGCTTAAAGCAAGAAAGGTTAAAGCCTGTTTTAGTTGGGCTTAAGGTTAAAGAAAATCTTAAGTCTATCGGAGGGTATCGAGCAAAATGTATAATTAATTATGAAGGAGAGGAAAATTATCAAGAACGAGGAGAGGTTATTTTTAAAGGTGATGGTATTTCAGGAATTTGTATTATGAATGCATCAAGATATTTTAAAAAAAATTCCGTGCTTAAAATTGATCTATATCCATCTCAAACTAAAGAAGAAATAGCTTATGCAATAGGTATAAGAAAGAAGAATAATTCAAATCCTAGATATTATTTAGATGGTATATGTCATCCCAAGATGATTGATTATTTGATTGATAACAAAATATTAGAACCATCTTTAGTAGCGAGTACACTTAAGTGTTTCACCTTAAATGTTATTGATACTTATGATGCTTGCGATGCACAGGTCATAAGAGGTGGTATTTCCCTTCAAGAGATAGATTACAATCTTAAATTAAAAAAATATCCTCATATTTATGTTTTGGGGGAAGCTATGGATATTGATGGTAAATGTGGAGGTTATAATTTGCTTTATGCATTTGCATGTGGAATCTTAGTAGCTAAGGAGCTGATTAAAATTGAAAATAAAAATTAGTAATCTTCATTTAAGTCCTAAGGATAATATTACTTATGATGATCTTATTCTTAAAGAATTAAAGGTAGGTAAAGATAAGGTTAAAAATATCACTTTAGTATCACAATCAATTGATGCTAGAAAAAAGGACAATATTTTTTATGTTTTAAGCTTTATTGTTGAAGGTGATTTCGATAGTAGAGTTTTAAAAAATAAACATGTTACTAAATATGAAAGCGCTCCTTTAAGAATGAAGTATACAAGCTTTAATGATAATTTGCGTCCTGTTATAGTGGGCTTTGGTCCGGCCGGTATCTTTGCGGCTTTATATCTTACAAGATGTAATGCTAAGCCTATTATATTAGAAAGAGGAGGTAGTATGGATGAAAGAATTGCCTCTGTTAATGAATTTTTGAAAAATAAAAAATTAGATTCTAATTCAAATATTCAATTTGGTGAAGGTGGAGCTGGAACCTTTTCTGATGGTAAGCTTCAAACTAATGCTCATGATTCTTTGATTTCATACATTTTAAATGAATTTGTGCGTTATGGTGCGCCAAAAAATATTATTTATGAATCAATGCCTCATATTGGGACGGACAATTTAAGAAATGTAATTAAAAATATGCGTCTTGATATGGAACAAAGAGGAGCTAGCTTTTATTTTAATACTAAGCTTAATGAAATTGCTTTTGAAGATGATGGCGTTTTAGCAATTACGTCATCGATGACTTTTAAAACAAGGCATTTGATTTTAGGACTTGGTCATAGTGCTCGTGATACGTTTAAAATGCTTTATAAGCATGATGTAAAAATGGAGCCTAAAAGCTTTTCAATGGGAGTTAGAATTGAACATAAAAGAGAATTTATAAATCAGATGCAGTATGGAAATTTTTTTACTTATCTTCCAGCTGCTTCCTATAAAAGTGCTGTTCATTTACCAACTGGAAGAAGTCTTTACACATTTTGTATGTGCCCAGGAGGCGAGGTAATGGCTTCTTCAAGTGAAGAAAAGGCGATTGTAACAAATGGTATGAGCTATTATAATCGTGATAAAGAAAATTCTAATGCAGCATTACTGGTAAATGTTGAACCTAGAGATTTTTATAAATCTTCACCTCTTGATGGACTTGACTTTCAAGAATATTATGAGAGACAAGCATTTAATTTGGCAAATGATTATAGAGCTCCTGCAAATTTAATGAAGGAGTTTATTGAAGGTGATGTGGCTAAAAATATAAGAAGTGTAAAGCCTAGCTATCCTCATGGAGTTATATTGGCATCATTTAAAGGAATTTTACCAGATTATGTTATTGATACATTAAAAGAGGGTTTAATTTTAATGGATAAAAAGCTTCATGGTTTTTATCATCCGGATGCGGTTCTTACGGGAATCGAATCAAGAAGCTCCTGCCCTTTAAGAATTTTAAGAGATGAAATGGGTATTTCATCTAAATATTTGTATCCGATTGGCGAGGGTGCAGGCTATGCTGGAGGAATTACAACGGCCGCTTTAGATGGCTTAAAATGCGCAATGAAAATTGTAGACGATTATAAAAAAAATAATATTGAAATTTAAAACTTATAGTTCTATAATCAAAATGGAAAGGGTGATTACATGTCAGAAATTACTAAGAAGGCATTAGTTTCGTCACTTATAGCATTATGTGATGAAAAGAAACTTAATAAAATTACAGTCCAAGATATTGTTAATAAATGTGGAGTTAATAGAAATACCTTTTATTATCATTTCGCGGATATATATGATTTGCTTGATTATATGTTTAGAAATGAATATGAGTATGTAATTGGAAGTATTAAGTCATATAGTGATTTAAGAGAGGGAATTACCCTTGTCATAAAAGAGGTCTCAAAGTATAAAAATTTAATTATAAATATTTATAATTCAATAAATAGAGAACAGCTAGAAAAGTATCTTTATTCAGTTAATGCTAGACTCTTTAAAGGATATATTAGTGAAACTCATGATCTTGATAATTTGAGTCAGGATGATTTATTTATTGTTGAGGCTTATTTTAAATGTGGAATTGTAGGCTTGGTATTAAATTGGATTGAAAGAGGCATGTCTGGTGATATGATTCATCTTTCAAATCAATTAATAAGACTTGCTGAATCAACAATTAAAGGAATAAAGGAAAATATGGAGGTAAAGAAATGTTAGATAAAGAGGAATATAAATTACATCGTGAAAAAATAATGGCCAATGTGCCAAATAAATCAGCAATGATTTTATTTGCAAGACGTCCAAGTGAATTTAAAGCCTTGCCTGATAAGAACTTTTATTATGCAACTGGTATAAAGGAAAATGATGATATTGTCTTTATTGTAAAAAATAATGATAATATAGAAGCTACTATTTTAGTATCTGAATATGACGCATTTAAGGCAAAATGGGTTGGCTGTGGAATGACTAAGGAAGAAGCAATCGCTATTTCAGGAGCCGATAGTGCAGCGTATCTTAAGGATTTTAATACAATATTAAATACTTATATTAGTCTTGGCTATGAGATGTACTTTGATTTTGATGATGCTAATATGACATCAAATGAGGTTAGTGAGCTTAATGGACTTGTAGCTAAAATCAAGAGTAAATATCCATATACAGTAATAAAAAATGCTCGTCCTTATTTAAGAACTGCTCGTACAATTAAAACTCCAAATGAAATTGAAGAAATAAGAAAAGCAATTGATGCTACACGTCATGGAATTGAAGCTTTAATGAAGAATGCTAAGGATGGTTTATATGAATATCAGCTAGAATCATTCTTTGATCAACAAATTAAGTATTATGGAGCTGATGGGTATTCATTTAATACCATAGCTGCATCTGGTAAAAATTCTTGCTGCTTACATTATAGTCAAAATAATAGTGTTATGCATAATGGTGATTTAATTTTATTTGATTTAGGTTCAACTAATAATGTTTATTGTGCAGATATTTCAAGAACATTCCCAGTAAATGGAAAGTTTAGTCCAAGACAAAAGGAAATCTATGAAATTGTTTTAAATGGTCAAAAGCTTATTTTTAATTCAATTAAACCAGGTCTTACAACAAGAGATTTAAATAAGATTTTGGTTGATTATTATAAGGTTGAGCTTAAACGTATTGGCTTAATTAAGGAAGATAGCGAGGTAACAAAATATTACTTCCATGGTGTATCTCATCATTTAGGTCTTGATTGTCATGATCTTTGTGATTACACACCACTTAAAGCTGGAAGTGTAATTTCTAATGAACCTGGATTGTATCTACCTGAGGAAAATATTGGAATTAGAATTGAAGATGATGTTTTAGTTACTGAAAATGGGTGCGAGAACTTATCAAAATCAATTATTAAAGAAATTTCAGATATTGAAGCATTTATGAAAAAATAAATTTTTTTGAGGCGAAGCAATTTGCCTCTTTTTTTACACGAAAATATGTTATTTTTTTATAGTTAACCTATTAATTATATTATAAATTAACAAAAATGATTTATTGACAAAATTTGACAATAAAATTTGATTATAATATAATCCACTAAACAATAAAATTATTTTAATTGGGAAGTTGGAGGTTGAGTATATGAAACTAATTAAGAAAATATGTTGTTTAAGTGTTTTATTTGGAAGCTGTATGTTTTTTGTTATGAAAAACGTTAATGCAAGTGATGATGTCGTTCCATTAGTAGAAACTTCAACAGATGGTGATTATGATTCTTTTATAAAAGAAACTCAAGATGAGCTTGAAAAAAATGGAACTAGTGTTGAGAATGAACTATCTAAAATGAGAGATGAATATATTTCAAAATTAGATGATATTGATGATGAAAAAATAAAACAAAGTGCAAATGAAATTATAAATACTTTAAATGAATGCATGATTTCAGAAACTTCAATAGAAAATTTTGAATGTAAACTTGCTATGCGTGCAATGATCGCATTTTTTAATTTTACAAACTGGAAATTATCAGCAGAATTATTAACCCACATGATGAATAATGAAGTTACCGATTCTTTATATTATCCTGTTAATACCGATGTTTTAAAAGAATCTACTAAATTTCTTAAATTAAGTAGTAATATTTCTAAAGTTAGTGATGATGGTGTTTTTGATGATAATTCTGATTTAAAATACTCTATACATGGATTTCAATATAATAAGGAATATTATAACGAGGATACAATTATATTTCATTTAAGAGATCGTTATGATTTTGATTATATAAATGATGATGGATATGGATCGCTTGCTAAAAAAGGAAATAATCTTTTAGTAAAATATCAAAATGAAGGATTAATAAAGCCTTATATAGTTGATATGAAGACATTTGCTCCTGGAAAAGTATCAGTAATTTATGATTTTACTGATGATATTGCACAAATAAAAGGTGTTCCAGAGTATACCTATGATAACATTTCAATTCCTGAACAAATTTTAGATATAAATACATATGTAGATATATCTGGTGCTAAAACGAAAGATGTTAAAGCTATAAAAAGTCATTCATTCACAGAATGCCAAAATTTAACAAGTATTACTATTCCTTCGTTTATAAATATAATTGGAAATAGTGCATTTTCAGAGTGTCAGAATTTAAAAGAAATAGTAATAGAAGGAAACAATGTTCAAATTGGGGAAAATGCATTTTACAAATGTATAAATTTAACAAAAATAGTAATAAATGGTAGTAATGTTAATAAGGCTGATTCAGCATTTAATAATTGTACTACACTAACAAATATTATTGTCCCAAATGAGCTGGTTACTTACTATCGTCATAATAGCACTTGGACAAAATATAGAGAATTTATAAATAATGCTGATAAATCATATGTATATATAAGCCCTAATAAGATGAATTTTGAGCAAGAATATTGTAAAGAAGAAACTGAAGGTTCATTTACAACTTATGAAAGATTAATTTCTACTAAAAGGCTGAGAACGGGTTGTATTTACAATCAGTATAGTAATGATCAATATATAGTATTATCTGCTAGAAAGGCTGATGCAGGAATTGCTTATTTAGAGCTTGATTTTTCAAATTATATTAAAGAAATATGTTTCAATATTTCTTTATGGGGAAAAAATGAATATTTGAGTTCATCAGATACATGTGTATTACAATATGAAGAAAATGGAGAATGGCATGATTATTTTGATATAATGGAAAAAATATATGCTGGTGAAAATTATTTTTGTAGTTTAAAATTTACAAAAAATGTATCAAAGATTAGAATATATTTAAAGACAGACCCTGTTGGAACAAAAAATAAAGGTCGTGTTAAAATTGACGGTTTTTCAGTAGTGTATAAATTTGTTGAAGAATATAAAAAATATGATAGGAAAATGCATATGCATTATTATAGTGATGGTTCATATGTTTTAGAACCTCATACTGTAAATAATACAACAAATAGAATTGTTTATTGTGTTCTTTGCGGACAAGAATTAGATAAAAATACTGATGGTCCATTCTTTACAATTTCAGAATTTTATTCGATAAAGATAAAATTAAAGGAAGAGGAATATGCATAGAATTATAAAAAAATTATTATTTATAAGTAGTTTTATTTTCATAGTGTTTACATTAACATCGTGCATTGGGATTGGACCTAATGGAATTATACTACCTAAGAAAAAACGAATATATAAAACTTTTAGTGAAACCATTGGAATAACGGTTCCTAAAATAGATGAAGTATTAGATTATTATTATGGTGGAGATCATCTTCCACCATTTGATTCTACAAGTTGTGATCCTTTACGAGCTATCGTAATATTAGATAAAACACCAACTGATATTGTTAATATGCTTGGTAATGAAAAAATGGTGATGAAAAAATCTAGTGAACGATTTGAAGATTGTGAAAGAAGAGGCGATTTTGGAAAATATGTATTGCGTACAGGTATTCCATACGATATGAGAGACGAATATGAGGAAATACTTGAAAATTCTTGTAATTATTATTGGACATTTTATTATGAGAAACATCATACAAATGGAGATACCATATTTTTCATGGGAATATATTTGCCAGATTATAATTATTTATATTTATTTGAAGATGAATTCGCTGCTCTATATTGTCAAAACGTTGAATATAATTAATATTTTAATGGGATATATTTTATGCTTACATTATAAGCTTAATAGCGATGTAGTATTGGAAGATTTTCGTATCCTGAAATAACTGATAAAGAAAATTATCAGTAATATTTATGAAAAAATAAATTTTTTTGAGGCGAAGTGATTTGCCTTTTTTTACATGAAAACATGTTAAAATACAAATTATATTCAATAAAAATGTAATAAATTAACATTTAAAATTATTGAAAAAGTTGACAATGAAATTTAAATATAATATAATTTGATAAACAATAAATTGTTTTAATTGGGAAGTGGAGGTTGAGTATATGAAACTAATTAAGAAATTATTATTTATAAGTAGTTTTATTTTCATAGTGTTTACATTAACATCATGCATAGGTATAGGACCTAATGGAATTATACTACCTAAGAAAAAAAGAATATATAAAACTTTTAGTGAAACCATTGGAATAACTGTCCCTAAAATAGATGAAGTATTATACTATTATTATGGTGGAGATCATCTTCCACCAATTGATTCTACAAGTTGTTATGCTTTACGAACTGTTATAACATTGGATGAAGTACCAACTGATATTGATAATATGCTTGGTAATGAAAAAATGATAATGAAATATTCTAGTGAGCTATTTGTTGATTGTAAGACAAGAGGATATTTTGGAAAATACGTATATTTTTTAGGTATTTTATCAGGTGTGAAAGAAGAATATAAGGAAGTTCTTTATAATTCTTCTAACTTTTATTGGACATTTTATTATGAGAAGCATCATTCAAATGGAGATACTATCTTTTTTATGGGTGTATACTTACCTGATTATAATTATTTATATTTATATGAAAATGAGTATCTTGCTAAATATTGTCAAAACGTTGAATATAATTAATCTTTGAATGTGATATATTAGTATAATTATAAGAAAATTATCGTTTTTATGTCTGTTTTCATTATGTAATTTATAAAAGGGGGATGTAGTATATGAAGTTAGAAACTAATTTGAGTAAATATTATATAAATTCAACAAAAACAATTACATTTTATGCAATTGAAATGAAAAAAACACAATTTACAATATCTGGTATTTTAGAAAAACTAGACATTTCTTATATGGCATATAAAAGGGCTAAGGAAAATTATACTAATGCTTCTGTTTTAATTGAAAAAAGGCTTGAAGCATTTTTAGGTTATAATTCTTTAGATGAAAAAAAGATTGTAAAATATGAACAAACAATTAATGAAATTATTGTCAAATCATATTATAGAACTGATGATACTCAAAAATATTTGACGACATTAGATTTATATATTGCGGATAATAATTATTTAAAGCCTATTTTTGAATTATTAAAAATCTGTATTTTTCTTAATACAAATATTCCATTTAAAATATTAAAAGAAAAATATGGTGAAGCATTATTATCATTAGCTAAATACAAAGATGAGTATTTTATAACTCCTTTTAAAGAAATTTATATTTTAATTGAAAATATTTTTTCATCAAAGATTGTCTTACATAATGATCATGTTGAGGAATCTTTAAAAGGATTGGTATATTATTCATATACATGCAATGCTTATAATAATAAAGATTTTTCTTTAGCGCTTTATTATTCAGATGTAGCGCGTAAGTATTTAATTAACGATTATAATTTTAATAGATATATTACCATTTCTTTTTTAAGATTCTCTTGCCTAAATTATATTGGAGAGTATGAGAAAGTATATGAAGAGGCTTTAAAGCTCCAATATTATATAACAAAGGTTATTAAAAATAATGAATTTGAATATTTTAATTGTATTAATATTTTTATATCAATGTTAGGACTTGAAAAATATCAAGAACTTAATGATTTGATAGCAAAAAAAGATGTGATGGATGACTCGGATTATATATTTTTGATTATAGCAACATATGCATCGAATAAAAAAGATTGGGAAAAGCTATTTTTAGAATATCAAAACAAACATTTTAAGGATTCATATTTAAATTATAATATTTCACTTTTAAATGAAATATTGCAAAATATGAATATTTTAGAAATTGAAAAATTAACAGTCAATGAGGCTTTAAAAAGAATAATTATTAATATGATTAGAAAAACATTATAATTTAAAAATTGGAGATTTTGTTATGAAACTAATTAAGAAAATATGTTGTTTAACTATTTTGGCGGGATGTATTACTTTTTTTGCTATCAAATGTAGTAATGAATATGATGCTGTTTATGATTCTTTTTTTAAGGAGGTTCAAGATGAACTTGCAAAAAATGAAACCAGTATTGATGATGAATTATCTAAGATGAAAGAAGAATATGCTTTAAAATTAGAAAAAACAAATGTTAAAGAACAACAAGAAAAAATATCTGAAATTATAAGAGCTTTAGATGAAAGTGACGCGTTAATAAAAAAAGGAAATTCAAATAACAAATTTAAATGCTATTCAGTCATAAGAGCAATGACTGCATTGTATCATACGATGAATTTGAAATTATCACCGGAATTATTAACTTATACAATAAGTAATAAAATAACCGATTCATTATATAGTCCAATTGAAATTAAAGCATTAAAAGCACCTTATATTTTTGAAATAACTAAGGATATAAAAATAACTAGTAGTAGTGATGATTATACTATTTCTTATGATAAAGATAATGTACGTGATTTGGATTTATATTATTCAATATATAATTTTCAATTTAATAAAAATTATATTGATGAAAGCTATATTTGTTTGCATCTAAGAAAGCGTTATGATTTTTCTGATGATTTAGATGATACTGATATAGTAAAAATGGGAAATAAACTTTTAGCTCAATATCAAAAAGAAGGTTTAATTAAGCCTTTTATTGTCGATATGAAAGATATGATATATGGAAAAGTACCAGTGGCTTATGATTTTAAAGATGAAATTGTAGAAGTAAAAGGCTTCCCTGAGTATTCATATGACAATGTTTATATTCCGTCTCAAATTACCGATGTAAAAACATATGTTGATGAATCTGGAGCGACGATAAAAGATGTTAAAAGAATTCAAAGTAGTTCGTTTGCAGAATGTCAAAATTTAGTGACATTGAATATTCCGAGCTTTATAAAGGAAATTGGAATTTTTGCTTTTGCAGAATGCTCAAATTTAAAAGAGATAATAATTAATGGTGATGACGTTGAAATTGATGATTATGCATTTTATAAATGTGAGAATTTAACAAAAGTTATTATAAATGGTAGTAATGTGCATATAACGGATTCAACATTTGATGGTTGTAATTTAAAAGAGATTATTGTACCAAGTAAGTTGGTAGATTTTTATCGAAGTGATAGTTTCTGGTCATCTTATAGTTCAATCATAAATAATAATTAAAAAATTATATGTACATTAATAAAGAAAACAATGAATATGCAGGTACAATAAAAAGGGATTATTTAGAATAATATTAATACATTGGATTGAATTTATTAGGTAAGGAAGATTTGTATAACTACAAGTCTTTTTTCATTTTTAAACAATTAATATTAAATGTCTAAAATTTAAGCAAAGATTATTTTTTATCTATTTTAAATGAATTTAGAAGTAAATATAATTATTTCGTAAATTGAAAATGGAGGAAAAATATATGAAAAAAATTAGTAGTTTTATTGTAAAAGCTAGATATGTATTATTAGGCATATTTGTAGCTTTAGTTGGACTTTGTTCATTTTTGATGACAAAGGTTAATATTAATTATGATATGCTTATCTATCTTGATAAGGATTCAACCTCAACTGTAGCTCTTAATAAAATGGAAGAAGAGTTTGGCTCTGTTGGTCAAGCTCAAATTATGATTAAAGATATTTCCTTTGAAGAAGCGAAAAATGTTGAATCAAAGCTTGAAAGTATCAAAGGAATTGCATCAGTTGTCTTTACAGAAAATGTAAAAGATACAGAGTATTTTATTTTAAATGCGGGAAGTGAGGACACTGGTAGTGCTCTTTATAAGGTTTTCCTTACAACGGGCAACTATGATGTAGAGTCATATGATACAGTAGATGAAATTAGAAATATTTTAATTTCATATCGTGATTCTGGTCATGCAATTGGAACTGTTGCGCTAAATGGTGGAGCAGTTGAAAGTAAATTTTTGACGGAAACGCTAGATAGTGATATGACTAAAATATTAATAATTGTTGCTTTAGTTGTTTTAGTTATTTTAACAATTGTTTCCCAGTCTTGGATTGAACCTTTAATTTTTGCTCTTGTTGCAGGTGGAGCTATATTAATTAATATGGGAACTAATATTTTATTAAATGCTCTTCCTAATATAGGAAACTCAATGTCCTTTATTACAAAGGCAATTGCAGCTGTAATGCAGCTTGCTCTTGCAATGGATTATTCAATTATTTTACTTCATGCCTATAAGGAACAAAAAGCGAAAGGACTTAATAAAAATGAAGCAATGACAAATGCTCTTTCTTCATCATTTGCACCTGTTTCATCATCATCTTTGACGACAATTGCCGGTCTTGTTGCATTAATGTTTATGAGCTTCTCAATTGGTTTTGATGTAGGACTTGTCCTTGCAAAAGGAATTTTAGTTTCATTATTATGTGTATTCTTATTTATGCCAGCTTTATTAATCTTATTTGATCCTCTTCTTGAAAAAACTAAGCATAAATCAATTGATGAAATAGCTAATAATTGGAATGAAAAAAGAAAGGCAAAAAACAAGAAATGCGGAAAGAAATCTCATTCATTTGCTGGCTTCCAATATAAAACAAGATATATAATACCATCAATTGCTTTGGCATTAGTTATAGTTGGTGCTATATTTAACTTTAATTCAGAATATGATTTTGTACTTAAAGCTTCAACTGATGATAATGCAGCTGTAAATGTTGAAAATAAGCTTATTTCAGATACCTTTGGTACTCAAAATACACTAGTTGTATTATTACCTAAGGATACATATTCATATGAAAAAGAACAATCCGTAATCAAGTATTTGAATGAATACCAATATGATGGAGAAAATGTAATTAATTCTCGTAAGGGCCTTACAACATATGGAATTAATATTCCTCTTACAAGTGCTGAGGTTTCTCAAAAATTTGGTCTTCCACAAAATGTTGTTGATGTTGTATATGCAAATATGAATGTAAGTCGTGCAACTGTAGAAGAGCTTATTACTTATTTATCAACTAAAAATGAAGCCGGTATAACACCACTTGAGGCCTATTTAGGAAATATTCAAAAAACAATTGATGATTCATATAATAGCTTTAAAACAAGTCTATACAACGAAGATCTTAGCATAAATCAAACAGCGATTGCTCAAATGACTCAATTTTGCACTGCATATGAAAATGGACTTCTTGAGCAAAATGATCAAAATAATGCAATGTATAAAAATTATAAAACTTTGATTACAACTCTAACAAAAGAAGAAATAATGAGTCAATATCCATTTGTAACTGAAGATGTTGCCTCTCAGTTAACTGAAAATGGGCCTGTTTATAATTTTATTGTTTTAACTACTATTTCAAATAACCAAATTGCAAATAAATATGCATCTGCAGTAGTTCAAAAGTTAAATCCTTATGTTAGTCAAATTGAAACTGCAAATAGTATGTTTAAGAGTGAAAATTATGTTCGTATTATTTTTAATTTAAATATGCCGACATCATCAGAGGCTTCATTTAAAGCAATCAACGAGATTTCTGATTATCTTTATAAGAACTATGATGGCCTACAACTTGTTTGTGAAACATATGTGTATTCACAAATTAAGGATGTATTTAATAGTGATATTGTAAAAGTTAACTTGATTTCATTCTTTGCCGTTTTAATAATTATTGCAATTACCTTTAAAGGGGCCTTTGTACCAGTCTTACTTACTGTATTAATCCAAGGTGCTATTTGGGTGACAATGGGAATTTCAACTATATTTGGAAATAATATTTTCTTTATTTGTTATCTTGTTGTAATGTGTATTCAAATGGGGGCTACAATCGATTATGGTATCTTGTTAACTAATAATTATGTTAATAATCGTAAGATAATGAACAAGCGAGATGCAATGAATCAAGCTCTTAAATCATCTGCTACAACTATTTTTACATCAGGATCAATTCTAATATTAGCGACATTAATTGTTGGTCTTGTATCTAAGGTTTCCATAATTTCTGATTTAGGACTTCTTTTAACAAGAGGTTGTATTATATCAGTTGTGATGATTATATTATGTCTTCCTCAATGCTTATTACTTTGCGATAAGGTAATTGAGAAAACTACTTATAAAACTAAATTTTTTAATGAATAATTAATTTTGAAGCTTGTGCTTAATGCATGAGCTTCTTTTTTAAAAAAATAATCAAAAAAACAAAAAATATGATATAATAAAAAGTAGAAGGTTGAGGCTGATATTATGGCAAAATTAAAAGAATTTAGAATAGATGCATTTTCATATCCTATGAACTCGTCTCATTTGATTATTAATGGTAAGGGTGATGTAAAAACATTCTCTGGTATGAATGTAAAGATATCTAAAATAAAAAAACTTCAATCATTTTTACAAGCATTAGATAGCGCTTTGATTTTAGATTTTAAGGCGCTTGGCAAATATAAAGATGCTGAAAATCATTATCATATTTCTGTTATTTATGAAGATGATACAGAAGAGTCTCATTATTATGTTGATAATTTAGTTAAAAACTCACAAAATTCACTTCGTGATGTATTAATTAAATATATTGATAAGGATTATTTGATTGATGCTGTTTTAGAAGATAAATAACAGTATTAATTGATTTTATTTTCGCCAAATATTTACAAAAATATTTATATTTGATATAATTAAGATGTTGATGTAATATCATGAAAGGAATAATAATTATGAAACAAATTTTAATTGAAACAAGTGCACGTCACGTACACGTTACTCAAGAAACTTTAGAGGTTTTATTTGGCAAGGGTGCTGAATTAACTGTTAAGAAGGAATTATCTCAACCAGGACAATTCGCATCTAACCAAAAGGTTGTTGTAAAAGGACCTAAGGGTGAACTTAACTGCTCAATTTTAGGACCAGTAAGAAGTGCTAACCAAGTTGAGGTTTCATTCTCAGATGCAAGAACTTTAGGTGTTAAGGCTCCAGTAAGAGAGTCAGGAGATGTAGCTGGTTCTGCACCTTGTACTCTTGTTGGACCTTGTGGTGAAGTTGAACTTTCTGAGGGAGTTATCGTTGCTAAGCGTCATATTCATATGACTCCTGCTGATGCCGCTGAATTTGGTGTTACAAATGGTCAAATTGTTGAAGTTAAGGTAGTTACTGAGACTGGCCGTAATTTAACATTTGGAGATACTGTTATTCGTGTATCTGAAAAGTATGCTTTAGCTATGCATATTGATACTGATGAATCAAATGCTGGTGCTTTAAGTGGTACTGTTTTTGGTGAAATTGTTAAGTAATTAAAAAATATTTTATAAAATAAGGCTCGCATGGGCCTTATTTTTTTAAAAAAAAGAAGAAACTCGTGGTATAATAAAGTAAAGTGAGGTTTTAAGGTGACATATATTATTAATTATTTATTTGTATTTATGCTGTTTTGCTTCATCGGATGGTTACTTGAGGTTGCATACCGAAGCTATCGTCATAAATATTTTGTTAATCCTGGCTTTTTAGTTGGATGTGCACTACCAATTTATGGTACAGGTGGTGTTTGCTTGTACGCTATTTGTTCATTAAAGCTTTCTTTTATAACAAGTAGTGCTTGGAGAATTGTTGTTATTTTAATTATATGTACAATTTTAATGACAGTAATCGAGTTTATAGCAGGATATATTTCTCTTCGCGTTTATCATAATAGGCTTTGGGATTATAGTGATCGTAAATTTAATATTATGGGTATTATTTGTCCGGAATTTTCTCTTGCCTGGGGTGTATGTGCAGCTATTTTCTATTTTGGCTTTATGCCTTGGCTTGATAAAGCCTGTGGTTTAGTAAACGAGCAAGTTGGATTGATTTTACTATTAGGGATTTTTGTAGGAATTTTTTTAGTAGATTTAGGATATTCAATGCGTATTATGGATTATGTTAGAGCATATTCAAAGCGTGTTCATGAGATTGTTAATTTTGAAGCCTTCAAGAAAAGTATTCGAGATAAGGCAAATGAATCTAAAGATAAGCTTAAAGGTATTTCCTTCTTAAAACTAAGACATCATATGATTCGCTTTTTAAATAATGAAGATAAAGAAGAACCAAAGGAAGAAAAATAATTTAGAGGTAAAAAAAATGAAACCAGTATTAATCGTTATTGCGGGAGGTAGTGCTTCAGGTAAGACTACTGTTGTAGACAAAATTCAAAAAAGACTAAATTCAATTGATGTTACAGTAATTAGACATGATGATTATTATAAAGATCAAAGATATGTAGAAATGCTTGATCGTCAACGTGTTAATTATGACCATCCTAATGCTCTTGATAATGATCTTTTAATTGAGCATTTAACTAAGCTTTTAGCAGGTGAGGCAATTGATGGACCAACCTACGATTTTAAGCTTCACACAAGAAGTGATGTAACGCGTCATATTGAGCCTAATAAAGTCATTATTTTAGAGGGAATCCTTGTTTTACAAGATCCAAGAATTAGAGAACTAGCAGATATTAAAATATTTGTTGATTCTGATGATGATATTCGCTTTATAAGAAGACTTGTTAGAGACATAAATGAACGTGGTCGTTCAATGGATAGTGTTATTTCTCAGTATTTAGAAACTGTTAAGCCAATGTATTATGAGTTTGTTAAACCAACAAAGCGTTATGCTGATATTATTATTCCTAATGACAAGCAGCATGATGTGGCAGTAGATGTAATTATTTCTAAAATTAAGGATATTATTAGTCAAAAGGAGGAGGCCTAAATGATTGGTATTATTGGGGCAATGTCAACAGAGGTTGATAGTTTAATTCAAAAAATTAATAATCCTAAGCTTCAAAAAATAGGCTGCTTTTCATTTGTTGCAGGAACTATTTATAATAAAGAGGTAGTTGTTTTAAAATCAGGTATTGGCAAGGTCGCAAGTGCTGTTGGTGCTTCGCTTTTAATTCAAAATTATAATCCTAGCTTCATTATTAATACAGGTATTGCTGGTGGCGTTGGTCCTTTAAAAAGTGAGGATATTGTTTTGTCCCTTGAGCTTTCTTATGGTGATGTTGACGCAACTGTATTTGGTTATAAGTTAGGGCAGGTTCCCCAAATGCCATATGTATATGAGGCTGATAAGACATATACAGTTAAAATAGAACAAATCCTAAAAAATAATGGCTATAACTATAAAATTGGACATGCTGTAACATCTGATTCTTTTATTACATCCCTTGATATGGTTCATTCTGAACATTTTTCAAATATGATTTGTGAGATGGAAGGTGCATCTATAGCACAAGCTTGTTATATGCTTAATGTTCCTTTTGTATCATTAAGATATATTTCAGATATTTTAGGTGAAGCTTCCCAAATTGAAAATTATAATGAATTTGAAAATAAAATGGCATATCGTTCTTGCGATATTATATTAGATATAATAAGGGATTTAAAATGAAACAGTATGATAGAATGATATCAGGCCTTTTATATTCTTGGAAAATTAAGGATGAACATCGAGAAGAATTATCTAAAAAAAGAGGTGAGTTTTTAGATAAATTTAATTCTACTTCATATAATGATTTTAAAACAAGAGAAGAGCTTATAAGAGGCTGGTTTAAATATGTTGGGAAAAATCCATGTATTAATAAGCCCTTTCATTGTGATTATGGTTGTCATATAAGTGTTGGTGATTATTTTTTTGCAAATTTTAATTGTACGATGCTTGATGTGGCACCAATTACGATTGGTAATCATGTATTTTTAGCTCCAAATGTAGCAATTTATACAGCTGGTCATCCTATTAGTGCGAAAATTAGACAAGAAGATTTGGAATATGGGAAACCCGTTGTAATTGGTGATGATGTTTGGATTGGTGGTAACTCTGTTATAAATCCGGGTGTAAGAATTGGCTCTAATGTTGTGATAGGTTCAGGCTCTGTTGTAACTAGGGATATTCCTTCTGGTGTAATTGCGGCGGGAAATCCTTGCAGGGTTATTAGAAAAATTGATGCATCTGAAGAACAAAAATGGCAAGAAAAGGCCGATGAATTTTATGACGATTTACGAAAGGAAGGAATTAACTTATGAAGCTTTTAATGGTATTTGCAGATGGCTTTGAAGATACTGAGGCTATTGCGACAATTGATGTTTTAAAAAGAGGAAATATTACTGTTGATGCAGTATCTTTGATGGATACTTTAAGTGTAAAAACTAAATGTGGCTTTTGCCTTGTTGTTGATAAATTATTTAAAGATATTAATATAGCTGAATATGATGGCATTATTATTCCTGGAGGGCCTGGCTCATTTAAGCTAATGCCTAGTATGGATAATTTAACCAATGCAATTCATTATTTTGCTAAAAATAATAAATTAGTCGCGAGCATTTGTGCTGCGCCTCATCTTGTAGGTAGGTTAGGCTATTTTAAGGGTTTAGATTTTACTGTTCATCCTGGCTTTGAAAATCAAGTCATTGGCGGAAACTATAGATCTGATTTAGGAGTATGTAAGGCTAAAAATTTTATTACTGCTAAAAGTATGTATTATTCTCTTGAATTTGGCTATGCAATATATGAATACTTTAATGGTGATGGCTCAAGTAAGGCTTTAAGAGAAGCTTGCCAGGGAAATTAAATGATTAAATAACTGAAAAGACTGATACACTATATCGTGTACCAGTCTTTTTTAAATAATTTCACGTTTAAAATAGCCTCTTGTATCAGTTTTAGAATTAAAGAAGCTTGTTTTATCACCTTGAAGCTTTAATCTTAAATTAGTTACAATTTCAATAATCTTTTCCCTTGGTTCATTTGTAAATTGTAATCTTAAGCGTTTAACATATTTTTGAATATAGGGGGCCTCATCAATTAGATTAAGAGGTTTTTCATTAATAATATGGGTTATACAGCCTTCTTGATGATAGATTTCAAATACGCCTTTATCATCATTTAGGGAATAGTGATGTTTATTACATTCTCCACATTGTCCATAGCGTTTTAAAGGACAATATTTAGTTGTCATTAGGTTTTGTTTGCCATAAATAATCATTTCTAAATTAGCATCACCATATTTATAGTTTTCAAGGATATCTTTTAAATCTTGATATGAGGTTTCAAATGATAAGGTTACAAATCTAGCTCCTCTTTGATGAAGCTTGTAAATTGCAAGAGAGTTAATAGCGTTAAATGAGTAGTCACAAACAATATCCTTATCCTTATATTTATGAAGTGCACCATAGTTTCCTGCTAGTATTTCAGATTCATTAATTTCTTTAAAATTAGCATTAACATAAGGGACATAGTTATTATAATAAATATGGTTTATACCTAATTCATGTAAGGTGTTATATTGTTCTTCATTAGTACAAAAAGCAGATATTTCATTTTCATCATTATAGTAAAGAGGTGAGTTATTTAATTTTATTTGCGGAAGTATGCGGCTATGCTGCATATATGTTTCAATATTTGATATTAAACTACGTCTAGCCTCATTGATTGATGAAATGGTCATAAACAAATTGCCATTTAAGGAATTCTTTAGGTCTTTAAGATAAAATGATGTTTCATTTAATTTTGATAATTGTTTAATAAGCGTTTCAGTATCAATTGGTTTTTTTTGAGCATTTTCAAATGATGCATTAGATACTCCCTTAAAGATAATTCCATTTATTTTAGTAAGCAAGGTAAGAGGAGTGCCCAAAGAACCAATAGCTTCAATTGTTATACCTTTTTTATAGGTATTATCAATGGTAATATCAATTGATGAATCAATCATTTTATAAATAGCCCCATTTGAAAAATTTTTGAATATGTCAAGAAGAAGATGACCTTGACCAGATTTTATTTCTACGCCTTTTGCATTAAAAAGCTTATCAACTGTAAAATAATAATCAGTTTCATTATCTGCAACAATTCTAATACGATCTTTAACGTTAAGTATTTTAGTAATATTAACAAGAGTTAAACCTTTAGTGTTCTTACTAATAATTGTTCCAATTAAATCACCTTCATTATTTTTTTTAGTAATATCAACGATATTTCCTTTGTCTTCACCAAAAATGAACCCCTTTGTATAAGCTCGGTGAAAAATAGAATCAAGTGATTTAGGATTATAATCCTTATTATCAATTTTTTTACGGTATTCGCTAGTAACGATTTTAACATATTCAGGATTTTTCATTCTTCCTTCAAGCTTTAAGGAATCAACGCCAATATTTAATAATTCAATTAAATTTTTTGAGGTGTTTAAATCTTTCATTGATAGATGGAAGCCTTTTTCGGAAAATTTAGTTCCATCTTTATAAATGGTATATTCCCTGCGGCAATTTTGACTACAGCGACCACGATTACCACTTCTTAGTGTTAGCATAGAAGACATAAGACATCCACCTGAATAAGAAACACAAAGTGCACCATGGGCAAAAATTTCAAGAGGCATTTTACTGTTTTCTTTAATTTTTTTGATTTCATCAAAGGTATTTTCTCTTGCAAGGACAACTCGTTTTGCTCCAAGCTCTTCAAAGAATCTTACATCCTCAAGGCATTTTACACCACATTGGGTGGAAATGTGAGCTTCCATTCCTGGTAGATTTTCAATTACATAGGAAATAATCGCAAAATCAGCTAAAATTAAACCATCAACACCAAGTTCATATAACTTATTAACATAATTAATACAATCGTTAAGCTCAAAGTCTTTGATGATGGTATTAACAGTAACATAGATTTTTTTATCTAAGCTATGAGCTAAAATTAAAAGTTCTTTAAGCTCATCTAAATTTAGGTTTTTAGCATAAGCACGAGCCCCAAAAGCCTCGGAAGCACAGTATATTGCATCGGCACCATTATATAGTGCCGTTTTAGCACAAATTAAATCTCCTGCTGGAGCTAAAAGTTCTGTCATAATTTATCACCTTATGTATTTTAGCATACTTAGAGGCTATAAGCCAATTATTTTTCTTAAATAATTGACAAAAAAGTTAACAAAAAAGATATTAATACTTGTAAATTTGAAAAAGTATGCTATACTATTAATAGACATAAGGTAAGGAAAGTGAGATTGTTTTTCTCACTTTTTTAAATGTAAAAGGAGGGAAACTATGTTAGATGTTAAAATAATTGAAGATTTAGTTAAACCTATATGTGAAGAAAAAGGCCTAATGCTTTATGAGGTATTATGGGTCAAAGAGTATGGCTTCCAGGTTTTAAGAGTTTCCGTTGATAAGCCAAATGGTGGAATTGATTCTGATACCTTAGGTTTAGTTAATGAACTTTTATCAGAAAAGCTTGATGCTTATGATGATGATATGCCTGAATATATGCTTGAGGTTTGTTCACCTGGAGCGGAAAGAACCTTAAGAAATAAGGAAGAAATCTTAGCTTCTGTAGGTCAATATGTGAATGTTAAAACACCAGATAGTACCTATGAAGGAACATTACTTTCATATGAGGGGCAAACTCTTGTTGTTGAGATTAATATCAAAGGAAGAATGAAGAAGGTTTCGATAGAGGAAGCCGATATTAAAAAGATTAGACTTGCCGTTAAGATATAGGAGGAAATTTTAAAATGGTTAGTAAAGATTTATTTAATTTATTGGAAAGTTATGCAGTAGAATGTGGCATTACTTATGATGAGATTATTGAGGTATTAAAGAAAAGTTTAGCTGCATCAGCAAAAAAAGTTGAGCCAAATGCGACTATTATTGTTAAGGTTAATCCTGAAAAGCATGAGGTTGTTATTACAGCACAAAGACAAGTTGTAGAGGAATTATCAACCGAGCCATCAGATGATCCAAATGCAATTGCTGAAATTACTTTAGAGGATGCTAAAAAGATTAAGCCTAATTGTCATGTTGGCGATATTATTTCTAAGAATATTTCAACAAAGGATGATTTTGGTCGCCAAGCGGCTAGAAGTGCTAAATCAACATTTGCATCAAATATTAAAGCATTACTTCGTGATAAAGCATTCCAATATTTTAAGAGCCAAGAAAATGAAATGATTTCTGCTCAAGTAGTTAAGATTGATGATAACTATGCATATTTAAATATTGGTCAAGGTACAACTGCTGTTTTACCAAAAGCTGAATGGTTACCTAATGATTCTTTCAATGTTGGTGATAAAATTTCTGTTTATATTAAGAAGGTTGAACAAACAACTAAGGACCCTAAGGTTAAACTATCTCGTTTAGACCGTAACCTTATTACTCGCTTACTAGAAACATATATTCCTGAAATTAAAGAAGGAATTATTGAAATTAAGGGTATTGCTCGTGATGCTGGTGATCGTTCTAAGATTGCGATTTACTCAACTGACCCGCGTGTTGATGCTTTAGGCTCATGTGTTGGTGAAAATGGTGCGAGAATTAAAGAAGTTGTTCAAGCATTAAATGGTGAAAAGATTGACCTTTATAAGTGGAGTGAGGATCCTGAAGAATTAATTAGAAATTCGCTTCAACCTGCTAAGGTTACATTAGTATTAAATATTGATCCAAAGGAAAAGACATCACTTGCGATTGTTCCTGATGATCAATTAAGTCTTGCCATTGGTAAGGCTGGACAAAATGTTCGTTTAGCCGTTCAATCTTGTGGATGGAAGATTGATATTAAATCAGCTTCAGAAGCAAGAAATGAAGGATTACTTGAAATTTAATTGAGGTTTATATGAAGGAAAGAAAGCTTGTATTACGTACCTGCTGTCAAACAAGAGAGGTTCTTGAAAAAAAGGATTTGATTCGAATTGTAAGAACTCCTGAGGGAAATGTAATTATTGACCTAGTTGGAAAAGCAAATGGACGTGGCGCATATCTAAAAAAGGATGTAGCGGTAATTGAGGCTGCACGTAAATCACATGTGCTTGATAAAAAGTTAGAGGTAAGTGTTCCTGATGAAATTTATGATGAACTTAAAGAGGTAATAAATGGATAGAATTTTATCTAATTTAGGCCTTGCAAAAAGATCTGGTAAAATAGTTTCGGGAACAGAAATGGTCATCGAAGGCTTGAGAAATAATACAGTATATCTTGTGTTCTTGGCATCTGATACAGAAAAGAACACGACTAAAAGAATATCAGATAAAACCACATTTTATGAGGTTTCATTAAATAAAAACTATACATCAAATGACCTTAGCCAAGCAATTGGTGGAAAAAATGTACATGTTATAGGAATTATGGATCGAGGCTTTGCAAAATTATTAAAGGAATAAGGTGATATTTTGGCAAAGAAGTCAAAAAAGACAGAACAAAGAATTTCAAACATTCCTCAAAAGGATAAAAATGTTTCTAAGGATGGAGTTCTAGTCTATAAAGAAGGAATGACTGTGGCTGATATGGCTACAGGTTTGGGCAAAACAATTGCTCAGGTTGTTATGAAGCTTATGCAGCTTGGAATAATGGCTAATCAAAATCAGTCTGTTGATCGTGAAACAGTTGAGCTAGTAGCTTTAGATTTTGGCTATGAACTTAAGGATGAAGTTGTGACAGACGCAACTAGATTTGATGAATTTACAATTGAAGATAAGGAAGATGCATTAATGAAGCGTCCGCCTGTTGTTACTATTATGGGTCACGTTGACCATGGTAAAACAACATTACTAGATTATATTAGAAATAGTCGTGTAGCGGCTGGTGAGGCTGGTGGAATTACCCAGCATATTGGTGCTTACCAGGTTGAAAGAAAAGGCGAAAAAATTACATTTATCGATACACCAGGACATGCCGCTTTTACAGAAATGCGTGCGCGTGGTGCACAAGTGACAGATATTGTTGTTCTTGTCGTTGCTGCTGATGATGGTGTGATGCCTCAAACAGAAGAAGCTATTTCTCATGCTAAGGCTGCTAAATGCCCAATTATTGTTGCTGTAAATAAGTGTGATAAGCCAAGTGCTAATCCTGATCGAGTAATGGAGGAATTAACACATTACGATATTATCCCTGAGGCTTGGGGTGGAAGTACACCTTTTGTACAAATTTCCGCTTTAAAGGGTATGGGGGTTGATGACCTATTAGATGTAATTCAGTTAACTGCTGAAATGATGGATTTAAAGGCTAATCCATCTCGTCTTGCAACTGGTTCTGTTATTGAAGCCGAGCTTGATAAGGGACGTGGCCCTGTTGCTACCTTCCTTGTCCAAAATGGTTCTTTACGTGTTGGTGATTATGTCGTATGTGGTGATACATACGGACGTGTTCGTACAATGGAGGATGACCGTCATATTAAATATAATGAGTCACTTCCTTCGATGGCTGTTGTTGTAACTGGTCTTGATGATGTTCCATTTGCTGGGGATAAATTCATGGCATTGTCATCAGAAAAAGAAGCTCGTGAAATTTCTGAACAGCGTACAAGTCGTACAAAGGATAAGCTAAATGCAGCTTCTAAAAAGACACTTGAGGAATTGTTCCGTTCTAAGGATGATGCTAAAGAATTAAATCTTATTGTTAAGGCTGACCTTCAAGGTAGTGCTGAGGCGTTAAAGCAAAGCCTTGAAAAGATTAAAGTTGACGATTTTAAGGTTAATGTAATTCGTTGCTCTGTTGGTGCAATTACGGATACTGATATTATTCTTGCATCAGCTTCAAACGCAATTGTTTTAGGATTTAATGTTCGTCCTACTGCCGCAGTTAGACAAACGGCTGCTGAAAAGGGTGTAGAAATAAGATTATATTCAATCATTTACAAGCTACTTGAGGATATCGAGGCTGCCTTAAAGGGCATGCTTGAACCTGAATACGAAGAGGTTGTAATTGGTCAAGCTGAGGTTAGAAATACATTTAAGATTTCTAAGGTTGGCACAGTTGCCGGATGTTATGTAACTGATGGTGTAATTCAATCTAATTCACTTGTAAGAATTATTCGTGATGGTATCGTTGTTTATGAAGGTAAAATGGCTTCCTTAAAGCGTTTTAAGGATGATGCTAAGGAAGTTAAATATGGCTATGAGTGTGGTATTACAATCGAAAACTTCAATGATATTAAAGAAGGAGATATTATTGAGGCTTCAGTAATGAAGGAAATTGAGCGTAAATAATGAGCTTATTAATTAAAAGACTTGAATCTAATGCCCTTAGAGAGCTTTCTATCCTTCTTACACGTGAATCACGTAATCAATATTTAAAGGAAGCTACTATAACAGAGGTAAGAATTACAAATGATTTATCATATATGACCATTTTCTATACCTCTTATGTATCTAAGGATAAAGGTGCAGTTAAGGATGCCCTTGAAGAATCAAAAACATATTTGCGTCATGAACTTGCTAAAAGATTAAATGCAAGAAAAATGCCTGAACTTATTTTTAAGTATGATGAAGCTCTTGAATATGGTAATCATATGAATGAGGTAATCTCATCTTTAAATATTAAGCATGATGATGAGAATAAATAAAAGCTAAAGAGATTTCAATATGGAATCTCTTTAAATTGTATTAATAGAAATGAGTGATAAATTATGTTAAATCAATTTTCTAGAACTCAGCTTCTTTATGGAAAAGAGGCTATGGATAAATTAAAAAAATCAAGAGTTGCGGTATTTGGTGTTGGTGGAGTAGGTGGCTATGTTGTTGAAGCGTTAGCTAGATCTGGTGTTGGTTCATTTGATATTATTGATGATGATAAGGTTTGTATGGCTAATATTAATAGGCAGATTATTGCAACCTTTGACACGGTAGGAAAATATAAAGTCGATGTATTAAAGGATCGTATTTTAGCAATTAATCCTCAAGCCAAGGTTGAAACCTATAAGTGTTTTTTCTTGCCAGAAAACCAAGATGATTTTGACTTTACAAAGTATGATTATGTTGTTGATGCTGTTGATACCGTTTCAGCTAAAATAGCATTAGTGCTAAAGGCACAAAAGAGTAAAACACCAATTATTTCTTGTATGGGTGCTGGAAATAAATTAGATCCGCAAGCCTTTGAGGTGGCAGATATTTATAAGACTAGTGTTGATCCGCTTGCACGAGTAATGCGCTATGAGCTAAAAAAAAGAAGAGTTAGAAAGCTAAAAGTAGTATATTCTAAGGAATATCCGACAAGACCACTTGAGGATATGTCAATAAGCTGTCGTACTCATTGTGTATGTCCGGCTGGTACGAGAAAATGTACTGTAAGACGTGACATTCCTGGAAGTAATGCTTTTGTACCGGCATCTGCAGGATTATTAATTGCATCTGAAGTTCTTAAGGACCTAACAAAAAAATGATATCATTTCGATATCATTTTAATTTTTTCAATAACTGCTTGTGTAACCTCAGGTGGAGTTGAGGCTCCACTTGTAATTGAAACTGTATTAACATTTTTAAACCAATTATCATCTAATTCAGTCTCATTTTCAACTAGATATGATTTAATGTGGGCATTATTTTGGCAAACTTGCTGTAATTTGAATGAATTAGAGCTTGTTTTGTCACCAACAACAATACATAAATCAGCTTTTTGATTCATAATGGCTTTTTGTCTTAGTGTTGTCGCATTACATATTTTATCCTCGATTATTGCATTAGAATATTTTATTTTTATAGCATTAAAAATATCTTTTATATCATATACTGATAGGGTTGTTTGATTAGTAACATAGATAGGTTCGGCAATTTTAAGATTTTCGATATCATCTAGATTACTTACAAGAAAAATTTTAGAGCTTATTCCTAAAACACCCTCTGCCTCGGGATGACCTTTAGTTCCAATATAGATGATATTAAAGTCATTATTTAAATATTTTTTGATATTATTATGAACTACATAAACATTAGGGCAGGTAGCGTCGATTATGTTTAAGCCTTTCTTTTTAGCTTTCTTAAATACATCAGGAGAAGCTCCATGAGCACTAATTACAACTGTTCCGGATTCTATTTCATCTAAAAGCTCAAGACGGTTTTTTTTGCCATCAACACTTTTAATTCCTAACTCATTAAGTTTTTTTATTACACTTTTATTATGAATGATGTTGCCTAACATATAGATTGGTTTTTTTATGCTAGGATTATTTTGCGCATCAATTATTATCTTTAAGGCACGCTTTACTCCCCCACAATATCCTTGGGGTGATAATTTTTTTATTTCCATTTAAATCACCATGGATATTATAACATAATTTAATTGCAACTTAGTAAAAAAAATGGTATTATTAATTGGTTAAAAATTTAAGGAGATGATTTTATGAAATTTGATGGATACGATTTTAAAGATTATATAGTTAAGGCAATAAACGACCTTCATTTTAAACAATTTTCTGAGGTTCAAAGAGAGGTTTTTAATAATTTAACTTCGCAAAGAAATTTTATTGTAAAATCCAAAACTGGAAGTGGTAAAACACACGCTTTTTTAATACCTGTATTTAATTCTTTAGAAGAAAAGAAAAATGAGGTACAGGCACTAATTGTTTCACCTACAACTGAGCTTGCAATGCAAACTTATAAGGTTGCTCAACATATTGCATCATTTTCTAATAATGAAATTAATATTAAGGTATATACTGGTGGTACAGATAGAGAAAGAGAAATTTCAAATCTTAATTTCCGTCAGCCTCAAATTGTAATCGCAACTCCTGGTAAGCTTAAAGATTTAACAATTGATACAAATGCACTAGATATTCATACTGCCAAGCTTTATATTATTGATGAAGTTGATATGACCCTTGCATCTGGCTTCGAAGAGGAAATGGATCAAATAACAGATGTTTTACAAAATGCAAGAATGATGTTTTTTAGTGCAACAATTAATGAGTCAATGCTACCATTTATAAAAAAATATATGCCTAATAATAAGCTTATTGATATTAAAAATGATAATAATCTTCAAATTGAACATTTTTGGATTCCTTTAAAACATAAGTCAAGAGATGAGAGACTGTTAGAACTGGTAAATATTATAAATCCTTATCTTTGTATTATATTTTGTAATAAAAAAGAAAATGTTTTACATGTTGCACAATTTTTACGTCAAAATAAGATAAGCTGTATTGAAATTCATGGTGATCTTGATAAACGTAATAGGCGTCAAGTTTTAAGAGAAGTAGAATCATTAAAATATCAATATATTGTTGCATCAGATCTTGCATCAAGAGGTATAGATATTGATGGAGTATCTCATATTATTAATTATGAAATTCCTCGTGATTTCGAATTCTACCTTCATCGTTCAGGTAGAACTGGAAGAATGAATTATACAGGAATTGTGTATTCTTTCTTTGATGAACTTGATAATGAGTACCTAAATAATTTAGCTAATAGGGGAATTAATCCAGTTTATAAAGATATCAAAAATGGGGAGTTAGTAGAAACTAAGGAAAGAGAATCCCGTAAAAATCGCGTAAGACCGATTAATGAGAAAGTTAAGCAAGCCATTAAATTTGTTCCAAAATCAGATAAGGTAAAGCCTGGATATAAGAAAAAACGTCAAGAACAAATCAAGAAAATTACTAAAAAATTATATCAAGAAGAGGCTAGAAAGAATTTCTTTAGAAGTAAAAAACATGACTGATTTTCAAATTATAACGGATAGTGGTTGCTTAGGAGACATGTCCTTTTATAATGATAACGGAATTGACATAATCCCTTTTCAGGCTATTATAGATAGTAAATATTATAATTTAGATGACAAATTTCCTTTATCAAATACCAATATTGAAAAGATTATTTCGTCAAAAAAGGATTTTATTATTTCTAAACCTAATTATCTTGATTTAAAAAACATTTATGAAAGACATTTGAAAGAAGGCAGAAATTTGTTATTACTTCATTCATCATCATGTGTTTTTGATGTATATTCAAGAGCTAATCTAGCGGTTAAAGAACTTCATCAAATATATCCAGAAAGAGAAATAATTTTAATTGATACCCAAACAATTGCTTGTGGAATCGACTTTTTAATTCGTGAGGTTTTAAAGCATGATGAGCTTTCTCTTTATGAGATAAGTAATTTTATAAAGCAAATAAACTATAAAATTTCCTCAAGAATTATTATTAATAAGTATGATTTAAATAACAAAAAAGACTATAAGTGTTTATTTAGAAAAAGTTGTGTATTAAGAGAAAACAATGGATATATAATTCCTTATACTAAATATTTTTTAACAGCTTCTGCCTTGTATAATGAACTTAAAAACATGAGAAAAGAAATTGATATCAATTATCCAATTGTTTATCTAGTATGTGCAAATGATGATGTTTATGCAAAAAGAATAATAAAGACAATTAAAAAGCATTTAAACGTTAATATTATTAGATTAGAGCCAAATGCTTTACTACTTAATTTAACGGGTAAACGAACAATTGGTTTATTCTATATTAAAAGGTGATTATATGGATGTTAATATGGCATTATCGATTATAAATATGAAATTAAGAGATTTTTATTCATCTAAGGATGATTTACTTGAAGGCTATGAAGAGGCAAAAGAGTTAATTGATTTGCTTGAGGAAAGTGGCTATCACTATGATAGTGAGCAAAATAGATATGTTAAATAAAATGGCTTTGGCCATTTTTATTTTTTAAGCATAATTTACAAATAAAACGAAAAAAATATAAATATATATTTTCAAATCATAGTATAAGTTGTATAATATTTATAAAAACGGAGGAATTTATATGGAAATTAATGAAATATATTCGGGGTTTAGACTTGTTAAAAAAACTAAAATTTCGGAATTGGATGCTAATTTATTAGAATTTAAGCATGAAAAAAGTGGTGGAACATTAGCATATATTGAATGCAATGATACTAATAAAAGCTTTATGGCAGGATTTAAAACACTACCAAATGATTCAACTGGTGTGTGTCATATTATTGAACATACAGTTTTATGTGGATCAAAAAAATTTCCACTTAAAGAACCATTTGTAAATTTATTAAAAGGTTCAATGTCTACTTTTTTAAATGCAATGACTGCTTATGATTGGACTGCATATCCAGTTGCAAGTCAAAATGATAAGGATTTTCATAATTTGATGGAAACATATTTGGATGCAGTTTTTGCACCTAATTCAGTATTAGATCCTAAACCTTTTTTACAAGAAGGCTGGCATTATGAATTGCTAAATAAGGATGATGATTTAACAATTAAGGGTGTTGTTTATAATGAAATGAAGGGCGCTATGTCAAGTGTTGATTCTCAACTTTGTGAGTTAATTTTAAAAAGAATGTATAAGGATTCTGGCTATGGTGTTAATAGTGGTGGTAATCCTAAAGACATTCCTAATCTAACATATGAAGCCTATAAGGAATTCTATCATAAACATTATCATCCTGAAAATGCTCTTTTAGTATTATATGGTAAAATGGATATCTTAAGCCAACTTGAATTTATTGATAAAGAATATTTATCTTATTACAAGGCAAGCGGTCAAAGACTTAAAATAGAAGAGCCAAAGCCTTTGATTGATCTTGATTACGAAGAGGATTATGCCATAAGTAATAGTGAAAAAGTAGAAAATAACTCTTATATAGGAATGTCATTTGCTCTTCCTAAGTCTTCAGATGTTGAAGGCAACCTTGCTTTTTCAATTTTAAGGGATGTGTTATTTGCAACAAATGATTCCCCTCTTAAAAAAGCTCTTCTCGCTCTTAATTTATGTGATGATATTGAAGCTGCAATTGATGATGATTGCATTATTCCTTCGTTTCAAATTAGTATTAAAAAGACCGATAAAAAGAATAAAAAGTTATTTTATGATGCTTTCATTTCGGAATGTAAAAAATATGTGGAAAATGGCTTGGATAAGAATGCATTACTTGCGACAATTAATTTTGCCGAATTTAAACATAAAGAACTTGATATGGGAACAATGCCTAAGGGGGTTATTTTTGCTCTAAATTTGATGCAAGCATTTAATTATGATGTATCTTTAGATAGTGCTCTTATTGCCGATAAATATTTTAAAGAATTTAAGAAACACCTTAATGACGACTATTTTGAAAAACTAATTGAAAAGTATTTTATTAATAGTAATCACTATGTAATTGTTACTTTAAATCCATCTTCAACCTTAGAAGCAGAAAATGAAAAGCACTTTAAAGAAAAGATGGCTAATATCAAGGCATCAATGACAAATGATGAAATAGAAAATTTAGTTAAACAAACAAGTGATTTAATTGAATATCAATCAAGTGTAGATACTATAGAAAATCTAAGAAAATTACCAGCATTAGATGTTAGTGATATTGATTTGGATGTTAATAAGTTAAATACTAAAGTTTTAAAAGAAGGAAATGTAACAAATATAATTCATGAATTTAATACCAATGGCATTGGCTATTTGAACGTATATTTCGACTTAAAATCATTAACTGAGGATGAATTCAATTATGCAGCTGTTCTCCCATCATTATTAATTGCTTTAGATACTAAAAATTATAAAGCATCAGAACTTCAAAATTTTATTAAAACATATTTAGGTGGAATTAATTTTAATATATCAATTTCTTCAAATAAAAATGGAAATTATAATGCATATTTAAAGCTTCAATCATCAGCCTTAGATGAAAATATTAATTATATTTCTAAAGCTATAAATGAGATTATATTAAATACAATTTATGATGAAAAGAAAGTGTCTGTTATTCTTAATCAAGTAAAGAATAATGTTAAGGAAAATATTATTCAAAATGGAATGTATATTGCAATGATTGAAGCTCAAGCAGTTGATGTTAAAAGTGCTAAGCTTCGTTCTAATTTGATTGGAAAGAATCGCTATGAATTTTTAAATCATGCAATAACTAATGTAGGTGATTTTATTTCTAATTTAGAAAATGTTATCAAGCGTGTATTTAATAAAAATAATATGTTAGTTTCATTCTCTGGAAGTAATGAAACAATTAAAGCTCTTAAAAAAGAAGTTTCTTTATTTGAACTTGAAAGTAAAGAAAATGTTCAAGCATTAGATGTTTGCTTAAATTCTAAGATTAAAAGAGCATTAGTCATTCCATCAGAGGTTTCATATAATGCTAAAACATTCAATTTAGACGAATCAAATTTTGAATATGATGGAGCACTTCAAATATTATCACATATTGTTCGTTATGATTATTTGTGGAATAAGGTTAGAGTTTTAGGTGGAGCATATGGGTGTACTATGCAAGTATCTAATGTTACAAAAGAAATTACTCTTGGTAGTTTTAGAGATCCAAATTGTAAAAACACATATGATGTATATGATAATTTAGTAAAATATTTAACTGATTTTAATCCAAGCAAAGAAGAATTTAATAGTTATTTAATTGGTGCAATTGGTGCTTATGATCAACCAGCATCAAATAGTGTTTTAATTAATAATGCTGATAGTAACTTTATATGTGGTATTACGGATGAAGATCGTATAAAGACAAAAAAAGAAATGATTAATACAACTGTAGATAAAATTAAATCATATGCAAAATTGTTCGAATTATTTGCTACAAATGGCTCATGTTATACCATTGGAAATCAAAATGCAATAGAAGCCGCTCACATTTTTGATGAAATTAAGGAATTATAATAAAAAATAATTGATAAATTTAAAAATGAATGTTATAATTGACTAGAACTTTAAAAAGTATTAATTTTTGAAAAGGTGAAAAATATGGCAAGATCAAATTCTAGAGGAAGAAACTATGTTCCTTTTAAATGGACAAAGGAATTAATTATATTTTTATCAATTTTAGCAGTCGCAATTATTTTAACAATTGTATGCTTGATTCCAACATCAAAGGAAAAATTTATGACTGAATGGTCAGATGCAATTACTGCTGCGAGTGGTACTGCATTAGATGATGATCATGTTTTTGAGTATATTAGCTTATCTAAATTTGAAACAAAAAAGAGCGAAGCTACAAATGATGAGCCACTTATTATTTTATATGGTTCTTCAACTGACTCTACAACTGTTTCTAATATATCATCAATTAATAAAAAAGCACAAGATTATGGAATTGATAAGATTTATATTTTAAAGTCTGATTTTGTAATGAACGCTGATGAAACTGATTCTAAGGATAAAGCTAAGTTAGATGAATATAAGGAAGCTTTACTTGGTAAGGATAAGGCGTCATCATCAATTGATTATGATGATATTAAAACATATTGCCAATTATTCGTATATACTGGTGCTGATGAGTATGATTTTAATTCACAAGCACTTATTGATGATAAAAATAACTTAAATGCCGATTTTGCGAAGGCTATGACAAAGTGTTTTTCAAAATATACAGCTAAGGATGTAACTGATTTAACAGTAAAAAATAACTAAACCTAATTAAATAGAGATAGATAGCTATCTCTTTTTAATTATTTAAGGAGGATTTATTTATGATAGAAGAAATTAAACAGCAAATAAAAGAATGCCTGGAGAAATATTATAAAGAAACATATAATGTGGATGCCAATATTATTGTAGAAGAGCCTAAAAATCCAGCAATGGGTGATATTGCTCTTCCAATGTTTACTATGATTAAGACTTTAAAAAAGCCTGTACCAGAAATAACTAAAGAAGCCTCAGATGTTATTTCCAAGTCATTTGATGTAATTGAAAATATTAATCCTACAGGTCCATTTATTAATATTGTATTAAATAAGGCTTTAATCTCTGATCATATTATTAAAGATGTATTTGAAAAAAAAGAAGAATATGGTACATCTACTATAGGTTGTGGTCAAACTGTTGTTTTAGATTATTCAAGTCCAAATATTGCTAAATCATTTTCTGTAGGACATTTAAGATCAACAATGATTGGTAATTCATTAAAGCTTATTTTAAATCGTTGTGGGTATAAGACTGTTTCAATTAATTATTTAGGAGACTGGGGAACTCAGTTTGGAAAGATGATTGTAGCAATTGAAAAATGGGGGAATTTAGATGAAATAAAAAAGGATCCTATTAATCAGCTTGGAAAATTATATGTAAAAATTAATAATGAAGAAAAAGATCATCCTGAACTTGCTGAAGAATCACGTGAGGCTTTTCGTAAAATTGAACTTGGCGAGAAAAAGTACGTTGATATGTGGAAGTGGATTCGTGAAGAATCACTTAAGGAATCTGAGCAAATTTATAAGCTTTTAAACGTTAGCTTTGATTCATATAATGGTGAGGCTTTCTATAATGATAAAATGGATACTGTTGTTAAAGAACTTGAGGACGAAGGATTACTTATAGAAGATCAAGGTGCTAAAATTGTAGAGCTTGGTGATTCTATTCCTCCAGCTTTAATTAAACGTAGTGATGGTGGTACATTATATATCACAAGAGATTTAGCAGCTGTTTTTTGGCGTAAGAAAGAATATAATTTTGATAAAGCATTATATGTTGTTGGTGGAGAGCAAAAACTTCACTTTACTCAACTTAAAGGTGTTTTAGCAAAGATGGGACATGAAGATTTAGCTGATTCTATTACTCATGTTAATTTCGGTCTTGTTCTTAAAGATGGAAAGAAGATGTCAACACGAAAGGGTAATGTCGTAAAACTTTATGATATTCTCGAACAAGCAATTGAAGCTTCTTATAAGCAAATTGAAGAAAAGAATCCTGACCTTGAAAACAAGGATGAAATTGCACGTAAGGTAGGAGTCGCTGCTGTTGTATTTAATGATTTAAAGAATTTCCGCGGCTTAGACTATGAATTTGATATTAATCAAATGGTAAGATTTGATGGCTTAACAGGACCATATTTACAATATACATCAGTAAGAATCAATTCTATTTTAGAAACTAATAATTTTGATGTTAATAATATGGATACTTCATTATTCATTAAGTCTCATTATTTTGAGCTTGTAAGGCAAATTGCTTCATTTAAGCAAACAATTGAAAAGGCTGCAAATGAGTATTCACCTAATATAATTGCTAAATATTTACTTGCAATTGCTCAATCATTTAATAAATTCTATGCTTTAGAAAAAATAAATGTTTCAGATGAAAAAGTAAGAAATACTAATTTTGCTTTAGCGTATGCAGTTAGAACAATTATTAATGAAGGATTAGCTTTACTTGGAATTGAATCTGTTGAAAAAATGTAATTGAAATTTGAAAAGAGACGTGGTATAATTATACCACGTACATGGGGGCGTGGCGGAATCGGTAGACGCGATGGACTCAAAATCCATTGGTAGCAATACTGTGAGGGTTCGAGTCCCTCCGCCCCTACCATCATGAAACAACAGGATTGATACCAAAAATATCAGTCCTTTTTTCATTATATAGGGCTATTTCGCTTATTTTAGGCATAAATTGCTTAATTTTTGGTGAAGTAGCCCTTTTTTCTTTGCCTGTTTAGAAGAAGGCAATTTATCAAAAGCACGAATATACCTTAATCTCTGTTGATAGGCCTCTAGG
>ERZ780166.87-NODE-87-length-82017-cov-34.819368_pt1 | contig 82017 bp, 132 predicted proteins | sample MGYA00511366_ERZ780166 | MGnify/ENA primary metagenome ERZ780166 (study PRJEB29588, sample SAMEA2162231) | human gut metagenome | biome: human gut; feature: human-associated habitat; material: faeces | place: Denmark | collected 2008/2010 ...
ATATCACAATAAGTATCTTTTAGCCACTTAATCAAATGTCCTGCATTTATAAGTTTCATTTATCATCCATCCAATCAACAGGTAATAAATCGCTTACCTTTTTATAAAATTCAGCTTGTTCTGCTCTCCATTTATCAATGTCAAAAGTTTCTTTGGCAATAACCTGCTCATCTTCTAACATTTTATAATAATTAGGAATGAATACATCCCAGGGATATGTGTCTAATTCGCCATTTAAAGCAAGTTTAGGGAAATTATTTGCATAATAGAATTTACGTTTAAAACGCTTATCAGTTCCAAGAATTAAGTCATTAATACATACATACGCTCCAAAAAGATTAATAAAGTATACATTAAAATTTTCTGTATATCTGCTACTTAAAAACTCAATACAGTTTGTATGTAAATCTAAATGCTTCCCTTCAAACTCTCCTGCAAGAATAAGTTGAACCATCTCTTCCATTTCTCTATGAGAATATGCCTTTTTATAAGCAGCACTTAAATGTTTAAGTCCATTACCATTCTCAATGTAATTCCAAATAGGAAGGGGATTAATTGCATCATAGTGTACATAAATACTATCTTTTGCACTACCTCCCTCAAAAATACTAATATGACTGCTATTTTCAGGGTCTACAACTGCCAAATCAATTTTCATAAAAACCTCCATTATACTCTAATTCTAAATCTTTAACAAGTAATCCTAATATAAAAGCAGGAATTATTGCAACAGTGTATAATTCTGCCCAAAAAGTTGTTATAATTGCTAACACATTGATTGCCATAAGTAATTTAGTCATTTTCATTACCTCCTCTTTATGTTCTTATTATAGCACATATAAAAGCGTTTGTAAAGGGGTAAAATTAAAAAAAGGAAGATTATTCATCTTCCTTTATCATTCTAAATGGGTTTATAAAAAATGCAATCATAGCCTTATCTAATGTCATCTCACTATGATTAAGTTTCCATCCAAAATAAATTCTTAAATAGAATTTCCAAAACCAAGGTTTTGTGTAATAAAAACGCCACAAATAGGAGTCTTTAATTTCATAGTGATGGCACTCATTATATTTAGTGTCTTTATAATCTTTAAGTGCAATAATATTCTGTGGATTATATTCCTTACCACAAATATAATAACTAAAACCGTAACCAGTATTTCTATAAAGCCACCATAAACGGCAGAAATATCTCTGTACTCTCTCCCAAAGTGTAAAATTCGGATTTACAATATAAACTTTACCAGGCTCACAAGGGTATTTAGATTTATTCTCATATACATAATAATAATGACTGTTATAATTATACCTAAAAATTTTAGGCACTATACCTTCTGTAACCATCCACTCTACATCTAACGTATTATCATAGGTCTGCCATAATTTGAAAATTTTAGGCAGCCTGCCCCTTTCATCTGCAAATAATACAACAATAGGATTAGTGAAATAACAAAGTATAGTAAATGCAAAATCAGCAATTACATAAAGAAACCATCTAATATATTTCAAGAATTATTCTCCTTCCATTTTAAATAATCTTCTTGTTTAACAGAGTATATATTAGTATAGCCACATTTTGAACATACAATTTTGAAATAATATACCCCATCTATAAGATTTTCAACAAAATTAAATGTATGATTGCAATTCCTCTTCCAACTCGACACGCTTATTACGTTTGTAAGGTTTTTTAGAGGAATGGACTCTTGTATAAGGTTTAATACTTCCCCAATCCTTTCTTTTTTCATTATAATATTCCTTTCTATCTTTTTTACTGCGCTTATCTATTGAAATAAACATAATTAACCTCTTTTCGGCGGCATTAAATATGATTCACGATTATGTATCACGGCTGTTATTAATTTGTTAAATACTTCATTGGCAACATCTCTATTATATTGTCCAAGGCAATAAACATTGCCACTTTTAGAATAACTATAAATATTAGTATAATAAGAACTTTGTTCAGTAATTTTTATGGATTCAATATTATCTGCATTTATAGCCATTTGTTTATCTTGTGTTATAATATACATTTTAATCCTCCACTACAAATACTGCGTCATCTCTTACTAAAGCGTTGAATAGACTATTAAGAACCTTTCTTGCTTTTACGGAATTATTTCTATAATCAGCAATTACAATCTTTGTATCATCATTGAAATAAGCATTTACATATCCATTAAATTCAGCAAACTCTGCGATAGAATTAGCATTTACAATGCTACCTTCTTGCGTTTTAATCCACATAATTAATCCTCCAATTTCATAATTCTATTATATAATACATAGAATGGTTTATAAACTACATCTAAATGGTAATGCCCCATAAACCATTTCCACTTTTTCCCTGCTATGTGGGCATACAATAATTCCAAATTCTTGCAGCTTTCATCAACCTCATTAGGATTAAAAGGAATATTCTCATTTAAGAAAATTTTATTACGGATGGAAAGCGGTGCGCAATGAGAAATTACATAATCAATATTATTACTGTTTTTAATTGCCTTATTTACCGCTTTAATTGATACTCTCTCATCACGCCACCAGTTTTTACCTTCAGTGCGATATTTTTTATCAAAACTCTCCGCACCTCCAATAAAAAGAAAACGCTTTCCATCAATCTTCAATACTTCCCCGTCCACTACACGATAACACTTTTCAGTGATTCTTTGTACTTTACCACCATAAAGTTCGGTAACAGGGAAAGCAGAATAGCGGGGAAAATTTTCATGATTCCCTGTTACAAATAACATAGTACACTTAATAGACTTCATAAGTAAGTCCAACTTTGCACGTTCTATATCATAAAATTCAGGGCGAGTTTCCCAAATATATCCAAAATCACCACAGACAATAAGAACATCATCCTCTTTAACTTCATTGATAAATGGAAGTTTTAAGAGTTTTTTAGCATCTAATCCACCATGTAAATCGCCTGTAATATAAATCATCTAATATCACTTTCCTCAATTATCTACACCCAAGTTACTTTCAGGAAACCAACTACGCTCACGATTTTTCTTTTCACAAAGATAACAGAAGCAGCCTACATCCTTATTCCATTCTACATCTACAACAGTACAAGGTATTTCTGAATTAAAATGTTTTGCAATAACTTTATCACCAGTATCAAACTTACTTGTTACTTCAAATTTCATGTTAGTACCTCAACAATCTGCTATAATTTCAAGAACACTCTTGTTTTCAACATAATCATCTTCGGTGGCTCTTAATTTATAAATGCCAACTTGGTCACCATCAATGTTGATTACCAATTCCATATCATCAGGAATCCTCAATTCCTCTAATATTTTCTTTAACATACCTACTGTAAACATTATTCTCCGCCTCCAACTAATAGAATATTTACAGGCATATCCGCACCTCTATGGATTACAGCTACTTTAGTTAAAGGAAAGTCATCATCCAAACATTCAGAAGTGGAAACTGTAACTTCAGATTTTTCATTATATTGGTCTAAAATATCAACCAAATCTTTAATTTTCATTTTATCTCCTCCTTATGTATTAAGTATAGCATATAGTATTTAATTTGTCAATCTTTTATAAAAATAAAAATCAACAAAAAGATAATGGATATAAGCCCTAAAATAAACGGAGCAATTACAAAAAGCCATCCATAAGGAAAAACGCCCAAAAGTTTTATAATACCTAAAATAATACTTAATAAAACGCAGATAAGATAAAAGAGTAAAGTTCTTTTAAAAACCTTTTCAAAGAATGTATACATACCTACTTGCACCTCTACTCTCCTAAATACTTTTTCCTCAAAACAGGTAAGGCAGCTTCACACTCCTCTTTTGTTTTAAATGCCATACCAGCCTCTTTTAAAGCAAAATCTGTCGAATAACCTCCCCAAAGAGCAACATCTACATATTTAAAATAGGAAGAAGGACTGTAATATTTGTCACCTTTTTTCGGCTGCCATGGAAGTTTAACAATTTTGCTATCACCTTTTATTAAATCAAAGAACTGATATTCGGCGGGCAACCAAGCCCCACTACATTGGAAACACAATCCGTTTTTAAAAAATCTATAAACTTTATCTGAACTATCAATCATAAATTCTTCTTCAAGTTCCACACCAAGCATTTTTGCTACATCTTGCATATAATTCATAATTATTCCTCCACTATTTCATAATCATAATCAACACTTTCATTAAAAATTTCTTCTGCCATTTGTTTAGTAATATCCCAAAGGTTTAAACTTTCAGGCACGTTATGGATTAAGGAATATGCTTTACTTGCATACTTATCTACTTCACAATAGTTGACAAGAGTATAAGTAATTCCTAATCTTTCGAGGGCTTTTTCAAAAGCCCCTATACCACTAAATAAACTTAATAATTTCATTCGATAACCTCAATTTTATTTACTTGAAAATCTCTAATAATGCTAATGAAATTTAAAGCGCCGCCAAAGTGATTATAAAGTTTATCTAATACTTCTTTTTCACTGTCAGCTAATACAATATACTGTTCTAACTTTCCATCATAATAAAATAGAATTACACCATAAGTCATTTATTTTTCTCCTTTAAGATAATATCATAGCCTTTTACTCTTACTTCATTGATTAAATAATTTTCTACAACATCTCCATATTTCTCATTAATGTAATCTCTTACTTCTTTTCTGCTTTTAGCAGCATGGGTCATAATAACTTTATCACCATAAAAATCCATCTGAACTAAATAGAGTTTCATTATTCCTCACCTCCAATGTTTAACTCTTCTAATGCGTTAAAGAGGATTTCATCCATTACTATAAGTCCCTCTTTAAGGAAAAGGTTATCGCTAATTTGACTAAACATTTGTCTTACAAGGTCATAGTCATCTCTTTTGAAAAGCTCTATATCCTCATTATATAATCCATTAATGCCCATTTTAACAGGGGTACTTGCCATAATCTGATAGTCGCCATTATAGCTATCTCTTACCCAAATTCTTTCAACTTCTACAATATCCTGCTGTCTTAAAAGCTGTACTAACATTTTACCTGTCCCTCCAAAATTTCTTTATAAAAATCATATTTACCATCTTTATCAGTAGTATAACTTCTGCCTGTAAGATGTACACCATCACTTAATAAAAACTTTTTAAAGTAATCAATCTTTTTAAGGGTTCTCTTATCAAGTTTTCTATAAACTTCATCAAAATATTTACTGCAATTAAAATTATAAACAATAGGAATTACTTTACGATTAAACCATCTACGCTCTAAAACGTATCTAATAAGCTGTAAACCCTGTGCAACAGCCCTTGCAGCCCTATTAACATGATTACTGTAGTCAATCACTGTAATGTGACGACCCATAGCAAGATTAAGCAGAAAATCATTATCCAAATCCTGAATAACTATATCCCAATTCTTTTGTTCACATTGAGTAGATTGAATACGAATAAATCTTACACTGCCAATAGGTTTACAGATTGTTTTTTCCTCATGTAATTCCCAATCCTTTAAGTATTCAATACCATTAGTAAGATTTAAGTAAATCATTTTATCACCTCATTAATAATGCCTTATCTTTGTACTTATTATAGCAAAGATAAGGCATCTTGTCAATAGGTAAATTACATATTTTTTACTACACTTACATAATATCTAAAGGCTTTTCCTGGGGGAACATCCTTATCTGTAAGCCAAAGTTTAGTATAATTTACATAATAATCCGTATTGTCACCAAATAGAGGCTTTAAATCACTGTAAGCCATATTAAGAACATAATACCAATCATAACTATTAAAATGTTCTTTATTAAAATCTATACCTGCTTTTTGTGCAAGTTGAATAGACTGTTCTACAGTCCAATGTCCACCTCTTGTACCATCAACATTTTCCATTCCCTTTACAGCTTCATCGGCAAGCATGGGAGTAAAACATTCACCATAAATAGCAGTATAGATGGCTTTAAATAGTTTTAAAGATTCTTCTTTATGTTCTTCAAAATAATTTTTAAAAAAAGTCATCATAAGTTTTACAGCGTCAGGATTACTTTCTGCTGCTGTAATTAAAGATTTAATATTCATTCTTTTTACCTCCTAAAATGTCATTAAAGAAATTCATATAATCATTATTATCATAGCCCTCAAAACACTCTTTACTATTTTCAGGGTCTATAATAGCCTTTTTAAATTTATCACAGCCGTAAGTATAGTTGAAATTTTTAAAATGTTTACACTCCCTGCACCGCATAGAACTTTACCTCTTTTCCTGCATATAATTCAACCCAATCCTTTAACTCTACTATACAATCAAGTATATATGTTTTACCATTTATTACAATATATACATCTTTTCCCGCTCTTAATCCAAGCAAATCATTAGATTTTAAAGTAATATCAGTATTAGAAGGTTTATAATTCATTTGTTTCTCCATACAAAATTACCTCACCATTGATAAAACCTAAATCATCTATATAAGTACAAAAATTTTCATACTTACTGTCAATACTAATAAAACATTCTGCGTTCCCTTGCTTATCCCTTACTTCAATAAGTGCATCAATAAGTTCATTTAATTTCATTAGAAATTCTCTCCTTTGCAATGTTAAAATAATTTTCATCTTTTTCTATTCCAATAAACTTACGGTTATTCTTTAAAGCTGCTACACCAGTGCTACCACTACCCATACAATTATCTAATACTACATCACCCTCATTTGTATAGGTTTTAATTAAATACTCCAACAACGCCAGTGGCTTTTGAGTTGGATGTAGTCTACTACTATCTCTTGGAAATGATAAAATAGATAGAGGATTCCTTCGCCCATCTACACTTTCTGACCAAGCAGCATTACGGTCGCCATAGTTATCAGATAGACTCCCATTTTTAGTTCGTTTATATGGTTTACTGTACCAATACTGCTTATTATAAACGGGTTTCTTTTTATAGAAAACACAAATATCTTCGTGAGATTTTAAAGGTTTCACATTAGCATTAAGAAAGTCACAACCTCTTTGTTTATCCCAAACGAGATTGTATCTCCACAATTTAATATTAGATAAGGTAAGTTTAGATGTAAACAACCCATCACTAAACAATATAATAGCCCCATTGTCCTTTATAACCCTTTCATACTCACCTCATAACCTATCGAAGGGTATGATATTATCCCATTTATTACGTGTTGTCCCATAAGGTAAATCGCAAAGAATTAAATCAATACTTTTATCAGGTATGTCCTTCATTACCTCTAAACAATCACCTAAATATAATTTTAATTTATCCATTTAACAATAGTATCTCCTTTAAATCCCTTTTCCCAAATAAACCAAGCATAAGCAATCGCATTGGATGGATATTTATCAAAATCGCCATTCTTTGCACAAGAAAGTCTACCCCTTGCAACATATACATACTTTGGCGGATTTTCTTTATAAAATTCTCCACGCTCTTTGCCCTCTAAAAATTGCAGGCGTAAAAAGAACGCTACAAAGTTACCTTTAGGAATAATCTCTAATGCGTGTTTCACAAATGGAAGTGCTTGTTTGTAAGGAGGATTAGAAACAATATCCCCGCCCCATTCAGTCACATCAAAGAAATTTTGTACCTTACCATATCCTCTATCATAGAGGTCAATACTCTCTACAATATAGTTAGCTTTTTCTAACTCTTTACTGATATGCCCCTCACCACAACAACACTCTAAAATTTTCGGAGCAAATTTATACTCTGCAAGTAATAATTGTACTGCTTTAGGCTGTGTAGCATAGTAATCCTCTAACTGTCTTTCTTCCTTTGAATGATTACTTGCACCAAGAGTTACATATACATTATGCTTTCCGTTCATACTTAACCTCCAATTTTAACTCAAATGTAGTATATTGTAATTCTTCAATCTTTTCCTTTAAATATTTACAGCAGTTTTCTTCTGTCATAGATTTAATAAATTCAGCGTTTTGTAACAAAATTTTCATTAAATACCCTTCGGTAGGACAAAAGTCATACATCCTATCTGTATGCGCTTTAAGCACATATTTATCAAAGGTTACTGTCAAATCAGTAATATAGCTACTGCCATAATCACAAGTTGGACAACCTTTAATTGAATCATGTTCATACTCAATATCTTTAATGCCACCATCAACCAATTTCATTAAATACTCTTTATCCATTTTCATTCTTTATCATACCTCTCTGCATTAGGTTTATCAAAAGTTTCCCATTTATAAGCACGCCAACCAGTTATAATAGAACCATTACTTGCTACTACATAACAGAAATCACATTGACGCATTGGTATTCTTACACACACTTTTATAATCTTATCACCGCTCATTGCCATTTCAAAAACCATATTCTTTGAAAGTTTATCCTTTTGTACAAGCGGTAATCTTTTTTGTCTTGCTCTTACCATAAAATGATGAGTAAAATTTACCCTTTCAAAGCCGTCCCAAAACTTCTGCATATCTACTTTAGGCATAAATATATTTTTGTGATACAGTTTCATAATAACAACCTCCAATCTTTTCTATGGTTTTATTATACACTACTATTATCACTATGTCAATACCTTTTAATAAAAAAGCCGCCCAAAATCGAGCGGCTATTTAGTTAAAGTTTCTTTTACATAAATCTTATATTTAGAATTGCCATAAGTAGAATTTTCAAATGTATTTGTTGGAATTTTAAAAACACTTTGAAAATTCTCACCGACTGATGATGTGTCTATACAAATAAAATAATCCTTGCTTATATAGACAATAAAAGCACAAGTGAGAAAATCCTTTCCCTCATCTATTAATATTCTAACAGGGAAATTGTTACTAATATATATACAACTCATTAAAAATAATAAGTTGCCATTATTAGGAACATATTTATCCCCATTCTCACTAATAATATATTCGGGAAACAACTCTACTCACCTCTTAATCTTCATCTTCCAAATCACTAACATTAATAAAATCAATAGTTTTAACAGTAGCAAGATTTACATATTTTAAAATATAATTATCTTCAAATACTGTTAAATCCTTGTCATTAATCGTAAAATCTTCACGATCAGCATAAAGTTCCTCCATATCATTATTAGTATAAGTAATTAAAATTTGTACCATCATATATTCCTCCTTAATTAAAACCCATAATAGTGGTGCATAACACCAAGCGCAAAACCTACAACGCCGCCAAACCAAAAGTAACCATTCGTAAATACTTCTTTAACCTTATTGTATAATTCCACTCTTTTCACCTCCATTATGTGCTTATTATAACATATTTTTACTGAAATGTCAAGTAAAATTTATTCCACACTTTGGCGCATTTTTGTTCCACACTTTGGCTATTCATTATTTTTAAGTAAGAAATCAGGATTAATGACTTTGAAGGATATATCCTCTCTATAATTCCTTACAACAATACCTTCCCTATCTATATCACATAGAAGAGATTTACCTCTTGCTTTTTCTACAATATCATGAATAGTTGGGGGAAGCATAAAATCATTTGTAAGTACAGGAACATTATTAAGTCCTAATTTTTTGCAGATAAAACTTGCCTTATCTTGTTCAATGCGTAAATCATCTATAATTACATTGTAAACGAAGAAGTCATATCCTGAAACATGATATTTATTTCCTTGTATGGATTTACCTATAATCTCGCCTTGTATTACTACTTTATTAGCATTATATGTTTTAGCTATATCTTTTAAACAATCTTTTAAACCAAAACGCCTTGCCACTTCCCAATATGGGGAATCATCTTCTTTTCTTAACCATACATTTCTACTGCATACACCAAATTTTCCTTCATTTAAAAAATATGTAGCACTACATCCGTCTAATTTTTCAGTCATATAGAACTTAACATTGTCCTTATGCCATTTTTCATATTGATTAGGTAAATTTTGTACCCTTTCTTCATCTGTCTTATTACATATATTTACAGGAAATGAAGCATTTGTAGTTTTAAATTTTGCTAAAAGTTTTCTAAACCACCTGTATTTCATTAAAAACCGTAAAAATCTTGGGTAACTTACACTCTGTTTAATAAGTTTTGTTTCAGCTTCAGCCCGCGGGTCATATTTAGTTATACCAAGTTCTTTTGTAACATCATCACCGATTTCATGATAACTGCCCCTTAAATAACTAATAGGTAATACCAAACCTTGTGAAATTTGCTTTCTTAATTTAATAGTTCTTACCCTGTACTTTCTATCTCTCATAAAAGCAAATTCAGGGCGAGGAGGCAAAATGGAATCTACTTCTACAAAAATAACTTTATCCCCTACATTAAAATTATCAGATTTAGATACAACACATTCCCATCCCCTTACAGTAGCCTTTAGTATTCTATCTGCATTGGGAATAGGTTCTAAATTTTCAATTCTTGCTATAGTTGCTAATTTACGCATTTATTACACCTCACTTTACTACCTCTGCTTCAATAGGCTTTTCTTCTGTTAAAAGTGCTTCAAGTATTCCCCCGCTGCGTGGATTACTACCCTTCACAACGGTACTTTCTACTGTTCCACCTTTCACTACTGTTTTACTTACTGTTACAGGATTACCATTTACCTCATTCTGTAATTTATGCAGCTTTTCTAAATAACCCCATGCATCTTTCATTAAATCAGAAGTTCTTTCTGTAGCTATACCACCTTGTTGAGTTTCTTGTAAATACGATTTCTGTACTCTTTCCAAAGCTAAATCGGCTAAAGAAGTCATACCATCTATTACATCATCTTGATTACGAGTATTAAACTTACGGAAAAGATTATCGTAAGCACAGATATATCCTGCTTGATATTCAGGACAATTAGTTGCTAATACACACCTGTCACATGATAATCTTGCTATTGCTTTAGTAGAAATTTTCTTTTGTTTTCTTAATTTTTTAATACCTGCCTTAATATTACCGTCTTTATCATATATAGGTGTAATATCATTTCTAATAAGTTCTTTTTCTACCTCATCCTTATCATAACCTGCTGTAAGCAGCGCAGGAAGAAGTTTTCCACATTCCTCTCTTGATAACTCTACCTCTGTATACTCTTTATCTGTAATATACTGCTGACGCTCTAATGCTTTACGTTCATTATCTAAAGGCTCATGTAAATTCTGTAAAGCCCTCTCCTGTCCATTTAAAGCGTTTTTAAAAGCCTCTTTTAAGAAGGCTATACATTTATCCTTTGTATTATATTTAACACCCTCTGCGCCAAAATATGCGCAAATTTCAACTAAATCTTCAAGCTGATAAGCATTTAAATCTTTATTATTAACAAAGTTATAAAAATCTAATAATAAAGTAGTACCAAAATCTTTAGGCACTTGTGTATCTATACCTGCTTCATCTAACTTATCTTCCCAATCGTTCATATCAGTTGAAAACCACTCATAAGAAGGTAACTTATACATCTTTCTATCACTCCAATACTTTTTAGGGAACATAACCTGTTTTACATACTCTTCCATTTTCTTAAAAGCAATAGCTGATGCTTTCATAAGTTCAGTTGACGCTTCTATATCCAGTAATTTAGGATTAAGTTTAAGTGCTTCTAACTTTCCACGATATTCCCCATCTTTCCATTGCTCTTTTTTCAACCTTTTAAGTTTACCACCTTCAAAATAGTTTACTTCCCCAAACTGTGAACCAGTAAGCCAACTTGTCATATCAGCAGAAAAAAAAGGATGTTTGAGTAATAATTTATTACTTCCTACACCAAAACCATGTATTTTAGCTTTATTTTTAATTGCTATTTCAAAAAGTTTATCAATATACTCAATAGGGTTATCTAAACTTGCGTTCATTTCAACAGCAGAAAAACCAACATAAGGATGTTTTCTACAAAGTTTATCAAAATCATCAAAACTATCATCTAAATGATATACATATATTACAGGTATACCCTCTTCTTCTAAAGGCATAAAATATTCTTTACGCCATCTTTCTACAACATCTTTGCCAACAAGACTTGATAAGTCAAGTTCTACGCAAGCAAAGATTAAATCTCTATGCTTTTTAACAAAGCCTATATATTTCTTTAGATAATCTTCCCACCATTCTACACTTTTATCACGATATTGAGCGTCATTTATGAAAGTATGTGCGCCACTGTCAATAAGAAATTTCATTCCTTTTTTCTTGTATAACCGTTCTTCTATCTCCTCTTTACCCCTGCGCCTTATATAGTAATAAGACAATAATAAATTTTTAGTAACAGCACTTGCTATATCATAAATCTGTTTCGGCTCAACACCTGACAGGAATAATGTAAATTCATTCTTCATTATCTTGCAACAGAACGGTATAACGGATTACGGCGAAGTCTATCTACCCTTGAACTTAATCTATTCCATGTGCGTTGATTCCGTGTCGGTCGATTTCGGCGTAAACGCCCTGTATCATTACGTTTGATGTCAATGGACACATCATTATTACTATTACCTAATGTATTATAATCTTTTCTACTACCCATTATAACTCCTCCATTTCACTTTTAGTTAAATAGAATTTATATTTTTGCTCTTCTCGCCATTTACAGTCAGTACATTGTCCACAAGGCTCTCCAACATTATTTGCAAAATTACAAGAAAAAGTATCTTCTAAATTAACATTTAAAGAGCAGCCTATACGATACACTTCATCTTTATCCTTGTCTATAAATGGCGCAATTACTTTATATTTGTCCCCAAATTCCACTCTTAAATAAGCATTTATAGCATCCACCCATTTTTGAGTAGTATCTATAAATTCTGTATTAGCAATTAATCCTATATAAATATTAGCGTCCTTTGGATATACCCTATTAATTAATTCTAATACAAATCTTGCATTACGGCAAGGATTAAAACCATCCTTTTCAATTTTGGAGCGCATTTTATCAAAATAATCAAATTCTTTATTTTTAATGATTTCACCTACATTAATAAATTTACTATTTGTATCTTCCATAATAAAGAAAAATGTTTTAGGATTTAAACCCTTGTGTTCCATCCATGCCTTCAACACTGTACTGTCATAACCATGACTCCATAATAAAAAATTATCTCTCAATCCAAACTACGCCCCTTTTCTTTCTATATTTTGTAACAAGAGTATATAAACTCTTTGTACCAAATATAAATACCTTATTAAAATTGAAAGCATTAAGAATATCTATATCGCCATTATAAAAAATTTCAAAAGGTACATTAAACTTTTTACAGAAATTATAAACTGCCACAATATTTATGTCCCCTATACTGCAAAAGATATTCATTTTTTTGCCGTTTAAGTGAAATTCAAGCACATCTGATATATCCTCTTCTGTCAAAATCTTATTTGACAGGACAAGTGCTTGCTGCATTTAATTTTACCTCCAAGTCTGTTAAGTTATCAACAGAACTATCATCTAAATAAACGTGAGCAAATACTTTTCTCGCTCTTAAATTTTCTATCCACCATCTCATACCGTCAGGGAACATTTCTTTTATACGCTCCAAATCATCATTAACAGCGTCAAACTCTAATCCCAACTTTTTACAATAAGAAACTGCCTCATCTAAACTCTTACCACACCTGCAAGTCCAAAGGATTAATTCGTTCCCTGCTTCTTTTAATTCTATGAGTTTTTCTATTACACATCTACCGCTTTTATCTTCTTTAAGGTAGCCAATATTCGGAAAAGCATTTTCTACGATAGTTCCATCAAAATCTACTGCTATAATCATTTTATACTCCTTATAAAATAGTGCGCCAAAAGGCGCACCATAATTAACATTTACTATAGCCACAATTATTACAATAAGCACACTTACCGTCAGGAATAAGAGTATACTCACCACATTCAGGGCATTTCATTTTGCCATTATGAATATCCTCTTTTACCTCATGAATAGCTTTCTGCGTTTCCTCTGTAAGTGCTTTTTCAAAAGTATTTTTAGCATCCTCTATAGCTGTCTTATTTTCTTGCAAGTCTTTATAAATATCTCTAATTGCACTTGCAATACAAGAAGCGCAAGATTTAGAAATATCTTTTCTACCACTACGCATTAAATAACTACAAGCAGGACAGTTAGCATTGCTTAACTCATCAGCAATATCTAATGCTTTACCACCAAGCCTTAAAGCATAGCTTGTAAGTCTTGCGATAGTAGAAATATTAGCTTGACAACCTGTTTCTGCACCTACAAAAACCTCAAAAATGTGATTATCTTTTACATTTACTGTTACATAGAAATTCCTTACACAAGCTGTATGATAGACAAAAGTGCGTCCCCAAAGAGATTTTACTCCATTCCGTTTAACAGGTTCAAGATTATCTAACTGTCTTGCTTGCATATCAGCTACTGTGACAGGCTCTTTAATAATCTCAACTTTTGGCACAGGATTTTTAACCTCTTTATTCTTTACATCAGCACGTTTTACACCATGGTCAGTACCAAGGATATTAATGCGTTTGCAGTTGTCACGAAAAATAGTAATACCTTTACAACCATTTGACCATGCCTGCAAATAAAGGTTAAAAATATCATCTACAGTTGCACTCTCTTTAAGATTAATAGTAGAAGAAATTGCATTATCTACATAAGACTGCATAGTAGACTGTAAATCAACTCTATCTTTGGGATCAATATCATAAGTATCTACAATATAAGGAAACTTCTCTTTAATCTGTTCAGCAGTAAGTTCATTGAGGTTATAACCTCTAAACTTTAAAAGATTTTCCACTGCAAGCATATTAATATGGAAAGATTTACCTTCTTTTTCAAGAACGTGAGTAGTTCTATCATAAGACACCTGATAGTATGGTTCTACACCACCACTTTCTCTAAAGAGCATTGAAATTGAACCAGTGGGCGCAATACTCAATAAAGTGCCATTACGCATATTTTGAGATAAATCCTTTGCTACTCTTGAAGTAAATCTGTACTGAATTTCACATACCATATCACTTTTATCAAATTTTTCTTTATCAAATTTACCAAAACTACCCTTTTTTGCTCCTAATTTTGCAGAAGTGGCATAGGCAGTAGTCTGCATATTACGCATAATAAGTGTTATGAGTTCGATACTCTCTTGACTACCATATTTAATACCCATTGCTACAAACATATCTGCCATACCAAATATACCTAAACCAATGCTACGCCAATCATCAATACATTTCCGATTCTTATCTAAAGGCTGAAGATCATAACCATAATCAAGAATCTCATCTAATGCAGTTACAGCATTTTTAACTGTATCACAGAATCTTTCTACATCGAATTGCGCCATATCAGTATAAGGATTATCTACGAAGTTATAAAGATTAATACTACCTAAATTACAAGCATTATACTCTGAACCTGCAAATTCACCACAATTCCCTGTCAAAACACCATTGGCAATGAAGGTATGATTTTTAGGTTCGTTCATGCAATAAACTGTATCAACTACTTCTGCTTCATCAATAGATACAATGCTAACTTTAGGGTAAGCATAAGCTGTTACAATAAAGTCATGGTCATTATTGAATACAGGGTGTTTATACCAATCTAAAACATCCCCAACTTTTAAGTCTTTAGCTTCAACCTTGCCAATATCTCTTAATACCCATTTATGATAGGGGGTACACTGGACAGTAGCACCATTAGAGAATTTAATTTTTAAAGTCTTTTGGTTATGCCCTGTTACTTTAGGGGTAACTTTGCTCCACTCATAACCATTCCAAACTTCTACCTCTTTACCTGCTAATTCCTCAATAGGTTTATACCCTTTTTTAGTAAGAATAAGGGTATCACCAGTTACACAAGGGTTTGTAGTATCAATTCTATACTCATTAATAGGATAGCCACTCAATAAGTTACATTCTCTTACATTATCAATAAATAATGCCCCAGGCTCTCCCCAATCATACTGCGCTTCACAAAATTTCCTAAAGAAATCTCTTGCATTAATTTCTTTTTTAACCTCTTCACCGTTTTCTTCATTTTTAAAGTGCAACTCAAAATTCTCATTACTAATTACACTTGTCATAAAATCATCAGTGAAACATATAGAAATATTCGCACCCTGAATTTTATCATTATTCTGTTTAATAGTTAAAAATTCTTCAATATCAGGATGGTCACAATTCAAGGAAATCAGGATTGCTGCCCTTCTTCCGTTATTTCCAATAACTTCACCAATTACATTATAGACATCCATAAAAGAAACTGCACCGCTTGAAGTCTTTGCAGAATTATTAACTTTAGCACCCTTTGGGCGAAGGTTACTCAAATTAATACCTGCACCACCACCTAAACTAAAAATTCTTGCCATTTCCTTACCTACATCAAAAATAGATTCAATATTATCTTTAGGTGAGGGAAGAATATAACAATTACTTGTTGTGGCTCTAAATTTTCCTTTACAACCTGCTGCATAAAGTGTTCTGCCCGCAGGTAAGAAAGTACCATCTATAATACTCTCTGCCATAAAATCTTGTAATTCTTTTGTAGAAAAAATACTTGATACTCTTTTAATGAAAGCATTAAATCCTGCATCAAAACCTTCCTGTTCTACAATTTTTAATTCGTCATCGTGCATATATTTTTTCTTTATAATATTTTGCGGAATTTCATCATCCCACCATACTTTATACATATTTACATTACTAATTCTACCCAATTCATTCCCTCCATTATAATAAAAATTCTTCTGCCATTGGCAACTTCTTTACAAAATCCATAAATACTTTATTCCACGCTTTAAGTCTATGGTTTTTACGCTGCGATACCATAGTTTTAATTTGCTGATAATTTGTAGAAATACGAGCAGTAAGCTGATAGCCCATTGGTACATTAGCAAGTACAGTATCAAAATCACATTCACCTTTATTGTATCTATCTACATATTCTTCAGCAATAGCGATAACTCTTTCATCTGTACCTTCTACACACATCTTTGCAATATCTGCTTTAAGTAACTTGTGCATTTTACTTGTGCTACTTACAATCTGCTGAAAATGATACCTTTGCCATTCTGCCCAAAAATATTGTGGCATTTCTAAATCAAATTGAACTATAATACCAGTTAAAAAATTATTATGACCGCTTCCGATAGGTGCTTTGGCTAATGCTTCTGCTCTAATAATATGTTTATTTTCATCATCCAATAATGCAATTTTCATTGTCTGTTTATCAAACTCTTTAGCATTAGGAGTTTTCAATAACATAGGATAACCCGAAGCCAAAATACTTTCCTCTAAACCATACACATTTACATTACTTATTTCCATCTTTTACCTCCAAAATCAATTATCATTTTGTTCTTCCTCAAATAATTCATTTAAAACCCTGGGAGCATAAGCACGCCCTTCAGTTTTAGCTAATGCTTTTTTAGTTTCATTAACAATCTTACCCATCCTATTAATAGAATTATTATCGTACCCATTTGCAAGCGGCGTAAGAATATCAATTAAATCTTTAGCTACCCTACGTTCTTTAGAGTATTCATTAATTAACCTGCATATTTTAGTCCGCATTTTTCTATCAGTAGGATAATTAAATTCACAGAAGTGGCGAATATCACCAAATGCTTTATCTGCCTCATTAACAGTAGCACTACAAATTGAAATATCAGATTTTGCATCCTTTAAAACTTCATAAAAATCAGAAATAATTTGACAAATCTCTTCTTTTGTTCTCATATAATCACCTCAATAATGATTATACCATAAAATATCTAAAATGTCAATTACTTTACATTTAAAATTTTATGTAATTGTATACCTATTCTGCCCTTTATACTTCCATCCAATAAAGTTTTATTTATAAGTTTTACAGATTCTTCATTGTTATTAACTGGTGAGAGAATTATTCCTGCTTTTGTAGGATATTTTTTCAAAATCTTTTTAACAAATTCAATATCCCTCTCATTATCAATCACAAACTTAACTTCATCATAAGATTTTAATACAGCTAAATTATTATACTTATTAAGTCCTTCTACACCACTACATGGACATTTTATATCCATCACATAATTATAGCTTCTTTTATAGTCATCACTATCTATATCTATAAGTCCACTTGTTTCAATACTTACAATATATGAAAAAGATAAGAGTTCATAAATAAGTGGGTAAATATCATTCTGTAATAAAGGCTCTCCACCTGTTAAACAAACATATTTATTACCTAATTTACTTACCTCTAACATAATTTTATCCAAACTCATTAAACTATAATTCTTACCCTCACAAGCATATATTGAATCACAATATCTACAAAATGGCTTTGCAACACATCCATAAAACCTAATAAAAGTAGTAGGATAACCCGTATACTTCCCCTCACCTTGTATTGATGAAAAAATTTCAACTACTTTCATTTTCATACCCCCAATCTAATTTGACAACATCACCATTCTTTCTTCTTCCAAAATTTCTTGAAAAACTATCGACTAATAAAAAACGTAACTCTTCTTCAGATTTAACTTTAACTTTAAAATATTCCTTTAAATCTAACTTACTATAGTCATATTTATTTAATGGTGTAACACGTTCTGCAATATTGCATAAACCAAATGGTAAGGAAACATACAACTTGGTAAGATACTTACTTCTATTCCTGTTTTGCCATTCATATTTATTCTGTTTTATGCCTTCACCAACTGTACGATAGTATGGAAATTTTAAAACAAAGTTACCTATAATCAATATAAACCTACTACCACCTCTTGTAGTATAAAACCATTTCATTACCTCAACTCCAAATTGGAAGCCTTAAAAAAGAAGCCCTCATAGGAGGGCTTTTAATTTAAACTTGTAAATAATTTAATCAAAGTGCGTTCTTCACCTTCAACTACAGTAACATCAAATCCTGGGCGCACAACTATATCTCTACCATTTGAAGCAAGAAAACCTCTTGCAACAGCAACTGCTTTTACAGCTTGTGATAAACTTGCAGCACCTATACAATGTAATACTACATTTGAAGCTACTGTATTGCCCTCACCTTTAAGAGTTTTAGCAATACAGCCTGCAAGAGATTTAACATTACTGCTACCACTTACTTTTAATACTACCTCTTTCATTGCCTTACCTTCCTATATTTTCTGCTTATTTATTATACTTTTAATCTACATTTAAAGCCTCAATTATACATATTTATTTCTATACTTTATATTATAACATATTTTGATAAAAATTCAACATTGATTTATAATTTTTTTCTCATCAATAATAGAGAAAAAATCATTAAATTTCAACATTACAAAATCTTGTGACTTAAACTTTCCTTTTACCTGACTTTGGTGCATTATAAGTACAGGTATTTTTCCATTAATGCAATCATTTTCTGCCTGTTTAAACCATTCCTGAACAGAAGTCCATCCATTCTTATGATTTTTAAGTTCTAAATGTAAGAGAAAATTTACATTATCAGTATAACATACTACATCTCCTCGCAAAGCATTATTCTCAATTCCCTTTAAATAACCACCGCTTGATGCTGTTCTACCAAATTTAAGTAAAGGAAAAATTTTATTCAACTCATTGACTATTTTCCTTTCAAAATTTGCACCTTTAGTTTTAGAGGATTTACCTAAATTGCTTTTTTTAATCTGTTTTTCTAATTTCTCTATTTCAGGACTATTAGGGGCATTTTCTTTCAAGAAAACTAATTTATCTTTTAATAAGTCAACCCTACGCATTAAACTTTCCGCTCCTATTACTATCTTCAAAATCTTTCAAGCGGCGGGAAAGTTCACGGCTCACAAGGAAAGTGCCATCTTCATAAGATTTAAGAATATCACTTAAATAATCATACTTCTCAAGTGCATATTCCATTGCTTTCCTGCTCCCCTCTGCAAAAGAGTCATTAAATACTCTTAACTCTTTTTCTGTTACACTCATTCGTGGGGGACATTCTGAAAATACCCTGCATTTCTCTTTATCAAAAATTGATTTAGCTTCCCTATATACTGCCCTTGCATCACTCATAAGTGTCCTTACATACATTCTCTGTTGTACAATAGCATTAAGATATTTACTAATATCTGATGTAGATAAAATAGTTAAGTCTTTGGGCAATGTAAGATAATCAATTTCTACATTTTTATTATTAAACAATACTACCCCATCTTCCTGTAATTCTTTCTTAATTCTTTCTATATTTGTCATAACTTACCTCACTTATAATTTGTGGAAAACATTATTCCTACTGCTGATGTTTCACCATCTGTCATTCCCCAGGCATGAACAGGAGAATGTCCTAATCTTAAAGTTGCTATCCCTGCAACCTTTTTATTAGTAGATATACCTACACCTACACCCCATGTTGGCTCTAAAGGCTTATTATCAATACTTAAATTATACTTACTTTCCTGCTTTAAACTTACATAATCACTGCCATATTCAAACGTATCTTTATTTTCAGGCTTTAAATTAAACCTTTCACCGTTTAATTCTACATCAAAAGTTTGTTTACTATTATAAACTAAATCAGGGTCAGAAGTGTTCTTTTTAGTTTGAACACTTACTGACGCTGTATTTTCCGTTCTGACAACTTCAGTTACTACAGGGGTATTAACTACCCTTTCTATAACTTTCTCACTTGTAGGCGGATTTATGTGGATATAAACGGCATATATAATACAAACTATTGCTATTATATAAGGTAATGTGTCTTTAATTTTTTCCCACATTTACTTTATCCTTAAAATTAAAGAATAAATTAACAAGCAGGGTATAGAACACTAAATAAAAGAAGTATAAATTAAGCCCTGTAAAATGTGAAGCACCGTAAGCTGCTACTACAGTCCACAAACAAGCTGCCACATATACAGTTCCTACTACAATAGCCATTAAAAGTACAATAACTAAACCCATAAGTAAATATTTCATTTAATTTCTCCTTTCACACAAATCTTTAAATGCACACCATTTACAATAACGTGTATTATCCTTTTTAGGAATGATTCCTTCTGCTACATACTTATTAATCTCCTTACAACGGTTAAGCAAATCACTAATTAAATCTCTATCCCATTCAAAGGGAAATTCCTTCAATTCTTGTGTATCTTTACATTCATAAAGAAAAATAATCTTTCTAATAGGTTTAGGATATTCCTCTAAAAGTTCAAGAGTTTTATCAAAAATTGCCATTTTCTTTTCCAACTTCTGCTCTTTTGTATATTTTCTACCATCCTCTAAAAAACTCTCTAATTTAGTTTTATAAAGATTTCTTAACCATTCCCCATCGCCTAAAAGAACTTTTTTACGCATTTCATCTAAACAATACATATATAAACTTGCTTGAAGTTTATGTTCAGGTTTTGCATCAGTTAAAGCATTAAAACCGTTACTATTAATACTCTTAATTTCGAGTATTGATAACCTATCACTGTCTTTAAGTAAACCATCTGTATTACCCATTACTTCATATTCCACATTAAATACAGGTGCCTCATCAAGTAAAAGTACGCCTGCTTCTTTTAAATAACCTTGTAATCTCTCATGTACAAAAGTGCCATTATTTAAAATGCGGAGGGAACGTGGGTCATCATTAGCATTAGTCTTTTTAGCAAAACAACGATTATAATAAGAAGCCCTCATACAACCTCCTATACCACTTGGACTATTCCATCCATGCCCCCTATCTTCTGTTCCGCTATCCTTCATTAAAAGCATATCAATAGCAGGGATTAACAAACTGTTCTTTGTAAGTGTATTTAAAGAGGGAACACTTCCTACTACTTTAAACTTCTTCAAATTACTGCTACCTCCTTAAAATCCTCTAATCTTGTTATCTGCCAAACTGCACCACCGTTGAATCTATACAAATATAAATACCCCACATCAATATAATTTAAAATATCAGCAGAAAGTTTAGAACTCTCCTTACAATCTAATACATCACTCTCATTATAGTAACCATAAAAATCATAAGCCCTATAAGCAATATAATCTTTATCTTTAACTCTTATTGCAAGTAAGGGTATTCTATTACATTTAAGTGCCTCATTCTCAATCTTGCTTAAAATCTTCCCCTTTAAAATGTAATAATCTTTTTCAGTTGCTTTACACTCAATTAAATAATCATCTGTTACTACATCACCCTTTGCAAAATATAATGCGCCTGAAGCTATTACTGTTTTTCCGCCTAAACTTTCTGCTATAAATGTTTCATGCTTATTACTTAACTTCTTCGGTTTCATCTTTCACATCCTCTGGTTTCCAAAAACAACAAAATGTTCTACCTTCTTGTGTTACCATATCAAAAGGGGTAACAAAAGAATTTTGGCAGATGTCATTTTCGTCATAATATTTACAACTCTCACACCTTGAAATGAAATGGGCAGCTTTCATTAAGGCTACATAAAGCCTTGTATCATAGCCTACATGAAAATCCAATACCTCACCTCCTTACAACGCTTCTATAATCTCTGCAAATAAATCTTGATTCTCTCTCAATAAAGCAATTAGATTATCCTGTCCTTGCGCTAACATTTGAGAATTATAGTAGTACCATGCTCCCTTACGCTCTATAATACCTTTAAGAACAGCTAATACAACTAACTCTTTAGCGGTATCAATAGAACCTTTAGGAAGTAATCCATCATCAGTATATAAATCGTATTCACCTGTTGTAAAAGCAGCACCTAATTTATTTTTCTGAATTTTCCATTTAATTACACGCCCTACAATTTTAGCATTAGTACCAGTGCCTTCTTTAATGTAATCGCCTGCTCTTAAACGGATTTCGATACTATTAGTAAACTTTTGGCTATTTCCTCCAGGAACAGTAGTAGGATCACCATAACCACCAATCTTATCCCTAAATTGATTTATGGATAAGACAGTAGTAGGCAGTTTACCATTCCTCTCCAAAGTATTATTAAAACTTTGAAATTTACCGTGATAAGTCTGTAATTTCAATGGTTTAATACCCATTTGAGCAGTATCAGAAATATCTGTTTCAATATACTTTGTAGGTAACATGGCAGCAATAGAATCTATCACAATAAATTCCACACCTGCTTTTTGCAATTCTACTGCAATATCTAATGCCTGTTCCATACCTTCAGGTTGACAAAATAGTAATTTATCATTATCAATACCATTCTGCGCTCCCCATTCCTCACTATAACTACCACTTTCAATTTGAATTAAAGCAGCTTGTAGGGGTATATCACCATCATCAGCTACTACCTCATATTCAAAATTGCCTTTAGTTATTTTCTTCTTATACATATTCTGTACAGCAGCAATGGCTTTATAAGCAAGTAAAGACTTACCACTACTCTCTTGCCCTGCAAGTGTAATATATCGCCCCGAAGGTAAGCCACCACCTAATGCGTCATTAAGTGATACACTACCTAAAGGAATTTTGAAATTCATTTCATCATTTATATCTGCGCCCTTACGGATGGCATTTACGCCAAAGCGTTTGTTTATATCTTTTATTAGTGTATTTATATCTGCCATAATTTCCTCCTTTATTTAGCTTCATAATATTTTTCTGTAACCATATCTGTCCAAAGTTTATAAGGCACTGTACTTAAATCAAAGTTTAATCTATGCACTTTTGCGTGACAATTAGGACATAAAACAATATAATTCCGTGGGTCATTATTCTTTTTATTTTTATCTATATGGTGTACATCTAATATTTTAACATTCTCATTAAATCCGCACACTTGACATTTACCTACAATCTTTTTAATACGATTAAAAACACTTGTATGGGGTTTATCTTTAGCAAAAAGATTACACCTCAATAAAAACTGAAAATCACTTTCAGTTTCCCTACATATTGTATTATTTCCCTTGTCTTTAATTGCCCACTGCTCTGATAATGACCTAATAGGTATATTATATAAGTGCAGGTATCTACTTATAGTTGTAGGATTACAGTTTAATTTCTCGGCAATTTCAACTGTACTCATCTTCTTCTCAATATACATTTTAAATATATTTTCTTTTGAAAAAGAGTCACTAACCTGCTTTCTACGCTGTATTTCTTCTTCTGTTAAACTGTACGCAGATTTAACACCGTGAATACCTTTCCACGTTATAATATTGTCATAACTACAATTAAAATACTCTGCCATTTTTCTAAAGGAGCGAAGTTCCTCATACACCCTACAAAATGTTTCTTTATCTTGATATGGAGGAATTTCTTTAACCTTCTTTTCTTTAGGTTTCTCTATCCGTTTCAAACCAAACTCTCTAACCCTATTGGCTATTGTTTCCCTTGAAACCCCTAATTCCTCTGCAATAGATTTTAAAGACATATCCTTTCTAACATACAAGTAACTTATTAAATCTTTAGACAACTCTATCTTTTCTATAAAATCACCTCATTTTGCGGTATAATAATCTTTACCTTCCCCAGTTTCTGCTTCGAGTGGAATCGTTAAATGAATACCTCTCCTTGGCATACAGTGACTCATTATATACTTCATTCTATCTTGACATAAATGAGCAAATTCTGTAGGACACATCATTACAACCTCATCGTGTACAGAACTTACTTGATATGCACCAATAGAATTAAGAACTGTATCATTATCCAAATCAATTTGTGCAAATGCTACCGCATCAGCAGCACTACCCTGCGAAAGCACATTCACTGCTACTCTTTCAAGATAAGAACGTACCTTCATATCCTCACTATTTATATCCCAAAGATGTCTTTTATGTCCACCCAAAGTTTTTACATAGCCATTTTCCCTTGCAAACTTTACTGCTGCCTTATCATAAGCGTGTAAACCGCTGAAACCCTCAAAATATTTATCAATATATCCCTGTGCTTCTTCCTTACTAATCTCAAGGTTTTTAGATACTGCTATACTCGTGCCCCCATAATCTACAGCGAAGCCTATCTTTTTAGCTATCTGCCTCTTTTCAGGGGCAATCTTTTTAACATCATTGGGGTTCACATCTTTAAGTTCAGGAAAAACCAAAGTAGCTACTGTTCCATGGGGGTCAAGGTTTTCTACCATCATTTTAATAAGCATTTTATCTTGAGATAAATGTGCAGTTAAAAATTTTTCCAAGGCATGGTAATCGGCTGCTACTACTGAATAACCCTCATCTGCTATAAAAAGTTTTCTTATTTCAAACCTATCCCAAAAATCAAAATAAGTTCTATCTTCACCCTCTTTAGGCTCTTCTAACGGATGAGGAAGTTGCTGAAGATTAGGTTGTTGACAAGATAAACGGAAACTATCTGTACCACACAACCCGAAACTACAATGTACTTTATCATCTTCATAGATTAAATCCCAAAGTCCATCCATAAAAGCACTTTTTAATTTTACTAACTTCTTATAATCAGTAAGACAATCTATAAATTTATGCGCTTCCTTTGATACTTTTTGGCGTTTTAATTTCTTTAACTCATCTTTACCTACCTTTGGCGTTTTTAATTCCTCATAGGCATATTGCCCTCCTGCTGTCCACTCTACCACTTTAAAGCCAAAATTTCTACTTACAAAATCTTTATTATAACTTTCCTTAAAGATTACATTTGCCCTTTCAGACATTAACTGTTTCTTATAGCTTAATTTATCTTTTGTCGCCAAATTCTTTGCTACTTCATTATACGCTTTCTGCGCACTCTCATTAAGCTGTACAGCTTTCTTTTTAAAACCGAATAATAACTCATAAAGATTTTGTGAACTTGAAGGATTAAATTCTACCCCTGCTAAACTATATAGCTTATACTCGAGATTTTTAATCTCTACCTCTGCTTCTTTAGACATTTTCTCCAAAAGTTGTGTATCAATTCTAAAACCTTTTCGCTCCATTTTCCACAATACTTTAAGATAAGGAATACGCACTTTATAATAGTAATCCGTCATTCCTTCATTCTTTAAGCCCTCAATAAGCTGCGGAAACATCTGTTTCATGAACCATACGTCCTCGGCAGAGTATTGTCCACCAATAGGAATCTGTACTTGCATAAAAGCAGCATTAGCATTGGCTTTTATACCTACTGATAATTTCTCATCATTTGTAACAGTCTTAATAACATCACTATAATGTGACTTTTCTACGCCATAAATCATTTTAGTTACTGCTTCCAAATTCTTTTCCACAGTTTCATCTATAGTATGAACCATTACCATTGTATCTTCAATAATATTTTTATTAAAAACTTTTACTATATCTATATCCTCATTAGCAATGGCGTGTAAGTCAAAATCTATATTATGGGCAATATATGTTTTGCCCCCATTTTCCATTATTAATCTCAATCTCTGTGCAAAATTATAAGCATCTACATTGTAATATTCCCCTTCAAACTTTGATTTATCAAAATCGGGAAAATATTTAGGGTTAAAAAATTTTGGAGGAACAAGTCTAAAGCGATTATTCTCTTTATATAATCCTTCAAAATCATGCCTTACAGGAACATAAAATACATCTTTAGATACTTCATCTTCAAAAGCAAACGTATAACCTACTACATAATCTTTTCCTGTCCACCTTACGCTTGTCCCTGAAGTTTCAGTATCAAAATATACCATCTTTGCTTTTTCAAATAAAGCAAAAAAGGAGTCTAAAGAATGTTCCTGCACAATACTTAAATTAAAATATTTTTGGTGAAACATCTTTACTCTCCTTTACTACTTTCCTATACCTCTCTGTCATACTTGGCACAATGCGTGTTACTTTAGCATATTCCATTTGTCCTGTAAGCACGTTATGATATTTTTTGGGCTTCGATTCTGCAATATGGTAATCCATAATAGGATATAACCTAAAACGCTTATATCCGTCTTTAGTTAAATCCTCAATAGCAAGTAATACATTGTCTACCATCTTTCTTGCCTCATTAAGTGATACATTCTGCATTGTCCCAATTTTCCTTGCAATAATCTCTCTATTTGCTAACATAACATACTCCTTAATAAACTAAAGCCCCATTCGCAGGGGCTTTAGTATTATACCTTAAAGTCTTTTAAGTCCAGTAGCTTGCTGTACTTCTTTAGGCTCTTCTACTTCAGTTTCACCATAAGGTACAAACAAACTCTGTAATACACCCATAAAACCTTCAGTCTTTGCAATCTCCTTATACTTTTCAGGCAGAGATTCAATAATCTTTTCTTTGGCTTCCTCCGTTAAAGGTGCTTTAGACCAGTACAATGGGTCTTTACCTGCGGGGCAGTCATCTACTCTATCAAAGTTATAAGGGTTCTTCTTACCATTCTTACTTACATAGTATGCTCTATCAAGTAAACCATACTTTTCTTTATTACGCTGAATAGCTGCAACATCAGAAGTACCTCTCACCATTACTCTTACTTGGTCAGTATACTCAATAACTTTACCAGTAGGTGCGCCATTTACTACCTCATCTTTTGTAGTTACAGTACCATCAAGTACAAGAAAGGCAGATTTAATGGAGCGTTTATTAAGTTTACTTGCGTCAAAACTGTCAGGCTGCTGACAGCCTTTGCAATCAGGCTCACCAGTGCATACAAATACACGAGGTACAGTACCTACTTTAATGGTATGAGCATAAAAGGAAAGTGGCTCATCAGTTAAGAAACGCATAAGTTTCTCTTCCCCATCTTTTACATAAAAATCATAAATACCAGTTCTACCTGAATTTGCTTTTGCTTCTTCACTCATTTTATTAACTGCATCAAAACCTTTTTGAAAAAAACTTTTCACTTTACATTCTCCTATTCATATAAACTATAATTTCTCTTTGGATAAATTTCCAAACTACTAAACATTACTTTTAATTCATTTTCATTACAATCTTGTACATCTTTTTTACCATCAGGAAATCTACAACGCATAAAAGTAAAATCATTCTTTAAATACTTATAAATTCTTTTACAACCATCTTCTCCTGCCTTATCATTATCTAAAGCTAAAATGATTTTATCTGCTTTAAACATTTTAAGTTTTTCAATTTGTGTCTTACTAATTTGAGCAGATATAATGGAAAGAGTATTAGTATAACCAAATCTATATAACCAAATTGCATCTAATAAACCCTCCACTAAAATAATCTCACCTTTAGGTTCAAACAAGTTCATGGGATAGAAATAATCTTTAGCATTAAAATGATTATAAATCTTATATTTAGGTTCATTACCATAAATAGAATTATAGCCTTTATCCTTTTCAGATAATACTGCCCTACTACTAAACCCTAAAAGATTACCACTATAATCAAAAAAGGGAATTGTAATACGTTTTAATTCACCATCCCAACCTAATTTAAACTTAACAAAATCTTCTTCACTAAAGCCTCTCTTTAATAAATAAGGATGTACAATTTCTCCACTTTTAAAAGGCGCAAGCGCACTCATAGACAATACATTTTCTTTAATTTCATCGGATTCTCCGTATAGATTTCTATGCCTACTTACAGCCATTCTAAAATCTTTATTAAAGTAACTGTTAAGAAATTCATAAGCATCCATAATTGAAATATCTTTTACAAACGCTACTAAAGACACTAAATTGAATTTTGCACCACAAGCAAAACAACCACCTACCTCTTTCTCTGCATGAATACCACAAGAGGGATTACGTTCACCATGATAAGGACAGCAAAACATAATATTCTCGCCACGAACTGTAACTTTCTCAAGCCCCAACTCATTGCAAAAATTTTTCATCTCTTCTACTGTCATTTAATCACCTTCTATATTAAACCTAATCTCTCTTTCGCATAATCACATTGCGCCTTTGATAATTCAATACCAACACCTGAAAAACCTTTATTTAAACAAGCATTTAGAGTGGTTCCCGTTTCTACGAAGGGGTCAAGAACCTTACTACCCTCTTGACAATAAATATCCATTAACTTCTCAACTAATTCTGTTGAATAAGTTGCTTTATTTAGTGAATTGCTACCGTCATTATTTTTAGCCTCAATAAAGTTAAAAATATTTTCATAAAATTTTTGACCCTTACTGGAAACACTCTTTACTTGCTTATTTGTTTTGAATGTCTTATAATCATCTTTTCTACAAAACACAAAAACATCTTCACAGATTCTTGTAATTTTGTTAGGACTTACATTATTAGGCAATGCAGATTTCTTCTTCCATACAATCTTATCGGCAATAACAAAATTAGTTTTATGTAAAATTGCATAAATACTATACCACAAACTATTTATACACTCAAATTCAGAACTTGTAGTGGAGGCTGAACCATAACTTACATTCCATAAAATACAACCATCTTTCTCTAATAGTTTATCAAATTTATTAAACAATTCTGCCACCCAATCAGCGTACTCATCAGAAGTTCTTTCCTCCACCGATATATCATATCTTGCAGAATGTGCTTTCAAATTATATTCAGAGTTAGATCTCCGTGCTGTATTATATGGAGGTGAAGTAATAATTGTAGTGAATTTTTCATTATTCATAATTAAATCGTCCATTACTTCAATACAATCACCATTATAAACTTTAACCATTTCAAATTCCTCCTTAATGTATAACTTATTATATCATAAAATTACCAATTTGTCAAGATAATTTTTTCAAAGTTTGTGGTTTATCTACCTTAAATGTTCGCTCTTTCTTATCATCAAAATTTGCATAGACTACATCATAATTCATTTCCCTAAAATCAAACTGCATTGTAAATTTTGGTGTCCATTCACCATCACGAATTTTAAGAGTTTGAATTTCAACCTCTTTAGCTGCCCTCTGTACTTCATCCTGTAACATTGCCCACATTCCATCACAATACTGTTTAAGACTTGTAGCATAAGCAATATTACCCTTATCAGTAAGCTGTGTAGTAGTAATAATGGGTATTTTCCTGTTTAAAGCAATAATTTTAAATGCCTTAAATACTGATAGCACTGCTTTCCAATCTTCAGGGTCTTTACCCTCGCTCATAAGATAACCACCATCTATTAAAACTATATCGGGTTTATAGGCATCTATTTTAGCTGCGCACTCTGCTACACCATTTATAATAAGTTCAATGCTTAATTTAGAAGCATACTTTGGCGCAATATTCTCAAGATAATCTTTATAAATACTTTCTTCATCATTAGTTAAAGCACCATCTTTTAAACGGCTATAACTTACACCACTCATTATAGCATCCACCCTTTTTAATATTTGATGTGGACTCATTTCCTTTGTAAGAAAAAGTGTCTTATAACCTGCTTTAATTAAATTAGAAGCTATAATACATAACAAAAAAGTTTTACCCACACCTGACTTGGCAAGGAATGATATTAAATCTACCTCTTTTATGCCACCAGTTTGTTTATCAAGAGGATAAATCCCAATGGGTATACCCGTCATACCTCCTGTAGCTTTATTTACTAAATAATCTTGAAAACGCTTCTCTGTATTTGCCCCTAAATCAACTTTTTCAGTAAAGGTAAAATCACTATTTACTTCTGAAATTAAACTCTCTAAAAGGGTATAACATTTATCTACATCTCTATCATTTATAAGATTATCTATCTTTTCTAAAGTAGTTACTAACTTATTATGCCTAATCTTACGGCGCAGTTCATCACAATAATAACCTACTGTTTCAGGACTTTCAATGTTAAGATTGACTTCAGGAAAATGCTTTTTAAAAGTTTCCTTATCAGGCAGTTCACCATACTTAACTTTAAAATCAGATAACCACTTAAAAGCCCTTTTATTTGCACCTGAAAAATAGTCAGCAGTTATATCTTTGTTAAGTACAGTTTCCCATTCTTTTGTTTCAATAAGTTTTCTTAAAAAAGAATTTTCTACTGACATTAATACATCTCCTTAAATTCCTCTAAACTGATAGCATTTTCCACAAACTCCGTGGTATGTGTTTCATCTATATAATACTTGTACAAATATATGCAATTACTGTATAATTCATTAAGAGAAATCTTTTCAATTTGATTAAAAAATAAATATTTACCAAACAACTCATCCTCATATACACTTATATCCTCTTTTGTTGATATAATATGTATGTTAAATTTATCAAAAAGTTTTAAAGTTAAATCCCTATATTCAGGATTAAACTTATATTTAAAACTATCCCCAAATATGCCTCTTAATCTTTGCATTGTAGTAGGTTTTCTGTTAAAAATTGTTTCAAAATTTATAGCAATTATTGGAGCAGTTTTATTACTAATATCACCGTTTTTCACGATACTTCTCATCCAATTCTGCTACCGATAAATCACCATTTAAAACAGCCAGTGTATGATAATCACATAACGGTACTGCATTTTCTCCTGCTTTACTACGAATTGTATAATTCTCCTTACCCTCTAACAAACAAGCAAAACATTTTTCTTTTACCATTTTAATCCTCCTATTTCAAATACTGTAATGCGGATTTACTTCTTAAAGTTGTTTTCCGCACATCTTCACCTGTAATATCAATCTTGATATACTCACTTAACATAGAAAATACTGTATTTCCATACCTTGTCTTGATAGTATTCAAATCTAAATTTGTACAAATTATTGTAGGTAAACCTTTTGAGAATCTTTGTTTTAAAAGTTCCTCTAATAATGATTTTTCAGAGGAACTTTTAAGATTAACCTCTGCTCCTAATTCATCTAATACTAAAAAATCGACATTATAATAAACATCTACATCCTCATTGTTAAAAGTCTTTGAAATTAAATCCTTAAAAGTCAGAAGCCTTGCAGTATAATAACATGAATAAACATATTGTAAGATAATAGAAGAAGCATAAGTTTTCCCTACACCATTACTGCCACTTAAAAGAATACAAATGTTATCTCTATACATTTCATCACAATGACTTGTATAACCAGTCAATACCTTTTTGAGTCCTTCATTTGTAAACCTAAAATCTTTCCATGTCAAACCTTGATAAGTAACAGGAATACCCATTAAAGTAAGTGCTTCACTACTAATAACATCTCTTGTTCCTCGTTTAAAATTCAATAGTAACACCTTCCTTAACTGCTTCCCTACCCCTTACAGGAGTTTCTTTATAGTTATTATACCACCTAATTGCCTTATTGTAAATACCATTTAACCATTTATTAGATAAAAGAAAAAGCCCATAAGATGTGTAATTTAATACACCATCTTTAGTATAAATTCTCTCATCACTATCCCAAAGATAATCCATCATTATTTTAATCTCACTACTCTTAAAATTCTTCATAAGACTCTTAATAATTGCTCGATCACTGTATTTAACAGGAACATAAATAATATCTTTTTCTTTTGCTTTAGTTTTCCAGTATTTCATAAAATCATCAGCGGTATAGTTTTCTACATCTAAAGCAGATTTTAAAACACCCTCTGCTTTAGATGTAACTACTGCTTTACCAAATAAAACTTTGCTCATTGCTTTATTATAAAACATTAGCCTTGCAGCCCCTTAAATTCTTCCTCTAATACATTATCAATTTGAATAGAAAGTCTTTGAATTTCTTTTTCCCAATCCTTCTCATCTACAATAGTTTCAAAACCACATTCAACTCTTGCACTTTCATAATTACCCATATTTACTGTTTGACTTTTTACTAATCTAATTAATCTCTCACCTTTATTCATCTAATAACTCCCTTTCTAATGCTTCTTTGATTGCTAATTGTAATCTGCTCTTTAATACATCATTCCAAGAACTTTTCTTATCTGCTCCACACTCAATGAATGTGAGTACAATAGCTTCAATCATTGCCCTTGTGTAATAAGATTTTCTATTAATAATAATAGGACTTTCAGGTAAAATACCATTTTTACGCCATAAATTAATAGTTTGATAAGTTCGTGGAATACCATAAGCAGAAAAGGCTTCTACTAATTTAGCTGTAGTATAAACCCTTAATTCTTTTCCATTAACCTTAATAATTCTACCAATAGTTGCCCAATCTTTAAAATGCTGTGCGCAAAACTCCTTATTCGATTTCTTCTTCCTGCGTTTCCGCTTTTTCGACTGCATAAAGTGCATAACTCTCCTTTTGCTTAAACATTTTACTCAAATCTTCTTTATTTATTGTACCATCTTTTATGTAATTTGTCAAGACATTCAAATCATATTGTGGTACAAAAGTTACTACCTTGTCATAAATGTGCAAGCGTTTAAGGATAGGGTCAGCCATAATTGGGTCAATTTCTTTAGTGATTCTTAAAGCATTTTTAAAATTACCATTAGAAGTTTCAATCCAATAGTTACCGCTACCATCCCTATTTACAAACTTGTCCTTTAATAACTCTTTAATCTCTTTGCGTCTTTTCTCTGCCATTGAAATAGTTTTTGTATACATTACATATTCATCGTACAAAGTATCTAAATCAATTTTCTTTTCTTCCTCCACTACAACCACATCTATTTTTTTCACTATTCTACCTCCGTATTAAATATACCCATGTTTTTATAAAAAATATCTCTCTTATAACCATGATAACAAATACCTGATACAAAAGGATGACGATAATCATAAAAGATTATTTTTTCTTTTCCTTCCTTTGTACGCCTCAATCTGCCTATTATTTGAATTAAATCTTTTTCGTTAGCTACACTTGATACTAAAAATCCTACTTCCCATGACTTAACATTAGTACCTTCAGTAGCTATTGCAACAGTAGCTAATGTTACTAATACTTCTTTACTCTCTGCCTTCCTCAAAACCTCTTCTTTAGAGTCGCTCATATTACCATAAAATTTTTGAATTTTGGGGCAGGAAGGTAAGAGCATTTCATATAGATTATCTAACTGCTCAATAGTCTTACAAAATACTATACAGGATTTTCCCTCATTATAGTTCCTTTTAATATCAGCACATATCATCCTATTAAAATTACCATCATTAGCAATTTTAGCGTATGCTTCATGTAACCTTAATGGATAGGCTTTTATCTTGCCTAATGCTTCAAATTCACTACATATATCACGCCATTCAGGAGTCCCCTCCACATACTGATTACCCTTATACACAAAACTATGTATATCTTTCAGAGTTTTAGCATCATAATAAGATTTCTTATGATACCATTTCACACTACTCTTTCTTACCCTTATGAGTATGTTTTCAGGGGCTATTATAGCGTCAGATTTTAGTTTTGAGCCGTCAAAAACTGTTCCCCCACAAATTATATCTACCACATCAACAAGCCCGTCATTTCGCATTTTTGTAGCTGTAAGCCCTAATCTGAACATTGCAGGAAAATTAAATAATACTTTATAACTTGCTGCGCCAGCATTATGTACCTCATCACAAATAATGAAACCAATATGCTCATAAAGCTGTTTAAGTTTAACTTCACCCAAACGTGAAAGAGTTTGAATTGTAGTAAGTGTAAAATGCTTACCAAGTTTAAATACTTTTCCTTTTACAAGTCCTACATCAGCTTCTCCATTATATGCAAGTTCAATATCCTTTTTCCACCCTTCAATTAAATCATCTTTATTAACAACTATAAGAGTGCTTTCAGACATTCGCCCTGCAAGATAAATGCCACAAAGACTTTTTCCGCTACCAGTTGGTAATACAAGAGTTCCGTATGGATAATTACTATTTAACCACGCTTCAGTAGCCTGCTTTTGTATATCCCTTAACTCTAAAACAAATTTAGGAAATCCCACAGTATTTACTACCCTTGAATCATTTACTACCTCAAAATCATCTATTTTAAGAGCATAGCCCATAGGAACTTCAATAAAGGCTTTATTATCCTTATAGTAATGCAAATATGGAGGTACTTTTGTTTTAGCATATTTACTATATTTTAATACACTTTCATAGGCAGGATTTTTAAAAGTTAAATCTTTTCTTATCTGCATTTTTTGCTCTTCTGTTAAACAAAATATTCTTTTACAATTACTGTATGCTACTTTTATCAATACCAAAAAACTCCTTCCTTACTTTAAAAATCAAATCCCAAAGTTTATCACTATCTTTATGTGGTAACATAATTGCCCTTAAAGAAAAATAAACATCACCCTTATCAGAAAAACTTACAAGTAATCCATCACTATCTTTAATACAAAGCCTTAAATTGTTATTTTCCTCTATAACCAACTTTATCACCTCTGTACATATATTACCATACTTTCTGCATTTTGTCAAGTCTTATAAATAAAAAAAGTAACAAGAGATAACTCTTGTTACTGTAAATAATCTGTTACACCTCTTGCAATGGCTCTTGCAATATCATCTTTTTTATTTACTAAAATATTTGCATCGTCCATATTATCAATGAAGGCAATTTCTACTAAAACGGCAGGCATTGAAGTAGAATTTAATACCACTAATCCTGTCCGTTCTTTCAAACCTCTATCTACTGTGCCAATAGTGCTTACAAGCTGATTTTGTATACATTGCCCTAATTTTGCACCTGCACCATATAAATTATAAACACAGGTTTCAGTACCTTTAGCTTCTGTATTAAAAGCATTACAATGTAAACTAATAAATAAATCGGCATAACTATTAGCAGATTCTACAACACATTCCCCTATACCATCATAATTAAGGTTATCAGACTGCAAGAGTTTTACCTCAAAACCTGCATTTTCAAGATAACCTTTTAACAAATTACCTATTTCAAGAACTGTATCAGCTTCAGTAATACCTAAAATATGATTTACTGCACCTGAATCGATACCAGGGCAATGCCCAGGATTTATAAAAATCCTCATTTCTTATCCTCACCTTCCTCTAAAGCATCAGGAGTACCATTGTTATTAGTATCTACAAGCATACCTAAAATAAAAGTTACGAAACCTACCATAGAACCGTCAATTAATATCCTCAAGTATGCTAAAAGTTCTGATAACATCACTTTGTCTAATACAAATAGATATATCCAACAACCTAAATATAATAATAAAACAATGGCAACTATTAATATATACCCCATGAGTACATATTTCACAGGTTTAGGCATATTCTCTAAACCTACCCTTAACTTATTAAGAAGTTCAGGTATTTTAGACTTAATAGTATTTAATAAATTATTCACTTTCTCACCTACTTTAAAATACCTAATAAAATCGAACTTATTAAAGATATAATAAAAGCAATTATAGAAGCCATTCTATATATATTTTCCATTTTATCATCCAATAATTTAGAAAAATCTACTTGCCTATCCCTATTTAACTTCTTTTCCGTTTCAAGCCCTCTATCAACACTTTTTAAAGAAACTTCAAGCACGGCAATATCCTTGCCGTGCTTTTCAAGTTCTTTCGCTTTCTCTTTTAAATCTTCAGCAAGTGCTTTCTGTGCTTGATTTACCTCTGCCAATTTAGAAGTGGCATCTAAAAGAAGTTCTAAAATTTCTTTCTCCATAAAATCACCACTTTAATTATGGTAAGAAAATTATGCTACTTTAACAACAGTCATGGAAGCATTAGTAAGTGTTACAGCAGTATCTACCTGTACTTGTAAACTTGCGCCCATATTAGGATTACAAGCACATGGTTTAGCAACCCTAATTAAAGTTGTAAAACTTAAATTATCAGTAGAACCTTCTGCACCTGTTACAGACGCTTCTGCACCGTTTACATCTACACCATTATTTACTAATTTAATAGAATATAAACCTGCAACAGTAGGTACTGCATCTACATTTACCTCTACTAAATAAATACCTTCTCCACACAAATTAATAGTTGTACTACCTGCAACGTGTTTAATATGACAACCACTGCATACATTGTTTGTGCTAAAATCAATAAAAGCATTAGCCACTAATGCTTCTGATGCTGTATTCACAGTATTAAGAGTAGAAGGACACATTAATAATCACTCCTTATTTTAAAAATAAAGGGCAGAAAATTCTGCCCCAAAATTAATTAGCAGCCACAACCACCATAGCCATAACCACAATAATTACTTACAGATTGATAAGGACTTGCGGTTATGTAAGCGGGCTGTGGAAAAGGTCTTAAAGTACCAACAATATTTGCAGTTTGAGAAAGCTGACTTAACTGGAAGTTAGCAGACTGCAAATCACGGTCTTTATCAGCTAATTTATCACGGAGTCCCTGCATTACATTCTGATTAATTAATGCACGAGTTGCTTCACCTTCTGCATGAATAGCTGTTGTAATTTCACAAGTGTTACGATAGTTTTCAGCTTTTACATTCTGAATTTCATTCTGCAAAGTGCAGCAGCACTGCTGTTGTGCAAAACGATTTTCAGCAATACCTGCATTTATAGCAGAGAAACCAGTGCAAAGGTCACGCTGAACACCATTAAAACCTTGAAGCATTGTAGTATTCTGTGCATAGAAACCATCACATAAACCATTATTAATACCATCTAATTTACGCAGTATAGACTGTGTATCAAAACCCTGTTGCATTTCTACTTGAGTAAGACCTGCACCATTTCTGCCATAACCATTGCCCCATCCACCCATTAAGGCAAATAAAACAATAATCCAACTGGAACAATAGAAGCGTTTTCCATTATAAAAACAACTCACTTTCTTTATTATATTCCCCGCATAACCTGCATAATGGCATTGAAATCAACGCCTCTTTGTTGGCACAAATTTTGTACCATTCCTTGTAACTGCTGCTCATTCATTCCCCTATACTGATTCATAATTCCTTGTACTTCGGGATTATTACCAAACATTCTCATAAACATTTGTTCAGGATTAGGATTGTTTCTTACTTGAGCCGCCATTTGCAGAACCTGCATTAGTGATTGGTCTAACATTGCCCATCTCTCCTTTCAGCTTTTCAACATCAGATACGAGTTTTCTCAAAGTATCATCATACTTCTTAAAATACTCTTCAGGTTGAACATTTGTAGGCTGATACAATTTATAGGTTAAGAAATCTGATGTACCATTTGCTAAATTATACTGTTTAGTATAAATCTCTCCTTGAGATACATTGACAAATACATACATACTACCATCTAAATCTACTATTGCCGCCTTTGCCTCTTCAAGAGATGTTACAGGTAATGCCTTTAAGTACACTCTTGCAGATTGATTATTAGGAACATAATTAGACAAACTGTTTAGACCAGGACTTGTTTGTCTATTCATATCCAATTATTATAATTAACGCCATTATTAGGCGCAGGGTAACTAAAACCATTTCCATAATTATTATTATATAGCATAATTTCTTACCTCCATAATACTATTATACCACACTTTGGCAAAATTGCCACACTCATTTTCAATACTATTTTAACATCTTATCAATAAGAATTTGTATCTCTTTAGGATATAATTCATAGTCATCATTCATAAGGCGTTTCATTTCAAGCCTTGAAGTGCTTAATAAATTACTTGCCGATTCATAGGTAAGAACCATCTTTTCTGATATATCCCAAAGACTATCCTGATTTACATATTTTAACATTAGTATTTCTTCATTCCTTCTATGTAAACCGAGAGCAGGTATTAATGTTTTTAATGTATTTACATTAGCCAACTTTAACTTTCTACTAAACTCCTTCTTATCCAATCTTATGCCCCCAATTTTCCCACAATCTCATCTTTTGTAAAACCAAGGTTTTTATAAAAACTCCGTGGATTTTCTACATATTCGTATTTTAAAATGGTAGTCTTACCATCTTCTTCCATTGTTTCATATTTAACTGTATCTGTATTCTTGCCTGCTTTTTCTACCTCACCTGAATAAATCCAAATATAATCATCAAATAATAAATTACCCCATAAAGGCTTCCAAACTTCTTCGTTGAAATTTTCTGCCATATAATAGTAATCCTCTTTAGAACTTAATACTTTTGGTATACCTCTCATTAATAACTCAATCCTTTCTTTAACAGAATCTAATTTTATACTTTTACGAAAATTATAAGTATTTGCCCACTTCATCCAACCTTCTGTACTGGCTACCATACCTCTTGCATAGTCCAAATCTAAATCAGCAGTCTTTAATAGACTATCCAATTTTCTAAATCTGCGTTTTATCCTTTTTGCTGTACTCTTTCTCAATAAAACACAGTTGTTAGGAAATGTCCTATAACCAAGAAAGTCTACCCCTGTGTTACAGGAAATACATTACTCTTACTTAATAACAGGTTTAACTTATTATAAGCAAATACCTTCGCTTTTTCAGCTACCTTATGTAATTCTTTCTTATCACTACCGAAAATTATAAAATCATCACAATACCTTATGTATGCACTACACTTTAAATCATACTTTATATAAGTATCTAATTCATTCATGTATAGATTACCAAACCACTGTGAAAGATAATTTCCAATAGGTACGCCTGCTTCTCTATGCCCAAACTCCTCTACATATCTTTCAAGTTTTCCACGCATTATATCAGCATCTTTACGCCCCTCAAAATTCTTTAAATAACCTATATTAGCTTCTCTTGTCGCAAGGCTATCTATTATTATATCAAGAATACTTAATAAATCTTTATCCTTAATCTTTTTACGCAATATTATTTTCAATATTTCATGGTCAATATTTACATAAAATTGTGAAATATCAAGTTTAGCACAATATTTATACTTTCTTACATATTCAGAGCATTTTATCATTCCCTTATGCTGCCCCTTACCTTTACGGCAAGCATAACTATCATGTATAAATAAACTATCCCAAATAGGCTCTAACACATTCATTATAGCATGATGTACTATTCTATCAGGATAGTATGGAAGCACATAAATTAGACGCAATTTAGGCTCATACATTGAATAAATCCTATAAACGGAGTTCTTATAATTTCCATCTATTAAATCTTTCTGTAATGATAATAGATTAGCTTCTAAATTTTCTCTTACTTTAATAACCTCTGATAAATTTCCTTTACCTTTTCCTGCTTTTAATTCAGCAATTTTAAGATTTTCAATATCAATAATTCTATTCCAAAGATTTCCATATCTTCGTATTTGAAGAACACCCTCTCTATTAAAAAGTTTAACAAATTGGCACTCTTTATAAAGAGTGCCAAAATGCTATTTAGGTATTTAGGTAAATTGATTTTCGCCTTAACTACTAACCCCTTTACCATCCTGTAATGTGTTTCTGCTTTCGCAGAGGATAGAGATTCAGCCGAAGGATTAGCTTTATACCTATTGTATGATACCTTCGTATCACTACAGCTACGCTCGCCATTGTTGGAGTTCACATTCGCTGAAGCATTATTCACATTAACTGAACGAGAACTGCAACTCGAACTGTTATTCCAGTTACTGCCGAGTTTCGCCTTTATAACCTCTACCCTTTAGTTGCAACTATTTATATATAAATTGGGGGTACGAGATGGTTGTCTACATTACCTCTCCAAGTTTATATCAATTTAAACACCACATTAACTTGAATTAATGGGCTATGCCAACTCAATTCCCAAGTTTATGGAGTGGCTCACCACAGCCACGCCCGCCATTGTAGAAGTTCACATGCGCCGAAGCAGTATCCACATCAACCGAACGAGAACCGCAACCCGAACTGTCATCCCAGTCACCGCCGAGCAGCGCCCTATACAAAGTACCATAGCTTCTACCATAAGACTGGTCATCTACACCATTATTATATACAGAATCATTCCAACCACTTGAGCCGTTTACACCAACATCACTTGCCCATTGCCATAAGAAACCACAAGCATCTTCAAGCCCATAATTACTTATCATTCTTCTGCCTGCTGTATCAACGTGTCCGCCAGTTGTATTGGCATCTGTACTACCTTTTATATTAGTACCTTCATTACTTCCTTTTGCCGCCATCTGAAACTCATATCTCCATGGCAATCTTTTCTTTATATCAGCAAGTCTTTCTACAAACTGTTCACCGTGAAATTTCTTTGTAGAAGCACCATCTGCTGTTGTTCCACCATTTACACTCACAAGTTTACTTCCATTCCACGAGTTTAAGTAAATATCCATCCATATATCTACTTCAGGAATGTAAACCATTCCTTCAGGTGAACATTTTGGGCGATGAATTAAATCCCATACTGATTGTGGTAATATATCACCTGCTACATAACCACTTAATGTATGCCCGCTTATCGTACCCACATTTGCACATAAACAATGGAAACCACCTATTTTTCTACTATTATCTGCATTATAACCATTAGGTACAGTAGAATTTAAAGATAACACAAAATCTAATCCATTATTTTCTACTGCATACACATAAACATCTTTACCGTTTCTACTTGCTAAATTCAATGTCAATACTTTATCTATATCAGTAGAATACACATTATCATCTATCCTTAAAACCATCCCCGCAGGTATTGTTACAGTAGTCTTATTTGTAGTCATTAAACTTTTTCTATTAAAATAAGTATCAATATACTTTGCCAAAATTTCTTCGCTAAAATTATCACCATCAATTAAAGAGTTTAAATATGCTCTAATTGTTTCTACCCTTAAATTATTTAATTTATCCATTATCTCACTCCTTAAACTTTCAATTTATAGTAATACTTACCACTTATAGGCTCTTCCAAAACAATATTATTGCCGCTTGTATCATATAAAACAGAATTATTATTACCATCTACTACTGCAAGCGGTAATCTTTCTGCCGTTACTGCTAAAGTATATACATCACCATTCTTTGTAAAATCATCGGCAGAAAAAGACTGTGACTCTGCTATACTTCCACTACTACCGCTATTTGCTACATTTATAAGTTCCCAAGTTACAGAACCATCTACAATTAAACTACTCATTTTATTTCCTCCTTATATAATTAAGAATAAATACCATACCCCTAAAACTGCACCTAATATTATAAAATACTTTATGTATATTAAAATATAAAGCGCAATTAAATCATACATGGTCATTACATGGGCAGAGGTACGATTACTAATACAATAACTAAATACTATGCAAATTATTACTGCTAATACAAACCATATTGCTAATGCTATCTCTAAAACCCCAATCATTCTTCTACCTCTTTCCATCCTTGCGGATATGCTTCAGGACTCCATACATTGTTATCTATTACACTTTCATATACTTTCCCATTATATTTAACTTTGTCACCTTTCATATAAGGATTAGTTGAAGATGGTTGTTCCCAGTCTAATATTTCTCCCTCACTTGTCAGCACTTTTGCAAATAAAGAGGGCGCAGAAGTTGGTGTCCATCCTTCTTGAGATGTATGATTTTGTAATACTTTATAAAGTACATCATTATATAATACTTTATCGTCTTTTACATACTCTTTACTATTTCCACTCCAATGAGGGAATACTTCGGGCATTTTTAATGCCGCTCCATCACTAATAAAACGAAGTTTAGTTTGATAAGTATTCTTTGTTTCTACTAAATCATCATCTACTAATGACATCATCATAGCATTTACTGCTAAAGTTTGTAATTCATTTTTTGCTGCCGCAGCTTCTTGCTCATCTAACTCATCTTGTGTTGGTACATAAGGCGGCTCTTCTTCATAAACTATTTCACCATCGACTTCCTTACGTATATGAACTTTACCATCCGTATTACCTATAAGTAATTGATAATCTTCTTCATTTACTTCTATATAGCCTTCATCCAACAAAGACTGAATTTTTTCTTCAGTCATTTCATCCTTTACATAAGTTTCTTGACGATAACCTTTTTCATCAAATTTAATAATGTAAATCATGTAAATCTTCCTTTCGTTTTATTTTAATGACGGTCTTACTGTACAATAAAAAATACATTAACTAATACCAAACTATGTTCATCATGCACACTGCTTTCGTATCTCGAATCATGTCCGTAACCACATTGAATTGTGAATCCTTAAAATTCACTTTTATAAACCCCATTGTTTAATAACCAATCGCTAAATATTTCCATGTACCTCTCCCTGAATACCACCTAAATTGGCTATTCGACACATAAGTTATATGGGCATCAGACCATAATGATGCGTTGCCCGTTTCTTGAGTAAACGCAACAATATAATTAGTGGAAGAAAATGATATTGGGCAAGTAATAACTGGATTCGCTCTGTCTGATGAAACAGTAAAAGTTCCCCATTGTATAGTAAAACCAGTAGATGATTCACGTGCCCAACCATTAGTACCTTTGGAGATTGTCCAATATCCAAAGCCACCACCTCCTGATGGAGTGTTTATATATAAACCATTTTTAGTAGCTTCTAAACGTACATCCCAATCATAGTTAGAAGAATCTGCAATATGAAAATCAATATATTGCCCTACTTCCATTACACCATCAGCACGTACCACAGGAATCTTGTTGGCAAAACTATTATTTGGTAATGCGGAGTGAATAGAAGCGAATGTTTCTTCTCCTGGCGTTATACCTATTTCCTCCAATGAACTGTAAAAAGTAATACTACCACTTCCGCCGCCGATTCCTGCACCATCAGCAGGGTCAGGTGAAGGCTGCGTACTACCAGTTGTACCTGCTACTTTACATACCAAAAAACAACCTGCATATTGCTTACCTACAAGTTTACGCACTGTATCTCTTGTAACAGTTTCATTAGGCTGCCAATATCCAGTATCTACATAAGTCTTAATATTTGTTAAATCATTAAGCGATTTTTTATTTACCACATCATAGTCATTTACAGGGCTTTTATCTGTCTGTAAACTTTTAAATAATGTAGGGATTACATTCATATCACTACCTAAAGTTACTAAATTCGTAACAGATGTATTTACCACAGGAGCAATCCACTCTTCTGTTGTATAACCACTTACCCATAAAGTATCTGCATTACCAGTTGTTAGTTTTAAGCCCGCATATTTTATATTATTATATGTAAAAGTACAAGGCTCTGCTTTGGCATCGTCACTATTTGTAGTGTTAAAATTTACATTACATTCATTAGAATTATGTACTTTCTGTAAACTAATGTCACAATTTACTGCCGCTATACTACCATTTTTAGTAGACATTACTACCTTTAATGAACAAGCAGAAAATTTTGCAATATCTGTATTGTCTAATACTACTAAAGGTAATACCTGTGTAGTACCCGTTCCTAATGTAGTTTCATGAATTAAGAATTTAGCATTAGTTCCTTTAAATTGTACAGGCATTACCTGCCAACGAGAAGCATCATCTACATACTCTTTAAGTGAATTAAAATTCTCATTTAATAAAGGGGCAAGTTCTGTATCTACATATTCTTCCCCCGTAAAAACGTGTAAATCTCCTAAAGCCATTCATTTACCTCCTTAATCATTATATCTCAATATAATCCATCCGTCCTGTCCTGGACTTGCACCACCTGCATAAGAAGTGCCATCTGCACCGTTATGTCCTTCAACCCAAGTCCAACCATCGTCAATCTCTCGTGAAACATAACCACCACTACCTGCGCCGCCACCTCTTGCAGTAGCACCAAAAGCGGTAGTATTTCCAACTGCTGTACCATCTCCTGCACCTACAGAAGTTTCACCTTCTCTTGTAGCGTCACTACCTTTAGTACCACCCTTACCTACTACAAGACTATACTTTTGACCTGCTTTAACACTCACAGTACCACTTACCAATTCGCCAGTACCACCATCACCACCATAACCTACTCCATGATAGACATCATCTTGGTCATCATAATCGGCTCTTGCAGTACCACCTGCACCACCGCCTGCACCATAAAGTGAATAGTTTACAGTTTTTACATTTGCAGGGCAAGTCCATTGCCGACTACTTGTAATTTTTAAATAATTTTTATAACCACTATATGTAACTTCTATATGTAACTTCTACTTGAAAAGGGTCAATATACAATGCTGCGTGTTTATTATTATTCTCATACATTCTAATCCACAAATCAAAAGTATTAACGCCGCCTTTTAAGTAAACTCCAATATTCTCACCTAAAGTCATCCATTTAATATCGCCTGGCATATCACCCTCACCTGAATTACTTGTACTATAAGGATAGAAAATACTTTCAGCTAATGTATGCTGTCCTGTATCTGTTAAAATATCGTTACCAAAACGTGTTTGAAACTGATAAGCAGAGTTTCTTCTATAATTATGATAAGCATTGTAACTACCTGCCCATTTAACTTTAGAGGTTATAGTATATAAACCATCTTCAGGAACATTAACAGTACAACTTAAAGCCTTGGCTAAACCATAACTTGCACTCCTGCCTGATATATACTTGTGAAAATGTCCTGTAGAAACAAACGGTTTACCTTGTTCAAATGCAGATGTTAAAAAATAGTACCTTATACCGTCTACTATTACACCTGCATTTACACTCATATCAGAACGTGTTCTAGTGAGAGGAGCATAAAGATTTTTATTAAATGTTTTTATCCGTACATATTTTCCATTATAAAAACCTCTATAATCATCATATAAAGGGAGGCTATGTTTTGCTGAACCTATTGTTAAATTTAATCTTGTTCTTGTATCTATATTAGCCATAACCTTAACTCCCTATAAAAATAGTATTGCCATTAGTAGAAGTAAGTGAACCATCACTATTAAATACAGCCACATTATCAGGAATTACAGAATCATTGAGTTTCCCTTTTGATACCAAAACAGGAATCTGCCCTTCCCGTACGCCTAAATTTAATACACCTGTAGGAATTTTTCCATCTGCCCCTACCTGTACTATTTGATTAGCTTTTGTACCAGTATCGATTAAAGATGTAGCTATATGGTTATTATCACCTACAGCTGCTAATTGTCCATTTTCAACACCAGTATACATTAATGACATTTTAACTTTTTCAGTAAGAGGGTCTATCAAATTATCTACCCTACTAATATCAATGTGCATACTATCAACATATTCTTTATCTACATAAGTTAAAGTAAGCTGCGCTATCTTAACCCATAATCTATGATGTACATTTGCTAAAACATATAATGCTAACTCATCTGTCCTAAAACACGCTTGCCCTAATTCCAAATTGGAAACTGGAAAGCTAATACCACTATTCTGTGATAAAAGACTTTGCCAGTTTTTATTCATTGGTGCAAGAGAATTAGCTATTGTCCATTCCTCTTGTATTGTCTGAACATTTTGCAATTCTTACTCCCCCTTATACGCATATTCATCAAAGAGTTCATTCCTTAACTGACTGGCGACTAAAGCTGCCTCATCTTCTGTATCATAATAACCACCAAAATGGCGTTTACCATTTTTACTACAATAAGCCACCCATTTACCCTGCTCTTTATTAAAACAATACCCTTTACGTTTATGATTCATATTATTTTGTCCTATTGTACAAATTCTCAAATTGCATTTCCTATTATCTGCTTTATCATGACTAATATGGTCAACTACCATTCCTTCAGGGCAATCCATAATAAATCTATTTAAACGTATATGTGAATGTGTAGTCTGCCAATAACCTTTAGAACCCAAAGTAAAATAGTGGGGCTTTACTTTTTCAATATCTTCTGTATCAATCAGAGTATAATTGCCTTGACTATCATACATTCTTGTAACATCACCATCTATATAATATGTATTATAAGCCCTATTTTTTAATGATATTGCCTTCTTTGTATTACAACCACAAGAAGTTGTATTTCCATACCTTAAAGAACGGTATATTACGGATTTTATATTTCCACAATCACACTGACATAAAACCTGTGTTTCAGTGTTGCCTGACTTTGTAATTTTGTCAGTCAATAAACAAACTATCTCCATCATACCATACCTTTCCCCAATTTGGGGGATAACCTTTTTCATATAGACACCTCCATTAATAACCCCTGCTTGCCCAAGATATTGTTCCTGCTACATACTCACTACCCATTTTCATTGTTACATCAAATGACTTGGTAGTGATATTATAAACAATAATTGTAGGCGTTCCGTCAATTCCGCTATAAGATTTAATAGTAGTATTTACATCAGGTACAATATGTAAAGGTCTTGTAAATTCTACTGTATATGGCTGATTATCTTCTGTAAGTTCTGCAATGCCTGTTTCGTAAGTGTCCGCAATATCTATTTTATGAATATAAGTTCTTGCATTAGGTCTATCAGCATTTAAACTTGCTTGCATTACAAACTTACAAAGACATTTTTGATAAATATAATCACCTGTAATTAATTCTTTCCATTTACCATAACCAAACGGAGTAAGTGTTTCATCCCAATTAGTTTCATTTAATACCTTGTTATAAAATCTAATGTCACCAATTACTTGCCCCGCATTTGATACCTTTAAGAAACCTACATCTAAATTAATAGGCACATTTTTAGTAAAATTATTTACTACTGTGGTATCAATATTGACATTAATATTAAAATTTCTTATAAAAGCATTAGTTGTAGTAAATGGTAGTTCTACATCTAAAGTATCTAACCATGTATTTAAATACTCTATACCATTTACATCTTTAATCTTATAGTGTAATTCATTCATTTTAAAAGGCAATTCAATCATTTTATAACTTCTCGCCTTTTGACTGATTACAACACTCATACTGTTTCTACCTCATTAAATAACAATGTAAAACTAATTATATAAGTATCTAATTCCTCTTTATTTATAACAGGATAAGTCACTCTATCAAACATTATTCCCCCTGTTGATGCATTAAATATACCCGCCTCTGTTAAAGCCCCTGTTGCTACGCCTGCGCCAAAAGTTGCACTCAATGTTAAAAACTTATCAGCAGAAGTATGACTATAACCCGCTTTAAGCCTTTCTATTTCTGCAACAAGTGTAGTATCAGTTAAAGCAGGTGCTGTAGTACCTGTTCCTACTGCTATATATTCCATAGGGTCAGGGCGTGTTGCATTTGCAAAACAATTATATAAGAAATCATAACCTACATTAGTTATAAGATTATGTTTTATAAATTTTTGTTTTAAATTCCCTTCACTATCTAATAATTCACCTGTTACAATAACCTTTATTGAACTTGCTGTATTCATTTTATACCTCCTCAAAAATCACCATATAAAGCAAACTGATTATATACTTTCGGCGTTTCATAACGCTCCCTACTTATCTCAAAAGAATCATAAGTAAGACTATACATTACAAAAGTAAAATAACCATCGCCTTGAGATATTACAAAACTCAAGAAATCTGCTTTACCTGAAAAATCCTTTAATGTATATTCTTTTCCGTCTGATAAAGTGACTACAAACCTATCATCTGTTTCCCTATAATGTAACCATATATAATCACCATTATCATTTTTCATTGTAAAAACGGTATAATTATTTGTGCTATCAAATGGTACATACATTGTAAAACTAATTGAAAACTTCTCTGTTAAATCAATATCTGTCCACTTTGGTCGGCATTTTCCATCTATCAGTAAACCCTTTTCATATCTATTTTCTGCATAAGATGGTACACCATAACCACTTAAAGGATTATTACCCTCATCCGATACAAGTGTTTCATTTAATGATAATCTATCCTGCACAGATTCCTTATTAGCCTCACTATAAATAGTTATCTCTGTCCACGAATTATACATTTCATCAACACCCAACGGAAACCATAATCTACGGCGAGCATCCTCACTATTCCATACAAAATGTGCATCTTTCCATTTTAATTCCAATGCTTCATTTGCAGGTTTAATTACCTTTTCAATCCAATTCCTTGCACAATATTCTTGGTCAAGTTCTATCTCATAAGTATAGTCACCATATACCTTTGCAGTATCAAGCTGTAAACCTTCCGCATTAACATGAGTATTATAGAATCTGCCATTCCAATTTTCTGCAACAGCGTCATACTCTTTAATCATATTTCTATTAGGTATAGAAGCTACTGTTAAAGTACAATATGCGGGATTTTCACAAGAAACACCTTTATCTGTATAAGCCTTTAGCCAAAACATTGTACTCTGCGCCCACGCATAAGGATAACTGAAGAATTGACCTGCACTTGTAGCAAGTATATTACCGTATTCCCAATTATCGCCCTCTTTTAATACATAATAAGCTGCACCTTCTACTTTATCCCAATGAAACTCAATATTACGTTCATTCTGAACACAATCAAAACCACCAACATCTCTTGGTCTTGCAATTTCCATTTCTAATACAGCAGGAGTAGAACGATTACCAACTGTATCTACTGCAATAAGTAAGAATCTATACTCGCCAACATCTGCACTATAATAAAAATTATCAGCGTGTATATCTCTTGCAATAGCTGTTTCATCCGATACAACACCTAAATATAATTCATAGTGGTCTACATCTAATTCACCCTTATCCCAATATAACTGGAAACCGCCAACTACTTCTTCACCTCTAAAATTCAAAGGCATTGCAGGTGCTACATTATTACCTGTTATATAAATTTCAGGTGAATAAGTATATGCTGAAACCTTACCATACTTACTTGTATTTTGAAACCTAAAAATATAAGTTTCAAAAATCTCCATATCCCCAACTACTGCTACATATTGTCCATCGTCTACAAAACCGCCATCTACCCACACGTCACTACCAACTTTTCTATAACTTACGTTGAATCCTTTATTGTAAGTAAATTCAGCATAAGAAACATTTAACTTAACATTACTTACCACCGTCTTATCAGGTAAGATATAATATTCTTGCTCATTAGATATATAAACAATTTCAGGCGGCGCTTCTTGTGGGTCTGCCAAATTTGACACATTAATGATTGGATTACTTGCACCACGTTGTTCAGAATATATATCTTCATTATATTCTCTACAAGTAAGTTTAATGCTGCCATCTTGAGTATCTTCTATTTTTTGAATACGGAATTTCTTATCAATGAACTCTGTAACATAATCTGTTACAGATATTACATCGCCGACAGTTCTATTCAATGCTCTTCTATCTGTTTCAAATTCAATATAAGTTTGACAGGTGAGGGCTTGATTTAAATAAAACCATGCTAATCTACTTGCCTGGTCAAAATTAGTTACACCATACAACTCCATTGTTTCTACTAAAGGCTGTTTTCTAATATAACTTTCAGGACTTAACGATGCTTCAGCATTTACTTTTACCCATTCATTATTAGGGTCAACATAGACTACCCTATAAATATCGGGAACATCCTGTAATGGCGCAAAACTAATAGATAAACCACTCTTTATTTCAGCAGGAGTATAACTCTGTACTACCTCGTCTGCCTTTTCTACAAATAGACTATATTTACCCGCTCTATACACCAACATAGAACGGCAGCAATTAAGCATATACTGTACCCACTCTAACCTACTACGCTGTTCATCCAAACATAAGTTCAAAGTATAATTCTTTTCATCAAAAAACTTTGCACCGTCTATAAAACTCTGTACATCAATTTCGTCTAAATCCATGCCGCACCCGTTATAACGTGTCATGAAATCAAGTACGCACCATGCAGGATTATCTGACCATTCTTCCGTATAATCTGTTAAATCTTCAGCATTATTATATTTTTTAACAATAGAACCATCTACTATACAAGTAAAATTAAAACTACCATTCAAATTTTCATTAGCTATTGCTTGCATTGCGGCATAAGCTAAATGCCTTAAACCACCTACTGTTTCAGCTTTAGTTTCTTGGTCACCACCAGTAACACGCCCATCAATTTGTTGAGTACCATCACCTACATAAGTATTCCACGATGCACCTTCAAATTTATCTGAATTAATAGGTAAATCATCTAATTCCAACTCTCTGATTCCTTTAATTTTACCATCACACAAAGCGATAATCTTATAAATTGTTTTTTTATCACTACTTAAACGAGAATAAATTAAATTACCTGCTACTTTTACAGTACCATAAATAATTGGTATAGGACTTGTATTGCTTACACTTGTTTGTAGTGCGCCGTCACTATATGTATAAGACTGCTTTTTTTTAGATAAATCTTTTTGTTTCCTTAAACCTACAAACGTACTTACAAGAGTAAGTGCTATACCAATCCAACCAAAAACTGCACCTAACGCATGGGACATTATTTATCACCTACATATCTAAAAATACCTTTTACACGATCTTTATACCTTGCATAAGAGATTATCTCGGTTTTAATATGCCCTGTACAGTGAATCGCCTTTCCATCACCTAAACAAACCATTAAATGCCATTTATTTAATGGTAATTTTACAACCAAAATATCACCATATTGAATATCTTTAAATTCTTTTATTTCTTCACAATGCTCTTTAAAATATTGTAACATATTAACTTCTTCACTTACTGGATATTTGAACTTCCATGTTTCAGGAATTATTTCATACATAGGTGCTAAACAACCCCATGCAAAGCCGTCCTTTTCGTCAATAAACGGCTGTCCTACCAATTTTGCAGCTTCACTTCGAGTCAACATTAAACCACCTCCTATTTATTAATCAAATATTCTCTTGGCACACTTGGATAACCACCAAAATTTAACTGATTATGCCTTTGAATACAATCATTTAAAGTCTTACCGCAAGAATAATACTCTAATCCATTATAGCCACATCTATCACTCTTAAATACAAATTGACAATTTACATCATAAGTCATTAAGGGGGCTTCTTGTTCATAATCCCCTAAAACCCTTACTACCGAAAGTGAAAATGTTTCAGCAGTCATTTTAATATCATCAAGTATTCCTGAATACATTGCAACTGGTTCATCTTCAGGATAGTCAGGAAACCACTCATATAAAGTGCATTTTTTACCTAAAAACTCATTACCATGATTAGCTACTATTGCTGCCCATTCTTGCCATTTATTACTTAATTCAAGTGAAATACTTTCAATAGAGTTATCGGAATTTTCCTCTCTTGTGCCTCTTACAATCGGTGCAGATTGATATACATTACCTTCTATTTCTATGCTCTCTACACTATCGTCAGCTATAAACCTATAAATATTATTTTCATCATACCATATTACTACTAATAACCTTGTTTGTATCTCATCAGTTTCTAAATACTCCGCTATTTCATTCTTAATACCTACGGTCATTTAGTCACCTCCAATAATTTAAGGGGCATATTATTATGCCCCATTTCTGACTTCCAATAAGTCGATTGTTACAACTCGATAGCCCATTTCATTAATTTGAAACTGCAAATCATCTGAAGCGAACCTTACATAATACCATTGGTCATCTCCACCCATATCAGTACCATCCTCATAAGTCTTTGACCACTTGAACTTAAAGGCTTTGAACTGACCTCTAACCTCTTTAAAGAAGTTTTCAAGTTTTCTACCACCATCAGGTGTCTTTCTAAACTCTAAAGTCCATTTACGCCGTGGATATGTCCATTGCTGTCTACGCTGTTCATTCCCTGTCCACTTCTCATCAACAAGTGTATTATAACTTAAAGTATAGGAATAAACCTGTAATGCCATAATCCCCCACGCTTCTACGCCATTAGCTACATCTTTATAGTCGCTATTACTTGTTACATCAAGTCCTATCAAGTTGTCACCTCCTTACTTTGTTGCCCCTTTTGCAGCGTTCCTCATACTTGAATTAGTCTGCAAATCTTTTATAATCTGTGAACGAATCATAGGATATTGCTGTTTCCACATATCCATATTAGCTTTAGGGTCTACAGATTGGAAGTTATTATTCATTACTAATTGAATAGGCTGTCCACCTACTGCCCCACTATTAATTGCGGGGTCAGAACTTGTGTCTGCCGTTACATAACCACCTTCAGCGTAACGGAATTTAGGTAACTTACCTTTACCACTTAATCCACTACCTGCCGCATTTAACCTATCTAAAAAGTCTGTTCCTAAAGCCCTTACTGCTTTCGCCCTTACTACATATTCACCATCTGACAGTCTTGCAGGTATACTATCACTTGTAGATGTTCCTGCACCACTTACATAACCGCCTTCTGCAAACGCACCTAAACCAAGAAAACTCATAGACTGCTGTGCTGCGGCTGCGGCTTTCTGTGCTTGCATTTGCATCCACATTTGCCAAATCTGCATTACTGCCATTAAAATCATCATTGCATTAGATAATTTTTCTGAATTAGCAGAAGCACCTATTAAAGCTGCCCCCATGCTAATTGCATTAGCAGCGGCGATTTCATTAGCATAGTTATAACCAGTCTGTGCTGTATCACCAAATTTAACAGCAGAACCTAAACTTGTCATTTTCTCGCCTGTAGCTGTTACCGCATCACCTAATTCAAGGAAATCATTATCTAACTGCATACTGCCATTCACACCGTTTACAGTAGTTGAACTACCCCTGCCCATATTGTAGCCTGAATTTGTAAAGCCACCTGTTACAGTAGTTGTAGTACCACCGCTTGCAGTAGTTGTAGCACCTGTTTTAGCACCATTAGGTGCAGGTAAACCTACTGCATTGGATAATGCCCCTGAAAATTGCTGTATTGCAGGAATAGCAGTATTTACAATGGCATTTTGAAAATCCAAAGAAGCCTGTCTAAACTTATCTTGAAATTCTTTAGAATCTACATCTATTATCTTTAACTTACTCTGTACAGTAGAATCAATTTCCACCTCTCTATTACCAACCTGTTCATTAGAGGGTAATATTGCACTGAATAAGCTGTCTGTAATATTTGTAGCCATCCTATCAAATATCTTCTTACTCCACGTTTGCAGTACAGATTTTGCAAAATCTTGTAATGCTTCTTTAGCTGTTTTTTCACCCCAAAGCATACTTTGGAAAGCATCAGATAAACTACCAATAAATTCTTCCTTAATAACTCTTTGGAATGGAGGTACAGCGTCAGTAAGTTCAAGCAATGCTTGTTTAGCATCTAATGCCTGCTGCCTAAAATTATTTGCCTGTGTTAAACTACCTCTTTGGGCAGCAACCTGTGACATTTTAGTATATAAAGCAATCATATCTGTATATGCGTCTATATACTCATCCATGTGTTCTTTACGGAAATCGAATAAATCACCTTCAGCGTCTGCTTCTGTATAAGCTAATCTATTAGCTTGATTTTTCTTACTAATATATTGCTCTTGTATATCAAGATTTATTCTCTCTATCTGTGCATTAGCTTGCTGTGCTTGCTTCTCAAGGTTTCTTAATCTAATAATATCTTCTAAATTATTTATTGTCCCCTCTAAAGCAGTTTTACGGATTCCCCATGCATCTATCTCTGCTTGCTTACCACTCTCTACCGCCTGTGCATAACGCTCTTGAGCAGTAGTCATTTCAGCAAGTAATCTCGAATAATCACCTGCAAATTCCCTAATTAAATCCTGTTCAAATGCTTGCCTTGACTCGCCTGCTATATCTTGATATTTCTTATTTATCTCATCTAATCTATCATCTAACTTTTTATATTCTTCAATCAGCTTTCTTGTATATTCAGCTTCTAAATTCATTGCCTTCTGTCTTGCTTCAGCAATTTTATTATCAAACTGCTCTACATCAGAAGTTTGTCCCAAAGACTGTGCAATTTCTTTACGCTTTTCATAATTTGCAATTTCCTCATCAAGCTGTTGCTTTGATAATTCCATTGATGCTTCTATATAATTTTGAGTAGATACTAAATCATTTTTATATGCAGAATCTAACGCCTTTTGCTGTTCCTTTAAAGATGTTAAAGCAAGTTTTAACTCTGCCTCTAATGCTTTATAAGCACTTTTAGCTAATTTACCTGCCCCTTTTCCTGCACTTCCTGCATCAGCACTATCACCTGCTGTGAACAAAGCCTTAATATTATCAGGTAACAAACTGCTATCTGCAAAATCCTTCATAAGATTATCAGGATTTAAAGTATCTTTAACTTTATTTGCCGCCGCTTTAGCATCTGCTACAAACTCATCCATTATGTCACCCATAGTGGTTGAGTCATAAGCGTTCCACGCATTATTTACGGCATTGGTTAAAGTATCAATTTCACCCTGCATTGCATTAGCAGCGTCTTTATCTGTTAAGGAATACCAAAATTGCTCTATTTTCTTTTTAGCTAAATCTACTTCCAGTCCGATAGCGTTCCACAAATTATTCCATTTCTGTCCTAATGCACTTGAAGCGTCAGACACTTTGTAAACTGCATATACAACAGTTCCTATTGCCGCAACTATTGCCGCTATGGAAGCCACTGTTGCCGCTGACGCAACTAAAAATGCCGCTATTCTTGCAACTAATAATGCAACTTGTTTTGCCGCATTTTTTAAACCAATGGATAAGGTATTAGTAATAACTGACCATATAGCTGTTGCACCTGAAGCCGCTGTTTGAGCCGCCGTGGAAAGTGTAACTTGCCCTGTAAATAAACCTATAATAGTTCTTCCAGTTGCCAATACACCATTAAAAATAGCTTGTGCTGCTGACCATGCTGTTGTAGCTATCCTACCTGCTATTGTTGAATCTGCAAATGCTTTAGTTGCATTTGCCATAGCTGTTATAGCACCTGTAAATGTTGTACTTTGTGAGATAGCAACACCCAACAATCTCCATTGATTAACTAAATTAGCTAATGTTGTAGAAATTCCTGCTAATTTAGTTAAGCCACTTGCAGAACTAAACATATTTGCAAATTCACTTACTAAACCTATAATACTATTTTTAGCAGTAACTACTATTGCACCTGTTGTAGCTATTACAGCTAACAAAGCACCATATTCACTTACAAATCTGCCAATAGAAGTATCAGAGAATGAGGCTATAAAATTATACATCTCTGTTGCCGCATTACTTATAATACTTATTAATGGCTGTAACATAGTCAATGCACCATTTAAAGTTACAACTAATATATTTATAACATTTAATGCACCATTAAAAGCCGCATTAAAAGCAGGCATCGCAGTTTTACCAATAGTCCAAATCAAATCGAGTAGATTAGATAATGTATTATAAAACTTTGTCATTGTACTCAAAGTTTGCTGATTCAAATTTATATCCGTTACTACTTCTCTTGTCTGCTGTTGACCATTACTATCAGTATAAGTAAAATCCTCTTTCTGCAAAGTAAACAACATATCTGTTATTTCTTTTAATTTACTTTTAGTATTCTGATAAAGATTTTCTACTGCTACACTTGCAATCTTATTTACACCATCAGCAAAGTTGTTTAACATACCTTCCCAAGTGGTACTTAAATCATAAGAGGCTACTTCAAAACCCGCCATACGTTTCCTAATATCTTCATACAGCGTTCCCTCTTCACGCAGTTTATTTACAGTTGCAGTAGTATAGCCCAAAACTGTAGCCATCATATCTACACCTGGGCGGATTGCATCACCGCTAATTAAACCACGAATTTCCTGTATTACCTGCTGTTTCGGTAAACCAAATGATTTAACTGCGTTTGCAGAAGCTACTACTAAATCCATTATCTGATTTAAGTCCATACCTGCATTTAAACCACCTGCTAATGCAGATTGATACGCTTCTGATAATTCAGAAACGGTTAAAGTAGTGCGCATTGCTTCTATCTGCATACGTTTAAGTATTTGTTCAGATATTTGTAAACCTTGTGCATAACTTGTCTGCTGCCCATTTATTTCAGTAGTAGATGCTAAAATACCTGCCATGCCTATCCTCATAGTTTCCATTGAGGAAGCAAATTGGAAACCTGGGGCTACAAGACTTTGTACTGTTCCTGCAATCATTTGAAAAGACTGTTCCAAAATAAATGCCTGGAAAGAAATCTTACTAATCATCTGCCAACTACTACTTAAACTACCAAAGAATGAACTTGCGCTCTTTGCTGCCCCATCCATACTACCCGCTAAATTGGTATTCCTTGTAGGGGTAGTAGACTGTTTACTTGTTGGCGTCTTTACATTTGCTCCGCTTGCTAAAGCCTTATTTGTAGCTTCTGCTTGCTTTTGTATAGCTTGTAAATTAGATACTACTGTTTTGGTATTCTTTGTACTTGCAGTAGCTAATTTATTCAAACCTGTTGTAAAATCTTTATTTGTTGCCTTTTGTAGATTAACAAACTCTTTAGACAACTTTTGTAATTCTTTTACAACATCTGCTCTCATTTTATTAATTGCTTTTGTAGTTGTTACTGTATTTGAAGCCATAGAATCATTTAATACTTTAAAACTATTCTGTAACTTCTTTGTCTGTGAAGTTACAGAGTTTGTATTTTCATTAACTGATTTATTTATAGCTACTAAATGCGTATTAATATTCTTACTTGCTTGCTGAAATGATTTAGAAAGCTGGTTTAAATCTTTTTCGGCAGTTTTTACACCTTTTTCAAGGTCAGTAGTATCTAATGTAATATCAGCAGATACACTACCTACTTTAAAATCGTCTGCCATTTAAACTCCCCTTTCTTTTATAAAAAAAGTCGAGATAGTAACACTACCTCGACTGTCTTATTTTCCTCTTATCATTTTACCTGACCATAATTTAAAAAGTTCAGGTGTCATTTTTGGTAAATCGGAAACATCCTTATTAGGTTTTTTAGATGGATTTTCTACACTCAAATGGTAGTCCAATAATGCGAAAATCTTTGCAGGAGAACTACTCCAAAATTCAATATCTGACATTTTAAGCACCCTCTTTGCAAAATAATAAAATGCTACCCAATCCCACTCACCATCATCATTGGAAAGAGTTTTCTTTAGTTTTTTCCGCTTTTAGGTGCTTTTTCTGCATTTTCAGGTAATGAAGAAGTAAGAGCATCTGTGATTACCTCTACAAGCTGTGTAATGTTTCGTGGTGTAAGATAAGAACCCAACTCTTTGGTTGAAATATCAATATCACTTGAAGCCATACCTGCCTTAATAATATTAAGAATATCTGTCATTCTCGGATTAACTGACATTGCTTCAAATGCTTTCTGAACAGTACCAAACTTCTCCTCTAACTCTGCAAAAGCGTTAAAATCATAAACTAATTCAATATCTTTACCACCCAAGCTAATAGTAACACCTTTAGCTTTAACAAGATTTAATTTACTCATATATTTATTACTCCATTCTTTTCTAACTTTTATACATATATTATACCACAAAAATTACATTTTGTCAAGTAAAATTTTAAAAAAATAAGGGGTAAATTAATTTACCCCTTTGGCTCATAAGACAGTTCAAAAGCATAATTCTTTGTTACTTCCCTTGAACCTGTGGCATTTACTTTAATCTGTAAGGATTTTTTCTTTGCTTCTGTATCAGTATTACCCAGGAAAACAATTCCAATGAAATCTTCATCAAAATTTACTGCACCTTTCTTACCATTAACAACTTGGAAAGAAGCTACACCTCTTAACTCATCCCAATCTTCGGGTTTTTCAAGTTTAAAAGGTAAGAAATAACCTGCTTGTTCAGCAGGCTCTGATGCATTAAAACCTGTATAATCTGTTACATATTTCAAAGTACCACTAATTACGCCATTAACACCATCATTACCTATGTTAAAGGCTATATTGGAAGCTAAATCAGAAGTTTGTTTCCCTAACAAATCCTGTTCAGCAACAGCGGTTAAGGTAATCTCACCGCTATCTACTCCCCCGCACCAATTTCCTCCGCAGTAGCATTAAGTACTATATCCCACCATTTACCACTAAAGTTAGTAGGTACGGCAGAACCAGTGAAGGAACATTCACCGAAGTCACCGCTTGCATCATTAATATCAAAGTCAGGTGCTTCAGTCATACGGCACTTATAAAGTGTAACATGGGCATCGGCTACCGTACCGTCTGTTGACGGATAATTCCACTTACCTTCAATTTTAAAGTAAGGAGGTGTAGCTGCATCTGCTGTCATACTATAAGTAACTTTTTCAGCTAAATCAGTACCACTTCTTGAAACTTTACCGCCCATAATAACTTCCAAACCACTAAAACTCAATACACTGTTAGTAACTGTAAAATTAATACCAGTAATACGAGAATAAGTGTCCATAATAATGGAATCGCCCTGTAAATTCTTTGTTTCCATTTCAGGGGAAATCTGTAAAGTTAAAATACCTGCTAAATCTACCCAGCCACCATAAGTAGGTTCGGCAGTTGATGGGTCAGTTAAAAGTTTAGCAACTTTAACATCCTGCAACTCCATAAGTACAACTTTTGTATCGTCAATACTTGCTGCCATCAATAATCAATCCTTTCATAATTTAAAGCTAATCCAGTTACATTTAATATCCAGTTAGCCCTGTTTGAATCATCATACATAAGAAATGTAGGAGGATTTAAAGGTCTTATACAAAACCTTTTATCATTCCCATCCCTAATTTCTCCTTTATTTAACAATAAATAAATATCATGTGCAATCTTTACTGCCATATCATTTTGTTGATTTCTAACTCTAATCTGACAAGTAAAATCTACACTATTTCTTTCTCGCCCTCTTATTGCATAAGAAGCGGTATCGTATACACATATTGAATTATCTGCTTCCCCACGCCTTGAAGGAAACCTATTAATAAAAATATCTTTATCAATAGTACCAAAATTTGATTTTTCTAAAAAAGTCGCCATACTCTTTGCAAACATTATTTTCTCATTTCCTCTCTCACTATACTAATTAATTTATCAGCATTACGCCTTAAAGGCTCTTCCAAATACTTCGCTTGCCCTACTTCATGATGGTATTCAAGATTTTCATGCTGTATCATAGCATAGTTATAACCAGTTTCAGGATTTTCAGTAGAATATACTACACTATAACCTTTTGGAATCTCTACTACTTTCCCCGATGCTCTCAATCTACCAGTATCAACAGGAACTAAAGGCTGTGATTCTTCTAACAGATATTCAGCAGCTTTTCTGCAACCCCTCATAGCTTTTTGCTTTGTAGTATTTGCAAATTCCTGTATAAATTTAGGGTTTAAATCAAGATACAGTTTGACACTGCCACCATATTTAAACTTACCTAATGTTGCTAATGCCATTATCTGCCCATTCAAAATCAGTAAAAGTAGAAGTCATTTCAAAGGCTCTCACACTTACATAAACGCCTTGTAACAGAACGCCATTATCTATGCCTACAATTAAATAATTAGCTGTTCTTCCATCAACAAATTCTATGTAAATTCTATCTAAAACCTGTACTTTATGAGGAGCAATACTATCTAATGTGAATTGTATAGTGACAATCTTTTTATTTGTTGTAAGCTGTGCAGTAGTGGTTTCTAAATCAACATCACTTGTTTGAGTAGAGTTTATAGTAGCATTAATAGGAATTTTATTCTCAAAATCATAATCTATATAATCAAGACTATCTTTAAAACCCCTCGATAATATAGGCACATAATAGTATTTCATACCTATACCACCTAACCAACTATAAACTTCATCAAAAGATTTACTCAAATATTCCAAATCATTCATAAGGCAATGTCTTTCCTGTAATTTCAGATGCTGTAAAAGAACCATCTCTACTGTAAAAAACTATTACAATATAATAGCTTGTATCAGCTTCTAAATCTGTTAAACGGTATTTCAAACGCTTAATATCATAAAAATCAAATTTTGTTATATCTAAACCATCCCGCAACTTTGTTTCGGCGTATTCATCATAAATAGGCTCTTTACTATACATTAAAGTGTACTTATAAAAGTTACCCTTCGACATATCATACCTATTCCATTCTAACTCGAAAGAATAAACATTTGTACTATTTATTTTGAATTTAATTGTTTGTTCTTGGGATAATTTATAGTTCCGTAAAGAACCATCTCTTGCCCTCAATATAATATCTTTTACTTCAACAGGTGAATTGGAGATTGCTTCATCTAATTCCTCTTTAATTTTATCAGCTAAAGAAGTATAATGATAAACCCTATCACCTTTTTTAAATGTCACCTGTTCAGTGCTTGCATCATATTCAGGTGCTACAGCAAGTGCTAATCTTAAATAAATTGTATGTAAACACTTTAAAATTACAATGTTTATTTCCTCTGATGTCAACTCTTCCGCATTATCTTTACCTATGCTCACCATTGACATTTTAATTATAGTAGGAATACTCTTTTCAACACTTGCAAAAGCGGGGTCATTTTCAATAGAAGGTGTAGATAACATTAAGCTATCTATCAAATATTGAGTAATTAACTCTAAATTTGAATCCGCCATTTTACACCTCCAAATCTATTAAAGAACTGCTAATGCTCCCTGTAAACGAAGATACTCTTTAATTTCAGGAATAACAGATACTTTCTCACCTTTATTGAAGAAATACCATCTATCCCCATAATAAATTTTTAAATCCTCATTAGTAGCTACTTCTACTTTCTTTTCCACAGGGGCCTTTTTAGTTTCAACCTTGGTTTCAACTTCTACTGTTGGCATTGTTACTTCAATTACTTTATCTTCTTTCTTAATTGCCATAATTTCCTCCATTATTCATTAAATGTAGCTGTCGCAACTGATAATGTTAAAGTTACATTATCATTCGTTTTAAGCTGTACAGTTACAGCCCTTGCAGTTGTAGAATCTGCACCTAAAAATACAACAGCAGTTTTATCAGAATCATCTATAGTACGCCATTCTTGTAAACGTGAGGAGTACATTTGAATTGAAGTAGAACCTTTAGGTAATTCTACTGTAAATGGTAAATAATAACCATTCTGCTCATCGTCTTTACTACTAAAATCTGTCCAACCTGTTATTTTTTTAAATGTACCAGTTACTACACCTGTTTCACCATATACAGGACTCTCTACTAAATCAGAAGTATTCTTTCCTAATAATGTGATAGTAGGTGCTTTAACTACAATTTTCTTTACTACTGGCGGCTCACTACCACCATCAACTGCTTTTACAAAAGCACTACTACCTGCTTCAGCATAAAATACTTGTGAGGGTTTAACGCCTAATTTTGTGGCTACTTTATAAGGGTCTTGCTCCATATAAAACACCTCATTTGCTGTTACATTTTTACCTAATGCTTTTGCTAACTTTTGTGGAGATTGTTTTGCGTACAGTACATCATTTGCTGTTATACTCATGTTCAACACTCCTAAATATAAATGGAAGGGAAACCATAAGGTTTCCCTAAAATTAATTACGCAGTTTCTATGATCACGCCATGTGTAGGATTAAGAACTGCTGTACCCCAAATGCCATACCAAGCAATTTTAACTTCACGCCCAAAATCTTCAGTATCATCTGTACGAATTTCAGGGGCTAAAGATTCTGCAAGTGCATAATAATCTTCACCAAAGATTACTGCCTGATATACATTGGCACTGGCAGCACCTGTGCCTTTAAGTTCTTGTAAATAACCTAAATCGCTTTCAGCAGCAGCACCATTAGGCATGATGGTTGTTTCAATGACACTTTTGTTACTCATTCAAATTGAATGGGCGGGTCAATTACTTTTTTCTCTCCCGCTCTCTTACTTTCGTAAGAGGTCAGCCTATATCTTCATCCTCATTTATTGAGGAGGCTACCACATAGTCGTTACAAGGGCAAGGAAGTTTAACTTTGTCAAACTTATAAAACATACTTTGAGGAATAGAACCTTTAACACTCTCTAAAAATTTAATAGCACTTTCACTACTAAACCTCAAACTATGTCCTTTTCCATTCCTAATGCGAAGTCTGACATTATAATCAAATTTTCTTTTCAAAATCTCTATTACACGTTCACAATCCTCTGTTGAGAAACCATCAGCAGTTATCTCAAAGGAAGTTCCTGATTTAGTACCATCATCTAAAATCCAATATAAAAGGGCTTTATTTGTAATCTCTTTTTCAAACTCTTTAGGTAACACTTTCTTACCTGTTCCATAGAACATTTCATAATACCTATTAAGTTCTTTATGTCCTTTTGTATTAAAATAATAACTTCGGTTACTATACTTTTTAGGAGCAGATTTACAAATATCTTTAAGAATTTCATATTTAAAGTATAAGTAGTCTTTTTGCTTTAAACCCTGCTCTGCTCTAATATAAGCATATCTATTTACACCTTCAATTTTTTGTAAGTGTAAATCCCCTAAAAGACTTCCAAATACCAAATCTCTCATTTCTTGTGTAAACTCAACACTATTTGTAATTCTGCTATAATCAGTATTAATACCAAACTGTTTTGCTTTAATAGCAATATACTGTTGTGAAGTGTTATAAAGTTTAGCTACCTCTTTTTGTGTCATAGTAGCTAATTGTTTCTCAAGAATTTCTTTCTTATACTTCCCGCCTTCTCTCGGAATTGCCATAAAAATCACCACTTTCTATAAATCTTACACTACTTATATTATACCACAAAATGTAAAATTTGTCAAGTAATTTCTTTAGGATTTTCCGATTTCGGCAGCTTTTATTATTTAAAGACGCTAATCACAATTACTTGTGAACAAGGCTCATCGAAAAGTTGTGAACTTTATACAGTCAACCTCACGTCATCAATTCTACCGATTTCACCGTTAAATAACTGTTCAGGTGCGCCGTAGTTAGAAGCATTAATCCATTCAGGGCAATCTCTCAAATCACGGCTCTGATGAGGATGAACAAATGCGATATAATAACTACCATCAATTTTCGGTGCATTATTAGTAGAAAGAATTTCTACTGCATCTTTAATAGTAGCTACTGTAAGGGTATTTACACCTGCTGCTAATTGATTACGCTGTGTAACTTTAGCACCGTCTTTCTGTCTACCAAATACTTTAGAAGTACCACTACCGCCTTTAACAGCTACATTACGCAATTCTAATTCCAAAGTAGTTACATAGTTTCTTGCTAACTGGCGCATTGCAATTTCAAGTTCGTTTACAAAGGAGAAACGAATTGCAGCTTCAGTAATCATTACAGCAGTACCATGTTCTTCCACTTTAATGGATTTAGTGCTGGAACTTAAAGTCTGTGTTTTAATGTGCTTACCTTCTTCAAGAGGTGAAGCTACTTTTAAATTATTATAAGTAAGCATTTTAATTTCATTACCAGGATTTACAGTTAAATCCGTTTTTCTTGCCGCAAATTCATAAAAACGATACACAGGCTCTGACAGGAAAAGAATTTCTTTACTCAAAACAGGTGCTAAAGAATTTACTAATTGTACGGCAGTACCACTATCCAGTTGAGTATCATTAGCCTGAATAATAGTATTGATTTCATTGCCAAGCGGCCATTTTGTTGCCATTATTTAATCACTCCTAATTATCTTTTAAATTTTCTTGCCTCACGATATTCCTCATCAGACATTGAATTTAACTTGCTAACAAGGTCATTGATTGATGTAGGCATTTGTCTTTTCCCTTGTTTCGGCGGTTTCGGTAAAGGCTCTTTATTTTTACCATACTTTTCTTTAACAGAATCTTGTAGGGCTTTTATCTCTGTATAAGAAGCATCAATTTCCTCTTTTGTACTACCTTTTACCAAATTCTTAAAGTCATCATCAATATCTGACAGCTTACTTTCCCTATAAGCCTTTAACTCTTCGGCATTTTTATAATCAGCAAAATCTTTTTCTGATTTCGCTAATTTAGCTTTATAATCTTCTAATTCCTTCTTGAGATTTTCAATCTCTGCTGTTGCTTCCATTTTCCCCTCATCCTTTGCCTTTGTAATTTTTTCATTCAAATCGGAAAGTTCTTTCTCTTTTGCTTTAATGGTTTTTTCTAATTCATTGATTTTAAGAAAATTACCATTTGCATCTTTTACCTTGTTTGCTACCTCATCTTTCCATTTCTGAACCTCATCTTTCAGCTTTTGAATTTCAGGGTACAACTTATCCCTTTCCTGTTTTCTTGCTTTTTCTATTTCTGCTTGAATATCCACGTTTGAATTATTATCAATGTTATCTGCCATTACTTTTTCCTCCTAAATTATTTAGTTACTGTAAATTTAAGTTTCTGTTTATTTTGTGGTAATACAGGAGAATGTTTTGCAAACTTCTGTACTTTGGGAGCAGAAACTTTTTCAGAACTACCTTTCACTTTGTCATAATTCATTACTTATTCCTCCTTTGGGGGATTAGTATTACCTTCCCCTGTATTTAACTTATTATCCTCACCATTTCTATTACGCCCTACTGTATTCTTTAAATCAATTTGAGGATTAGCATTGCTATCAGAACTTTGCTCTTTTTCTTTCACAATTACATTACCATCATAAGAATTTACGAGCCTACTTGATGTAGGCAAACTAATAGGTTGAATACCATAGAACTGCGGATTATCTTTTACATCTTTTTCAATCTCACTTAAAAGGTCTTTTACCCTATCCTTATGCAATCTTGTCATTGCATCTTCTCTTGTAGTTAAACCTGCTTTAAGTTCAGATAAAATCATATCAAGAGTTGTTACTTCATCTTTAGGTAACATTTCACCCCACCAAATTCTATGATTATAAAAATCATAAGGACTTACATTATCAGGCATTGTTACTAAACCTTCTGTTAAACCTACCTTTAAAATTATCTTATTCAGATAAACTAAAGATTTTTCAGTCTGCACCCTTTTCTGATTAATTAAATCAGTTAAAGGCATAAAGGCTATTTTAAGTGCCAAACCGCTTAAATTACTTGGAGCAGTTTCACCACCAATAGCAAGTTTTGGCATACTACCTATATTAAAAATTGAATTTTCAATTCTATCTATATGAGTATTTGAAGCACTTAAATCACCATTTAATTCAAGATTATATGCTTTAGCTTTCTCACTTGGTAAACACCATACCTTGTTTGCACCTTTTTCAAGATTATGAAGTTTACATCCTTGTACAATAGTAGTAGGAGAAGCATTATAATCAAGAATTTGTGACACATCACTTGCCTTTAAATTATATTCAATGTTAAGAGGAATTAAGTCTTTTAAATCTGACTGCCCAAACATCGAACCAACTAAAGGTAAATTTCTAAAAGGGACAATAGGTATTACACCATATCTATTTTCTACTGTATAATCTTCTTCACCTTCAATATATCTTGTGATTCTTTCCCTTGTATACTCATATCTAACTACTTTTGTATGTGAATTTAAAACACCATCTGTTTCTATCGGATATATAATATCAACTGCTTCTAATGCTTCAAAACTATCATCATACCCATCTTGATATTTAGGGAATACTAAATTAGACGGAATTGCAAATAATCTAATTCGTCCATTAGGATATATGCCAAAGGGGTCTGTTAAATCTTCTGCATCTTCAAAGTATACTTGCACATAAGCATCACCAGTTACACCTTTTGACTGTCCTACTTTACTCATTAAAGATGAACCATCATTATCATCCCAAACATTATTCAAAAAAGGTAATACTTTTTCCTCTAAATCCTTATTTTCAAACTTAAATAAGAAACCACTATTAAACTCTGTTGCAACGTATTTATTAATAAACCTTGCTACCCAATTTGTTGTTATTTCAGGACTATCTTCATCATTTAAAACCTCTTCAAAATGATAACCATTATAGTAGTTCCAGTAGCGAGCATATTCCTTTACCCTTTGCCTGTCATCCTCATTTAAAAATTTAGTAATATCTGTTCCAGTCAAATATGGAGTTAAAAGTTTTTGCATTACTAATTTAGATAACTTATCTATGAACAACATCTCACCACCTTATCCTATGATTTCTTCTGCCTACAAATATATTTCTCTTTGTAGTCTGTATAAACTCATTGTTATCTACTACTTCAACTTCCCCAACATCATGCTTTAATCCCCATACCATTAAGGCAGCACTAAATGGGTAATCATCATGTTTATTTCTTTCTTTAGGGGCAGCCACTACAAGTTTATCGCCCCTATAATCCTTTGTAAGTTCAAGACATTGCTCTTGAAATTTCCTATACTCAATAGTATCTTGTGCGCTTGAACTTGATGGATAGTGAAAACATTTATTATTAAGGTATGCACTAAAATTTTTCATTAACATACTCTTACTTGCAGGTGTAAATACAAAAGGTATCACTGGAAAATCTACATTAGCTGCTAATCTATCAGCTACTGGACTTCCTACACCACTTCCATCTATAACACATAACTTAATATTAAATTTATTCAAATAATCCTTTACTTTATAAAACTGCTCTTCATAGTTGTCACCAACTATTTCCAACCAATCTATTATCTTTATGTCATAAAGTACATAATCCTCTGCATCATACTCTGTTGCCTTTTCTAATACCACAGGACTTTCATAATTCGGAATACCTATTGTCACTACTGTACTATCTTGTGATTTACCAACATCAATACCTGCTATACAAACCTGGTCTTTACAATAATCCATCCTATCTAATGTAGAATCTGCAACAGGGTCAGTAGTAAATAACTCTCCGTCAATGAACATACCAAACTGAAATACCCATTTCAGTTTATAATTCATTTCAAACTCTATACTATTTTCACCCATTATCTTTTTAGCAGCTTCTACTGTTTTAGCATATTTAGGGTTATACTTCATAATGGTATCACAGTCATACTCAAAATGATTTCTCTTTTTCTTGCCATTTTCATATTCTTTTTTATTTAATTCAATAGCATCATAAAAAAAGTTTTTCTTAATTGACGGCGTACCAATAAGAATTTTAGTACCATTATAGAATGATACAGTAGGAAATATGGATTTCCTGTATTTATAATTACTAATATCTTGTGCTTCATCACAAACATATAAATGGTATGAACCACCTTCAATATTTGAACCGTCACTTGCTGAAAAACAAGTTATGGAAGATTTAACACCTAAATTATTAAATACAATGGTTACTCTCTCACCATTAAAAGTATCTTTAGTAATATTAAATTCATCACTTTCTAATATCTCTGTTGCTCTTTTTGATGATAAAAAATCTTTAATATTATTAAAGATAATCCTCGCCTGCGCCAGTGTTGGCGCAAATACGCCCATCATAATACCATTTTTAAATGGCTGTAAACGTGTATCATCTGCAAATAATGGCATATTAGCAAATACAGGTAGTATTACCATTAAACCTGATAATGTGGCTGATACTGTAAAACTTTTACCACTCTGTCGGGACATAAGAGAAGTTATAGTGTCAGGGTCATTTAAAAGTACACCTTCGATAATTCTCCTACTAAATTGTGCTTGATGTGGAAAGAACTTTCTACCAGTCAACATTTCACAAAAAATCTGCATCTTACGAGTTAGTTCAGAAGTTTTAAGTGTTCTTCCTGTATAAGTAATAATATCACCACCTACATAACAAAAAACCACAATGGACTTTCATTGTGGTTTACTACATTTTATTCTACAAAATAATAACCATATTTAACTCTTACTACTCGATTTTTATATTTTCTATCTTGCTTACAGGCAAGATATTCTCTTTTAGTAATTCTTCTCATTTAATACTCCTTTATTTTATACCTATATTATACCACAAAATTATTATTTTGTCAAGTAATTTTCATAAAAAATTTAATTTTAATATGAAAATTATATATTATTTATGGTAAAATTATTATTTAATATCCATTATATGTTTAAACTCATCGTCTGTCCATAAAAACAAATCTTTCTTTTTGGCATTTTTTCTCATCTCACATATATAACAACCAGGAATACCTACCCTAAAACCTCTCTCTTTTGCATAAGCAGGATAGACTTGAAATGTGCCACTCCATACCTCATAACAAATTTTAGGCACTGGAATTTTCTCAAATTTATTATGCTCTATTACAACACGTTCTTTTGCATAACGCTGATGATGATGTTCACGCCACGTTACATCAGCATTTATCCAATCCCATACACCCTCTTTTTTAGGACTCATGTGCTGTACAAAATGCACAAAACAATTCTTACCTACATTGAAATACAAGAAACAGAACTCCCTCTTGTATATTTCAGGTTTTCCAATAAGGGTTGCTAACATAAGTTCAGGTGTAAAATAAACACAATGTTTAAGTCGCCCCGATTGATGGTTTCCATCTATAATATATAATACCCTATCTGCATAAGGTTTTATAATATCTGCAAGTTCATATACTTGTTTATCACCAACCGACCATTCCTCTTGAGGGTCAGACTTGCTTAATCTTGTTGCACCATTTCCTGCATCTCCACCTATACCTACATACATATTAGGAATAGACATTAGGTATTTAAAAGTTTTTTCAAATAACTCCTTATTACATAATCCCCAATGTATATCACCTAAATTTGTAAAATAAGCTACCTCATTATCACATCTAAATGTTACAACATGGTCTTTCAATTCATTAAATATTATCTGTTCCTTATCTTTAGCTATTTAAACCCCCTCCTTGATATGCAAACTCACCAAAATATTTAAGTTCACCAGCTTTTCTTGCAGCTATTGCATCTTCTTTATTAGTAAAAGAACCTAAATACAAATTCTTACCATTATAATAAATTCTTGCTTGCCACTTATTAACTCTCTTGTCAAATGCTATACCTTTAGAACATTTATTCCTATTATTCTGCTGATTAGTACAAATTCGCAAATTGCATTTTCGATTATCTGATTTATTGTGGTTTATATGGTCAACCTGTAGACCATCAGGACAATCCATAATCAAACGGTGAAGTAAAATTATACCATCAGATGTTTGAGTAGCTACATAACCACGATTATGAATATACCAACAAAAACTTTTAACTTTCTCATAATCATCCAAATCTACCTTAAAAATTTCACCTTTTTGTGTATAACCCACAGCATAATCCTGTAAAATATCAAAAGTATTAAATTTCTTATTATTCTTACCAGTTTTTATAGTAATTTCATCTTTCAAGCAACCACAAGAATGTGTAGCACCTCTTACTAAACTTGCTAAACGTACCTCAACCTCTTTACCACAAACACATCTACATAAGAATTTTCTTACAGATTTACCATTAGGTTGTACATAAGGAGAAACCTCTTTTATAATAGTCAACCTACCGAATTTCATACCTACTTCAATTTCTAATTTCTTACCCATTTTAAAACCCTCTTTCTAAATAATTTTGGGCTTAAAATTTCCTTATTAGAAAGAGGTTTAATAAAGAAATTTTATTATCTCATTAGTTAGCTACGCTAATGCTACCCCAAATAATAATATTTTATCACAAAATTATTAATTTGTCAAGTAAATTATTGAATATTATCCCAAAGACAATCTTTAGGGTCTTTATCTTCCCTAAACCTTACAAAGCGTGGATGTCTTAAAGATTTTGTTTTCTGATTAATTACATTCTGATACATAATCTCAATAGGAACATTATACAAATCCATATTCTTAATCATTTCTTGTGTATTGTCATTTATACCCTTAACAGTAGTAACATATTTTAATTCACCATCTTTATATGCACCTAATTTTATACCTGCTACCCAATGATTATAATATGTCTTTGTAACAGGTACTCCATTCTCCCAATATTTCCAACCTCGCTCTGCGAGTTCTACCAAATCAAACTTGCCTGTATAATACTTATCAGGCTCTACAAACCCCATTATAACTAAATCCGCTGTTTTACATTCTTTAAATTTTAACCAATAATTACTTCTTTTAAATTCATAACTTGAATAAGCATCTTTTAATACAATCCCTTCACCGCCGTTATCAATTACAGCACTGTATAAATTGTTATATGTAGGTACTTTCTTAAAAATAGGATTTTTAAAATAACTATCCTCATATAATGCCCAAAAACTTAAATCAATATTAAAAGGCTCTACCCTAATATTTAACGGTATAGGAAAACTATCTAATTTCACATAAAGAGTATTTAAAAACATTGCCCTTTCTAAAAGAGGAAATCTTGTTAAATCCTGTCCATCCCATTTTATTACATCAAATATGTTATAAATTAACTCATAACCATCTTGCCACAAATTCAATGCTCTTTCAGATGTTGAACCTAAAATATGTTGTACTTTAGAAGAGTCAGATTTTTCATACTTCAATGTAAGTTCACCGTCAAAAATAAAATCTTCATCACTGCCTAAAAGTTTATTTATATTAATATTACTTAAAAAAGGAAGTTTAGATGTATTATCCTCCTTCTCCCCTGTTACCTTACTATTACGGCGACTATAAAAATAATTTTTACCATCATGACATAGCATAATTGCTCTATGTCCATCTAACTTTTCTTGAGCAACAAAACGTCTGAATAATCCTATACTATTTTTTTCAAACTTTTCAAAATTACATTCTGTACAAAGCATAGGCTCTATATTAGGATTTATATTCATAATGTCCCACCTCTAACAGATTTAATACTACTCTTTCTAATGCTTTTAAATCACTATCATTTATAATTTTATAATCCCAAATACCCCAATCATCTAATTCAGTTTCACTGCTATTTTTACGCTGTTCCTCTGTCAATTTATTTTCATGATTAGGTCTTTCAACCCTAATTGTTACACAATTATAATCTCTTTTGTGACAATAATCTAAAAGTTTTAATACTTCATTTTTATAACGTACATCAGGAATAGTTACTGCAAAATCTTGATAACCATACTCCATATTCCCGCTTATCATATTATCTAAATCATATAAGAAATATTCAATCCAAATATCAGGATTATATTGTCTGCCACCATCACCAATCATTTGTAAAAGCTGCCTACCTCTTTCATCTTTCTTATTATCCCATCCAAAAGTATTCCTTGCAACACGCTTTACATTATCTGCAATGTGCATTGTCCACATATCTCCACATTTTAAGTGTTTCATCAAAAGATTAGATACAGTATCTTTTCCACTTTCTGCTTTTCCACTTATTAAAAAAATAGTTTTCACTTAAAAACCCCCTTTAATAAATTATACCATAAAGTAATGATTTTGTCAATATAAAAATTTTCACCAGTTAGTATCGTTTTAGAATACTAACTGGTGAAAATTATCTAACTAACAAACCGTCTACAATAAGAGTATCAATAGGTGTAGATATTGCTTCTAAATTTTCTACCTTTTTAGACTGCCTTGATTGCACATCACTAAAAATCATTCTTAATTCCGTACCGCCATAATTGAAAGTTACAGATTCAAAAACAACTACTTTATCACCTTTTTTAATCTTCTCTATATCCTTCCAACCTTCTTGCGTATAAACCTGTAATCCATCAAACACTTCAATTTGAGTTCCATTCTTATAATTAGTAAATAAAGTATGAACTCTGCCATTAAAGGTAGTCAATTCAACAGTTAAATTTGTTGAAGTCTTACCTTTAGAATCTACATAAAATACTTTGGCTTTAGAATAGGGAATTAAACCCCTATTTTTATCTAACAACTTAACCTGCGCAGGAATTTTCACAATTTGCCTCCAAGACTTCTCTTACAAAATTATAACGCTCTACATAAATGCAATCATAGATTGCTTTAAGAGGGTCATAAGTTTCACTACTTGTAGCTGCTTTAATTGCAGCAGGTGAATAACCACTTACAAGCACTAAACCATTTTCATTCTCAATAACAGGAATTGTTCCACTTCTTGAAGCTACGTTCCAAAAAATGAGTTTTGGTAATTTATAACCATAACTTCTATAAAGTTCGGAGATTGATTCAAGACCGTTTCCATAAGTACACTCATTAAATTCCATATCGCTAATAATAAGAATATTAGGAATATCCTCTTGTTTAAGTTTATTCCTTACAGCAGTATCTAATACAAGTTTAAATACAGCTTCAATATTCGTACTACCGCCCCAATCCATTCTTTCTGTCATCCAAATATAAGCATCATAAACTGTTTTAAATCTACTTACATCTACATAAGTAGGCTTATCAGAGAATGTAACTACTTTGCCTTTGAACTCATCCTTTGCACGTTGTGCAAAATATAAAGCTAAACCAACAGAGCAATCAATAGGCATTATATTATTACTGCCCCATGTCATAGAACCACTTACATCAGCTACTACAAGAGTATTCTCTACACCCTCATAATCCTTTAAATTTTCCCAAAGTCCTTGTGTAAGTCTTTTATCACTATTACTTCTTACCATAGAGATAATCTCATGCGGATAAAGAGTAGAAGCATTAATTTTAGCTTTACCTTTAGAAAGACTATCAAGATACTCCTGTCTACGTTGCATATCCTTTCTCATAAAAAGTTCAGCATACTTCTTATTAGCTTTAGAAGGAACAGCTTCATAATCAATCTCATTATAAGTATTATTAGAGATATGCTGCTCCACAATATCTAAATATTTTCTCATTTCAGACAAGGCTTTTCTGTACTCACCATTAGTCATTCCATAATAGCCAATAAACTCTCTTGCCAATTTACGAGATTTTTTACCACTATTTATAGAAGGCATCCATTTAGCTAATAAACTAATGGATTTATCTTTCTGCATATTATCCCAATCTACCTCTAACTGCTTACAAAGAGTTTCTATTAAACATTTTTTCAGAGGGGTTTCCATAAGTACAAAAAGGTCATCCCATCTACCTACTTCTACAATATATTTAATAAAATGTTTAACAAGTTCAGGCTCTCTATTAGCTAATTCTTTAAGCATTTCTCTGAAAATGCGTCTTTCACCTAAACCGCCACGCACATCACGCAGGAAAAACATATATCTATAAATAACTTCTTTATTGTGTTTCTTATCATTTAAAAGCTGTGCAACCTGTGCATGAAGTAACTCATCAGACATATTTCTAATAGCAGGCAATGAGAAATTAAAATCAACTAATACATCTTTAGTAGTTGCATAACCCTTCATACCATTTTCAGTAAAAGAAACATTCATTTCATCTTCTAAACAATTAATAAAGATCATTTCATATCCTCCTTAAATTAAATGGAACGCCCTGAAGGAATTGAACCTTTTGACTCCTTCCACCTGTTTAATGTCGCAAGATTAGAAGTCTTGTGGTGGAACAGGGCGTATAAAATAAAAAACCTGCTCATTAGAGCAGGCTATTTGTGGCGCAGTAGAAATAAATCAAATGACTTACCACTACTGCATTAGACAAGGTTTCTTAATAAAGTATTACAAATTACAAATTTGTTCTTTTCTTAATAAAATGATTGCTGTGAAACCTTTATAACCTGCAAGGTAGTTTTACTCTGTTCAAAAGTATGCAATTTTGGGAGAACCTTAATAAAATTTTGCTGTACTACCTTTATGTATATATTATAACATAAGTCATCTAATTTGTCAAGTAAAATTTTTATGGTACGAGTGGAGGGAATCGAACCCACAACACAAGTTCCCAAAACTTGTATGTTACCACTACACTACACTCATATTATTAAATGGAGCTTCCAGAGGAACTTGAATCCCCATCAACTGATTACAAGTCAGTTGTTCTACCAGTTAAACTATGGAAGCATAATAACCTCATCAAGCCGATTTATTTAAACAACTCATTCTTATACTCATAATCGGTGAAAATACATATAAAACATATTACTTAAACTGACGAGGATTAATTACATGGCACGGCAGAGAAGGACTTGAACCCTCATTAATGGTTTTGGAGACCACTGTTCTACCATTGAACTATCACCGCATTTTATAGGGAACAGATTTTCACTTTTACTACTAACCTGTTCCCTATCTCCGAAGGAACTGCTATTTTGGGTACGCCGCTTTTAAACTACTGCCCAACATTTTAGGAAAGTAACACTTCCCAGGCGTATATATAAAACCGTGTCATAAGTTCCCAAACAATAAGCGAGCCTATAACAACAGTTTTATTATCTATGGGGCTTTCGCCCCTAAATCAGCTTATAAGCTGACCAACGATGGCTAATTGGTAGACGGTACGGGACTCGAACCCATATTATAGCCTTGAAAGGGCTATGCCTTAAACCTCTTTGGCGAACCGTCCATTATGGCGGTAATACAGGGGATTGAACCCTGAACTTTGCCTTGACAGGGCAATGTTTTATCCTATTAAACTATATCACCGTGGTGGGCAGGACAGGAATCGAACCTGTGTTGTTTCTAACGTGGATGATTTACAGTCATCTGCCTTCGCCAACTCGGCACACCTACCCATTTATTTAAATATTTACTGTTTTTCTATTGGAAGCGGGTATGGGTACTGCCCCCATTTAATCAGGCTTATGAGACCTGTGAGGTTACTTAACCTCCCACCCGCAATTATTAGTGGAGTTAAATTTCTTTAACTCCACAAGTATATGTCCGCAAACATATACCCTAATTTATCTAAAGGGAACTCTATTTTCCATCTTCCTACATACTACCTTACTTGCCGAAAATCGTTCCCTTTCGTAATAACCTATGGCGGAGCAGTAGGGACTCGAACCCTAAAACCGCTTTAGCGGCACGGCAGTTTTCAGGACTGCTGCCTTACCAATTAGGCTACCACTCCATAATTTCCATTTAGCCAAAGGTAGCAATAGATAACTTTATTATTCTATCATCTGTAACAAATTTTTAAAGTAATAATTGCAGACATATATTTTTCAATATACGCTTTCTCAAATAAATATTGCTACCCTTGGATAAGTGGCGGAGCGTAATGGAGTCGAACCATTAAAACGCTTACACGTTTCACGGATTAGCAAACCGCTGCATTACCATTATGCTAACGCTCCGTTTTTATGTATTATAACATATTAACATAAAATTGTCAATACTTTTAAAAATTATTTGAACATTAGTAATGTTTTTCGCTACACAGACTTTTAAACTAAAGGCGCACACGAAGTCGCCTTGTGAGAATCTCCCCTCACATCTCTACTAATGTTTTTATACTGGCTGCCCTTGCTGGACTCGAACCAACAACACAATGATTAACAGTCATCTGCTCTACCATTGAACTAAAGGGCAATATGGTAGTTCCGTCAAGAGTTGAACTTGAATTAAACGCTTATAAGGCGTCCGTTCTTACCATTGAACTACGGAACTATATGGTGTAGCAGAATGGACTCGAACCACTAACATCTCGCATCTTCAGTGCGATGCTCTACCATTGGGCTACTGCTACATTGGTACGCTTGGAGGGACTCGAACCCTCACGGTTTTACCCAACGGATTTTAAGTCCGTTGTGTCTGCCAATTCCACCACAAGCGCATTATGGAAGTCCTGCACGGTAACGCTCCGTGAATTTTTAACAGTTTTGCAGACTGTCCTCTTACTTCAAGAGTACACAGGACTATTAAAAGTTCTTCTCAAAATCTTCTATAACCGTTTCCGTCTGTTTAAGGCTTGCTTCAAGACTTTTCTTAATCATTTTAAAGCGTTTAAGAATTGCATCTTTATATTTAGCATGGGCTTTTTCAAAAGCAACAAGTTTACCAACTTCTTCGTCCCACTCATCACCATCTGCTAATCTTGCAACACCTTTATATGAATCACTTAAAAGTAACTTCTCAATCACTCTATAATCGTCTGTATCTACTTTTAACAGATTAATTAAATCCATTGAAGTATTTTGAAGAATTGCTACTACAACCCCATCTTCTTCTTTAATAATAAATTTTGGTTTCCTTTTTGCCATTTTTATTACCTCATTTCTTATTATGTGCTTATTATACCACAACTTTTAGAGATTGTCAACTATTTTTTTTAATTTGTGCTTCCAATTCCACCGGTTCTTTGCTGTGTAACAATATCTCCTAAAGTGTTATATTCAAGAAAAATACCTTGTGCCACTCTTGTACCCTTTGTTACTACAACTTCCTTATCAGAAAAATTAAAAAGTGGAAGCCAAATTTCACCTTTATAATCTGCATCAATAACTGCGGTATTGTTAGCAAGCATTAAGCCCATTTTGCATAAACTACTTCTTGGTGCAATAAATAATACATCAGAAGAATACATTGTTACACCAATACCTGTATGCGCCCATTCCACAGTATGAGGTTTAATAATTGTATCTCTTGCTACCTCAAAATCATAACCTGCGGAAAGTTCTGTTTTTCTTTCAGGCAAATGTAATTCCCCATAACCGTCAAAAGTAAAGAAACCTCGTTCCATAAATTCTCCTATTCTCAACACATATACAGTAACTTTTCTCTTACCAAATTCAAAGGCGGTAAGTTTATCAGGAACATATATATCAATTCTATTCCCTTTTACAGCACCGCCAGTATCTTTTGCTTCGTAAAACCCATCAAATTTTCCTGCACCCTCAACATAAACAAGGGAATGTAAAGGAATAATATCAGGGTCTACTGCAATAAATCCTTCTCTTACAAATTCTCCACTTGCTGTAATCCCAAAATTGGGGTCACTATAATCCCTACCACACTCATCAGGTGCTGCTGTATAAGCAGTAGCTGTACACTCATAAACAGGTGTATATACTATTTGTGTTGCTTCACAACTACGCCCCATAACGAGAATGACAAACGCTACAAACATAGGTATTACCATCTTTTTCAAGAGGTTTACCACAGCAATACCACTGCTCCGCTTTTATGTAAGGCGTTTGCTTTCCGTAAGATTTACCATCATCTCCTAAAAAGTATTCTTCAGCCTGGTATAAATCTTCTTTAGGGATTTCAATATTTAAAAATTTTGCAAGAGAATCATCAATTTGTTTCAGCATAAGTTGCGCTGCTTTAATTTTTTCCCTTAACAGGATTGCTTCTTCTTTTTCCATTGTCATCCTCCTTGACTTTATAATACCACAAAACAAGAAGAATGTCAATAATTAATTTTCGTATTCTTTAAAACACGAAGGGGTTAAATCTTCTTGCCGTCTTTGACACAATTCAATTTTTTTATCAAGATACATTGCCATTGCAAAGCACTGCATCATTTTTGTCAAATACTCATTAAATTTTTCAGGTTCATAATCTTTATCCTCTGTATCAAAGCATTTTTTGCTATACACATCTACAAGCCCCAAAGATTCAACTTTGCAATGCTCTAACGCACTTCTGATTACAAGCACATCAGAAATGTTTGATTTTGCAATCAATTCAAAAAAGTCATAGAGTTCTAAATCCGCAAGTTCTGCGTCTGTAAATTGTTTTTTATCTGTTACCATTATTACACCTCTCAAATCATCGTATCACTATTATACCACAAAAATCATTTTTTGTCAATAGATTTTATAAAATTTTTTACTTTAACAATTTAAAGCACTATTAATTTTAAAAATCCCTAAAGAAAAGAAAAAGAAAAGAACCAAAAGAAAAAGAAAAGAATATATATAATTATTATTATAAATATTTTTACTTTTATTTTAGTTATAATATATATATATATATATCTGACTATTAAAATTACGTTAGTAATTTTAATTTTCTTTTCTTTTTGGTTACTTTTTCTTTTCTTTATAAAAAATTTTTGTTGACAAAATATGAAACTTGTGGTATAATAAAGCCATACAGAAAGAGAGGTTTAGATATGTACAATTTTAATTACACTGTTACCATTGAAATAAAAGGCTCTACAACACTTGATGTAGAGCAAGATTTTGCAGATCGCGTTAAAGAAAAAGACCCTAAAACTATTGAAACAATGAATAAATTAATTAAAAAGCGTATCGAAGAACAATTTGCAGATAATGTTGCAGAAGTTAAGGGGATAGAAATATTATGCAAGGATTAACAAGAGATATTGAAATTTATAATGTTGATATTCGTAGAGTTCCAGTAATAGAAACTTTTTTAGAGGATAAACCTGTTTATTATAAAGCAAACGCACCAATGCTTATAAAAGTTGGTAAAAACATAGAATATCTTAATGTTGGTGATTATATAGTTTGGGATAAAAACGGGGATTATAAAGTTTATTCAAAAAATGAATGGAATAAATTTTATGGTGCAAAATTAAAGGAGGCTGCAAAAAAATTATGAGATATTCTTGGAATAGAAAACGTAAACAATGGGGAAATGCTTATTGGTGCTATCCATACTCAATTAAAATTCAAGCCCCTCTAATGTTTGCTATTGTAAAACATATAAAAGGTACAAATATTGATGAATTTGATGACGGAACAATCGTTAGAATTATTAGACCCGAAAATGAAAATTTTTATAAGGATTTCTATACTATAAGAATTAGCGATGGTTTAAAACAGTATGTCTTAAAAAAGGATTTATTACCATGTTAAAACAAAAACTCATTAAATCTTTTACAGAAGAAACAGGAATTAAAGTTTTAGACCCCTTTTATATAAAAGGCTATGAAACACCTTACAGAATTACAAAATCAGGAAACATAGAACGCTTTCTTAAATCTGTATGGACAGATAGTTCTTATGCGGTAATTGATTTAGTTGCATTTGTTGATAATGATATGATTAGCAAATGCACTGAAAATCTTATAGAATATAAGCCATCAGAAGTTACAAAACGGAGGAAAAAGAAATGACACTGGATGCTGCTATTGAATATTGGACTAAAAAAGCTAAAGAGAATGAACAAAAATATGGTCAACTTGTAATGTGGTTGGAAGAATTAAAAGTTTTTCGTGAAGAGGATAAATTAAAAAAGGTGAAAAAATGAAATACGAAGAACTCAATGAATACATTTTATACGGTATAATGTATAAAGGAAAATGGATTGCATACAGTTTAGATGATAATTTTATTTATATAAAGTTTGATAGTTTTATGGTAAAAATCCCTCATGATAAATTTTTTATAGATAAGAGATATTTACATCAAACAACTGGTTTAATACCGCTTTTTAAAAAAGAATATACAGAAAAATTAAGAATTGAATGGGAACTTGAATATGATAGCAGTATTGGTTATCTAACAAAACTATCTAATGGTAGCCTTCTTTCTGCTACAATATTTAATTTTTTTGAGGATTACACAGGAGAGTTAAAATGCTATAAAGCGGATATTGGAAAAGTGGCAATCTATATAGATAATGAATTAATGGGTTTCATAGATACAGTGGGGGTTAAAAATGATTAATTATACTAAAATTCAAAACAATTTTATTAAAGAATTAAATAAAGGCGTTAAGTTTTATTATCTTGAGGTTGGTTCTAACATTTATGCAAGTATTGATTCTAAAATAATTTATTCTTTCCCTAAAGAAAAATTCTTTTTAGATTATGAGCGTTTTGGAACTAAAGAAGAAAATATTTTAAAAATTCTTGCCTATGATTATACTATACCTATTATAGATAGTAAAGAAGAAACAGATTTAAAAGAACTTACAGGACGATTATTTTTAACACCTGATAATAAAAAGATTTATTTGAATCCTGAAAACATTAAAACTTTAGGAAAAGATTATGAATTGTTTTGGGCATTAGGAACTCCAATTATAGTTGCGAAAAAAGATAATGTAATTTTATCTTTGTTTTCAATGATAAGAGTAGAAGATAGTGTAACAAGCACAAATTTTAGATAAGAGCGTTGTAATTGATGGAGGTATATAAATATATGGACTTATTAGAAGAGGCTCTTTATAATGGTTTAGAGGGATATGAATGGGTAGACTTACTTGATTATTATGATTGGGATGAGTTTGTAGATGAAATTTATGGTGACTTGCATAGATGGGATATTGATGTAGTAAGTATTCGCCGTAAAGGAGATAAATATTATGCAATTTACTGGTCAAAAGGTTTAACGGAAAATCAAGAAAATGATTTTAGCTGTGCATATATTGAAGAAGTAACTCCTGTTAAAAGAACAGTAGAAGTAACGGAGTGGGTGGAATGTTAAGTAAAGAAAAGAAAGAAAAAGCCTTTAAAAAATTAAAAGAATATACAGATGACGAACTTGCAATTCTATCTAAAATGTACGATAAAGACTATGATATGTACTTGTACTTTATTACTATCTTTAAGGCATTACATTTAAGTGGTAGAAATCTTAATGAAGAACAGGTTAAGGCTATAAATGAATATGTAGATAATTTTGGTAAAGTATTTGATGATTTATATTTAATGCCTAATGAAACATATTCAGATGATGAATTAGAACGTATTGAACAGGCGTTTAATACAAGTTTTAAGGACTATATATTAACATTAACATATATTACATATTGTCATTCACAAGATACTAATGATACTTCTTTTGACGATTTTATAAAAGCATATAATGTACTGCTTGACATGGGTAAAAGTTATGATTGATTTAATTCGTTTCGGTATTTTGCAGTCTTTAGATTACTGGACTGCAAAACATCTTTATAAATTATATTTAAGAAATAAAAAGGTAGAAGATAGATATGCAAGTTGGGAACGGACATTTAATTTCAAAGAATACTTTAAGGTATTGCAAAGAGTGTAATCACTTTAAAAATAATTACTGTTTTTTAAAATGTAAGAACGTGGGCGCAGATTGGTTATTTTGTAATAGGTTTAAGGAGATAAAGAATGAGTAATATCTTAATGACAGAATGTGAAAAATGTAAACGGAGAATTGTATTTCAAGCTGATGATAAACTTAAATACTGTCCATACTGTGGTGAAGAAATCGGGGCTTATCGTAAGACTATGTTAAAAAATGGGGCAGAAAGATATATTGATGAGATGAAGATAGCATTAGCTACAAAGGAATTAGAAAAAGAACTTATCATAGTACCTGAAGAAATTAGTGATTATGAGGATGGCTATATTAGAGGTATTCAGTATGCACTTGAGGTATTGAGGGAAGAATTATGATTACATATATTATGATGGGACTTTCAATAGCATGGGCAGTATTAATGTACATTTCAGATGATACTAATACAGTAATACGCAGCGCAGCATTGATGTTACTTTGTTGGTTCACGGCGGGTATTATGGCACTGGCGGAGGTATTATGATAATTTCAATATTACTTGCTTTAATTTTCTTTGTACTTATGTTTATAACAGAGGATTTAAAATCAAAAATAGAATATGCAGCACTTATGATAATAAGTGAAGTAGCAATATGGGGTAGTTATATATTAAATGCTTTAGAAAAATAGGAGGTTATAATGTTAGAGATAACTTATAAAGATGGTAGAATTATTACAGTTGATGATTATGATAATGCAGAATTGGAAGATGGTATGCTTATATTCTATAGAAATGAGTATATAGCAATGGTAATTAACCTTGACTGCATAGAAACAGTAGTAGATATTGGGGAGGAAGAAAATGCTTAACATACATTATAAAAATGGCTTAACAGATACTGTTACAAGAGATGAATATGATGATTATACTTATGACGGTAAAGTAGTGATGATTTTTAAAAGAGGCAATATGATTGCTTTGATTAATGTAGATAGTATTAGTGGTATATACCTTAAAAGTGATATTGAAACCAATTAAGGTAGTCTTTTTTATTACCAATTTTTAGAGTGAATTTTTATCACGAAAAATTTTTGCCGATTTTAGGGGTTGTTTACAATCTCTTGTCATAATAAGAGTTTTATTACCACTTTTAAAGAGGAAAAATTTTTTCAAAAAATATGAAGTCATAATAAGAGTTTTATTACCACTTTTAAAGAGGAAAAATTTTTTCAAAAAATATGAAGTCA
>ERZ780166.88-NODE-88-length-81966-cov-11.408431_pt1 | contig 81966 bp, 13 predicted proteins | sample MGYA00511366_ERZ780166 | MGnify/ENA primary metagenome ERZ780166 (study PRJEB29588, sample SAMEA2162231) | human gut metagenome | biome: human gut; feature: human-associated habitat; material: faeces | place: Denmark | collected 2008/2010 ...
TTATTTAAAAAGAAGTTTTTAAAATAAACATCGTATCTTAAATCATAAAACACATATTCATCAAATTCTTTATTCAATATAGATACCTCCTCGTATGAATTTTAATGAAATAAATTTACTAAATTGATTATGTCATAGTTCCTCCTTATATTACTATTCAAAATTATCCTCCCTTATAATAAAGAGGCGAAAAATGCGATTTTTTTTAATTTTTCTTTCATTTTGTTATGTGAAAGTGTTTTTGGTGAGTAAAAACTATTTAAAAACGATGAATTATGAGCAACATACATTATTATATTTTTCAAACAATAAAAATTCTTTTTTTAACTTGAAAAATGGTGTATAATAAAAACACATTATTTTAGGAGGTACCTATGGAGAAAAAGTTTTATTTAACAACAGCGATTGCGTATACATCATCTACTCCGCATATTGGAAATGTATATGAGGCAATTTTAGCTGATGCTATATGCCGTTATAAACGTAAAGATGGCTATGATGTTAGATTCCAAACAGGAACTGATGAGCATGGTCAAAAAATTCAAGAGAAAGCTTTAAAAGCGGGTGTTTCACCTAAGGAACATGTTGATCATGTTGCGGGTGAATTAAAAGCTATTTATGATATGATGAATGTCTCATATGATCGCTTTATTCGTACAACTGATGAAGATCATGAACGCACAGTTCAAGATATTTTTACGAAGCTTTATGAAAAAGGTGACATTTATAAAGGACACTACGAGGGACATTATTGTGTTGCTTGTGAATCATATTTTACGGAAAAGGACTTAGTGAATGGATGTTGTCCAGATTGTGGTGGCCCTGTTAAGCTTACGAAAGAAGAATGCTATTTTCTAAAGCTTAAGCCATATCAAGAAAGACTTATTGAGCATATTAAGACACATCCAGAGTTTATTCAACCTGAATCTCGTAAGAACGAAATGCTTAATAATTTCTTGAAAAATGATTTGCCAGATTTATGTGTTTCAAGAACATCATTTACTTGGGGTGTTCAGGTTCCTTTTGATCCTAAGCATGTTGTATATGTTTGGATTGATGCACTAGCTAATTATATTACCGGCTTAGGATATAGTGTAAATGGTGAATCTTCTCCATTATTTAAGAAGTATTGGCCAGCTGATATCCATTTAATTGGTAAGGATATTTTAAGATTCCATACTATATATTGGCCAATTATGCTTATGGCTTTAGATTTGCCACTTCCTCGTCAAGTTTTTGGACATCCATGGGTTTTAACAGGAACAGATAAAATGTCTAAGTCAAAGGGTAATGTTATTTATGCAGGAGACCTTGTTGAACTTTATGGGGTTGATGCGGTAAGATATTACGTTTTACATGAAATTCCTTTTGCGCAGGATGGTTCTATTACCTATGAACTTGTAACAGAAAGATACAATTCCGATTTAGCTAATATTTTGGGTAATTTAGTTTCACGTACAATGGCTATGGCTAAGAAGTATTTTTCGTCTAAGGTTTCTTATAAGGGTTCATTCTTTAAGGAAGAAGCTGAGCTTAAGAATGCTTTAGAACTAATGAAGGAAAATGTTAGAAAGCATATGGATAGCCTTCATGTTGGCGATGCAATTGAAGATATTATTATAGCACTTAGAAGAGCTAATAAATATATTGACGAAACAGCACCTTGGGCTCTTGCTAAGGATGAAAGCAAGATGGATGCTTTAGAGTCTGTCATTTACGCTTTGCTTGAGGCAATTAGAGAGTCTGCTATTTTATTAGAGCCATTTATTCCAAAGACAGCTGAGTCAATTTATAACCAATTAAATGTAACTAAAACAGGCTTTGATGATTTAGCCTTTGGAACAGTTCAAACGTATGAACTTGGTGAGGCTCAAATGTTATTTAAGCGTATTGATCATAAGGATATTGTTGCTAAGCTTGAAAAAATGAAGCCTCAAGTTGAGATAAAAGATGCTAAGCCATCAAAACCATTAATTACGATTGATGATTTTGATAAATTAGAATTATGTGTTGGTAAAATACTAGAGGCTAAGAAGCATCCTAAGGCTGATAAGCTATTAGTATTTAAGGTTGATGTTGGTACTGATGTACGTCAAATTGTATCAGGTATTTCTAAGTGGTATGATCCTTCAGATTTAGTTGGTAAGAAGGTTGTAGTTGTGAAAAATTTACAACCAGTTAAGCTAAGAGGCGAGGAGTCATGTGGAATGCTTCTTTGTGCTGCTGATGCTGCTGATGAAGAATTGGAACTTTTAAATGTTTCAAAGCTTAACCCTGGAGACGAAGTAAGATAGTTATGAGGTATACAAAAAAACAAGCCTTAGATGATTTATTTAGACTTGGTATAGTAATTATTTCAAATGCTATTTTAGCTATTGCAACGGTATGGTTTTTAGAACCTGCAAGATTATATTCTTCTGGTGCTACAGGTCTTGCACAGTTCATTGTGCGTTTGATTGAAAAATGTGGTGGACATTTTAATTTAGGTTTAATGATCTTTACTGTAAATGCTCCGATTGTAGTTGTAGGCTGGAGGTATGTTTCACATAGATTTGCTATCTTTTCAGCCGTTGCAATTGTTGTAAATTCTTTGTTTACAGCCTTTTTAAAAGGAAGTCCCTTTAGTTCATTAAGTGAAGATATAATAACTACAACGGGGGCTATTCCTAACTATGGTGGTATTCTTACTCTTGCCATTTTTGGAGGTTTGCTTGCAGGCTTTGCATCAGGACTTGCTTTAAAGTTTGGAACATCTACAGGTGGTATTGATATTATTGCTCAAGCATTTGCATTACATAAAGGTATTTCCATTGGCATTTTTACATTAGCCTTTAATGTTATTATCGCTGTTGTTGGTGGTGGAATATTACAGGGAAGCTTTATTGTAACGTTATTTACATGTGTTAGACTTATTTTAAATAGTCTTGTTATGGACAAAGTTCATACAGCTTATACCTATACAGCTTTAAATATTTTTACTACTAGTGGTGAAAATATTTCTAAAGAAATTTTAGATACCTTAAATCGTGGTTGTACAATATTTAAAGGAACTGGTGCGTATACGCATCAGGAACATACTGAGCTTTATTGTGTATTATCAACTTATGAGGTTGATAAAGCTATTAGTATAATAAAAAAATATGATGATCATGCGTTTGTTGTAATTGCACCAATTAAAAAAGTATCGGGTAATTTTATAAAGAAAACGATTGTTTAATATTAAGTTAAAATGAAAAAGCAGTGTTTGTAGCACTGCTTTTTTTGTAGTCATGGTGTTATTGTGATTGCGCTATATATAATCTCTAAAGATGACCATCACGACGACAATGATTAGTCGTTAAATTATTCTTTTAAATTTCATTTTCTATATAGTAAACTGTGACTTTTCTGGTTCTGTCACTAGTAGTATATGCTATTTTATGATAATATCAATAGTAGAAAAAAAGCAAAAAAATTTTAATTGAAAAAGTAGATTTTTGAGAAAAAGTTATTAAAAATTATGTTTTATTTGCCTCAAATTGATGTATTGTATATAAAAAATAAAGTTTACAAAAGTCGTTGTAAACAAAGCGTAATTTTGATATACTATAGATGTCCCAGTAATGGGAATAAATTTTATACAGGAGCAAAGACAAAATGAATTTTTTTAGTTCTAAGGAGACAAAGAACTAGAAAGGAGGTACTCTTTGGAGTATCTTATTGTCTTAGTGATAATATTGTATATATTATCAAAAGACGATAATGATGGCAATAATTCTTCTAAAAAGAAGAAATAGCCATCATCTAGCCTTTGTTTCCTTGTAAAATGAGAAAAGAGCAAAGGTCGCACCCTTTGCTCTTTTTGTTTACTATATAGTAAACGTGACATTATCTAGCCTTTGTCCACTAATAGTATATGCTATTTTATTTAAAATATCAATAGTTACTAAAAAAAATAATTTTTGTGTTAATTGAAAAAGTAAATTCCGCTATGAATGGTAGAAACAAAAAATTAAATGTTCTAGTTAATAAATGCTAAATTATTAAACCAATAAGGAGTGTAAATAGTGGAAGAGTGATAATTGAAAATATAGTGGTAATCACTACACTAGATGCTGCAAGATCTTCATTATAATTAAACTTAATCGCAAAGATTGTGGTTATTGCAGCACAAGGACATGCTTCTAATATAAATACAATTTTAAGTAGGTTTGAATCAATATTAAGCTTTGACATTAAAAGTATTATAAAAAGGCAGATAGAAGGTATTATGATAAGTCTTGTAATAACCGTTAACCATAAATATTTATTTTTTAAAACAGGTTTGATTTTACTGCTTGCAATTATCATTCCGGTTATTATCATACTAAGAGGAGTATTCATATTGCCAATTAGGCTTAATGGAGATGATATTAGACTTGGAATTTTTATTTGAAAGAAGAATATAAAAAGTCCAAAAATAAGAGCATATAAAACTGGTGTTTTAGCTATGCTTTTCATAGCTAGCTTGATATTAAAGCTTCTGCTTACAATCATATAGCCAATTGTCCATAAAAGAATGTTAAACACGCTTACAAAGCTAGATGCATATATTAGACCTTCTTTACCAAACATTGCTTCTATAAGGGGAAATCCCATATAAGCAGCATTTGAAAATATTAAGGCAAATCTTAAGATATTCTTATCATCAATTTCCCAAAAATGAGTAATTATAAAGGTGATTATTAATCCTATAAAAAGAAGAAGAATACTTGCTAGAAAGCTCCATAGAATATTAATTAAAATAGAACTGTCATAGGTTGTATTATAGGAATTAATAATCATACAAGGAACTACTAAATAAACTAGTAAGTTAGAAAATGATTTTTTTGCGGATAAATCAATTAGCTTTAATTTAACTAAAACAAAACCAAGTAGAATCATAATAAACATAATTCCAACTTGCTTTAATGATATAAGTGCTAAATCCATTTCAATAACCTTCTACAGTATTTTTTAAATGCTTTTTCATCATCTCTCGTGCAAGATTACAATCGCCTTTTATAATTGCATCTAAAATGCTAATATGCTCATTTATAGAAGCAATATATCTTTGTTCATTTTGCTTATTTGATAAAAACCTTATTCTTTGCGATAAATCCATTAAATGAGCAATATCTTTATTAATTAAATTATTATTTAATGATTGGGAAATGCTTAAATGAAATAATTTATCTATATCATCGCTATCATTAACGGGTGGCTTTGATTTTTTATTAAGCAATAAATTATTAAAATATTCTTTCCATTTGAGACAAAGGCTTTTATCCATAATAGGTGCAGCCTTAGAGCATATTTCGGGTTCTAACATTAATCTATATTCATATACCTGACTTACATCACTAAATGATATATTAGAAATAATTGTTCCTTTTCTTGATATAATAGTTAAATATCCTTCGTTCGCTAATTTTAAAACTGCTTCTCTAACGGGTGTTCTACTAACTTTAAGCTTTGATATAATATCTGCTTCATTAAAGATACTTCCTGGTAATAAGTTGCCCGTAATTATCTCTTTTTTTATATAACTGTAAGTATCCATTTGTATACCTCCTGTGATATATCACTAGTATATCACTGAAAATATTTGAAGTCAAATTTTTAGAAAATCTTTTTAAATTTTATCTAATAAAAATTTACAAAAAAAGACAGTAAAAATAATGCTTTTATATAAAAAATATTACAAAGAAAGTAAAAATAAGCCTAGAGTTTGCTTTACTTTTTAAGGAAAAAATATGTTGATAAAATTTATTTTATAGTTAGTCATAATTACAAAAAACGACAAAAAAGTTAAATTTTCGTTATTTTAAAACCTTTTCAGCAAGTGCTTTTATTGCTTTACGCGTGAGCGTGTAGTATAATATCAATGTAGTAGTGGAATTTATTTCCATTTAAATTAGAAGAAAATTAAGCCTTTAGGAGGTTTTATTATGAAAAAAAATATATTTGCTAAAATGAAAAAAATGAAAGGAATATTAAGCACAATTTTGGTGCTTTCTTTTAGTGCAATTTTAGTCGGTGTTGGTGCTAAAGGTAATGTGGATGAAGCTGATAATAATTCATCTCTTTTAGCTTCTGATGACTCAAATAAAATTGTTAGAAATGCTAGTACTCCTGCATGGAATAATCCTGATGATCCTGAGGGATATCCAAGTAGTCAATATGGGGTATACTATAACTATCATTCTTATTGGTCATATGGTGGTGTTGATGACTATTGGAGTAGTATTTCAAATTCAATGAGCATAGCTTTTAAATGCCGTGATTGTTGGAGGTATGATGATTTTTCTATTTTTGCTATTAATGATGGTGTTACATCCTCTTCGAGCGATATAACTGTAAATAGTGATGGAACACATACTTTAACTATTCAGAATGCTTATCGTTGTGTTCATCAATGGGTTGAAAATTTTGTATATTTAGGAAATGGCTCCCCAATTGCTTTTTATGATTCAAATAAAGACGGAAAGTATATTTCTAGGATAAATTTTGTTAAAAATTCAAAATTACAGGTTGTTTCAAAATATGCATTCTATAATAATTCATATCTTGAGGAAATTGATTTATCAAATTGTACAAATTTAACTAGAATTGAAGATGGTGCCTTTGAAAATTGTGTTAATTTAAAAAAGGTAATTTTACCTGATAGTGTTGTTTCTATCGGTAAAAACGCATTTAGAGGTTGTACAAAACTTGAAAGTTCAAATAATACTCAAATTTTAAATCTTAAGAATGTTACTTATATTGGACCAAATGCTTTTTATGGCTGTAGCGGTACTGAATTTAAGACAATTAATTTACCTTCAACATTAGTTACATTAGGTACACAAGCTTTTTATAATTGTGAAAATCTAGAAGCTATTACAATTCCTGAAAGCGTTACACAGGTTGGTGATGCAACATTTTATGGTTGTCTACATCTGACACAAGCTAGGATTTATAATAAAACTCTTTCTGCCGAGGAATTTTCTCAATGTACATCGCTTGCAAGTGTAACATTAAATAACGAAATTACGGTTATACCAGAAAAGTGCTTTAAAAATTCGACCTGTACTAACTTGTACCGTACAATTGGAGCTGATGAAGAAAATCCTGATGGTAATGATACTATTCAAGGATTCCCACTAAATCTTGCTATAATTAAAGAAGAAGCCTTCTATGGCTCTTCCATTTTAAAGGTTAATCTTCCAGATGCAACAAAGACGGTTGGTAATAGTGCATTTGAAGCTTGTAAAGCAATTACAACTGTAGATTTAAATAAAATTACATCGCTTGGTGAACGTTCATTTGCTAATTGTGCTAGTACATCTTTAACCCAAATTACTATTCCTGAAACGCTTGTAGATTCAACCGAAGAAAATGGAAATACAGTCTTTGCAATTGGATCACATGCGTTTGCAGAATCAGTCTATATAAATAGTGCTACAATTAACAATCATCAATTTGGTGAATATATGTTCGAAGGTTGTTCAAGCCTTTCTAATATTAAATTTAACCAGTTATCTCAAATAACAGAAGTAGCAGAGGGTACATTTAAGGATTGTACAAAATTTAACGATTTAGAATTATTTAAATCTGGTGCTTTAACTAAAATAGGCTCTTATGCATTTAGTAATACTGCTTACACTAATTTAACTGTTTTAAGTACAGTTAATGAAACAGGTGAATATGTTCTAGCTTATTCTAAAAAACTAACATCTTTAACTGTGAATGCTAAGCAAATTGGTGCTTATTTTGCATATCAATGTCCTTTACTTGATACAGTAACTATTGGTTCAAATGCTAATGTAACTGAAGCTAGTACTTCTCCAATTGGACGAGATGCTTTTGCAGGTAATGAAAAGCTAGTTAATATCACTCTTGATAATACAACTTACCTAGGTGAAAGAATGTTTGCAGATTGTGAAAAACTTAAATTTGTAACAATCCCCGCAACTGTTAAAGCAATTGAACCAGGTGTATTTAGTCGTGATGTATTACTTGAACATGTTGTATTTGAAAATACATTTGCTGGTCAAGATATGTTTGAATATTGTCAAAGCCTAAAGGCTATTGAAATTCCCAATTTTACGAAGCTTGAAGATTATGCATTTAGAAATAGCTATCTTGAATCAATTGTTCTTCCAAATTCATTAGAGACAGTAGGTACTGGAGTATTTAGTAATTCATACCATTTAACTTCAATTACATTTGGAAATGGTATTATTGGTAATGAAATGTTTAAGGATTGTACAGCCTTAGAATCAGTTACAATTCCAGCAGGAATTACAGAAGTAAGAGCAAATGCCTTTGATGGCTGTACAAAACTTACAAATATCACTTTTGAAAACGATAAGATTGGTGATTACATGTTTGCCAATTGTACAGGCTTATATACAATCACAATTCCAACAAATATCACATCAATTGGTGAGCACGCTTTTGATGGCTGTACAGCATTAGGTACAGTTGTAAATGGTGTTAAAGGTACTATCAATAACGAGTCTAAGATTTGGTCAAATTATATGTTTGCCAATTGTACAGGCTTAACAACAATTACAATTGAAAATGCAAATAAAGATAAGCTTGGTGGCTATGTTTTCTATAAAGATTCAGCTTTAACCGAAATTTATTATTTATCAGATGTAATTAGTGAGCATATGTTTGATAGTTGTATATCTTTACAAAATGTATACTTTAAATTGAATGGTTCTGAACCATTAGTTAAAACAATAAAAAATAATGCCTTTGAAAATTGTCAAAGCTTGGCATCCATTACTATTCCATCATCAACAATTACTGTTGAAGATGAGGTATTTAAGGATTGTTTAAAACTTGCAACGGTTGAAATTGCAAAGGAAATACAATCCTTAGGTCAGGGACTTTTATATGGATGTAAAAAGCTTGTTTCTTTAACAATTCCATTTATTGGTGCAAGTCGTGCTAAAAAGCTTAATTATGACACAAATGAGCATACACTTGGTTATCTTTTTGGAAGTGGTTGGGATGGAACTAATATTACACAAAACTACAGCAAAGATAATTCAATTGAATATACAATTCCAAATACATTGCATACACTTGTAATTTTGGATGAGGAATATTATTCATATGGAGCATTATCTAATTTTAAACCAGTTCAAGCAATTACTCTTGCTTCTAATTCGCATTATCTTTCTGATTATGTATTTGCAGGATGTGAATCTTTATTAACTCTACAAATTCCTGTTGCTACAACAAAATTAGGATCCCATTTATTTGAAAATTGTACATCTTTAACAAAGGTAGCATATGAAACTGATACTACAAATAAGACGGCTATAACTGTTATTCCTGCATATATGTTTGCAGGCTGTACAAGCCTTGTTGACTTTGTCCCTTCAAATTCAACATTTGCTTCTGGTGCTATTTTACTTGAAAACATTAATACAATTGAAGAATATGCTTTCTTTAATTGCTCATCACTTGCTAAGGTTGGTTTAAATCATTCAATTACAGTAATACCAGAGCATTGCTTTGATGGTTGTGCTATGCTTACAAGATTTGCTGATATTAAATCAACAACAGAAGAAGAAGCTGATGGATTCTATCCAAATGTAGAAATTACAACAATTATGAATTATGCTTTTGCAAATTGCGATTCTTTCACAACTGTAACTATTCCTGCTACAGTTACAACTCTTGGTGAATTTGTATTTTCAAGCTGCGCTAAACTTATATCTGCTAACTTAGAAAATAATACCTTAAGTGATGGATTATTTGCAGAATGTGAAGCCTTTACTTCATGTTATATTAATCCTGAAATTACAGCAATTGGAGCGTATGCCTTCTATAATGATGATAATTTAATTCATTTTGGATTTATCGGTGAAGAGGAAGATGCAAATGGATTACAATTAACTCATAAGCTTACAACAATTGGAGCGTATGCCTTCTATAATTGTAACAAGATTGGTGAAGTTGAATCAGAATATCCTCTAATTATTGGCGGAAAAATTACAGTAATTGGAGCGTATGCCTTCTATGGTATGACTAAAATTGCTACATTTGTTATTCCTAATAATATAACATCAATGGGTGAAGGTGTAATGAGTGGTTGGACACATCTTGAAAATATTACGCTTCCATTTATAGGAGAATCTACAAGCGCAACTGGAATTAATGGTGTATTTGGTTATATGTTTGGAAAAGCGGTTGTCGACGGAATTGAAGCTACTAATCAACCATATCAGTATAATGGAAGCTATAGCTGGACAAAATATCAAAATTTCTATATTCCTAAAACAATTAAGACAGTTACAATGTCAAATAAGTTAACAAGAATACCTGAGTTTGCATTTGCATCATGTTCATTTATTACAACTTATAATTTTCCAACTAAGACTAATTTTATAATTGAAACATATGCCTTAGCTAAAAATACACAATTAATTACGCTTGTTATTCCTAACAACTGTGTTAGAACTGATTATGGAATGCTATTTGGTGATTACAATTTAGTTGAACTTACTATGCCTCATGTTGGTCAAAATATAAATTCAACAGGTAATGCTGGTAAGATGGGATATATTTTCTCTGATATCAAATATGATAACTCTTATGAAATATCAGGTGACTACGGATATGGATATGCTCCAACATCATTAATTAAGCTTCATGTTACAAATGAATCAACTATTATTTCATATGGAATAGGCTACTGGTATAGACTTCAAGAACTAGAAATTAGTGATTCTGTACAGGTAATTAATTACTATGCATTTTATAGGCTATATGATTTGAAAAAACTAACAATTCCATTTGTTGGATATTCAAGAACATCTACAGGACGTGATGGTACATTAGCTTATATTTTAAATGGATATGATAGTAGTTCTGGTCAATATGCTGTTACACAATATTATAACAATAATGGTAAAATTCAAACTTATGGTACATATTATTTGCCAAAGAATTTCGCAGAATTAAATGTAACAGATGCAACTCAAATTGCTGTTGGTGCATTATCCAATATTACTTCTTTAAAGAAGGTTACTTTAAATGAAAATAACGCTAAAAATAAAGGTATTTTATCAGTAGGAGCATATGCATTCTACAATTTGAATCAGCTTGAGGAATTAACAATTCCAACCAGTGTAAAGAATATTGGTGAACATGTATTTGAAAAGTGTACAGGACTTCAAAAGCTTACTGTTCCATATATTGGTCTTGATAAGGATAATTATGATGATGCTTCTTCAAATGAATTTGGTTTATGGTTTGGTACTGAAGCAAATGCTGCATCAAATGCTGTAAAACAATATACATATAAGGATTCATCATCTACAAGCTACTATATTCCTGCTTCTTTAACAGAAATTGTAATAACTAATGTCAAAAATTTAGCAAGTTATGCTCTCTATGGTATGACTCAACTTACAAATGTAAAAATTGAGAGGAATGAATATTCAACAATTGATTGCGCTTCATTTGGAAGCTATGTGTTCTATGGTTGTACAGGTCTTACAACATTTGCAATACCTGAAAAACTAGAAACTCTCGGTGTTTCTATATTTGAAAATTGTACAGGTTTACAATCTGTATCATCAGGTAATAATTTCACTACAATTGGCCAAAGAATGTTTGCTGGTTGTACAGGCCTATATAATTTTGATTTTAAGGATCATATTGAAATTATTGATGATGAAGCATTCTATGGTTGCGTTAACCTTGGTGCTAAAACTTTAAACGAGCTATTCCCTGATAAATATCAAACTACAACGGAATCTTCATCAAGAGTTAATTCAATTGAATTAAATAAGGTTACGACAATTGGATACGCAGCATTTTATGGATGTACATCTTTAGTTAATTTAACATTCAATGAAACATTAACAAAAATTGGTGATAATACGATTCACCAAGATACAACTAAATCTCAAGAGAAGGAAATCCAAGGTGTATTTGAGGATTGTATTAATCTTGAATCAGTTATTATGAATAATATCATTTTAAGCGAAAGAATTTTTGCAAATGATGCTAGGTTAAATAATTTTGTTGTTAAAGAAGGAACAAAGATTATTCCTATTCAAGCATTTATTAATTGTATAGGATTAACAAATATTACACTATCATCAACTCTTGAAGAAATTCAAAAGGAAGCATTTAAAAATTGTGAAAATCTTGAAAGCGTCAACTTACCTGAAGGACTTATCACAATTGGTGATAATGCCTTTGAAAACAGTGGTTTAAAGTATGTTATCCTACCATCGACTTTAGGTACAAATACTGAAACTGTAAATGGTTCTATTGGCGAATATATTTTCTTAAATAATACTAAGCTTAAGAAGGCGGTTTTAAGAAATGCTTTAGTTGGTGTTGGTATGTTTAAGAATTGTACAAATCTTAAAAATGTATTCTTGAATTACGGTATTGTAACAATTGAACAAGAAGCGTTTATGAATACAACTAACCTAACACTTGTTGCACCAATCCTTGCATATCAAGCAATCGCTGAAAGCTTAGACGATACAACATCATCTGATATTAAGGTTGAATTCCCATTGGCTGGTGAGAATAATAGTGTTGTAACTGTTAAAACAATTAAAAAATCAGCATTTGAAGGTGCTGAATCCATTAACAATTTAAATTTAAATTATATTGAATTAGTTGAAGATAGAGCTTTCTATAGCTGTAAAGCAATTACATCATTGAGCCTACCTGCTATGTTTAATGCCTCTGGTGCAAAATATGTTTTTGCAGAAAATATTAATTTAAGAGATTTAACAATATTAACACCAAATCTTGGTAAGTTTATGTTCTTTAATGACGTATCACTTGATAATGTTACCTTGATTGAGGATACTATTACAGCTCCTGAAAGTGCATTTGATGGCTGTACAAGTCTTACTACTTTGCAGCTTCCATTTAGCTTACTTAATATTGAAAAGAGAGCATTTGCTCAAACCGCAATTCCTACAATTGAAATTCGTGAGATGATTAATAGATTAGGTGATGAAGCATTTAAGGATGCAACATCATTAGTTTCTGCCTATATTTATGCATCATTTACTGAGGATTCACAATATTTCGGTACAGGTGTATTTGAAGGCTGTACATCTTTAGAAACGGCATGGTTCTATTACGCTCTAACAAGAATTCCTGATAATACGTTTAATGGGGATTCTAGGCTTACAAATGTATCACTAATGACAACAAAACCAAGTTATGTAATTAATGATAGTGATAAACCTTATTTGAATGAATCAACCTGGACATATTGGGTATTAAATCCAAAGAAGGTTGCTCAAGATACTAAGATTTCTGCATTAACTGATTTAGGACAAACATTGTCAATTGGTGATAATGGAAATTGGTACGTTAACGATGAAGATACGGGCTATAAAGCATATACTTCAACAGGAAATATTAATATTCAAAATTATTATTATTATATAGGTAATACAAAAGCCATGTATAATGGCAAAGGAATATTATCTATTACAAGTACAGATGCTGATTATAAAATTTCATCAAACCGTACATGGGAAATTATGGACGAAAACGGAAATTGGCAGGATACTAACATTAAAGCTTATACGCAAAGAGAAATAAGTATTACAAAGGGTGACGCATCTAAAGGTGATTTTAACTATTATGTTAATGGCGAAAAGTCATCTAATGAATATGTTACATTTTATAGTAACCGTTTAACTAAGCAAAATAGAATTTGGTATATTGATGGAATTTCAACTGATATTTTAGCGGAAACTATTACTATTCCATCTTCTAAATCGTATTATGTTCTTGATGGTGTTGTAACAAAATATGTTGATGAAGGACGCCTAGGCGATTTTAGTCAAGCTGATGGTAATTATACAATGATTACAACTAAAGCATCAAATGCTGAGGATTCGACAGAGATTGATACATATTACTATAATTATAATGGACAAAAGACAGATTATATTTTTAGAACTGTTACAAGAAAAGGCGATACAATTCAATCTGATGTTCTAACAAATACAAATGTTCAAAAGGTTGGCTACTACTTATTTAATAATGTAAGAAGCTCTTATATGGTAGGTGAGAATGACATCTGGACGGATGTGAATGGTAAATATGCTTTAAATGATGTAGTTACTGATTACGATGTATCATACACTGAGATAAATAGGCCTAAGTTTGATAATACTTTAATGGTTTGGTATCGTGCTGATGGTACTGAGCTTCAAAAGGGTTATATCATAAATGAAGGTGTCAAATCATTTACTTATGACGACTATAATTTAAAGATTGATGGCAACTATATTTTAGTTAATGGTCAAAAGGTTGATGCTTATGAGGTATCTAGTATAAAGCCATCTTATAAGACTATTGTTACAGGAGACAATGTAACTAATAACGATTTATATTGGTATGTCGGAACTGAAAGAACAAATGTAAAAGCTTATAAGAACAATAATCTTCAATCTGAAATCATAAATGAAAATGATAAATATTATTGGTATATTGATTCTAAAAAGGTATTAGAGATTGCAACTCCTTATAAGAATTTTGCCGATAGAAAATGGCATCTTAATGATAATGAAAAAAATGATTTAACAATTGAAATTTATCACAATTCAGTTAATAGAACGCCTGAAGCAAGTGTAGGAAAGAATAATTATTGCTGGTATATAAACGGTATTAATTCAAACATTTCATCAATTAAGGAATTTATTCCAGTTAGCGAAATTACATTTATTTGGAATCAAGAATTCAGCAAATCAGGTGATTTACCTAGCAATTTTATTGAGGTTGGTGCATATTCGTTTGCCGGAACTACAAACCTTAATTATGTTAATTTAAATGGAATTCAAACTGTTGGTGAACATGCATTTGATGGCTCAGGATTACTAGATGTAACTATTCCTAATTCATTTGAAGAAGGACAAATAGGTGGTTATACATTTGCTAATAATAAGTCTTTAGCTTCAATTACATTTGAAACTACTGTACTTGCCCCTCACATGCTAGAAGGATGCACAAGCTTAACTGCAGCTACTCTTGTTGAAGGTGTGACTGAGACACCAGAGGGATTATTTAAAGGATGCACAAGTTTAAGTAAGGTGGGTCTTCCATCGACTTTAACGCGACTTGGTGATTATACATTCTATGAATGTAAAGCTCTTAAGAATAATGAATGGACTTCTATTATTATGCCTGGTCAAACAACAACTGATGGTATGGCAAAAGAAGCTGGTAATTTACTTGAAATTGGGGCCTATGCGTTTGCATATTCAGGAATTGTACGTATTAAGATTCCTACATCAACAAATATAATTGGTAATGACGCATTTGCATATTGTGTTGATTTAGCTGAAATTATTTTTGAAAATACAACTATAGGAGAAGAAATGCTTCTTGGTTGTACAGGCCTTGAGCATTTAACACTTCCAGAAGGTATTACATCAATTGATGCGGGTGCTTTTGCAGACTGTGTTAAGTTAATATCTGTTAAATTGCCTACAACTCTAACATCAATTGGTAAGGGTGCATTTAGTGGTTGTATGAGTATTGAAATAATGGAATTACCATTTATTGGTCAAGCTAAGGGTACTTCAGTTGGCGAAGAGGCTCTTCTTGGATGGATTTTCTCGACAACAACTAATACAGATGCTATTAATGGTGTAAATGGCAAAAAGCCAATGGTTAATGTTTCACAAATATATTCTCTAAATGGTGAAAAATCAACGGTCGATTATTATATTCCAGCTGGTTTAACATCACTTCGTATTTATGGTGAAAGTGTAATTGGTTATGGTGCTTTTAGTGATATTACAAGTCTTACTAATTTAGTAATTAATGATAATGATATTACTGCAATTGGCGATTATGCTTTCTATAACTGTAGCCATTTAACGAATTTAGTTTATACTAATGATGACTATGAAATTGTAAATCATGTTATGACTATAAAGTCTAAGGATTATAATATTAATCTTATGCCTGGTATTGTAACAATTGGTAATTATGCTTTCTATGGATGTAGTAATATTGAATCTATTAGAATGGAAGGCAATGTTACAACAATTGGCGATTACGCATTTGCGAAGTGTACAACACTTGCAAGAATTAATAATACATTAGATTCAGCTAGAGCTACTATTTTAGCTGATAAGACATATACCTATAAGAGTGTTGAGTATCAAGGTAGCGAGGATATTATCTATGATTTAAATATTTTAGATGGTGTAACATCTATTGGCACTTACGCTTTTGATAGTAACTTATATCAATATGTTAGAATTCCAAATTCAGTTACTTATATGGGTCAAGCCTTATTTGCTAATATGCCTAATATTATTGTTCTTTCAATTCCATTTGTTGGAAGGGAAAATCCAAAAGCTGATAGAAGTGATGAGCTTACTCAAAGTCCAATTTATACAATTGCGTATATGTTTGGTCGTGAGGCATATGATGGTGGATATAAAGTAGATCAAATTAAGGATGGAGCTGATTATTCTAATAGGGCAAATTTTGCCGGTAATATATCTTATCTTCCTACATCACTTACAACCTTGTTAATTACAAATGCAAATGGTATTAAACGTAATGCGTTGAGAAATTTAAAAACTATTGTTAATTTGGAAATTAATGATTCTATTAGTTATATTTATCAAGCTGCTTTGTATAATATGGGTGCCTTGAAATATATTAAAATTCCATTCTTAGGCTATACATTAATTGAAAACGAATCTAATCCATGGGTAAGCTTCCCGTCTCAAAATCAAACAGATGGTTTCTATTGTAACAATGGTAATACATATAATTATCTTGTTAATGGAGGAATTCAATATTATAAAGCGTTTAGTTTTATATTTGGAGAATCAGCCTTTACATCAGGCAGTTATTATCAATCATATAGAAATTATCAATGGGGTGCGTATGGTAGCTATGGTAGTGCTTCATATGGATGGCACAATCAATATGCTCCAGCAGTTGAAAGAGTTGTTTTAACAAAAGAAAAGAGAATTTACACTCAAGGCTTTGCAAATATTCAAAGCTTGAAATCTATTGATATGAAGAATGTAGTAAATCTATCAGCAGATACACAAAATAATGGCGATTATATTGGATATCTAAGGGCCAATTCTAATGGGACAAATGAGTATCAATCTGATGGTGGATACAATAACGAAAACATTCGAACAAATGACGATTATGCATTTTATACAGGTTGGAATTGGTATGGAAGTATATCACTAGCATTTTATAATTGTACAAGCTTAGACGATGTAGAATTTTCAAATGATTTAAAGTCAATTCAAACATTTGCATTCTATGGATGTAAGTCATTAACGCATATTACAATCCCTGAAAATGTAACAACTATTGGTATATCTTCCTTTGCATATTGTACGTCACTAGAGACTGCGAGAATTGAAAATAAGATTATTGGCGTCTTTATGTTTAGAGGGTGTACATCATTAACAACCGTAAGTACAGCTTATCGTTTTGATTCAATCGCTGAACAAGCATTTACAGCTTGTACAGCCCTTAAGAATTTCTTATATGATGGATGTGGTGAAACTGAAGGATTCCATTTATCACCTAATGTTCAAATTGGCTTCCAAGCATTTAATGGCTGTACAGCTATTACGAATGTTCATATTGTAATGGAAGAAAAGACTACGGAAAATGGACTTGAAAATGCTGCACCATATGTTGGTACAAGAGCCTTTATAGGATGTACTGGTATTGAAAGTCTAATTGTTGATGGTGGTGAAATTGGTTATAACGCCTTTGTTAACTGTACATCACTTGAAACAGTTGAAATTAAGTCAGGTATTGTTGGATATGGGGCCTTTAGTTATTTCTATTATCGAAATGGTTATTCTTTACATGATACTAGAACATCTTATAATAAGTTAACTAAATTAGTATCAGTTACATTAGATGAAGGTGTTACGAAGATTTATCAGGACGCATTTATTGGAACAGGTATTACAAGTATTGTTATTCCTGCGAGTGTTGAAGAAATCGGCAAATATGCATTTGGAGATTGCGATTCTTTAACTTCTGCAACTGTAAAGAATAAGATAATTGCACCTTACCAATTTGCAGAATGTGATAATCTTGAAAGTGTTTATTATGATGCTAATAATCTAGAATCAGTAGGTTCTCACGCATTTGGCCATGATCCTTTAATGAAAATTTTTAGACCATATAACTTAAATGATATAAAAGGCTATAATGAATCTAATTATAAGGTTACTATCGATGGGGTTGAAGACTTCTTTGATGTAATTATTTTGAGTAATATTACAACTGGCAATGGACTATTTACAGGATATTCAACTGAAGGATATGCTGATGATGAAACAAATTATTCTAATAACGGAATCTTTAATCATGAAACACAAAATAATGGTGTTGTATCAGCTAAGATTTTAAATGATAAGATTGGAAACCATTATTTCTATAATGCTAAGTCATTAAGAGTAGTAGAGGTATTACCTTCTGGTGTTGCGATTGGAACAAGTGCATTCTATGAAAATACTGCTCTTGAACGTATATATTATGCAAGCGTTCTTGATGATAATTCAACTTTCGATGGAATTAAGCTTCCAAATAATACTACAATTGGTAATTATGCTTTCTATGATTGTAAGAGTGTAAATAATCTTGTTACAAGAAATGTTTCAATTGGAGATTTTGCCTTCCAATTATGTACAAGCTTAAAGTCTGTTAATATATTTAGTGGTAGTATTGGAAATTATGCATTCGGTCCAACTACGTATCGTGATTATGAATCTTCAGCAGGCGATAATGCGTTGACAAACATTACTGAGCTAGTTTTAGGTGAAGGTGTATATTCAATAGGTGATTATGCATTTGCTGGAATTAGAATTTCAAATTTAGTTTTACCTAAATCATTAGGTACGACTATTGGTGATACTAAAGGTGTTGTTGGTTCATTTGCTTTTGCAAATATTACAACCCTAAAAACGTTAGATATTAAAGGTCAAATTATAGGACATTATATGTTCTATCGTAATACTGCTTTAGCAACTGTAACCTATGATTCATCTAATTCTTTGGATTACATTGGATATTATGCATTCTATAAAGATATAGCATTAACAACATTTACATATAGCGTAGAAGAAAAGAACTATTTTGTCATTCCTGAATCAATAACTACCTTTGGTTTAGATGGTTATAGTAACTCAGGTGCATTTAGAAATACAGGAGTTGTTACGCTTGAACTTTTAACAACTGCAACAGGACCTTACCTATTTGAAGGATGCTCTAATTTGGCAACTGTATATTTAAATGATGAAATTAAGACTATCTCTGCATATCAGTTCTATAATGATCAAAAGGTTCATTTGCTAATTAGCAATAAATATAAGGATACAATCAATGCTGGATTTAATTTAAGTGAAAGTATTGTAAGAATTGGAAGTTATGCATTCTTTAACTTCTATGATGAGGCGATGAACTCAATTGATATGGAGCATAATACTAATCTTGAAATAGTTGAATATGCTTCATTTGGTGGTTGGAGAAATTTAAGAAGTGTTGTAATGCCATTTGTTGGATATCAATATGGAGTGTACAGTGGTGTTGAAAATGGAGCTAATAGATTTGACCATACTTTCTCATCAGGAGATAGTGATTCAAATTATTATGTTTCGGCCACATATTGGATGCCTAAGATTGAATATGTAAGAATAACAGCTGATACTGCTCTTGGTCAGTATGCATTCTATCGTAATTCAACAATTGAGACTTTGATTTTGCCAAATACACTTAATAGTATTGGTCTTGATTTACTTCGCGGTACAACTAATTTACAAAATCTTACAATTCCATTTGTTGGTAATACACGTGGAATTACAAATAAGGTAGAAGCTACTTTTGGTTATTTCTATTATAATTCTGAATCTTCAATTGAAACTATTATGCAATATTATGTAGCTCCTAATACTTTACCAGTAAATGGAGAAGGTGTATTGCTTTCAGATTTAAAGGCTTCAAGTAGCCTTGATGAATCAGATATTGACTTTAGTTATGCTAGTGATGTTTTAGCCTCAAGTTCTAATGCTAACAAGGCTGTAACTACAACTGATAGCGATGGTAATAAGCATTATGTTCCTGTTGGTACATATCACAGTGAGGTAACTGTAGGTTATGGATATATCCCATCAAGAAATCTTAAGATTGTATCTATTACAGATGAAACAGTAATTGGTACTGGTGCATTTATGAATTTCTCACATATTGAGCAAATTAAACTAAATGACAAGATTACATTGATTGATAAATATGCCTTCTTTAATTGTACTTCACTTGGTTGTGTTGATATTGGAGATAGTGTGAATAATCATGACCACGAAATTGGTCAAATGTGTAATGAATTTAATGTTCCTACAAGTATTGTAGAAATTAGTGATTATGCTTTCTATAATTGTAGTTCGTTTACAAGCATTAATTTACCTAGCCATATTATGACTCTTGGTAATTTCTCATTTGCTTCATGTAATGGAATTACAACCTTAACTATTCCTGAAACGTTAAAAACAGTAGGAAGCCATTCATTTGCTAATTGTAAGATGCTAACTGGTTCAATTGATTTTAAGGGTCAAGCCTTTGGTGAATATATGTTTGCAGGATGTGATGGAATTGAAAGCCTTACTATTCAAGATAGTATTACAGAAATTCCTAATGGTGCCTTCTATAATTGTAATAAGCTTGCTGATGTTACATTCCAAGGTTCATTTAGAAAGATTGGATCATATGCTTTCTATAGCTGTTCTGCCTTAAAGAATATTGAATTTAAGAGTACGGAATCAATTGGTGATTATGCCTTCTATAAGTGTACTATATTATCAGAGATAATATTGCCAGAATCATTAACTTCAGTTGGTACACACGTATTTGCAGAATGTTCAACATTACGTAAGGTAACCTTGAATAATACTGTATTAGGAAAGTATATGTTCTATAAGTGTGTTACACTTGGTGGATATGATAAGTCAGAAAATAAGGCTTTAAATCCAATTATATTTGCTGAAGATACAACCGTTATTCCGGGTTGGTGTTTTGCATATTGTCATGAGCTTTCTGAGGTTAAATACCCTTCTTCCTTACAATTGATTGAAGATTATGCTTTCTATGAGTGTAATATGTATCTTAAAGAAGTAAAACTTCCAGATGGATGTGAGGTTTTAGGTGAGCATGCCTTCCAGCAATGTACAAGCCTAACAACTATTTATCTTTCTGCTAGTATGGAAACGATTAAGTCTTATGCCTTCTATGGATGTATAAATATTCAGGAAATTGTTGTTCCTCAAGGAGTAAAGATTGTCAGTGATTATGCATTTGCAGAATGCTACGAGTTAACTACCATTAAAATTCCATCTTCAGTTACATATATTGGTCGTGGAGCATTATATGGTTGCGTTAAGCTTGAATCAATTTTCTTACCATTTGTAGGTGCATATAAGGGTGGCTCTCGTGATGATGCATCACTATTTGGTTATATATTTGGTGGCTTAAATGATACATATATAGCTGCTGATGGTTCGATTAATAACATGACATACGTTCAATCAAATGCTAGTTCCTTCTGGCAATTTGAGCAAAGATATTATAATGTAAGAAGCTTTGATAGTAATTTTGCACCTATTGCAATTACAAAAGAAGATGAAAGTAAGGAATTACATTCAACATTATATTATGTACCAAAGACATTAAAGACAGTTAACATTACAAATGAAACTGTATTTGGATATGGTGCATTTATGAATTGTGATTGGCTTCAAAATTTCTACTATCATTATATTGATTATTCTGATTATAATTTTGCAGGAAATTATAGTGCAATTCCTGATGAACAAGTTACAACCATTACAAAGATTGATGATTATGCATTCTTTAACATGGGCGGATTATTAGGATCTTCATTCCAAAGAAATGGCAACAAACAAACATCAGCTATTGCTTTACATGATGAGGCATCAACAAATAATACATATGGATTCTTTGGTACTGAGGAATATATTGGAGATTATGCATTCGCGTTAATTGACAATGAAAACTTTATTAATTTGGTACTACCAGCGTCTTTAACATATATTGGTAAGTATTCATTCTCTAATTGTGCTAATCTTGAAAGTGTAAGTGTTAAATCAAATATTTTAGGTACTTATACATTTGGTTATTCACCTAAGCTTAAGAATGTAATATTTAATTCTGATATTGAAACCTTAGATGAAGGCGTATTCTTTGAGTGTAAGCAGCTATTTAATATAGAATTAACAGATAAGATTAAGTATATTAATGATTATGCATTCTATAATTGTGATAGCCTTGGTACTTTAAATAGTACTGGCACAATTGATTTAAAGAGTGTTGAGCATTTAGGTAGTTATGCATTCTCTGATTGTGATTCGTTAATTAATATTACAATACCAAACTCAGTAATTAAAATTTTATCTCATACATTTGAACACTGTATTTATTTAGAGAAGATTACACTTCAAAATGCTTGTATGGGATCATATATGTTCGCATTTAATGATTCACTTGAAACAGTAAGCATTCCTTCAAGTATTGTCAAAATTGATGATCACGCGTTTACATATTGTGCTAATTTAAAGAATGTAGAATATGCATCTAAGATAATTGGCGATTATATGTTCTATGGTGTTGGTCGTGGAAGCGCAGGATTTACATTCAACTTTAATACTGAGGATCTACCTGATTCAAATGTAACTAATTATGTTTATATTACATCAGATATTACTAGGGTCGGTGAATTTGCCTTTGCTTTAATTAGTGAAGTAGAAACAATTAAGTTTGAAAATGTAAATGATAAAGCTGCAAATCAAGGTGATGCTTCTGAAAATAATTATTTAGGAGACTTCGCATTTGCCTTCACATCTATTACAGAAATTGAACTTCCTAATTCAGTTACATATATTGGTGAGGGATTAGTTGCTGGTTGTCAATTGCTTGATACTATAACCCTTCCATTTGTAGGAAGTAGACTTGGTAATGAAGGGGTTAAGCAGTCATTATTTGGATGGATATTTGGACAAAATTCGGATGCTAATAATGCAAGATTTGTAGCTAAGTCTGTCTTTAGTGAAACATCACTTGCAAACGAAAAGGATGCTCAAATTTATGCACCTGAAGAAAATAATAAGGATTATGAACCAGAATACCATTATGGTAATTCAATTGAATCTTCAACAAAATATAGCTTTATTAAAGAATTTGATGCTTTAGCTGAATTTAAGAAGATAGGTCAAAATACAACATTACAAAAGGCTTCTGATGTATTACAATATGAATTCTTTATTCCTGATAATTTAAGAAATATAACAATTATAAGAGAAACAATTATTGGATATGGTGCATTTTATAATATGCATAATGTTAAGGTTATTAATTTGCCAACTGACGAGAGAAATACTTTAACACAAATTGCTATGTATGCCTTCTATTATGATTATAATTTGACAAATATGTTTGTGCCTAATTCAGTTACAAATATCTCTATCAGTTCGTTTGCGGGATGTGTAAGACTTCAAAGTATGACATTACCATTTGTTGGTACCTCTCGAGGCAGTACTTTATCTTCAGCTTCTGTATTTGGATATATATTTGGTCAAAATCCATATATGTCAGATACTGATGTAGTGCAAGAAATTCAGCTTGTTCAATATGATGAAGCTGGAAGAGAATTAAAGCTTCAAGCTACTGAACAGGTATTTACTAATGTGCCAAGAAATCCTGGTGAAAGTACATCTGTAATATATTATATTCCAGCAGCTTTAAATACTGTTACCATTCGTAGTGAATCCCATATTGGATATGGTGCCTTCATGAACTGCTCAATGCTTGAGCATATTAACCTATATTCGGATAAGGATTTTGATTCTAACGGAAATATCGTTATGACTGTTCAAGAGATTGGTCATTATGCCTTCTACGGTTGTATGGGACTTCGTGAAATGTATATTCCAAGGAATGTAACAATTCTTGAAAGTTATACATTTGGAAATTGCCATAACATTGAGCAAATATCTCTTCCGATAGGTCTTACTAAAGTAGGCGAAAAAGCCTTTATGAACTGCGTTAGCTTGAGAAATTTAGTTATTCCTAAAACGGTAACTGATATTGGTGCTTCAATTGATGGTGAATATAATGGTGCTATTTTTGAAGGCTGTATGTCTCTTGAAAATTTATCAATTCCATTTGTAGGTCAAAAGGCAATCAAATTAACAGATGAGGATCCATCTGCATATTCAGGTCTTGGCTGGTTATTTGGTTCGACAAAGCCTGCTTATGATTTATATTCTAAGAGAATGCTTCTAAATAGGTTTAAATATGATGAGGTAAGAGCATATATTACGCAAACTCTTAAAGAAACATATGACGAAAAGTATGAAAAGCTTCTTGCTCGTTATGTTGAGAACTATAATAAGACAGTTGATGCTTCAAATGTAATTACTATAGAAGATGTTAACGATTCTATTAAGTCAGCATTAAGAGAAGATGCATATGATGAAATCTTTGAATCTATTTTAGATAGTAGTGATGAAACAATCGAAGGTTTATATGATGATGCTCGTGAATCATTCATAAAGGTTAATTTCTACGAAGTTTTACAGCGTGATTCCGCTTTAGCAACACAAGAGACTAAGTTCTATGTTTCAGAATCTATCTTAAATATTACTTTAACAAATACATATGTAATTGTTTGGGATTCATTTAAGGATTGTAAAACATTACAGGTTGTAGATGTTACAGCTTGTGAGGATATGCTATCTTATATTGGTGAGTATGCTTTCTATGAATGTGTTAATTTAAAGGCCTTTATTCAAGGTGCTGATGAGACAATTTATGAAGGAAGAAACCTAAGAAAAGCTATTGAAACACATGCAAATACAAATTATATGGGAGATGCAGTTTATACTCCAAATCCTACTGATGTTAAATTTATTGGTCAATATGCCTTCTATGATTGTAAGCTATTAAGTCATTTTGAAATGCCATCTAAGATTGAAACAATTGGACAGTATGCTTTCGCAAAGTGCCAATCATTAAGAAAGATTGTAATTCCAAAAACAGCTGGAAATATAGGTAAGTCATATATTGGTGATCATACTTTTGATTCTGCCGGATTAACGGATATTGATATTAAAAATACTATAATTTCTAATTATATGTTCTTTAATAATGATTCTCTTGTAAAAATTATAGTACCAGAATTAGATAGTGTAGGTATATATGCATTCGCAGATTGTGATGCATTAAAGAACATTTATTTCTATGATGACACAATGTCTGATGGAATGTTTAGAGACTGTGATAGCCTTGAAACGGTTTATGTTCCAATGTGGGTTACAAATGTTGGCGATTATGTATTCGCAGATTGTGATAAATTAATATATGTAATTCAGGATAACGGAAGAGCAACTGAGGATGGCTCAAGTAATACTGGTAATATTGGACAGTATATGTATATGAATGATATTAAGCTTCAACATGTATATTACACTAAGTCAAATGTAGCTTCAAATTTAACAAAGGATAATTATTATACTGAGCAAGAAAATAATGGAAAAGAGCTTTGGGTACTTGGATTCAATGATAATATTTCTGTTATTGGTCAATCAGCCTTTGAAAATTGTAGTAGTCTTGAAGAAATATTATTTACGCATAATGCTAAGTATTCACGTATTATGAATCGTACATTCTATGGTTGTTCAAGTGTTACTGAGCTTAATTTCACATCTAATATTGAAATTATTGGTAATCAAGCATTCGCAAATTGTACAGGACTTTTAAATATTAATTTCTATTATGAAACTGAAGAAGGAAATACGCTTTCAAGTCTTAAAACAATTGAAGGATATGCTTTCCAAAATTGTCGAAATGTTATTAATCTTGTTGTACCAAATACTGTAACAGAAATTGATGAGGGTGCCTTCAATAATATGGTATCTCTTGATACAATTACTCTACCATTTGTTGGTAAGACATTTGAAATAACTGATTCAATTGATAGCTTATTTGGTTATATCTTTGGTATTGAAAAAATTGATGAGGATTTAACGACAAATCTTATATATCGAGCTGATCAAAAGATATCATCAAATGGTGTTTATTCTTGTTATCTTCCTACAAGCTTAAAGCATGTAATTATTAACGGTCATGATAAAACTAAGGTTAGATATGGTTCATTTAGTGAATGTGCTAAGATTGAAACAATTGTAATAACTGATTCAGTTGATACAATTTATGATCAAGCCTTTGCGGGATGCTCTAGTCTTATGGAATTTAACATTCCAAATAGTGTTATATCAGTTGGTGCTTATGATTTTGATCGTTGTGTAAGCATAACTAATATTTCAATTGGTACTGGTGTTAGGACAATTGGTGAATACGCATTCAAGGATTGTATTTCGCTTCCAAGCTTAGTTATTCCAAACAATGTTGAGTCAATTGGTAGAAATATCCTTTCAGGTACTAAGAATCTTGAATCATTATTCGTTCCATTTATTGGTAGCGAAAGAGGAAATAATAATTCTAAGGAATCTGTATTCGCTTATTTCTTCGATTTTGATGCTCCTCAAGCACCATATACTTATAATGATTTAAAGATTATTACAAATGAACCTGATACGACTAATTTCTATAAGACTGTACAATACTATCAATCAGAATATAGTGATGGATATTCAACTATGGAAACTTGGGGTTATATTCCAAGAAAACTCAAGATGATTAACATTACTGATGAGACAATTGTTGGTGTTGGTGCATTTATGCAAATGCAGGACGCAGTAACGATTAATCTTAATGAAGGAATTACCTTAATTGATGATTATGCCTTCTATAAGACTCAATCATTTAGAATAATGAATCCTGATAGTGATTATTCTGAGGAGAATATTAATACGTTTGGTATTAATATCCCAGTTAGTGTTACAACAATTGGTGACTATGCATTCGCCGATATGAATGCTCTTACAAGATTAAGAACGCCATCACAGGATATGGAATTTGAAACATATGTCTTTGCATATAATCATAATTTAGTTAACCTAAAGCTTACTAATAAGCTAATTGGTGAACATATGTTTGATTCTTGTGATAATAAGAACTTTACTACCCTTGTAATTCCTAAGATTACACACAAGGTTTTGGCTAATATTTCTAATAATTCACCTCTTATTGCTATTGATGAAATTAATGGTGATATTAGACCATACGCATTTGCAAATTGTACAGGATTAACTACTATTTCATTTGAGATAGGAGATAATGATACTAATGGTGCTAACTATCTTGGTAAGTACATGTTTGCAAACTGTACTGGAATTGAAGAATTATATGTAACAGATAACATTAAATATATTGATGAAGCTGCATTATATATGACAACTAGCCTTCATACCTTAGTATTACCATTTGTTGGTGCTGAGGTTGGTATTGAGGGAACTGAAGAATCATTATTTGGTTGGATTTTCGGTTATAATGCGAGTGCAAGTTCTGATTTAGTAGAGCAGGTTACACAAATTAGAAATATTGATGACCATACACTTGATGTAATGACATCTATTCCTAAGGGTCTTGTTAATTTAACTGTAACTGATGAAACCGTAGTTGCATATGGTGCATTTAGTAATATTAAGACAATTACAAATTATGTATTTGATAATATTGATGTTTCTAATATTAACCAAATTAATAATCAAATTCTTGAAATTATTGGTGCATATGCCTTCTATAATAGTGGAATCACATATTTAAATGCTAAGTCTACTGGCGATACTATATCAGTATATAATATTAATATTCCTTCTAATGTAAAAGAAATTAGAACTCATGCGTTTGCGGATTGTCAAAATATTATTTCACTTCGTACAACTAGCACAATGACTGAGGACGTTATTGAAGATTATATATTTACAAACTGTGATTCACTTGTTAATATTCTTTTTGAAAATAGTTATATTGGTGTTCATATGTTTGATGATTGTGATGCACTTATCAATTTAACAATTTCTGAGTGTGTTACAAATGTTGGCGATTATGCCTTTGCAAACTGTGATTTACTTGCTAATCTAACATTTGAAAATGAATATATTGGTAAGTATATGTTTTCTAATTGTCCAAGCCTTGTAAATGTTGAGGTGGCAAATTGTGTTAAGATAATTGATTTTGCAGCATTTGATCAATGCTACAATATTGAAAATTTAACAATTCCATTCGTTGGTCGTACAAGAGATATTGAATATAGTGAGCAAGCATTATTTACTTGGATTTTTGGTCAATATGATTCATATGCAACAGAGGATTTTGTTGATGACATTGATGATGTTTTTGAAACAAATACGATGATTGTAGCAGTTCATGTATCAAAGGATGATTCGGCAGCTGAAATGAAAGAAGTAATTGGTGTTTATCCAGAGGCCTTAAAGAATCTAACAATAACAGATGAAACGTTAGTTGGTTATGGAGCATTTAGCGACGTTAATGTTGCAAATATTAAATTTACTAATACTAATGATTCAGAAACTAGATTTATAAAGACATTTAGTGATTATTCATTCTACCAATCTGGAGTAGTTAATCTTAATAATGATAGTAACTATAATATTGTTATTCCTACAAGTGTAGATTTAATTAAGTCACATGCCTTTGATTCATGCTACAACATTGAATCATTAAAGCTTGGTGAAAAGCTACATTATGATTCTTCAGTAGAAAACGCTATTGAGCCTATTGGTGAATATGCCTTTGCTAATGAGGCTAAGCTAGTAAGTATTCTATTTGAAAACAACTTTACTAGTCAGCATATGTTTGATAGCGATACTGCCCTTAAGGATGTTACTATTTCGGATACAATTGAGGTAATGCGCTATGCAATGCTAAGTAATTGTTCAAATATTGAAAGAATTACAATGCCATTTATTGGTGAGGTAAGGGATAATAATGAAACTAATAATGCTACATTAGGTTGGTTATTTGGTGATTCAATCCTTGAAACTACAAAGACAATGTATCAAGTAACCCAGGAATACACAAAAGCTGAAACAATTACAGCGTATATTCCTTCAAGTCTATACAGTGTAACAATCACACTTGGAAATAGAACGATTGATAATGGAAATTCAAATGTATTTGTTCCATTTGGTACATTCGATAATGTAAGTACTCTTCGTGAGGTTTATCTTCCAACTGATAGATATCTTGAAAATAATAATATTACAGTAAATACATATAAGATTAATGAATATGCATTTAGGAATACTGGTCTTGTTGATATAACAATTCCTAGCAAGGTTGATGAAATTAAACTTGGAGCATTTAAGAATTCAGCTAGACTTGAATATGTTTATTTTGAAAACGAAAGTATGTTAACAGCTCTTGGTGATGAAGCATTTAGTGGTTGTACATCACTTGTTCTTGAATCCTTACCTTATGGTGTTACATCAATTGGCTCTGAGGCCTTCTACAAGAACACTAGTATGATTCGCTTTAATGTGCCAAATAGTGTTGAGACAATTGGTTTAGGTGCCTTTGGTCTTACAACATCACTAGAAGAAATTAGTATTCCATTTGTTGGTAGACATGCTTATGCGACTACATTTAAATCACTTGAGGAATTAGTTGCTGAGGATAAATATGATTATCCTGATAATGGCTTTGATTCAAGAGAAAGCCTATTTGGTTGGATCTTTGGTTCAAAGAAGGAAGCTAATGGCGTAGTTGAAACTAAGCAGGCTTGGAATAGTGGTCAATTTGATGCTATTAAGCGTAATAATACAACATCAAGCATTGATGGTGTAACATACACACCAGAGTCATTCTATGTTCCAGTTAGTCTAAAGCGTATTAATTTAACTGAGTCAATTGGTATTGGCTATGGTGCCTTTATGAATTTAAGATATGTAGAAGAAATTGTTCTTCCAATTGAATTAAAGTTTATTGGAAAATATGCCTTCTACGGTGATTGGTCTCTTGGCGGTGTTGATATACCTAGAGGTGTTGAGATTATCGGCGATGGAGCCTTCGCAAATTCTGGTCTTGAATATGTAGAGGTTTGGAATAAGACTGTATCTGATAGTGAATTTGCTAACTGTAAGAGGCTTCATACTGCTATTTTACATGATACAGTAGAAGAAATTGGCTATGGTGTCTTTACAGGATGCTCATTACTTGAAAATTTAACTATTCCATTTGTTGGTGAGCAAAATTATAATAATGATCGTCAAGCATCTGCTAGTACATCATTTATGTGGATTTTTGGTGATGACATCTGTGCTAATTTAATTGAATTTAAGCATATATGTCCAAATAACAATGGAGAATATTTAATTCCTGTTACAAGCTTGAAGGAGGAAATGACTCGCTTCACTTTAACAACTCAATGCTATGGTAATGATATAATTGGTGGAATGTTACCAAATTCATTAACTAACCTAACAATTACTAATCAAAAGGTATTTGCATATGGCTCTATGTCTAGTATTTCTCATTTAGTTAATAATGAAAAATATCATCCAGTTTTAGCTGAAACATTTATAAATGAGGATAAGACTAAGGTTGGAAGAATTAATCTATATTTAACTACAAATGAGCTTGTTGAATTTGGACCTCATTCATTTGAAGAATCTAATTCGTTTGAAACAATTAAAATGCCAAATAGTGTTAAAAAGATTAGTGAATATGCATTTAGTAATATGGATAGCTTAGAGTCTGTGGTCTTCTCAACTAATAGTGAATTAACAACAATTGGTGCTTATGCCTTTGCGGATTGTGACAAGATTACAAGCTTTACAATTCCAGATAATATTAGCGTAATTGATGAAGCTGCCTTCTATCATTGTGATAGTCTTCAAAGTTTTGACTTTAATAAGGTAATTGAAATTGGCGATAATGCATTTGAAGAATGTGCAAGCTTAAAGACAATTAATTTAAGAAATATATCATCAATTGGTGCATATGCTTTCGCTCATAATGATGCTTTATATAATGATTGTGAGGATGTTCTTACTATTCCTGCAAGTGTAGAGTCAATTGGTGCTTATGCCTTCGCATATTCTAATGGCTTGAAGGACTTTAGGCTATTAAATAAACTAATTGGTGAATATATGTTCTACAATTGTTTGGGCTTTGAGTCAGTTACTATTCCAGCAAATATTGAGGCAATTGGTGCTTATGCCTTTGCTGATTGTACTAATATTAGTGGTAAGAATAATAGTGAGGGTACATTTGATGCTAAATTAGCAGTTAGCTTTGAAAATAAGCTAATCGGATCTCATATGTTTGATGGATGTGTTGGTATTACAAGCCTTGTAATTTCAAGCACGATTGAAGAAATTAGAGATTATGCCTTCGCAAATTGTACAAGACTTGCTGATATTGAATTTAATAATAAGCTAATTGGTGAATACATGTTCTTTAACGATACTGCATTAGAAGCAGTCATCGTTCCTGAAAATATTCAAGAAATTAGAATTGGTGCCTTTGAAAACTGCTCTAATCTTGCTAATCTAACTCTTCCATTTGTTGGCAAGGAAAGAGCCAATAATAATAGTGAGGAAGCTTTATTTGGCTATATCTTTGGCTCAAAGAGAGAGACAACTGATCAGGCTAAGATGCAATTCTTTGCAAAAACTGATGATCCTTACTACGATGATTTAATTGAAAGAGCTACATCAGAGGATGAAAATTATGAATTTGAGGCTAAGATTCCTGCAAGCCTTAAGAATGTAACTATTACAAATGAAACAATTGTAGGATATGGTGCATTTAGTAATGCTTCTGATATCAATACGATTACATTTGCTAATAATAAGGATGGAAATTCTACTTTAGTAGCAATTGATAATTATGCCTTCTATAACTGTAGTGGACTTGAAAGTATTACAATTCCTAATAGTGTTCAAACAATTGGTTATGCGGCCTTTATGGGATGTGATAATCTTAAGAGTATCATCTTACCATTTGTTGGCCAGCTAAGAAATAATGCATCTACAGCTGATATTACAAGAAATGCTACTAGTGTTAAGACCGGTGAACGTGCCTTCTTTGGTTGGATCTTTGGACGTAAGATAACAAGTGCTTCCTTAAGAAGCCTTAGCTCATCAGCATTATCATATAATGTTCCTGAGAGTCTAAAGACAATTCAAATTACTGACGAGCTTGTTATTTCTGATCAAGCATTTAGGGATATTACAACGATTGATGAAGTAATTCTAAATGAAGGAATTATCACTATTGGTGAGGAAGCCTTTATGAATACAGGAATTAAGCAAATTACAATTCCTGCAAGCGTTGGTCTTGAATATGAAAAGGCTGTTTTAACTGAAACTAGAGATAGTAAGCAATATGGATATATTGGTGCTAGAGCCTTTATGAATGCTTCAAGCCTTAATACTGTAAGCTTTACTCCTGAATCTCATGTTTATGAAATTAAGGATAGTGTATTTGAAAATGCTATTTTCCTTGTAATGACTAGTCTTCCTAATAGCGTTAAGCTTATTGATTCTCGTTCATTCTATAATACAATCAGTATTACTGAATTTACGATTAGTAATAATGTTCTAGCTATTGGCTCATATGCCTTCGCAAATGATGAAGATAATAGAACTAAGACTAAGCTTCAAAAATTTAGCTTTGAGGATAAGTGTAAGATTGAAACTTTAAGTGAGGGTACATTTAAGAATGCAACTAAGCTTCAAATGACAACTCTTCCTGATTCATTTATAAGAGTAGAAAAATATGCCTTTGAAAATTGCTCATCAATTACTGAATTTACATTATCTAATAATGTTGAATATATTGGTGAGGCCGTATTTAGAGGTGCAACATCACTTGAAACATTAACAATTCCATTTGTTGGTGAAACCTTAGGTGAAAGTGAAAAAGCTACAGCTAAGGAAACAATGTTTGGTTGGATTTTTGGTTATAATAATGGTGATATAAAGGATAATGCATCTTATAGTATTGTAAACTCATTACAAAATGTTCATATTACAAACGATAAGAACATTAGCCCATATGCCTTCTATAATTTACCAAATGTTGATTATGTATCACTTGCTGATACAATTGAAACAATTGGTGAATATGCATTCGCAAATAACAATACACTTAGTGTTGTAAGATTTGCGGATGGATATAGGATGACAACTGTTTCAAATAATCTATTCCAAAATGCAACAGCTCTTCAAGGCTTCAATTTAGGTGGAAATGTATCAGATACAAAGGATACAACAGCCATCGTAAGAAGACTTCCTGATTGTGTAACTACAATTGGTGCTTACGCGTTTGACGGATGTAGCGATGTACACTTTATCGATTTTGCCGTATCTAATAATGTTACTACAATTGGAAAGTATGCATTTAGTAGAACTTCATCAATGGTATCATTCTCATTTGATGAGACTTGTCAAATTAAGACCTTAAGTGAAGGTACATTTAAGGATGCAATTAAGCTTCAAATGACAACTCTTCCTGATTCATTCACAAGAGTAGAAAAATATGCCTTTGAAAATTGTCAATTTATTACTGAATTTACACTTGGCAATAATATTGAGTATGTAGGTGAGGCCGTATTTAGAGGCGCTACAAGACTTACGACTTTAACTATTCCATTTGTTGGTTCTTCACAAGGTCTAGCTACAATTGATAAGTCATATGAAACAATGTTTGGTTGGATCTTTGGTATTATAGATGAAAATGAATTATTAATTGATAATAATAACTTTAGTATTGTAAATTCTTTGCGTAATGTAATTGTTAAGAATGATACAAACATTAGTGAATATGCATTCCATAATGTAGATTTAATAACATATGTATCACTTCCACGTACGCTTAAGGAATTAGGTGCTCATGCATTTGAAGGATGTACAGCCCTTCAAAGTATTCGTCTTGAAGAAGGTATTCAAATTGAAATAATCAATGAATCAACATTTAAGGATAATACTAATCTTCAAGGCTTTAAGCTTGAGGATGATTCAGAAGATATTTCAAGAACTCTTCCTGCAGTTGTTACAAGAGTTGAAGCTAATGCCTTTGAAAACGATGTAACAATTGAAACATTTACTCTTGGAAATACAGTTACCTATATTGGTAGTGAGGTATTTAGAGGATGTACAAGCCTTAAGTCTTTAACATTACCATTTGTAGGTTCTCAAAGAGGTAATACTAATGCTGAATCAGCATTCGGTTGGATTTTCGGATTAAAGAATCGAACAGCCTTAAGAAGACTACAAAATAATTTAAATTCTTATGCTGTGCCTACTAGTTTAACTACGGTTGAAATTACGGATGAAACTATAATTGCGGATAACGCCTTCTTAAATTGTGATAATGTTACAACAATTACAATTAATGAAGGAGTGACTACAATTGGAAGCTCAGCATTTGAAAATACTGGTATTACAAACTTTAATGTTCCATCAACCGTTAGTACAATTGGAGCATCAGCTTATAAGGATTCTTCAAATATGGTAAGTATTACATTTAATGCAAATATTATTACTAGAATTGAAGCTTATACTTATGAAAACTGTTTAGCTTTAAGTACTTTTGAAATTCAATCGGCAATTAACTTTATTGGTGATTATGCATTTAATAATACAGGCCTAGCAACTATTACAGTACCTAGTACAGTTAAGACATTTGGAGAATATACATTTGCACATTCTCATAGTATGACAACAGCTATTGTAGATACATCAATTCTTGGTAACTATATGTTTGCTGAAAGCGAAAATCTTCAAACTGTTTCCTTAACTAATAGTAAATTAACTACTATTTCTACTGGTGCATTTATGAACTGTACTACATTAGTTGTAGAAGAAATTCCTGATAATATTTCAACAATTGAAGACTATGCATATTATGGCTTACATAATCAAAAGGCATGGAATTACAAGAGCGCTTTAACTAACATTGGTAAATTTGCATTTGCAGATAACACTGCAATTACATCATTAACTCTTCCAGCAACAATAACTTCTATTGGTTATGGTGCATTTAATGGTATGATTTCGTTAACAGAAATTACAATTGCTTATGTTGGTGGCGGAGATGCTACTAATAGTGATGATACTGGTTCTACATTTGGATTTATCTTTGGATATATGTCAAAGACTAAATCAAGTCTTGAATATGAAGCAACTCAAAATGGAAATACTTATCAAATACCTTCAACATTAAAGGTAATTAATATGTCATATAATTCTAATAGAAATTCTATAATTACGGATTATGCATTCCAGGGATTAATTACTATTGAAAATGTTAAATTGCCAATGAGCTTGAAGAGTATTGGAACTTATGCATTTAATAAGATGTATGCATTAACATATGTGGAAATACCAATTTATACAACTGTTATTTCACCACAAGCCTTTATTGATATCGAAAAGCCAGGTACTGATGTTAACTTCTTTATCATTGCTTTCTATGATCCAGAGAATATGCCAGCTAAGAATGACAATGTAATTAAAGATTCTGAAAGACCAGCTAAGTGGGCTATTACAAAGAACGAAAATGAAAATGACATTTATCTTGGCGAAAATGGTCAAAATCTTCTTAAGGAAGAACATGAAAAACAGGTTTCTACGGGACATTATGAACGTTGGTATACTAAGTATTCTGTTCATATTGAGTCTAAGGAGATATTCATTTACGAATATATGCCTAAGTATAAGAAGCTTGCAAATGGTTCGTATGAAGGTGCATTTAAGATTATTGGTTATACTAATCTATTTATGGGTGGTGCAATTGTTGTACCTGCTGCATATGGTGGAAGACCAGTAGTTGAAATTACTGATGGTGCAATTGCAAATTATTATAATACGGCTAATGCTGATAGTACTGATTTATATGTCGATATAACTACATTTGAAATTGGAACTAATATTGTTAAAATTGGTGATCACGCCCTTCCTGGTGGAATGGATATGACCGTGTATGTTAATAAGACATATAAGGACGCTAAGCTATATGCTGGTCATGAAAGTGATTGGATTGGTTATAATGATACTGTTAATCCACAAAGCGGTAATGCTTTAGTATATTATGGATTCTTAGATACAAAATCTACCGATTTGGATACATTGAATTTAAAGGATCCTCATTATACTGAAAATTATACTTGGACTAAGGGATCAAGCCAATTCCCTTATCAAATTTTAACTTCAGGATTGACTTTAAGATTAACTGAAACCGACACATCTGAATATGAGAATCATTCTGATCTTGCTCTAAACTATATTGGTTCTGAACAAACACCAGAAGCCTATGTTTCTGATCGAGCAATTCGTGTAAATCATAAGGCAGTTACTTATACACTAAATGATCAATATCATATTAAGTACTCTAATAATGTAAGTATTACTAAGGAAGGTTATATTGCAACCGTTGAAATTCAAGGAAATAATTCAGGATTTGTTGGTGTTCAAACAATTACATTTACAATTATTCCGGCTGATTTAACTGTTACTATAAATACATCTAAGGTATTCGCAGAAGAAGAACGTTGGGAATTTGGTAACTTTACAACAGAGGTAGATGGATATCAAACAACGGGAATTGACCAATTATATGGTAATTTATATACAACAAATTCAAATGATAAAGATTTTGAGAATATAGATGGTGTTAGAATTAATCGTAATGATGGCGCAAATGTAGGTATTTACAATAGCAGTAATTCCTTAGATACAATTCGTTGGTATTATCAATCATTTGATAGTATTATTCCTGGTGTTAACTTCATTGGCAGTTCTAATGATTACTGGAAGGTAATTAAGACTGATAGTGAAGGAAATTTAATTGATGTTTCTGAAAATTATAATGTTATTTTAAATGTTAAAGTTGAAATAACTCCTCAGCCATTAGCTGTTTATTGGTCTGAGACAACTCATGAGTATGATTATAGTGCAACGGGAGAAAATATTCATAAACCAGTTGCAGTTACTAACCTACCTGAAAGTCTTGTACCATTAAAGGTTACTATTATGGGTTATGATTTATCATCATCTAAGCCACTAGATATTGGTACACATACAGCTTTAGTAGAAATTGATGTAGATAGATTAATTCCAGATAGTCGTAATAATGTTTATAAAAACTATTTATTAGTTCCTTCACGTATTACTTATCGAATTACAAGAATTGAGGTTCCTGTTCCAATTGTTTCATATCGTTATAAATATGATGGTGAGGAACATGAGGTTGCAATTTCTCGTAATAATGAATTATTTAACCTTTATTACAAGGAAGAAGACACAGGCCGTTATTACTTCTATAAGCTTGATGATCCAACTAAGTATTATCGAGATGAGGTAAGAAATGAAAATGGTGAATTAGATCCAACGGCAGATACTTGCTACCATTCATTTAAGGTAAAGGATATTGGCTCATTTAAGATTTATGCAATTTTAAGATATCCTCAGGCATATATGTGGGATGATTATCGTGATATTTATTATCGAGAAGAAATTATTACACTAGATGCATCTGTTGAAAAGGCTGATCTTGTTGTTAATATTCCTACAGGAACTAAGGTTGCTTATGGAACTAATGAGATAAGATATAAGCTTAATGATCTTGAGGTTTCTGGCCTTCTTGATGGTGATACTGTTAGTGGATATTTAAGCTTTATGCCAAATGTTCATGGAACACTTTCAGCTAATAATATTAATAATGTTTCTTATAAGGTTATTGATGCTGAAGGCAAGGATGTATCTGAATTGTATAATATTAGCATTGCAGGTTCATTTGAAATTGTATATCCAGAAATTGAATACGACGCTCAATATTATGAGGGAAATTATAAGCCAGGAATGAAAGAATCATTTACAATTATTCCGAAGAATTGTAGTGATTATAGTGTTCAATATAGTGTTGATGGTTCTAACTATACATCTGATAATTATGTATATTCAAAAGCTGGAACATATACTATATACTTTAGAATTGAAGCGGATATGAGAGAAACAACCTATGGAAGTATAACATTTACAATTACTCCACTTGAACCTAAGATTCAAGTCGTTGATGAAACTCATATTTATGATGGTAATCCAGTTAAATTAAATTATACTGTAGATGCTTCTTTAATACCTACAATTAGATATTATTATGGTCAAAATACAACATTAGCTTATTCATCAGCTATTAATGCTGGTTCATGGACTGCTGTATTTACAATTCCTACAGATAAGTATGGTAATTACACATCTGTTGAATATAAGTATAATTTTGAAATTGAAAAGCGTGAGATTAATGTAGAATTAAGTGAGTCTAAGTTATTCGATGGTAAGGCTTATAATGAAGTATTTACTTTAACTAGTATTCATAACATGTTAGCTAATACACATTTAGCACTTTCTATTGAAACTAAGGGCTACACGGTGGGAGTATATTCCAATAGTTTATTAACAATAAATACAAGAATGTACTTAGAAGGAATATCAAATGATGAGGATGTAAGTCAAAACTACATAATCAATATAGAAAATATTACAATTGAAATTTGTAAGAATTATGCAAATGTAAATATTTCTAATAATGTTCAAGTGTATACTGGAAAAGAAATTATAGTTCCAACGATTTCATCGACTGGTACAGTAAAGTCATATTCATTTACAGGCTTTGATGATGGTAAGCTTCCAATTAATGCTGGTATTTATGAAATGATCGTTGAAATTGCTGATTCAGATAATACATTTGGTGGTACATTTAGTTTTGATGTAACTGTTAAGCAATGTGAATTGATACCATTACAGGAGTATGAAACTACAATTTATGATGGTACAATTCAAATCCCAAGAATTTACTTTAGTAATGTTGATTTTGAGCCTGTTATTACAGTAAGAGGTAATGCTGATCCAATTAATATTGGTACATATACATTAGATATTAGATTGAATGAATATTCTAATAATTATTCATTAACAACTAAGACTCTTACATATGAAATAACAAAGCGTGATATTAAGATTGTTTATAGTAATGACAATGTTACATGGTCAAACGACTTATTCACAGTAGCAATTACAAATGATTTAATTGAAAATATGCCAACTGCTGATACTGCAGCTGGAACTATTACAACTAAGTCAGGTGCTGTTGGAAACTATAACAATAGTAACGTAAATATTACTTATGATGTTTTAAGAAATGGAATTTCTGTAATTGAAAATTATAACATTACTTATGATGTTAATGTTGCAATTAGATATGAGCTTCTTGATATTAAGGTTTTAGTTAATGGAGTAGAAGCCACAAAAGATAGCGATAATAATTATTCATTAACTGTTCCATATATTGGCTCATATTACGATGTTACTGTTGTAGCTAATAATACTGATATAGCATACTTCTTCAAATATAATGCTGATTACACTTTATCTGAAATGAAGGTTAATAATGTTGGTAGATATACAATTGACTTTGTTGCAATGAAGGAATTATTCGAAACTTATTATGGAACTTTAAGCTTAACTGTTGAAAAGATTCAATTAAGTCTTGAAATGGATGACCTAACAAAGCCATATGATCGTTATCCTGTTAGTCCATCATACCGTATTTCACCTGAACTTTCATATGAAATAACACCAACATTTATGTGGCGTTATCAAGATGAAACGAATGAGGTTGCATTACTTGCTCCTTCATCAATTGGTAAGTATTTTGTAGTAGTAACAGTAGAAGATACTGACAATTATTATGGTTTCAGTAAGAGATTTGATTTTGAAATTACGAAGGGTAATTCTAACTTAATCATTGATGCTTTATATAAGGAATATACTTATAATACTAAGGCAGTTGAAAATCCTTCTGTAAGCTCTTATGTTGAAAATGGTGAATACACATTCGCTTATTATCAATTAGTTTCTGATAATTGGATTTTACTTGATTCAAATCCAGTTGATGTTGGTACATATAAGGTTGTAGTAACACTTGTTGGCACCGATTTATATGCGGCTGACACAGCTCAACTTGAATTTAACATTCTACCTGCTAAGGTTTCAGCAATGTTTGATTCAACTGAATTAACTTACAATGGATTAATACAAAAGCCTACAGCTAAAGCAATTGATTTGTTAGGACAAGAATTGAATATTATTTATAGTAGTCAGGGTTCAATTAATGCAGGTTCTTATGAATTAACTGTAACAACAGATAATAAGAACTATGAATTAATAAACAATACTATTATGTATAATATTACTAAGCGTTTATTAATTATTGAAGCTGAAGATGAAAATTTTGTACAAAATGGAAATGAAAATTGGTCAAAAGTATTTACTAATAAGAATGTTTCTCTTGCTAGTACAGATAGGATTTCTGGTAAGCTTTCATTAATTAGAAATGGTTTAGGTAGATTTACAAGTATTGATGATTTTGCTTGGGTAGAAGAACTTACAATTGTAAATTCATTAAATGAGAATGTAATTGACAATTATGACATTCGATATTTATTAAATATTTATGTAAGAAATAAACCTATCGCGTATGAATTAGCTGATACCGATGTTGATTTCACAGGTGATGAGCTTTCTGCTAACTTTACTGTTTTAACAGATGATGTAACAGTTGTTTACACATACGAAGGAACAGATTATAATGAAATGCCTAAATTTATTAATGCTGGAAGCTATCATATTGTAATCAATCTATCAAAAGAAGATTATGAATCTTGCACTGTTGAATTTGATTTTGTAATAAATAAGATTAATTCAATTGTATCAATTAACGTCGAAGATAAAGTATATGATGGAATTAATAATTTCCGGTATATTGAATCAAATGGTTCAGTAACATGTAACGAAATTTACTCAACTGTTGATGCAACATCTGCAAATGTTGAGTTAAATATTGAAGCATTAGATAAAGATATTAATTATATTATTAAGTATTATAATTCTTTAGGATTTGAATTAGATGCTGCACCAGTCAATGTTGGTACATATACAGCTATGATTGTTACTCTTGAATCTGATAATTATCTTTCAACCTCAACTTCATGTGAATTTGAGATTACAAAGGCTGATCCGAATATAATTATTGATGAAGGTGGATATCAACACATTTATGGCTTGAATCAGGTTTACTCTGAATATGGTACTAATTCATTAGAAATAATGATCAATACAACAAGTCGTATTAATGTTAAATATTATAGTGAGGATATGACAGCAATTTATCCAACTAAGCCAGTGAATGCAGGTAGGTACGTAGCTGTGATTTCAACTGATGAAACTGCTAATTACAATGCATTTAGAACGTCAATTAGTTTTGAAATTGTGAAGAAGCAAATTATTATTCGTGGAGACTATTATCATATCTTTGATAATAATATTGTTAATATTAATCTAAATGATTTAAATAATTTTGAAATCTTTGATGTTCAGACTGGAAATAATATAGTTAATGGTGAAACATTTACATTGAATGGAGCATTAATTACATCTGATTCAATTGAAGGATTATATAAGTTTATTACAGTTGATGATATTTCAAATCTTGAAATGTTTAAAACAGTTAATGGCATTAATATATCACTTCTTGATAATTATGAAATCAAGATTGAAGTTTCAATTGAAATTGGTAAGGCTGATGCGGATATTACTGTTAATGATGTAAATGTTACATATGATGGTGAAGCACATGGCTTAGATGTTATTTTCAACAATGAAATTGTAGGAAATTATGTTATTACATATTCAATGACAAACCCAGAAGGTGAAGAATTAGAGCATAGCTTTACTTCAGAATTGAAGTTTGTTAATGCAGGTTCATATGTTGTATATTACAAGATAGTATTTGACAACTATAAGACTATTACAGGACAAGGTAATATCAATATTGGAAAGACAAGTGATTTTGATTTAACTATGGCAAATAGTTCTATTCAATATACTGGTCGTTCAATTGAAATGCCTCAATTTACTACAGTATCTGATGGACAAATTAGTGCTGTATTTATGGATGAAAACGGTAAAGCTTTACCTTTAAATCCACAAGCAATCGGAGCATATACAATTAAAGTTAGTGTATCTGAGGGCACAAATTATAAGGCTAAAGCATTTGTGTTTAGCTATGAAATTACAAAACGAGTTTTAACTGTAAACTGGGGTTCAACTACTGAGTTTACATATACTGGATCATCAATTATTCCACAATTTAATATTTCTAACCCTACTACAGAAGAATTGAATGCAGAATGGTTAATTATTGATGGTGATGGTGTAAATGTTGGAGCTCATCAAATTAAAGTTAATATTCATAATGATAACTTTATCTTAGATGAATCAACCGAGGTATTTGAATATCAAATCTTAAAAGCCAATATTGCATATGTTGATGAATTAGAAACAACATATGTTAAGGGTGGATATGATTTGAATAAGAATGCTAAGGAAGGTATTCTATATGTTGATTCTGATGGTAATAATGTTGGTGTCTTTAATGAAGCTGGTGAATATGAGTTATTTGCTAAATTAATTAGCAACAACTATAGTTGGCAAGATGACTATGCAGGTCAATTAAGACCATTTAGGCTAATTGTTAACAAAGCTAATATTAGTGATACAAATGCTAATGTTTTAGTAGATAAGATTAAAGATTATCTATATACTGGTAAAGACATTACACCTTCAGTAAATGTACGTCAAAACTTCACATTATTAATTGAAGGAGTAGATTACGAGGTTACTTATTGTAATAATAATGGAATTACGTCAACAGCTATGGTAACAATTACAGGTATTGGCAATTTTGAAGGAAAGATTGAAACTACCTTCAGAATTGTAAGTAATTCATTATCATTAAATGGAGATTCAACTTATGAATGGTACGAGACGTCAGATGGTAAAACATTTATTAAGAGTGAGCATGCGCAAAAGTCAAAGACAAGAGCAATTCTTGCAAATGTATCAGTTCGTACGTCTATAGCCGATTTCTTGGCTAACTTTGATGCTAGTCAAAGAGATAATATTAGAATCTATGACTGCAATAATAATCTAATTAAGCATGATTCTACAGATTTTATCGGTACAGGTGCTCGAATTGAATTGAGAAATTCAGTTGGTACATTACTTGATACAGTCTATGTTTCAGTATTAGGTGATATTGACGGAAATGGAATTATTGAAGCTGCAGATGTTGTTATGATTAATAAAGCATTAAGAAATAACAAATTAAAGAATGAATTCTATTTTGCAGCGGATGTAAATGGTGATGGTGAAGTAACTTCTGCTGATTCACGTTTAATTAGCATGCATATCAAAGGAACTTATGATATCTTCACCAAGCAATATTTATAGGTTGATATACTTATTTGCGGCGTGAGTCTTAAAAGACTCATGCCAAATAATAAGTATATTAGCCAAAAATTTTATAAAAATGTTTCGAAAAACTATAAATAGAGGGGTTATTGGTTGTAATTAAGAGCATTTGGAGTTAAAATTAATGTAGAGAAGTGTTGAAAAAAGATAAAAATAGGAGTTGGTTGTATATGAAACAAACAAACTATATAGAGAAAAATAAGAAGAAATCAAGGTTTACAAAGGGCAAGATTGCTATCTTTGGTCTTTTAAGCTTAGTTATTGTTACTATAGGTTTAGTGTTTATTTTTAATTTTAGAACGAATAAATCAAGCCCTGGTGTTGTCAAGGGAAAGAATTATACAATTCTTGACTCTAATTCCGCGACATTTAACTATCGATTAATTGACAATAATGGTACATATGATTTGAGTGCTAATGGCTTTAGTAGTACTAAATATGCCCAAATTATTAGTGTTAGTACGCAAACTTCAGCGGGAGTAGATGGCTATAACATTAAATTTCCTGAAAGCATTAGGGATAATGGTATTGATTATCAAGTTAAGCAAATTAACTGTACGGTTGATTCTAATGGAGCAAAAATTACGGATAGTCATTCCTATTTTAGTAGCTTTAGCTATAATGCCGCATTAAATACTGCAGGTGCAAGCTTTGTAAAAAATATAAAAAGGATTGAGGTTCCTAACCGAGTAGAATATATTGAGGTTGGTTCCTTCAATGGTCTTGGATATGTTGAAGAGATGAAACTTCCATTTGTTGGTACAAAGCGTGGAAATCATAATTTTGATGGAAATTTAGGAGCAGATGGCTATAAGTCTGCATTTTTATCAATCTTTGGATATGGCTCAGTATTGATGGGAAGAGAGGTTTCTTCCTTAAATACTTTGGGATTTTATAGCTTTGATTATAAAACAACGTATATTGATCAAACTCAAGGAAATACTGTTATTCAATCTCCTACTATAACATTGGGTTATCAAGGCAATACAAATGGTTTTGATGGCGCAGGTACAACCCTTTGGGTAACAGATAATAGCACATCTAGTGATGCTACATATTTATATATGCCATATTATCTAAGCTCAGTTGAAATAACTGATGAGGTATATGTGGCTCCACGTGCATTTTATAATATGACAGTACTTAAGGATGTAACAATTAGTTATAATAATGATCCTAATTTTACTAATAAGTTTACTGATGCGTTAACAATGGGAGAATATGTATTTTATCAGTGCTATAATTTGCACACAGCTATATTACCATCAAATTGTGGTACGATTGGAACAGGATGCTTTGCAAATTGTACTAGATTGGGTGGAGCTGCAGTTGAACTTAATGGTAATCCTATAAACGACTCAGACGGTAATCAAATTAAAGGAAAATTAATTTTGCCAGAAGGATTGAATGAGATTTCAGAAAGCTTGTTTGCAAATTGTGCTAGCCTTAGTGAGGTTACATTACCAAAGGGCATTACTGCAATTCGTTCAAAAGCTTTCTTAGATTGTATTAATTTAAGTGTTATTAAAAGCTCTTCTGTGGATGCTAGTAATAATCCTGGAGTAATTACATTGCCTCAAACAGTAACGAGCATTGGAACTCAAGCTTTTAGAAATTGTAAGGCATTCACAAACTTTTCTGTCCCTGTTAATGTTACATCAATTGGAAGTATGGCCTTTAACGGATGCTCGAAATTAGCAAGTATTACTTTACCATTTATTGGTAGTAAAGCCGGTAATTCTAACTCAAAGGAAGCATTATTCGGTTACATTTTTGGTGAATATTCAGAGCTAGCTGATGGCACAAACGATGGAGCATTAAGCTCGGCATATCAGGTTGTTCAAAATGAAACTGGAAATCCTAATGAGTCTGATACAACAAAGAAACATTCGTTCTTTATACCAGAAACTTTAATTAATGTAACAATTTTAAACGAAACAGTTGTAGCGCCTGGTGCGTTTATGAACTGTTCAAAGATTCAAAACATTAGAATAATGTCATCACAAGCAGCCGGTACAAAGGATACTGTTACAACTATAGCAGAAGGTGCTATGTATGGATGCTCTAGCTTGAAAGAAGTGTCTTTGCCATTCGTTGGTGCTAGTGATTCCGTTTCTAATGGACAATTAGGATATATTTTTGGTAAAAATTTATTTTCAAATACAGAACAAGTTAAGATTATAAATGAACCAAACAAATATTGGTATATTCCTAGTGGCTTAAAAACAGTTACTTTAAATCACCAAACTGTATTAACAACATACTCATTCTATAATACCTTTATGGTAGAAAATGTAATTATTTCTAAAGCGACGCAAGAAGCTCAAAGAAATGTTTTTTATGGCTGCAAAAATTTAACAACCTTAGAAATTCCCTTTGTTGGAAAACAAAGAGGAATCGATGTAGCTTCTTCTAATAGTAATAAAAATAACTATGGATATTATTCCGATGGTAATGATTATTGGTGGGAGGATCTTTCCGTAAGAAACTCAATGGTATGGTTATTTGCGCCAATGGGCTCATATGGCCAGGAGGTCGATGGCTACTATGAACATTGCTATATTTCAGGGTCATGGAGATATTCATCATATTCAGCATCTATACCAAATTCATTAAGTACAATTACAATAACGAATGACTCAGCTATTCCTAGCTATGCATTTAGAGCTTTTACAAAGCTTAACACAATTGAAATTCAAGATACTATTGTTTCTGACAATAAAGGATTAGTTTTAATAGATGGTGGATGTATGAAAGGCTGCAGTAGTTTAAATACATTAGTTGTTCCATTTATTGGCGCTGATTATAATAATAACAGTCAAAATAATTACACACATACAATTGGCTGGTATTTTGGAACTACTGCATATAGTAATTCTTATGTTGCTAGTCAATCAGGATATGTATATTATATTCCTAAATCTTTAACAAGAATTAATATAACGGGCTTAATCTCTTCAGTTCCTGCATATGCTTTTGCCAATATGACATCTTTGTCATCAGTTGCAATTCCAAATGCTACAATTACAACAATTGGAGATTATTCTTTCTATTGTGATAATAATCTTACAACGATTAATTGGCCAAAGGCTCAATTTAATAATGTAGCTAATTATGCTTTTGCAAATTGCTCATCATTAGGAGAGATGGATAATTTTATACCAGCAACTGTATCAACAATTGGAAATTATTCATTTATGGGTACATCCATAACGGGAATTAGTACGGTGCTAAATGCTAAAATTACATCCATTGGGAATGGAGCATTTAAGAGTTGTTACCAAATAACTGAATTTGATTTTTCAAAGTATACTGCACTTTCAAGTGTTGGAAATTATTTGTTTGAAGACTGTGGAAGATTAGTCAGTGTTAAAAATATTAAATTTTTAACTAATTACATGTTTAAGGATTGTATTTCACTTAGAGGTGTAAACTTAAATGAATACTATACTTTACCAACATCAAAAAAGCAAATTCCTGAAGGATTATTCTATGGTTGCTATAATTTATTAAGTAATGGTGTTGCTGGTGGTCTTGAATTTGATAATTCTTCATCTACAATTGATACTATTGGTGCTTATGCATTTAAGGGATGTTCATCACTTACTACGTTTACGTTACCAGAAAGCATTATTCAAATTGGTAATGGAGCATTCCAGGATTGTACACATCTAGAAAAATTAAGAATTAATCGAAATTGTGTCTCAATGATTGCTGGTACTAATAAAAAGACTAATGTAGACGATTTAAAAAACGGAATTTTCTATGGATGCAATAAGGATTTCTACTTAGAAGTTTATTATCAAGAAAGTCAATGGCCAACTAATTGGGGCTATAATTGGAACTGTTACTTCCCAGTAATGGTTATTGGTCAAAATACAGATGATATGTTTAAGTACTCTTATGATGAGGACTTAAAGGGATATGTAATTGTAGGATTTAATACTGAAGATTATGTGTTTGTTACAACATTGTCATCAGGATTGAAGCAATATTTGTTAAGTGATATTGTTATTTTCCCCTCAACATATAATGGTCTTCCTGTTAGAGGTATTATTAGTGGTGCCTTTGATGGATATGGAGACAATTATTTTGAAAAGGTTAATTCATTTGTCCTAGGTGAAAACTATGAAGAAATTGGTGCCGGAGTTTTAAACTTTGAAGCTTCACATACAGTTTATATTTATTCCCAAATGACTGTTGCACAAGCTACTAAATATGCAACTGCAGCAACGGCTTCAGGTAATTTTGTACCTGAAACGTTGGGTGCTCAAGCTAATGCTAATGCAATTACAAACTATTATGGAACATCATATGGTAAAGAAGATGTATATATAGCAAATGGTATTGTTTTCTATAAGGAAGCTTGGCGATTTGTTGGTACAACACCAACTATTTTTATGTCTGCCCTTGATTTTAAACTAGAAAATGATTCATATACTTATAATATGGGTGATGCAATTGAACCAAGGATTATAGAAATTGGTTCAAATGAAAATTGCATTAAATATGTAGATCCCACAATGGTTAGAGAAAATCAAAAGGATATTATTTATGATCGCTTCTATAATTATGATTCATCTACTCATAAATATATAACTAGTAGCATTGCAAGCTTTGATAATGTAATTGTTAGATATAGTAATAATGTTAATGTTGGTACCGCTTCAATTACATTTACATCTAATACTGGATTTTTATATGGATCAGCAGTTAAAACATTTACTATTACTCGTTATGAATTAATGCTTTTCCATGAGGCAAATGAATCTGATAATATTGAAAATGAATTCGGACATGACTATCGCGCATATTCAGATGTATTTTTTGATTATTATTTTAATTTAGAAGGTATATCTGATTATAAGGATGCTATTTTGAAGGTAAAATACAATGGCTTAGGATGGTCAAATGATCAATGGACAGTTTCAGGACAAGCTCCTAATCTTCCTACTGGCTATGTATTAAAAGGAAAATTGAAAACTGAAAGTAATGATGTTGGACAATATTGGTCTGATAAAAAAAATGGAAATGGTGGAGTTTCAGGCTTAGGCTTTGTTTGGGAAGGCGGATACCATGTCTATAATACTAAGGGCCAAGAGGTTACTAATAACTTTGTACCAGTAATTACATTGTTTGTAGAAATTACTCCATATGATTTCATTGATTCAGATATTGTATGGGATGGTGAATGGAATGCTGCAACATCTCGTTATGAATATAAATATAACGGATTAGAGCTAACCCCAAAGCCTTATATTTACGATGAAGCATATGGTAAAATGGATGCCAAATTTATTGTAGAGGTTACTCCTACAAATAATACGGTTGCGATTGATCCAGGTACAATTGGTACAATGACAATTGTAAGCTACAGTAAAAACTTTGCATATAATGGTCAGGCTGGAACTACATTTACAGCAAATTTCGAGATTGTAAAAGGAGAAGTAACAATTACAATATCTTCTCAATATACATTGGATGAGGACCATAATTATTATCGATATAATGGTGGCTTTAGCTCATGGATAGATACACCACCAACCTTTACAATGGAAATTAATGGTCTAGGGCCTAATTCAGTTTTAAATGGTGAACTCATTACTAAAAGTACTAGTACTAATCTAGAAAAGGGTACATATTCTTCTGATTCTAATAATTTAAGCCGTAAAGGTGATTTTAATTGGGATACAAATATTTATTCAACAGGATATTATATTGAGTCTTCACATCGATTAACTAACGATGCTGATCCATCTTTAGGTTTTATGGATGAAACTCAAAAATATAACGTTACATTGAATGCTACTTGTGAAATTAAGTATGCTACAATTGATTATAATCTATCTATCAATGAATATTTACCTACTGACAATCCTAATGGTACTGTATCATACAATCAAGAAATAATTTCAATTGATGATTCATTACAGGTATTTGAAAAGAATTTCTCTCATGATGATATAGGTGCAATTGATCCATTATATATTAAGTATGGAATTGATGGATACGAGCACAATTTAGGTGCTATATTCTATAATAAGTTTACAAATAATCCAACTGTAACAATTACTGAAAATAGTAGTCATACTAGTGGCTCAACATATATATTTAAAGAAATTCCAGGTACTGGAGAAATAGATTTAACATTAAAAATTGAAAAAACAAATTATGAAACTGTAACTAAGAATATTAAACTTGTTTTAACAAAAGGTTTATTTAAATTTAAATCACTTGATAAGGAATATGATAGAGAGCCAGTAAATGTATTGAATGCTCTTTTAAGAAGACCTTCTGATTTGGATTCAAATGTTGTTAAGGAATTTAAATTCTATGATAAGGATCATAATCAAGAATTAGCATCAGCCCCAAGTGCAATTGGAAGCTATTATGTCAAAGTTAAAATGACTGGTAGTCAATATTTTGAGGATTTTGATGAAAGAATTGATTTTAATATCACTCCTCGTAGCTTAATTATTCAAGTTGATGATCCGATTTCTTCTAAAGAGTATGATGGTCAGCCTTGGTCTTATGTGTCTGGTGCAAACGGAACGGGAGATACAAACTCTACAAGACCTAGCTTGAATTTGTTAAGTGGAGATTCATTATTTGGTTCATTTAAGTCAATTTCAAGTGCTGTTAAGTTATACAAAGCATCAACTACAGGCGATTTCTATGTTGATGGATTGTGGCGAGTTTCCAATGATGCTTTAGGTGACCAAACAGGTAATTATGTTGTTGTATTTAAGGGTGAATTTGAAATTTTACCTAAGCAATTTAAATATAAATTAAATGTTGACTGGTCTGACAATAATCAAGATGCATCAGGAACATATGTATTTACATATGATCAAGCATACCACTATGCAACAATTACAGTTTCAGATCCTACATCAAATTATCATATTTATTATAGTGAACAAAATCCTGAAAATGGAGCAGTAGAGGTTGATTGGTCAACTCAACCATTCTTCTATTCACAACCAAATTCAGGTACTGAGTACTATACTACATATATTAAGCTTGTAGCAGATAATTATGAAACTAAGTATGACAGCGTTGTAATTAAAATTAATGGTAAGGATGTCGAAATTATATGTGATACAGCAGATAGGACATTTGCATATGATGGATTTGAGCATTCAATTAATGTCACTACGAACCCATATTATGCGGATGTATATTATAGTCTATTAGCTGATGCACCAGATAATATTAGTAATATTGATTTTGATTCTATAACAAATTGGACAACTATTCCTCCTGTTGGAATTGATGCTGGAATTTATCATATAATCGTTAAGGCAAGTGCTTTAAATTATAATACAAGTTATAAATATCTTCCTATGGTTATTGATAGTAATTTAGGCTCTCAAATGACAATGACAATCACACCTGATAATGTAACATATGATCGTCAAATGCACGGATTTAAGATTTCTAATTTAGGTTCAGGAATTAATATTCAAGATCTTACTATCAGAGTTGCTATGGATGATGGTAACAAGAATTGGTTAACATACAACCTATCTGAGATTGTTGTAGGTAGTGCCAATTATCAAGTGGATTTATTTACAAAAGCTGGTACATATGATATTTATGTTGAAATACTAAAGCATGGATATCGTCCAATTAAGAAAAATATAACAGTAAATATTAATCCTCTATCCCTAGATTTGAATTGTGATTTCTATCAAGGCCAATATGATGGTGAATATCATTCAGGTATTTTATCTAGCTCATCAGCCGATCGCTTAGTTATGACAGGCTCTCTTGAGACAAATGATTTATCATATCAATATGCTCAAGTTGTTAATGGTATTGAAAAAATGATTCCATTAAAGGTTGAGTATGGTACTGTTCAAGGAAATCAGATTGTTTATTCTCCAGTTATTGCAAGATATAAGAATGTTACTGGAGCACCTATTCCACTTTATATAAGAGTTTCTGGAGATAATTTTGAAGAGAAAATTTTTAGTGGAACAATTCTTATTGAAAAAGCTACAAATAATCAGCCTAATTATACGGATGAAATTGAAATTGAATATTTAGCTCGCCCTGTCACATATAATGATTTAGGTGTAACAACATTCCATGATGGTCAAAAGACAATTAAATATCGTGATGTTATAATTGCAGGTGATGGTACTAAATCACCAGATAATTATAGGATAGCTCCTCAAGATTTAGGTTGGTACTATGTTGAAATCGACTATGCAGATACTTCAAATTGTGAAGGCACTTCAATTGAATTTTATTTTCATATTGTTCCTCGTGTTCTAACTGTAGAATATACAGAAGAATACGAATATACGAGCGAAACAATTGTACCTCAATATACTGTAACGACTGGAACAACTGATGTTGTTACATATAGTATTGCATCCTTTGATGGTGCTGGAAATGCTGATACATGGCATATAATTCCAGGTACATATTATTTCAAACTTAATGATGATTATAATAACCCTAATTATGTTTTATCAGCATCAGATAGAGGTTTAATTGAATATCGGATTATTAATCGTAAGGTTTTAATTTCATTTGATGCAGAAAGAGATTATAAGGCTGATGTATTTGAACTTAATGTTGATTATACAAGCAGTAATGCTAATACTAATTCTGATTCAGGATTCAGTGTAACAGCTCTTTTATCAAACGACACATTGAAAGCTAAAATAAAAACGCGTTATTCATCAGTAGGAACATATACTTACCGTATTACATACGTATATAATGCAGCAAGTGGTCAATGGGAATTACATCCAAGCTATACGCCAAAGCTAGAAGCTTTCACATTAGAAAATCTCGAATTATTTGATACAAATACAAATGCTCCAGAATTATATTATGATGTTGTATTTGATGTAAAGCTTGTAATAAGCTATCCAGAGCTTGATGTTGATGCTCCTGAAGAGCAAAAATTTGTTTTCGATGGATTCAATAAAAACGCTAAGGTTGCAATAACAAGTAGCTACCCAGGAATTATTACTTGGAAATTCTGGACAGGAGATGTTACTGAGGAAGAAGCAACAGATATTTCTTCAACAAACATTAACTTCCGTAATGTAGGAACATATACATTAAATTATGTTATTTCTGCAAGTAATTATAAAGAAAAACGTGGTAAAGTTAGAGTCATCATTGATCAAGCTAGTATTTCTACTGATATTGATTCTTTCAGTGGTATATATGATGCAGAAAAGCATAGAACAACATATACGATTCATACGTCACCACTTTATTTGACTGATAGTGAAAAGCCAAAGCTTTATTACTTTAAGAAATCTATATTAAATAATGTATTGGGCATGAGCTTAAATGATTTATACGATTTCTTTGATAGTGATACACCAGAAAATAATGCTTTGTTTGCATTATATGACTCAAAGAGAAAGAATCCAGATTCAAATGGAGACTATATGATTGATGCTGGCGATTACTATGCTGTATTGTATAATCCATCAAGAATTGATTCAAACATTGGTAAGGTGCTTCAAATCAAGGAAATAAGACTTGAACAAAGAACCTTATATTTCAAAACAACGCTTACAGATCCTTGGAAGAGATTTAAGATTTATGATGAAAGTAAATTTGAAATGCCAAATGGTGTTTGGTTTGTTAATAATGTATTTAGCTCAACATATGATGAAAGTGCTAATTCTAAGAATAATTTAGCTAATGCTGGATTAATTCCAGGGCATGTTATCAAGGATATTAGCTTGGCAAATTATACATTTACTACATCATCAGCTGATGCTAAGGGTGATTTTGATGGTGAAAATAATGGTGATCCATATGAGATGGAAGGAGACTTTGAGTTTGTATTCTTTGAAATAAATGCTAATAATAACTCAGTTGTTGAAAATTATCGTCCTGCATTTACAGAACTTGATGATGGAAGCTACCCTATACAAATTACAATTAAACGTGCGGAATTAAAGGATTTCTATGTTCAAGATAGTGAAGTTGAATATAATGGTCATAACATATTACCAAAATATACAACAAAATCTGATGGTCAGGTTGAGACCTTATATATTAAGACTGATTCTGATTATAATGAAATTGATGGTTCAATCCTAACTGATCAAACTGATGTTGGTTATTATCGTGTTTATATTCATATTGCACAAGGTAAAAATTATCGAGCATGGGCTGGAAGTGATCCTACAACTGATCGTGATATTTATATAAATGGCAAGTGGTATAAGATTGCAAAGGTTCATTGTATACCTAAGAATGTAAATGTTCAATGGGAAGAAACCTCAGTGGTTTATACTGGTAAGGATATTTATGCTAAACCATATATTACAGATGTGTTTGGTAATCGAATTGATTTCCAATATGAATTATTTGATTCAAAGCGTATTAGTGTTGGATATAATATTCCAATGCTTAATGCTGGCAGATACTTTGTTAGTGCTTTACCAACAAGTACAGTAAATGCTAATAATTATATTCTTAATTATGATTCAATCCAATTTAACGTTACTAAGCGTATTATTAATATTAAATATATAACTAATGAAACTTGGTTAAAAACAAATTGGTCTAAAACATTTACAGAAAATGATACTGAAAATATTATTGGATTTAAGGATTCATTCCCTGGGTATAATTTGGAATTAACTTTAAAAACTAAAGCTGCAAAGGATGGAACCTATAGAGAAGCGACATCATTTGATATTAATGCTAAGGTTACAGATCCTTCAGGAAATTTCAAATATGATAGTGGAATAAATATATTTGATGGTCAAACATATTATGTAGCTGATAACTTTGAATTTACAATTGGTGATGGAGATGTTGAAGTTACATTAATTAGCAAGGATCTTAAGGTATCTGCTGCAGATGAGGATACAAAGTTTGATAATCAATATCATTCACCAAAGGTTGATGTTATAAGCCATGCATCTGGCTATGATATTCAATACAAGTGGGGATATTATGATGATGCAACCGATTCATTAGTTGACCCTGTTGGATATGAGAATACTGCTTGGTCAGCTATAAAGCCACAATTTATCGTTGTTGGTACATATTATGTTGGATATCAGGTTTCTATTGCTGGAGAAGATGGTAACGAAAGCTTAGAGGTCGGTCATGTAATAATTAGAATTAGACAAGCAGATGCATATTTGACAGTATCTAATTTAAATAGAACATATACAGGAACGACATTTGATACTTCCACGATTGGTATTAGTGGAGGCTTTAATGGTGATTTCAATTCAAGCGGAATTGAAACATCTGGTAATAGATATAAGCTATTAAGGTTTTACTTTAAGACTTCAGGTGCTCCGGATTCTGATTTTTCTGAAACATTACCAATCAATGCTGGTAGGTATGTTATAAAGATTACATCAGATTCAGATAATAATCCTAATTATTTACAAAACTATACAACATTAGATTCGATTCAAAATATGTTTGAATTTGAAATTACTCCAGCCGTTTTAAGACTTGATTATAATGTTGATTTAAAGGTAAAGGATGAAACAAATATTACATATGATAGTAATCCGGGTTCCTCTGATTTTAGAAGTATTGAAACAACTGCTCAGTTTAATCAAAATTTCTTAATCGGAAATAATACTGTAAATAATACAATTCAATTATCAGGCCTTTTAGGCGCTGATAGGTTCGAATATCATATTTATAGTGCTTCAGGACAAAAATTATCACGTATGACTTATCTTTACTCAAATGCTGTAGCTACAGGTAATGGAGTGGATAATTCATGGCTATTCTATAATAATGATTTGTTTGGAATGGAATGGAAAACAACAAATGGAACAAGTGATAATTCATATAATTATCGTATTATTCTTCAATTTAAGCTTCATGCTCATTATCCTGAGATGACAGTAAGAGAGATTCCAGATGTTATGGTTGATTATACTGGTAGTCCAATTAGTTTTGCAACGTCATTCAATAAGCAATATAGTACGAACGTTATTAATTATGTAGATGATCCTTCCTCACAATATTGTGTAATTCACTATGGTAAGAAGAATTCAACTAGTAATTTAGATTATACATTAGATGATTATGAGCAAACAGCTCCTGGTGTATATACGGTTTACTTTATGATATATGCCGATAATGCTCAAGATTCCTCAGGTAATTTAGTTCATTTTGAAAATTATTATGGAAGTGCTAAATTTACAATTAATCCTAAATCTCGTGTTGATGATGGCTTAACTGTTTCTTCAAATCTTCTCAATAAGATATATGATGGAATAGCATATGATGAAAACACTTGGAATTCAATAAAGAATAATAATGGTGTTCAATTTGGAGAAACTCTTCCAAATCAATGGTCAATTTCTTATTTCGTTGCCCAAGAACAAATACAAGGAAGCGGAGATTGGAAGATTTCTGGTAAAGAGCTTTCTAGTGTGACAAATGCCGGTGATTATATCTATCGTTTAAAGATTCCTGCACAAGGAAATTATGCAGAAACAGTTATTGAAAACCACTTTAAGATTGATAGAAGAAAGTATCATATAAGCTCTAATAATGGCTCACCATATCAGGTTATGTATTCTGGTGTATACTGGAATTATGATCTTGTAAGTGCTTTAAATGATGGCTCATCTGATTTCTCAGTTCAAAGACAAACGGGAAATGGTGATGAAGGATTGCTTGATGGTATTTATAATCATAAGCTAATTACTGCATTGCTGATAAGTAATAATTCAATTGTTGGTATCTATACTCAAGCCGGAACTGATAAGGGTATTATTAATATTCGTCCAGAATTCCATGTGATACGTGATGCAAATAATGTTGATGTAACAAATAATTATGATTTCATTTTTGACTTCGAGCTTGAAATCACAAGAGGTACAATTACATTAGGAACAAATATTCCTAGTGATGGAATATTTAACTATGATGAAAATAGTGGTGTTAGATTTGAAGCATGGATTGTAACACCTACTGGATATTCTAAGGGCTCTAATATTGAATATGCTGAATATGATTTTGCAACAGGAACATATGGTTCTTGGACAACATCAACTAATCTTAAGACTGAAGCAGGCACTTATCAGTATAAGGTAAGAGCGACTAAAGTAGCTAACTTTAATGATCTTCTTGATCAGGTATATACATTTGAAATTAAGAAGGTTAGAAATAGCTTAAGCATTGATTCGCTTGATAAGGAATATGATGGAAATCCTGTAAATCCAGTATTCCATACATATGATTTTAACGGTACTGTTTCAGCGGCTCTAAGTGCTGGAAAAGATGTTGAGGTTAAATATTACGAGAATAATAATGGTTTTAGAGGTGGAGAAATCTTAGGACCTACGCCTACAAATGCTGGTACATATTGGGTAACTATTAAATATGGTGATACAGCTAACTTTATGGGTATTCAAGAGGAAAAACAATTTACAATTACACCTCGTGAACTTGTTGTTTCAGGATATGATACTGATTTGACTTATAATGCAGAAGAACAAGCTCCTAACTTTACAATTCTTACGAATACTGGCAATAATAGTTTTAATTCTAATAATTATGAAATATTCTATTATAGCCAAAATGATTTGGTAAGTCCGCTATCATCTAAGACTAAAAATGTTGGCGATTACCGTTTAGTTATTAAACTAAAAGGAAGCGGAGCATCAAGTGCTGAAAATAATTATTCATTTGGTGAAGGAACTAAAGAATTCTACATTAACTATAGAATTAATAAATGTGTTGTTATATTCTCAGCTTCAATGAATTATAAATATGATGGAAATATTCCTGTAATTGGATTAAGCTATATTCAAACACTTGCATCTAACCCACTTCCAATAGGGGTTATCCTTAACTCGGCAATTAAGGCTAAGAGTCCCGATGCTAAGCTATATGCAATTAATTGTTCTTATACAGATGTTGCATTTACTAATAATTTTGAATGGAATAATACTCCATCTTCTGTACCATTATTAGTAAAGAATAGTATTGCAGAAAATCTTGACAATTATGATATTAGACTTGATCTTAATTTAAATGTTGCATATGATACTGTGCCATATGTTGTTTCTAAATATGAAGGAATTTATGATGGTGATTATCATACAATAACATTTACATTTAGTGGTGATGATAATGCTGAAATAAGATATTCAGCAAAAGCTACTAATGATATTTCAGAATATTCTACAACTATTCCTAAATTTAAGAATTACACTTCAAATCCTATTCATATTTATGTTGCAGTAAAATCCACAACATATACAAATGGTGAATGGAAGTTCTTAGGTCTTGATCAAGCAGCATCTGATTATGATGAATTTACGGTTAAGATTGATAAGGCAGATACTAGAATTACTCCTCCAAGTATTGATTTAAATAAGATTTACGATGGAAAAGTAACTCCTAATCCAACAAATATTGATTATTTATCATATGGTGGAGATAACCTAGATAGCAAGCTTACTTATACATATTACGTAAAACAAGGTAATCAATATGCAGAATGTAATAGTGTTCTTCAAAATAGAACAAATGTTGGTGAGTACTATTTGATTATTTCTCTAGAATTTGATTCAGGAGATAATTACAATAATACGGCGACAGATCCAATTTATTTTGCAATTAAGCCTCGTGATTTAGTAATTAAGATTCCAAATAAGGTTAAAACTTATGATGGAAATGCTTGGAGTGCATTGCTTGCATCATCTGCTTCAGAACAAGGAAGACTTCTAGATGCAACATTTGAAAAGGTTCCTGGAATTGAGGAATCTGGTCTTGTAAATGGACAAGCTTTTAGAGGTACTATTTTAACAAAATCTGTAAATAGTGGTCATTATTATGGTGGTATTGTTGGTTCAACCTTAACTGATCTTGTTTGGAAGAGTGGATATGGTTTCTATGTAGAAGGAGATACTAATTCAATTATTCTTTCAAATAACTATAATATAAGTATTGAAACAACAATTACTATTGATAAGGCTGATTTAGATATTGAATTCTTTGATGTAACTCATATCTATACTGGCCAAGAATATTTCATAACTCATACTTGGTATAATTATCCTATTGTATCTGGAATTACACAAAGCGCTGATTATGATAATTATATTCAATATTCAAAGGATCCTCTAGGACATGGTGCTCCACCATCATCTTGGAGTAATGTTCCAATTGGATGTAGTTTTGGTAGTTTAACTATCTATATTAAGATTGAATTACCTAACTATAATATATTCCATGATACTAGAACAATAACAATAACTTCTATTCCATCAAAGATTATTGTTACTGACTGGGGTTCATTTAAGGCAAATCCTGAGGATATGATATATAATGGTTCACAATATACATTTAATGATATTCAAATGACATCTAGTATTGCGGGAGATACTAGAGTGCCATACATAAGATATTATGAGCTATTAGATGATGGAGCAACTTACCAAGAATTATTAGATTCTAATGGTAAACCATATGCACCAGTTAATGCTGGTAAATATGCAATAACATTATGCTTAGATGCTGATACAAATAATGGCTATGATAAGTATGAATCATTGAAGCAGCCTTTTGAAATTAGAAAGAGATCAGCAAAGGTTTATTGGGCTTCAGAAAAGTGGATAAAGGATAGTGTAACAGGAATTGTAACTCATAGAAACAATTATACTGGTAGCGTAAATCTTCCACTTGGACGAGTATACGGAATTCTAAATGATGCACAAGGACATCTTGAAATAATTCCACTGGTTGTAACACCAGCACAAGGCTATAATTGTATTAATGTTGGTGTTCAAAAGGCAATTGCTCAAATTCAAGCAGGTATAGGCCCTGGAATTGTAAATGGATTATCGCAAGCTAATTATGATCAAAATTATGTTTTAATCAATAATGAATGCGATTTCGAGATTATTAAATCTACGGATATCGGTGGAGGATCAAATTCTAATCCAACCTTCCCAGATGGTGGAGATCATCCAAATAGTGGCGATGGTAATGATGATAATAATCCAACAAAGCCAGATAACAAAAATAATCCTGATAATCCAGATAACAATTCTAAATTTGAAGGAATTAGATTTGAGCTTAAGCAATATGATCCAACTGCTCAAACAGCTAATACACCATTTAAGTATAGTGTAAATTTAAAATTATACTTTACAGTAACTTACTTATATAGTGATTCTACAACTAAAGTATATTACTATGAGGTTGAACCAATTTCATTATCAACTGCGGCAAATACTAAGTTCGTGATTAAGACAATCTACGATAGTACTTGGCAGACATTTGATACTAATCCATCTTGTCAATTTGACTTTATTCTTAAAGAAATTGTAAAGACACCAGAATTTGAGGTCGATGCAGTATTAAAGGATAATCAAAATTATGCATGGAATACAAATGGCGATACAGCTGATTGCAAAATTATGGTTCAGTTAGATCCTCTTGAAATAACAGATTATGTTAACGACATTAAGCTTACTAATCCGACATCTAGTAGCTTGTTGTTAGCTAAAAATGCTGACGGTTCTGCAGCAAAAACTGAATATGACCAGACAAGTGCTGATCAGAAAACAATTGTAACAATTAGGGGAGGATTAGTTGGCTCTCAAACTGATATAGTTCTTGACTATTCTTCTGGAGCATTTGATATATTCTATGGTAACAATATGAGACCTACAACATCAAATCCTACCGAGAATGCTTACTACGTTGTTAAGAGCAAGGCTTCATATCCTATTAGTTTTGAATTTGGTGATTACTCAACTTATAAATCTGTAATGGAATCAAATGCAAGTAATCCTGATTATATGAATCAAAATAAAATGCCTACTACAACACCTGCTTTCAACCCTGCATTCACATTTGAAATTAAAACCCCAGAACCTACATATTTACAGTTAACTAATTCATCTACAGTTAAGTTTGTAAGCTATGAACAAGACTTTAGTTTAAATACGTTAACTTATACATATGATGTTTCAAATGACGATAGATATACAGCCTTAGCTTCTAAGACTGTAGCAGAAAGAAAGAATTCAATTTATAAATTAAGCCATTTACCTCAAAGAAAGACTGTTTCTGATTTATTAACGAATAACTTTGTAAATAATTTAAAACACATTGTTGTTTGTGATTCCAATGGAAATGTAATATTTGATGGAGCAAATGGTACTGATTTATCAACTGCATCAACGGATTATATTGGAACTGGATCATATATTTCTTTATATGACAGCGATGATAGCGTATCAAGACTTTTAATTGATTGCGTAGAAATTGTTGTAGTTGGTGATTTGGATGGAAATGGAATAATAGAGACTGCTGACGCAGTTGCTATTAATACAAATATTAGAACTAATGATGATTTGGATCAACAAATGTTAAGTTCTGCTAAATATTTGGCAGGATTAAGTGGAACTTTAGCTTATATTGAAACTTCAAATGTATTGACAATTAATTCATTTATTAAAAATATGGATGACTTGTCTGAATATTATTTGGAAGATGAACTACATAATGCGCATTATCCCATTTCATCCTAATAGTTTTCGGGTGGCTATTATTTAATTATAGTCACTCGAAAAGTAAATTAAATTTTATTCATATTATGAAAGGAGTGAATATAATATGATTAAGAATATAAAGAAAAAAATTATATTATTCTTCTTGATGATTTTTTCTATATTTGGTTTAAATTCAATTATTAGTACATCAAAGATAGATAAAACGGTTAATGCTGCTGGATCAAATATTAATCAAAATATAAATATTCCAGGTACTAACACTAATGTTAGAGTATGTTATACTGAGGATATTTTCATAAGTGAAAATTATAGTAATTGTATAACGAGTGTTCCTACATCAGGGAAGTTCTACATAACAGTTATTGTTAATACAACTAGTTCATCAGTACAAGGATTTGAAATGCGTTGGAATTTTGGTGCATCACAGGTTAATAATGTATCATTATTTTTAGGAAACGATGTTAGTACGGATTATGCAAATTTACTCTCTAAAACTGGGAATCAAACCTTTGCTATGAATATGATGACGGGACCTATGGTTGGTTGGGCCGGAATGGCTGGTTTATATGGTAGAACAGCAAATTCACAATATATTGAAGGTGATGCTTCTAAGTATTATTATTCGACCAATTCAATGGCGATGAACACATATAGATTAGATAAAAATTATATGTTGTTTTCACTGGCAAAACCTGCAACTGCCTCAGCTGATGCACCAGCAGGAACATATGTTGCGTTTAAAGCGTATGTAGAATTAAATGCTGGTGTAACATCTTTTGATGCTAATTGCTATTCTATGCGTGTAACGGACAATGGAGTAACAATTGGCGAAAATCGTGTTTTAAATGGTCCTACAACTGGATTGTTTAACGCATCATTAGGTTGTGCAGCTTTAAGTGATAATGTAGATACAACTGTTACAGCTACAAATGATTCTACAACTAAGAATGCAAGCTTAACAGAATCAAATACAACTGCAAACTTTAATTTTGATGCTACCGCAAGTACATCTACAACCTTTAAAGTTAAGGTAGATAATGGAAAAGGAAGTATTGATACAAGTACTATAAGTAGTAGTAGTGGTATTACTCTCGACAGTCCTACACCAACATCTGATGGTTATTCATTCACATGTAGTAATACGCAAAGAGGTATTTTTTCAACTGTATCGTTTAAGGTTATTTCCGAATCGAAAAATAATTCAGAAACTTATACAATAAATGTACAAAGAATGCCTATTATTACAGGAATGACATTTACAAGTAATGGCGGTTTTGCAAATCCTATCATTACTACAAGCTCATCAAGTTCAACAACTGGAGTTGTAAGTTCATTTAATGAATTACCTAAGGGTACATATTATGTTTGGGGTTCAGCTTCTTTACAATCATTTAACGTAAACTATACATGTGATGCAAAAAGCTCATCTTATAATATTAATAATGGTGGTAATCAAACTGGAAATACTTTCACAGTTAATGCTCAAAACTTTACAATTAGCTTAGGCTATGACGGTTCAAATAATGCTACTGAAGACTATGTATTTAACTATATGACGATTGCTGATAATGTTGGACTAAAGAATGTTACAGGTACTGTAGCAGGAAGTTCTACAACAGCAACAGTCACATCGACATCAGCTACAGAATATAAAGTTATATTCCCTTATAAAGATGCAAATGGACATGTAATTACTTCAGCAAACATTAATGCTACGCTTACTACACCTTCTTTAAGCTCAGTTGAATATAGTTTTAATCAATCAAACTGGACTTCTGGTAGTGTAGCACCAGTTAGCTTTGCTAGTGGAAATACAACAACTGTATATTTTAAAGTAAAAGATAATTCGACTAGTGCAACTAAGATTTACACGGTTAATGTAGAAAGAACTGTAAGAGATAATACAGATGCTTCTGTAACTGTTACAAATGGTACTTCACAAACTGGCACATTAAATAGTTCAACTTTATCTTTAAACTTTACTTTCCCTGCAACAGCTTCTTCAAGTACAACAATTAAAATTAAAGTTGATGCTGGCAATGGAGAAATTAGTAATTTATCCTCAAATGTAACTAATAATGGTGTAAATAATGGAGAATATACATTAGTTTTAAATTCTTCGGTAAGAGGTAAATATGATGTAGTAACCTTTGATGCAGTTGCTCAAAATGGAACAACAACAAAATCATATACTATTAATATTCAAAGATTACCTATTATTACAGATATTCAATTTACTAAGGTTGGTTCAACTGGAGTAAATCCAATTTTGACATCTGGTTCATCAAGTCAAACTGATTCTGTTGTAACCATCCCAAGTACAGGACTTCCTAAAGGAAATTATTATGTATGGATTCCAACTGGGGTAACAAAGTTTAATGTAAGCTTTACTGCAGATGCATTAAGTGCATTATTTAATGGAAGTACTTACAATGACCCTGTTTCTGTAGCATCTACAACAATAAATGCTAATACATTTACTATCAACTTAAATTCAAGTGATGCAAATAAAACAGAGGTATATACATTTACTGTAAAGACAATGGTTGATCACACTAGTTTAAAAACAGTATCTGGTCGTGTTACAAATGCTTCTAATATTGGTCAACTATCAGGAAATGCAAGTACTGGATTTAAGCTTACATTCCCATATAGTGATTCAAATGGTAATGCTATTACAAGTGTTGACGTTACACCAACTGCTACAGACCCAACCTTAAGTACTGTTTATTATAGTACAGATGGTGGTGCAAACTGGACACAAGTGCCAACAGTTGGATATTTCCCTGTTTCAATTAATACTTCAACTAATAATGCTAGTGTTAAGATTAAAGTAGAAGATAATTCTTCTCATAATTCAAAGGAATATGATGTAACAATTGAAAGAACTGTTAGTCATGAGGTAGGCACTGTTATTGCAATTAGCGGCGCAACTCCTTCAACTGCAACACTTTCTGCTACAACTACATCTACTAACTTCACTCTTCCTGCAACTGCTTCTTCAAGTACAACAATTAATGTTACTGTTGATAGTGGAAAAGGAAAGATTGATTTATCAACGTTAAGTGGTGCAACTTATAGTTCATTGTCAAATGGAACTTACTCTTTAATTCTTGATCCGACAAATCGAGGCTCATTCTCAGCAGTTACATTTACTGTAATTGCACAGGATGGTTCTACAAGCCAAGCATATACTGTAAATGTTCAAAGAAAGCCTATTATTACCAATATAACATTTACCAAGGATGATGGTCTAGTTGACCCAATTATCACTAAGGGTAGTGCAAATTCAAGTTCAAACCCTGTTACTAATTTTGTTGATTTAGCAGAAGGAACTTATTATTTATGGGTATCACCAAATGTAGCTCATTATTTAGTTAATTATACAGCTGATTGCGTATCTTCAACATATAATGGTACAGCTTATGCTAATACACCCGTACAAATTGGTACAACTGATTTAATAATTGTATTACTTTCAAGTGATTCTAATGTAAAAGCTACTTACAAATTTGTGTATAAGACGATAACTGCTAATACGGGATTAAATGATCCTACAACATCTGTTACAGGTACATCAACAACAGGTACGTTAGATTCATCTACCTTAAATTCAGACAATGGTAAAGATTATGTGGTTAAGGTTCCGTATCTTGATAGTCTTGGAAATACTATTACATCTGTTTCAGTTAAAGCACCATTGACTACACCTAGTAGCTCAACCCTTGAATATTATGATGCTTCAACTGGCACATGGAATACAATTACAAGTTCAACAGGAACACCTGTTGCAATCGATGGTACAACAAATCAAGGAAGTATTAAGTATAGAGTTACTGATAAGGTAACACATGATTTTGCTATTTATAATGTTACTGTTGAAAGAGAGGCTGCAGATACTGATAATTCAATCGCAAGTGTAACTGTTTATGATATTACAAATAATAATGTAGTAAGAGCAGGTACTTGGACCGGTGATACATATACATTAAAAAGTAATTTACCATATAACTCAGCTATATTACGTTTTGTAGTTACAGCTACAAGCCAACATGCTAAGCTAACAATTGAAACTCAAACATATGGTAATACAGCTTCTCATACTCATAATATTACTACAAAGAATCAAGCTGTTAAGGTTAAGATAACTGTAACTCCTCAATCTGGTCAAGCTGCAGAATACTACATTGAATATTATGTTGCAGATACAAGAAGTACTGATAGAACTTTAAATCAATTTGAGGTAAGTGATGGCTCAAATATACTTACACCTACATCTGGAATATTTACTCCAGGAACTGCGGCTCCATTAACACTTACTTATGATATTCCTTATAGTGTTAATTCACTAACTGTTACCGCAAATGCAACTGCACTTGGTGCAAAGGTATATGGTGCTAAATCAACAACCACATCAAAAATAGTTAATATTACGATGAGTACATTTACTACAAGTAGTCCATCAAAAACTTATAATTATTATGTTTACTCTGAGGATGAAAAGTGGTCTGATGCTTATACAATTGTAATTAACCGTTTACCTGCTAATGGTTCAGTTGGTCTTCAAAATTTAAAGGTTAATGGACAAGATGTATATGATACAAATGGTAATGCCTTTGCAAGTCAATTGTATACATCATCTCAAAATTTAGAGTATACATTAAATCTTGGTGCCGGAAGTAATTATGGTTCAACTGCTACCGTAACTGCAAATTTAATTTCAGGTATTGGTAATGCAAAATTAAATATTTCTCAAGATAATAAGCTATCATCTCAAAAGAAGGAAACAATCGTAGTAACTGCTACATCTGAAGATGGACTTGTTGTTGTAAAATATACAATTACTGTTTATACTGCAGATGAAGATAAGACAATTAGAGATTTCAGCTTACTTGATGCTGTTGCTTCAAATATTATAAATAATGTTGTTGGGTCTAATCCACAAGATTTAAAGGATGAAAATGGTAGTCAAGTATTTAACTTTGCTAATGGTGATACAAATGTAGTTGCGACAATTAATTATGCAAATAGAGAAATTTTCTTCCAGCTATTATTACAATCATCAGCTGCTAGAATATATTATAAGTCTGGAAATATTTGGAGACCAGTTACTACACAGGTTAATAATCAGCTTACATTAATTGAGGGCTCAAATAAGTATTCATTTGGTGTTATAAGTGAGCTTGAGTATTTAAAGACTGGTGGACAAAATATTGTTCCAACTGATGTTTACACATTTGATTTAACACTTAATACTGGAGATACTGAAAATCGTTTAGCAACATTTGCAGCTGAGGTTGGTGGAGTTCCAATTGCAACTAATGATATAATATTTAGTCCTGATAGTGATAATATAATAATTCAAAATATTAGTAATTATACTCAAACTTCCATGATAATAACTGTTAATGTTACAAAAATGTCTGCTAAATCTAGTGTTTATTTTCCTGATGATTTATCAAAAGATAAACTAACATATACTCGCTCTCTTACATTAGCTAGTCAAAATACTGAAACATTTAGTATTATGTGTGCACCAGAGAAGGGAAGTAATAAGACTTATACTGTCAATGTGATAAAAGGAAGCGCGACATTAGATGCTAATAATGATATAGGAAATGTTAGTATTAGCGGTTCAAAGCATGGTCAATATTATAATCAAGTTCCAACTGCTACAAATCAAACCAATCCAGAAATTATTACATTAGATGTTGGCGATACAAAAACAACTATTAATGTTGCTTTACCAGCAGGTTCTAAAGCTAGTCCAAAATTAAATGTTAAATCACCTACTGATTCATCATTCCAATCTGTATCTTTGACTAATGGAAGCTATAATCTTGATGTTTCAACAAGTACAACTCAAGCATTAGAATATTTACTTGAGGTTTATGCAACAGCTGAAAATCAAACTGATGGAACAAAGTATTATATTAAGGTCATTGTTCCAATAACCTCTGATAATTCTGGTCTTGATAATATTACTTCAACGGACCCAGATGTTGTAATTAGTGATATTCCGGGAACTGATAATAAGTTAATAGAAGCTAAACCTGGTACAACTGATGTTCCAATTAATGTAACACCAGCTGATTCAAATGCTACAGTAACTATTACAACTCCAAATGGTTCAAATTTAACGTTTACACCTAACGGAACTGATTCATCACAAGGAATTGTTTCTGGTTTGAAGCCTGGAAATAATGAAGTTACAATTACAATTACAGCTCCAAATGGTGATGATTCAACTTATACAACAAATATTTGGGTTGATGAAAATCCTGATTTAGATAATATTGAAGTTTATGATGCTACTGATACTTCAAAATCATATGGATTAGATCCAATATATCAACAATCAACATTTAATTATGTTGTAAATGTTCCTTATTCAGTAAATTCTACAATTTTAAAGTATGCAATTTCTAATACAATTGATACTTCTAAGTTAAATATTAGATACTATCTTGGTTCATCATCTATTTCTAATACATTTAATTCTGCATTAGAAGCAGTTATTAACACAACAAATGACATAACTGTTAAATTGGTTGTTTCTCAAAATTATTCAAATGCAACACCTGCAAATCCTCTTGCAGCTGGTACAAGAACTTATACAATTGAGTTCAAAAAGGCTCTTCCTGGTACTGATCGTGATTTATTATCAATTAGTGCTAATGGAGATCCAGTTCCGGATAATGGTAATACACCATATGCTCCTGGTGAGTATGTGCTAGAATATGGTAGAAATCAGTCTTATGTTGATTTAACTAATATAACTTATAATGGTAAGTCAATTACTGTTACAAGTACTGATACAACATTAACTGCACTTACAAATGATAATAGTTCATATCGTGTAATGCTAAGTGCTGGTAAGGCTGTTACTGTAACCGTTATGGTAAATGCTGAAGATGCAACAGTAACTCCAAATATTTACAAGTTTGTTTTAGTTGCTGCTAATAAGGATAAGGATGTTGCAAATCTAGAATTATTTGAAAATAATCAAACATATGTTGATATTAATAATAATTCATTAGTATTTAATGCAAATACTCCTCAATATCCATTCACAGCTAAAAATTCAACAAATGTATTAACATTAAGAATTACTAAGCCTCAATATTCAACTGTTGAAATTGGAGGCGTTGCTAAGAATGATTCTTATGGACAAACTACATATGATTATACAATTGACCTTTCTAACACTGTATCTCCTAATAAGTATACTGTTGATGTTAGATTGCTAAGTGAATATTATGTTGCTTATGGTCAAAATCAAGCAGATGCAAGTGATGCTTATAAGATTGAAATTGAGCGTCAAGCGCTAGATAATGATGCAACATTATCAAAGCTTGTTGTAACTATTGATGGTGTAGCTCAAACTATTTTTGCAACGAGAACACCTGAAGGAACATTTAATATTCCAAATGTTGGAAATGCTACTTCAATTAATGTAGAAGCAACTCCAACAAAGAGTACAACTAAGATTAATGGTTCATCTTCTAATCCATATACTAATTCATTTACTTTAGGTGGAAATACATCAAATGGATATAATTATCAAATTGTTCTAAGTTGTGTTGCTGAAGATGGTACACCTCAAAATTATGTATTAGAAATTTCACGTGGCCCTATTAATGCATCTGACGATAATGGAATTATTTTAATTGAGGTATTAGATTCAAATAATGCATATTATATTGCACAACAAGGAAATGCTGCAAATAATGTTCAACAATTTGATCAAACACAATTACCTTATACAATTACAATGCCATATGGTGCTAAATCATACACGATTAATGCACAAATTCTACAAGGCTCATATGCAAAGCTTTATATTACTGATGGTACTGGAAGCAATGATGTCCAAACCGCATCTCGTCAGTTCCAAATTGCATCAACTATGTATGGTACAACTATTACTCATAAGGTTTATGCTATAAGTGATAGTGGTATTAAAGGATTGGAATATACAATCACTATTAAGTTTGAAGAACCAAATGTTGATAATTCTTTAAAGAGTTTAACAGTTGATAGCGATGAGCAAATTACATCTACTACACCAAACAATCCGACATTTACGATTAGCAGACCTAATAGTGTTACAACTGTTGATATTGCTGCAATTGTAAGTGATCCAACTGCAACAATTGCATCTAATAGTCATTTAGGTCGTCTATCATTAGTAGAAGGTCAAAATGTATTTAATGTAACTGTAATTGCACAAAATGGAGATCAACAAACCTATACTATTATTGTAAATCGTGACTATGCAAATCCAACATTAATGGATTTAGGTGTAACTGGTGAGGCATTATTAGATTATGATACAAAGAAAGTAACTACATTTGAACCAAATACAACAAAGTATTTTGTAAGAGTTCCATATACAAAAGAGACTGCTGATATATATGCATATTCATCAAGTGTTAGTGATGTAATTTTAGGTACAGGAACAAAGAATCTTCTTGTAGGAGATAATAAGTTTACAGTTAAGATTACAAGTGTGCATGGTACTACAACCGAATATGAGCTTCATATTTATCGTCTTCCAGAAGAAACTATGAATGCTTCTCTTGATTGGCTAAAAGTATTCCAAGTTGGTGCTGATAAGAGCAATCTTATGGATGGTTCTGATCGACTTGAATTAAAGGATGAAAATGCTAAAAAGATTTCAGACGTATTTAATTCTGATAAGATTTACTATGGAGTTTATAATGTAAATGGTAAAGTTGGCTTATTAGATGTTAAGTATGACACTGTAGTTCATGGTAATGAATTTTATGATTCTCCAGTTGTTAATGTATTAGGTGCAGATAATCTTCATATCGGTAAGAATCAAGTAGTAATTCTTGTTACTGCACCAGATGGAATTCATCAAAAGGCATATGTTATTGAAGTAGAACGTGATGACATTGCTTATAATGTTCTTGAAGATCAAATTGAATCTGATGGATATACTCTTGAAAAAGTAGTAGACAAGCTTGAATATAATATTAACATTGGTAAGAAGAAGACATCTGAAGTTGATTTCTTATCATATATTGAAGCTTTAAATGCTACAGGCGATAATGCTGAACAAGAACTAGAAATTACTTATAAAACAAACATTGAAAATAATCCTGATGATGTAATTATTGAAATTGCAACTAAAGATGGAATTACAAAACAAGTTATTTTCCATGTTGAATCTACAAGTAATCATAATAATGCAGACTTCTGGACATTCTTCCCACTTATTATCTTATTAATTATTGTCTTAATTATTTTAATTATGATTTTAATTTCTGTTAATAAGGATAAGTATGGAAAGATTACTAGAAAGGCTGACAAGAAGTCAGATAAGAAAGAAAAAGCAGCGAATAAATAAGTTAAAGGAGGATTACTATAATGTTAGATAAAGTGTTGTTTCAAATAGGAAGCTTCGAAGTAACAGTTTTAGTGGTCGTCCTTGTAGCCTTATTAATAGTCTTACTTGTTGCTGCAATGGCTTTTAGACAAAACTATATCATACAAGTAAGATTATCAAGGCTAATGGATGCTGAAAGTGCTAAGCATAACCACGAAGGTTTTGTTACATTATTGCGCAAACGCAAGAAAAAAATACTAAAGAACTCTCGTCAAGTTTCCCCAGCTATTGTTATCTTTTCGCTAGATAACCTTGGTGGGGTCTACGTGGGCTATAAAAATCAAAGACTTTTAATGCGTACAATTTCTGATGTATTTACAGAAGGTCTAAAAAAACAAGAATTTGTAACTCGTATTGACTTTTCTAAATTTGGTTTAATTGTAACTGATAGAAATCGAGAAGAGGTAAAGGAATTCATTTTAAAATGTATTGAACGTTTAAATGAAATAGAATTTCCTAATTATGGCTATTATACCTTTGATGTAACATGTGCTGTATATGAAGCGGTTCCTATTGAAAATCCTAAGGATGAGGTTGCTCTTGCAATTCAAACACTTAAATATGCAGTTGTTAAGGATGGTAATATTTATTACTATTCGCAAGACGTTCTTGATAAGGTAAATAAGTTAGAAGAAATCAATGCTTCTAAAGAAAGTGCGATGGAAGAAGGATGTATTATTCCTTATGTTCAACCTAAGGTTGATTTTAAAACTGGTAAAGTTGTTGGTGGAGAAGTATTAGTTCGTTGGATTAATGATGATGGTTCAATCAAATATTTCCCTGATGAATTTGTTCCTTTGTTTGAATCAAATGGATATATTCGTCAAATTGATTTAAAAATGTTTGAAGCAGCATGTATAATTCTTCAAAATGCAAAAAACACCGGCCATGACATTGTCGTATCAACTAATTTTTCAAAACTCACATTAAATAGTTTAAGAAAAATAGATCAACTTCTTGAAATCACCACAAAGTATGGTGTTAATCCTTCAAGTATTGAAATTGAAATTACGGAAAGTGAATTTGTATCAACAAATCAAGCATTTACAGCTTCAATTTTAAGATTACGTCAAGCGGGCTTTAGAATTGCTATGGATGATTTTGGAAAAGATTATTCTTCATTATCATTACTTACAGAAAATCGTTTTGATACTATTAAGGTTGATAAATTCTTCTTTGAAAATAGCTTAGCTACAGACAAGGAGAAAAATATTGCCAAAAATATTATTAATCTATTATCATCAGTTGGTTGTAAGATTTGCCTTGAAGGAATTGAAACTTTAACATGTCTTGACTATCTTGCAACTGTTAATCGTCAGGTTTTATTACAAGGCTATTATTTTTCAAAGCCTATTCCTGAAGTTAAGTTCGAACAGTTCCTTGATACTATTTTCCCATTCAATTATCCAGTTGATAGTGATAAAATAAAGCCACAGGTTATTGTGCAAACGGTTGAAGTAGAAAAGAAGGGTGTAGATGCTACTGATACAGATACTAATAATCATACAACAATCAATGTCACTACAAATACCCAAAATGAAGCTCTAGATTCATTGAAAGCTCAAATGTCTGAAATGCAAAGGAAGTTTGAACAACAACTACAAGAACAGCGTGAGTTGACTCATAAACGAGATATAGAGCTTATGCAACAGCAGCTTGAATTTATTAAAAAGACACAAGAAATGCAAGCTAAGAATAAGCCTGTCGAGCTTGAAACTCAATTGATTGATAATCGTGAGGATGATAGAGTTAAACGACTTAAGGAACAACTTGATGAACTTGAGCGTGAACGCGAACGAGATCGTCGCGAAAGAGAACGTGAAAGAGATAGAGAGCGTGATTCTTATCGCGATAGAAGAGATTATGATGATTTACAACAACAAATACGTGATTTAAAAAATCAACAAAATAATAATGGTCTTATGGGATATCCATACCCATATCCTCCATATGCACCATATCCTTATCCATACCCATATCCTCAACAGCAACAACCTCAACAAAATATAGATGTTGATGCTTTAATTGAGAAATTATCAAAGAAGCAAAAGGAACAGGTTGATAGTGCTATGGATGAAATGAAGGCTCAAAATCAATCACTTCAGGATCGTCTTGATGCTGAACGTAAAGAGCGTGAGGAACTTGAGGCTATGCTAAGAGATATCCAAACTAAGGGTGAAGAAGAGGAAGCTGATGAGGCTGAACAAGAGCGTGAGCAAGAAGAGGCTGATAAGGCTTTAACACTTGATGTTGATGCCCTTCCTGTTGATGATGATAACGATACAGATGAGGATGCTGATAACGATGCAGATGATGATACAAATTCTGAAAATGAAGAGCCAGTAGAAAAGTCTGAATTAACTCTTGAGCAAATCGAAGCCTTAGTTAAAAATTATCAGGATAGATTCCAAGAGGATTGGATGAGTCATGCTAAGGAAGAACTTCAAGGTGGATTTGATGAGCTTGTCAAAGGTTTAAGGTTCTATAAGCTTCAAAATGCTGAAAGAAAAACCTTTGTTGATAAGGTTAAAAAGCTTTCGCCTGAGGTTAAGCAAATATATAACATCGTAAAGAATGAATTTATGAAATATAATGGTGTAACTAATAAGCTTACAAATTCTTGTGATGTTTTATATAAGGGTCGAAATCAAATTGCAAAGATTAATTTTACTAAATCAAGGGTAAGATTATATCTTGGACTTGATCCTAATAATGCGGAATATGCCAAAATTCCACATAAGGATTTATCAAACAAGCGTGCTCATGCTAGAACGCCATTCTATATGCTACTTAAATCACCACTTTCAGTTAAACGAGCTAAAAAGCTTATTGCTGATTTAATGGTAATGCATAACTGTGAGGAAAATTTAAATTATAAACCTATAGATTATGCGACTAAGTATAAATTCTTTAAAAAGGATCAAAAAAAGTAATTTAAAATATGGTTGTGAAAACTGCTTTTAAAGTAGAATTTCACAACCTTTTTCATTTACAAAAATGCTTCATAGAAGAAAATGAAAAAAGTTATAATATACAAATTTTATTGAATTTTATCAAAAATTTAAAAATCAAGAGTTGGTGTTGATAAATGCCACTGCTTGAAATTCGTAATGAAGGATAAGAAAATAGCTGATGTACTGGCTTACTAGTTGAAGAAGTAAATAATATGTAATAAAGAATATAGAGGTATTTAATAATACTGTTTTAATTAAAGGATACCTCTTTTTTTGCTCATAAGCATTAAAATGCCGAAATTTGCTAATATTTTTATTTAGTGTTATAATGTGTAATAGGATATTGATAATTTTAGCAAAAAAGAGGCGATGTTACGTGAATAAGAAATTTTTATATATATCAGCTAGTGTTTTAGTAGCTACTGCTGCTTTCCTTGCTGTTTTTTTACCAATAAAATTAAATAAAACAAAAGATAATAATAAAATTACATCAGGAAGTTTGGTTAATGCAAATGGTGCTAAATTGAGCTGGGATGAACTTTTAAATGAAAAGTCTGATACTGATAGTGATAAAAATAAAATTGTTGTTGAAGAGAATGTTATTACTTATGTTGATTCAGCCTTAGATGGTGAATTGACTCTTCCTACCTCCATTGTAGGAATCGGCGCAAACGCCTTTAAATATTCTAAACTTCAAGCAGTTAATTTTAATGAGGGCTTGGTAACAATTGGTGTTGATGCTTTTTTAGAATCATCTTTAATAAAGCTTTCTTTACCAAGCACGGTAACAACCATTGAAAAGGATGCTTTTTGGAATTGTACAAGCTTAACTAATATTACATTAAATGATGGTCTTCAGGTTATAGGATATAACGCTTTTTATAATTGTCAATTTACCTCTTTAATAATTCCATCATCTGTAACGACTATCGAAGAAGGCGCATTTATTAATTGTAATAAAATCATAGGAACGGTTACGCTTCCTCAAAATATTACTGTAATAAAAAATAGTACATTTAAAGGCTGTAGCAGTGTAAAAGAGTTTGTATTAGGAAATGTTGAAAATATTGAATTTCAAGCATTTTTAGAATGTACATCATTAGAAAAAATTAATTTGCCTAGCACATTAACAAGAATTCAAGATGATGCATTTAGAGATTGTATTAAGCTTAGTTCACTTGCATTTCCAATTGCACTTCAAAGTATTGGCTCACACACCTTTGATGGTTGTAGAACATTAGAAACGGTAACCTTAAATCAAAATATTGCAAAACTAGGAGTTGCCACATTTAGTAATTGCATTAGCTTAAATTCAATTAATATACCACAAGCAATCAATTCAATCCCTGATTCATGCTTTTATGGATGCAGTTCATTAACAAGTATTGATTTAAGTAGTGTAGAAATAATTGGTTATAACGCATTTTTTGGCTGTAAGAACGTAACATTTGTATTAGATGATAATGAGAATGTTCATTATGTTGCATCAAAGGATAAGGATTTTTCTTCGTTAGAACAAATATCAAACGATAAATTTAAAGAATATGCTTTAAAAAATTATTATATAAAAAAAGTAGAGGGTAAAATCAATGAAAATAATTAAGAAACTTATTTCCTTTACAACAGTAATTTTTAGCTTATTTTTTATCATTAGTTGCTCTGAAACAGCTTCAACAACATCTAGCATCGAATTGTTAAATATCGAAGCTTCAGGCATTAATAATGAAACAGTTTATCAAGGCTTTAGCTATTCTAAGTCTTCATCTGTAATAATTACAGCCACTTTTAGTGATGGAACTGAAAAAAATGTAACAAATGATGCTAAATTTGGTAAAATTTCAACCTCAAAAGTAGGGCCTGTTGAACAAAATGTAAACTATACATTTAATGGCAAAACAGTTTCTACAACATATGAGGTTTTAGTTTTAGATTACAGCTCACAACGAATTAATCTTGATACAGCTAATGTAAAAACAATTTATAATTTAAATGAAAAATTAACTCTTAATAATTTACGTGTTACAGCATTTTATCCTAATGGTGCTCAAATCAAAGTATCACAATATGATGTAGAATTAACGGATATTTATAATGTTAAATGCGATATTAATAAGACGTTTATTCATGATGGTGTTTATGATGTTAAAATTTCATATCAAAATTGTAATTCAAGTTTTTCGATTATGGTATATAATGATGAAATGACATCATTCCATTATAAGGTAAGTAATTCTCTTGATTATGAAAAAAATCAAAATGTTAATTTTTTAAATGGAAAAGATTTATTTAAGTCTTTATATGCTAATGTTTATATGAAGGGTGAGAATTGCACATATGATTATAATGCTTTGACATATAATGAAATGAATTATGAAGCATCTCTTAAAATTAAATCTTCTATCTCAAATGAAAAAACAGATGGATTAACTATTGCTGTTACAAGACCAGTTAAAGTTGTAATGCTTATAAGACTTGATGCAAATACATTATCTATTCGTGACAGTAGTGAAATGGTAATAAAAAGATATGGTATTACTTCAGGTGTTGGCTATGTAAGCTTTGAACTTGAAGCTGGTACTTATACTATTTCATCTGTTGATAGTTATGCCTATATTTATGATTTATACTTTGTGTATGATTCGAATTTAAATTTAAAAAAATATGATACGATTGAAATTGATAAATCATCTTTAAAGGATGAGTATCATTATAATGATTCATTTGATGTTAATAACTTTAAGGTTAATGGCATTATTGGCTCTTCTAAGGAAGTTCTTGATGTAAATAATTATAGAATTCAATTATATTATAAAGGAAATGAAGTTTCAGACTTTAGTTTTGAGGGTGAATATCAAATAAAATTATCATATATAGGTAACGATTTATGCGATGAACCAGTTAAAAGATATTCTATTAATTTTAACTTTACAGATATGGATAAATTATATTTAAGCAAAATTGTTGTTAATGGGGTTTTAGTTGATATTTCTAAAAATCAATTTAGTTATTATATTATTGTTGATAAAGATATAACTGAAGTTTCATTGGAACTTGAAAGTGTTGGAGACGGTATTATTACGGTTAATGGAATTGAATATACGAAAGGTATGAAAGTTTCAATAGGTAAAGAAAGTATAAAAATTAACGTAACTGATGGCTCTCGAACAACCGGATATGAATTAATAATTAGGGAATGACTTGGAGATGTTTGAATGAAAAAAATTGTCAATTGGTTTTTGTTTGTTGTAATTTTAGTTTGCATGTTAGTTGCATTTGGATTGATTATTTTCTACAATAATAAAAATTATAAAACAAAAATCACTGAGGTTTTAATGCATGATATTGTAATAGTTGATATTAATGCCATGTTGTAAGCCTAACTTTAAATAAGAATGAAGTATTGTTCTTTTGGAAAGATGAAATTATATGTATTTAGTAGAAATATCAACTATGTGCTTGCATTAAATGGATAATATAGCAAGTTAGCAATAACAATTTTTCAATATTTGAAAAAAATAAAATGAGAGGAGGATGTTGAGTTTTGTTATCTACTCGACAAATTATATATGAGATATGGATTTTTTCCTAAAACGATTTGGAAGCTATTTAATGGAAGTTTTAAAAGACAGCTTAAGAAAGAATTACATGAACCTAAAGTAGGTACTGTAATGAAGAATGCCAAAAAACGCTATAAGGAAATTGTTGAATCAATTCAAGAGTTTGATAAAGGAGATAGATTCCTGTTTAATATTTTAAGCTGTGCTATGCTTTCTTCAGTTTTATTATCAGTAACAAATCATTATACAGTATCAGAAATTACAAGTTATTATAGTAAAGCTATGAATACAAAGATGTTAAGGAAAACAGTAAAGAAGAGTACTGCCTATACAGCAAAAGGTAGGGAGATATTAAAAAATCAGGCTAAAAATAGTGAACTTCAGTCTAATCCTTATTCTTGGGTATTTGAAATTCAAGATGGTGAAAATCTAAATGAATATACAGCAACCTTTAAAACATGTGGCATTTGTCATTTGATGAAGGAACTTAATCTTGAAGAATATATTCCTGCAATGTGCGCTTTTGATTATGATATGGCTAAATTAAATAATACCGAATTTTCAAGACAATATACACTTGCATCGGGTGGTCCTTATTGTGATTGTCATTATAAGCATAATGGTAAAATAAAAAAATAACAAAAATAAAGGCCGAATGAAAAAAAGGAAATAACAAAATAAAAAAGGTAATGAATTTAATGAAATTATTAGTGATTTTACTTTAAGTTGATTGCTTTCTTTTTAATATTTAAAATATAATATACAAATTTTTATTTCAAAAATTGACAATTTTACCAAGAAAAAGTATAATAATTTATGCAAAGCAGTAGCAATACTGTGACGCAAAGCTATAGGGTCTTTCTAAGATAGCCAGTTGCACAAGCAAGGCTATCTTTTTTCATTTATATATGCTAAAATTTTTGTGGAGGTTTTACTATGCGTGTAAGAGATACAAAAATATATATATTATTGACAGCATTAGTGTTCTTAATGGTAGTAACATTTAATATTTTTTACATTTCAAGTTTTACCACCCGAGCAAAAGAATTAACTTATAGTGATGCTATTAATGAAACTAAAAGTAACTTGATAAGTGTTTCTGAAAGAATAATTTATTATGAGCATGAATTTGAAACTAGTAATTATACTAATGTTGAATTAATCGAAAATCCTAAGGATAATTATATGGGATTATTTGATTATTCTAATTATGGTAATGTAGCTACAGCTTTGTTAAACTCGCAGGATATAGAGACAATTAATGCAGTTAATAAATACTATTTGTATATTGTTATAGATGACAGGCTAGGAAGATTAGATTTAGAACGTATTTTTGAGCCTGTTTCAAAACAAGGCTTTTATCTATTTAAAGGCTTAAACGGAGAGTATGTATATAGTGATTTAAGCTATGATCATTTTTTTACATATGTAGCTCCTGATGATTCAGACACCTTTACAAATATGAAAAGCAAAATAGAAAATAAAGAAAATTTTGCCAATTTTGTTCGAATTGATGATGAAACCAAAATTGCATCTGGTATTAGTTTTGGAAAGGATTTTTATTTTTGTCAGTTTTTTGATTTGAATGAATATAAAACAAAAACTAAAGGTGTTGTAGTAATGGGCTTTATTTTGTCAGGTGTTATGGCATTAGGAATGGCAAGTATTATTTTGGTGTCAATTTATGCATTGCACAAGCAAAACAAGCTTATATCAATTTCAAGACGTGCTGCAAGACGCAGTGATGCTATTATTATTCGTGCGACAAGAAGTGGTCGTATTTTTGAAATAAATCATAACATTCCAGATTTAAATGGTAAAACATATAAAAATATTTTTGATTTCAAAACTGAAAATGATGAAAAATTTAAAGAATTAATAAAAAAACAAGATAATATCATGGCTTGTTTTGACGGAAAAGAAACTAAAAGATATATTGATTTTACAATATTTAAGTATAATTATACTTATTACCTTGTTGGTCGTGATATAACCGATGCGTATTTAAATAATGAAAGATTAAAGGAGTTAACAAGTAAAAATGCTATAACAGGTTTACCTAATTATTTCTCCCTTGTGGCAAATTATACTAAAATTAAACAGGAAAGTTTAAATAGAGTAATTACATTTTTATTAATTGATTTAGTTGAACATGAAGAAATAAGTAGTGTATTTGGAACCCCGACATATAATGCAATTCTTGATGAGGTAGCTAGTCGTATTCAAAAAACAATCGGCCAAAACAATCTATATCAAATTGAGAATAATTTGTTTCTTTGCACGCTTAATGCTAATATGAAGGAAGAAAATGGAAAGATGATTGAGGATTTAATTAATAATCTTCATCAAACAATTGAAATAAAAAATAATACATTGTATGTTAAATATAAATTTTCTTCTTATGATGTCATAAATGTATCTAAAACAAATATTTCTCTTGACGATATTATTGATTCATTAAAGGTAACTCTTGATGTAGCCTTAAAATCAATTAATCGTGATTATATTAAATATGATGCTACAATTCAAAATATGATTAATCATCGTAAGCAAATGCAAGAGGATTTAGTTAAGGCCTTAGAAAATAATGAATTTATGATGTATTTCCAGCCTCAATATGATGTTCTTGAAAATCGTATTGCTGGCTTTGAGTCATTGATACGTTGGAATAATCCTAAATATATTAATATCTCTCCTCAAGAGTATATTGAACTTGCTGAGAAGAATGGTTTAATTATTGAAATAGGTAACTTTATTGTAAAAGATGTATTTAAAAATGCTAAATTATTTGAACCATATGGAATTGCTATATCTATAAATGTTTCTCCAGCTCAGCTTTTCCAGGCCGGATTTGTTGGATTTTTATTAGAGGAATTTGAAAAGAATAAGCTAAAACCGGGCTCAATTGCTGTTGAAATTACAGAAACATTCTTAATGGAAAACTTTAGTGTTGTTATTGAAAAACTTAACATTTTACGAAATCACGGCTTTAGAATTCATCTTGATGACTTTGGTACGGGGTATTCATCCTTGCAGTATCTTAAGGAGCTTCCAATTGATACGATAAAAACAGATAAGGAATTTATTAAAAATCTTGAGAATGATAAGACTTCACAACTTATTATTAAAGGAATTATTGGAATGGCTAAGTCAATTAATTTATCCGTAATATCGGAAGGCGTTGAAACAAAGGGGCAAGCTGAAATTTTAAAGCGAGCAGGGACTAATTATTTCCAAGGATGGTTAATCTCTAAGGCTGTCCCACTTGATAAAGCTCTTGATATGGCTAAAAATGGTGTAGATATTAATATGAAAGGTAAGTGATATAATGCTTGCGACAAATGCGTTTAATATTGTAATTACAATTACCGTAATTCTTATTATTGGTAGTTTGATTTATTTATTAATAAGATTAATGCTTCATAATGAGGCGAGATATCGAGAAGATAAAAATATTCTTACGGCTGATATGATTCCTAATTCCAAGATGAAAGGAATAGTTGATAATTATATTGCTCGTGTTGGTAAATTTGGTTCTTTTTATGTTATGCAAATTGATATTGATAACTTTAAAGGGTTAAATGAATTATATGGTCCTTCAAGATGTGATCAGGTTTTGCAGGAGCTTTCATATCGCATTACTAGTGGAGTTGAGCATTCGGTTGTCTCTCGTCTTAATGATGATAAAATATTTGTTCTTGTTAAGGATGATGTTAATTATGCGACCGTTGAGGAAGATGTATCTAATTTAATTGTGAAGTTAAAACAGACATACGAAAATGGCCATCAAACACCAGTTAATTTAACTGTGTCTGTTTCAATTGCATTATATCCTACTTGTGGAACAACCTATAAGGTCCTTTTAAGATCACTTGAATTAACTAATTACGTTGTTAAACGTAATGGTGGAGATAATTACATGATTTACTCATCTGATATTGATAGTAAAGAAACTTCGAATATGGATTATTTCAATGAAATTAGAACGGCAATTGATGATGGACAATTTTGTCTTTATTATCAACCAATTATTGATATAAGACAAAAAAAGCTTTTAGGTTTTGAAACCTTTTTAAGATGGAATCATCCAACCCAGGGTGTATTAACACCAGATAAATTTATTAAGATGCTTGAAACTAGTGGAGATATTAATTATATCTCTAAATGGGGTGTAGAGCAAATCGTAACTAAAATGGGTGAAATCCAATCTCACATTGGCGCCAATGATTTGATATACACGAATAATATTTCAACTAAACAGCTTATGTCAGATACTTTAGTAGAGGAACTAAAAAAGCTACTTCATAATACTAAGGCAAATCCTCATAAAATAGTTTTGGAAATTGAAGATTATATGATGTATGATAAAATGGATCAAGTAAAGCTTAACTTATTAAGACTTAGAGATTTGGGCTTTAGAATTAGTGTTGATGGTCTTAAGCTTGATTATGCAGCCTTATCTCAAATTGAAAAGGAACCAATTGATATTATTAAACTAGATAGATCATTCCTTAAGGATATTAATAATAATAAAATGAAGGAAAAATTTGTTGAGATGCTTGTAGATTCAGCTGAACACATGCATCGTATGGTAATAGCAGAAGGTGTTGAGGTATATGATCATATTTTATATCTTGAAAAAAATAATATTCAATATGGTCAAGGTTATTATTTCTCAAAGCCTTTTGAAGATAAATTTGTTTATGAGTTCATTGTTAACAAGGATTTTGAAGATAAATTAGATTTAAAGCATGCTAATTTGGTAGCTAACAATTTGAGTGAGGCTAAAGAAGTAGAGACTTTGCAAGAAAAAGCCAATACCCAAAAGCAAGTCGATGATGAAGGCTCATCAGATAATATAACAATGTAATTAATAAAACCTCTAGTATTTTTGCTAGAGGTTTTATTATGTGGATTAAGTTAAATCATCGTAAGAAAAAATAAAAAGATTTTAAGCTTATTTTTTAACTCTATTTAGGTAAAAATGCCCTTTTTGGCATTTTTTAGAGAGAAAATGGTAAAAAAAGTATAACAGAGTGATACTTTTGAAACGATTTTTAAAAAAATATAAAACTTTATAAATATTTGACAAATTTTAATACTAGTGTTAATATCAAATTATAAAATATTTTATACTATTTTTAGTTAATTTGGAGGATATAT
>ERZ780166.92-NODE-92-length-80123-cov-5.617812_pt1 | contig 80123 bp, 76 predicted proteins | sample MGYA00511366_ERZ780166 | MGnify/ENA primary metagenome ERZ780166 (study PRJEB29588, sample SAMEA2162231) | human gut metagenome | biome: human gut; feature: human-associated habitat; material: faeces | place: Denmark | collected 2008/2010 ...
GAAGTACTAGAATTATAATGATTATAATATAGATTTATTTCACTATATGTTCCATTATTAATAGCATCATTTACGGCTTTTTCTATTTTATTAAATTCTTTATAAAATTTGTCTTTTTCTATTTTTAGTATTGTTTTATCATCATGGTATATTATTTTTTTTCCAATAATTATTTTGTAATCATTTTTATCTTGTTTTATTTGCCTAGCTACTTGGGAATTGAAATTACCACAGAAGCCATAATCATTGGCTATATATATGTTTAATTTGTCCATTTTTGGATCTGGAGTAATGACTTTCTTATCAAGAACTAAATTTTTATTATATACGATATTCTTTATTATTTTTGTTATTTCTTCTCCAACGTTACGATAAGCTTCTGCTTCTCTTTTTGAAGCATCTACACGAAGTAAAGAGTGGAAATTCATGACTTTAACTACGTTTTTTATTCTCATCATTACCACCCTTTCTTATGTATTTATTAGCTATTACTACTGTTTTTAAACTGCTAAGAAGGTTATATGTTAAGTATAAGAATAGGAATATCATAACAAATACTAAGAGTAATAGCATCCACATATCCATATATTCATTAATAATATAATCATGAATTAAATATACTACTTTTATTCCTACTAAAGATATAGCACTAAGTACTAAATCAATAATAACTTTTTTATTCTTAATAAGAATACCACTAACAAGCGTCAAAAACAATACAATAATAGCAATATAAATATCTAAATCAATAAAAGAAGCCATCAAATATATCATAAATACATAACTAATTATTGAACACGATATACTAATTATTTCTCTATTACTCATACCCTGAAGTATACCATATAATTTTACTTTAGATTCTTCAGGATTAAATTTTTTAATTAATATTTTAAGAATAATATATAAAGAAACAACAACAATTATACCAACAAATGCAAAATAAAATATATTATTCATACTATCCCTCTTTTATCATTAAATTAAATTCATTATTACTATTCATATAGAAAGCCTTAATATCTTTAAATGATAAATTTACTTCATCATTCTTTATATCTACACTACCTTCTATTTCTCCTATTATTGGTAAATAATCTTTCATAATAAGTAAGTTATAATCTTTGCTAATAATTCTAATTATCTTAATATCTTTATATTCTCTTAAACCATTTTCAATATTAAAGATTCTAACCTTTATTCCACTCTTGTCCATCACATTTACCTATATATCTAAACTTACTCTCATCAATATTATCATATTTACCATTTAATATATTTTCAACATCATTAAGAACATCTTCTATATCAACAAATACACCTTTAATATTAGTAAAAGCTTCAGCAACAAACATTGGTTGTGAAAAATAATTTCTAAGTTTTCTTGATCTATAGAAAACTAGTTTATCTTCTTCTGATAACTCTTCAATACCAAGTACTGCTTGTTCCATACGTCTTTTGCCTTCAAATCTAAAAGGTTTAGTAACTATACCAACAGTAAGAGCTCCTAAATCTTGAGCAATCTCTGCAATAACAGGTGCAGCACCAGTACCAGTTCCACCACCCATACCGCAAGTAACAAAGACCATATCAGCACCTTTTAGGGCTTCTTTAATTTCTTCTTTACTTTCCATGGCAGCACTTCTACCAACTTCAGGATTAGCTCCAGCACCAAGTCCACCAGTCATGTTAGCACCAATTTGTAACTTACATGCTGCTTTACTAGCATTTAATACTTGTAAGTCAGTATTAGCAACTATGAACTCAACACCTTTAACTCCTGACTCTATCATTCGGTTTACTGCGTTATTTCCGCCTCCACCGACACCAATAACTTTTATCTTAGCGATTTGATCCATCTCTAATCCAAACATTTATATCTCTCCTTTAATTATCAAAAAAGTACCCAAATACTTTTCCAAGTATCGAATCGTTTGTAACTTCTCTAGCACCATTTACTAGGGTATCTATATCATCATCAGTTATCATACAAAATTCTTTATCTCTAAGTCTTAACTTACTATAAAAGTATAGAAGCATTCCGATACATGTACTATACCCATTATATCTAGCACCAACATAATTAATCATTCCTAGTCTAGCTTTATTACCAAACTCTTCATGAATTACTAATGGTGCATCTCTTAGTTCAGTCAATCCTCCTGTTACAATTATATAACTAATTTCTTTCTTTGTTAAGTGGTTAATTGTCTTTTTTGCAAGTTTTAGTACTTCCTTAAGCCTATTTGACACTAACTCACTTACATCTCTTTGACTAATTATTATATTTTCACCATTTTTATCTGTTAATTTCATCTGTTCTTTATTACTAGCATTTTTTACACTTGCTAGGGCAAACTTTTCTTTAACCATCTTTGCATCACTACGTTTTAAATTATACTTAAGGCCAATATCTCTATCAAGTTCATATCCACCTAAATTAAGAATCTCACTATTTATTAGAATGCCTTTACTAAATATTCCAACAGACGTACTAGTATTACCTAAATTAATAAGTGCACCCGTCTTACTATCAAGTGATGTATCAAAATTTGCATAATCTGCTAAGGCACTATGCATAATATCTACTACTTCGATACCTGCTTCACTTACGACTTTTATAAATTCGTAGATAAATCTTTTATCAGAAGCCACTAGCATTGCTTTAACAAATAAGTTTTCTCCCTTAAGTCCAAGCGGAGTCTTACTTTCCTCACTATCAACCCTAAACATAACAGGTATTGCTTGAATAAGTTCCTCATTTGCTGGAATATTACCACGGGCTGCATTTTTTAAAACATTTATAATGTTATCACTTGTTACTCGGTAGTCTTCACTAGTAATTTCTTCTTTTCCTTCGGTATAATAAAAATCTGTATAAGTTACCGGAACAGAAAGCAGCACTTTCCTTATATTAAAGCCTAGTTTTTCACTACACTCATTAACAAGTTTTTTTATACTAGATACAAGCTCATCTTTATCATTTATAACATTATTCTGATAACCTAAAGAATAAGTCTTCTCTGCACATAGAACATTTAACTTACCATGAATAAATTCACCACATACAAGTTTGATAGAATCTGATCCAATATCCAAAGCTGAATAAATATTTCTCATATACTCACCCTTACTTACCCTTTATATTTAAAATTATACTATAAAGTAATGTACAATTCAAACAAATTATAGCAATCATAAAAAAATAAACTGATATTTAATATACACTAAATATCAGTTTTACATTTAATTCTAGGATTTTAAAATTTTTTCAAGAAAAATAGCAACGCCATCTTCATCATTTGATAATGTTATAAAATCCACTTTATTTTTTATATAATCCGAAGCATTAGCAACTGCAACACTTAATCCTGCTGCTTCAAACATAGAAATATCATTTTTATCATTTCCAATGGCAATTGTATTTTCTATTGGAACATTTAAATATTTTGAGACAATTGTCAAAGCATTTCCCTTAGAACTTTCTGAATTAGCAACACAAAACCATTTTTCCTCATATGTACTATTTTCATTAATTTCGTCTATTATATGCAACTTGTCATTTTTAGATAATATATCCCTAATTTTATAAATTTCGCCACATTTTTTGTCAATAAACATACATTGCTTAACATCACACTCGGAAAGTTCATTTTTATAATTATCATGATTTAATAGTCTTTGGCTTGGATTTCTTATTTCCTTAGTAACATAATCATAATCTTCCATTGTTAATATTAATCTAATATCTTTTGAATAAGCATATTCAACCAATTTAATTATCAAATTTCTGTCAATAAATGAATTAAATATAATTTTTTCATTATTACTTTCATAAATTTCCGTTCCATTAGATGAAATGACAATACTATCTGCATTCACATCATTCATCACTTTAAGTGTTTGATAGCGAGGCCTGGCAGTACAAATAATAATTTTATTACCATTCTTTTTATTTTCTATAATTGCCTTCTTTACTCTTTCGGAAATCGTACCATCATTCTTCTTTAATGTACCATCACTATCTATAAAGATTAACTTCATATTAATTCTAGAAACAATTTGTTCTTTATCAGAAATACATTCTATTCCAATTTCATTAAGAACCTTTTTTAATCTAAAATACTTATTGTCATTTGGTATGTATGCAATAAAAGGTTTTCTCTGATAATGAATAAAATGTTTTTTTAATCTCGCCAACTCATTTTGATAACTATTATCTTCATTATAATAATATGTAAATAAGCCTTTTGTTTTATCTACATAATCAGCAGAAAAACAAGATAAATCATAACTTAATCTTATTGGAATTATCTCAAAAGAAGAATCAAGTAATTTATGAATTATAAAATTCTCATCATCCTCTACAATCATTATTGTACATTTATTTTTTACATTTTGCATTTCATTAAAAACATCATAGTCTTCCATTTTATCTCCTATAACTTTTACGATAAGAATTTTTCGTACTTAAAACTGTTTACGTTAAAATTTATTTATCAAAATTTTGATAAAATAAGTTGGCAACTGAAAATTCATAATAATATAATTTTTTAAATAAATTTTAATTTTTACATTGATGTAAATATTCAGTTATAGCCATTATCATATCCGGAGCAATAACTTTATTTTTTTCATTCTTTGGAATATTATTTTCAATAACATTTATTGCCTCATTCAAAGGGATACATTCAATTTTAAAATTACCTTGTTTTTCATGTTCAGTATATTTAACTTTATTTATATCAGGATTTTTATTAGTTTCAATTAAATAATAATAAATTTCTGCTTTTCTATTTTTACCGGCTTCTGGCCAATCTCTATTTAAATATGTCACCTTCATAAAAGGTCTTTTTACTTCATTATCATCTATTTCTATACCAGTTTCTTCTAAAACTTCACGTTTTAAACATTCTTCAAAAGTTTCTTTTTCCTCTAAATGGCCACCAGGAAATTGATATATATTATCCTCATTTCCTAAAATTATATTTTTACCATTAATTATTAATGCTTTTGATCTTATAACTACCTCAGTTATATCGTCATCCTTTAAATAATCATAATTATATATTATCTCTTTCATTTTAATTCTCTCCTCATACTAATTATATCATAATATATGTTTTTTCATAGATTTTTCTTCATGCATTTTTAAATATTCCAAACATTGTTCAGTTAGCTGTTCAACTGAAAACTGTTCAGAATTTAATCTTAATCCATTTACAAGGCCAGTCGATAGTACATCATTCCATGCTTCTTCTTCAGCAAAATTTTCAATATAGGCATCTTCGACTGAAATGTTTCGAAAATCTTTTTTAGACTCATTATATCTGAAAAGTGCTCTATCTAAACATTTTTCAGGTGAACATGCTATAAATACTGCAATAACTCTAATATTTTTTAATGCCATTTTATTTAATAAATCAATTGAAATAGTTGGAACATAACTTTGATATATATCAACATTATTATTAATATCTATACCATTCCTACTCATTTGAATAGCATAATGTACATCAGAAATAACAACATCAGAATTATCACATACACTCACAAACCAATCATCAACTTGTTCAGATGTTATATGATTGTAAATTTCATTTCTAGGAATGTTATTTTTCATTGCAATATCGAAGAAACCTTGATGTCTTCTATAATTTATACTATTTGGAATATTTTTTCTTAAACTATTTGCTAATGTACTTTTGCCGCAAGCTGTTGCTCCACCAATAAATATAATCGTTTTCAATTTAATCCCTCATCTCTTTTTTGCTTGATATATACTCTGCAAATTCATCATCTGGCGTATCAGTTTTTGAATGTAGATCATCATAAAATTTTTTAACATAATTTATATCAACTTTATCTTCAGCCGAGATTTTAAGAAAAGCAGAATTCATTCTTTCTCCAACATCATCGCAATAAAAAATTTGATTTGGATTTAACCTTGAATTAATATGAGTTCCTAATGAATATATTTTTTCTTTATCAACGCCACTAACTAATAAATTTTTTAATGCTGATAGTACTTCATTTTTCACAGAACCACCTTTTAAAGAAAAACCAGCTATTTCTTTACTATGATCAAAATATTTTAAATAAAAACCATACTCATCAAATAATTCTATTAAATCGATTAAGGTTTGATCAATACGCCAACCGCCACCCTGAAAAACAAATAACCCATCTTTACTATTTTTCATTGCAATTTTACAAAAATTTAAATAAAACTTTAAAGAATTAGGACTCATTTCTAGAAGTGCATGATTAGATATAACCAAATCAAAACTTATTGGCTTTTCTCTCATCTCCCATAATTTCCAATATGGTATATGAATGCATTTTGAATTAATATTTAAATCCTGAGTTACCAATTCATTAACATTACCATTAGTAATATAATCAAATAATCTATTTTGAATTAAATAAAATGCCTGAGTTACGTCGGTTGCAGAATATTTTATATTATCTTCCAATAAAAGACAGCCTAAACTTCCAGAACCGCCACCTATCTCAAATATTCTTTTTCCATCAGTACTTCCTAATGCTGCCTCAATTATTCTCTTTTCACATATCGATGCAATCAAAGGTGCTTTCACCAGAAAATTAGCAAAATATTTTTTAGTTGTCATATTATATATATCACTAGTTGTTTTTTTCAACAATTCAAACTCTTTTTCAGTTATTCCACCACACAAAGCATTATAATGATTTTCAAAACTATATGCATGCATACTATCAATATATCTAACTAATTCTTCTTCTTTTTGAACAGTTGTTGGGAAGCCGCCTGCATCAAATAATTTTGGTCTAAAAGCTCTAATAAATCTGTTAGACAACTTTATTTTACCATCGATTTCATTATTATTATAATCTTCTATACTTAACATAAATAACTTTCTCCCTTAAACAATTTCTAATTTATTGTCATTTAAATAGTAGATTCTATCTGATACCTTCTTTATAAATTCATCCTCATGAGAAACTATAATTAACGTTATACCATCTTCTACAATTTTTTTTATTAAATTTAACACACTATCCTTCATATCCTTATCCAGAGCACTAGTTGGTTCATCTAACATTATAATATCTGGCTTCATTAATAATGTTCTAGCAATAGCAATTCTTTGCTTTTGACCCCCAGATAGCTCGGATGGATATTTATCTTTCTTTTCAATCAAATCTATATTTTTTAACATTTTTAATGACATGTTAATGCTTTCGGTCCTAGAATATTTTCTTATTTTTATTAATCCAATAATCAAATTATCTAAAACGGTCAAGTGTTCAAATAAATTATAATCTTGAAAAACTATTCCTACTTTTTGTCTCAATTCCACAGTTGGTATTTTCAAAATACCCACGCCATTAAATTTAATAATACCATCATTAATATTTTCTAATCGATTTATACACTTCAGTAGTGTACTTTTCCCACATCCGCTCTTACCTGTTATAGCAATAACTTCACCTTTTTTTATTTTGAAATAAACGTTGCTAAATATCAAATCACTATTATAATATTTAGTAACATTATCAAACTCCAAAATATAATCTTTTTTCATATTTTTTTCACCACCATAGGATTAATATTTTTATGTATAAAATCTAGAAATTTACAAAAAATATAGCAAACTACAAAATATATTAATGAAGTAAATATAAGTGGAAAAAAAGCCTCATATGTTCTATTTCTAATAATGTCGCTTGCCTTAGTTAATTCCATTACAGATATATAACCAGCTATAGAAGTAGACTTAATTAATGAAACACTTTCATTTTTATAAACTGGTATAACATACGAAAGCACTTGAGGCAAAATTATATATTTAAACGTTTGAATTCTTGTAAATCCAAGTGCATAGGCAGAATCAATTTGATTTCTATTAATTGAGTAAAATGCACCTTTTATAATTTCGCAAACATATGCTGAAAAATATATAGAAAACGATATTATAGCTACCAAGGTAGGTTCAATATCTACTGTGCCAAAAATTCCAAAGTAGAATGTTAATAATAAAATTGTTACCGGAACACATTGCAAAAATCTTACAAGAGACAATGATATTAATTTTAAAATTTTAATTTTAGATTTAAAAAATAAAAATAAAATAAAACCTAATAAAGTTCCTATCATTATTGATAAAAATGATATTAATAATGTTGATTCCAATCCGTTTAAAAATAAAATATACCTATTTTCATCAATAACAGTTCTCTTAAAACTACTATATACTATATAAAGAAACTTCATAATATGTTCTTTATTATAAAAAATAGTTAATCCTAGTATAAATAAAATTAAAATAATCTTCAGTAATTTATTTCGTTTTTTCATTTTATCTCCTAGTTACAACGACTATACCACCAGTATAGTTGGATTCAGAAAATAAAACAGATTTTTTTCTTTCTTCAGTTACAATAATAGAACAACCAGAAACATCAACTTTACCAGATATTAATGCTGGAATTATTCCTTCAAATGACATTTCTATAACTTCAAGTTTATAGCCCAATTCTTTACATATATAATTAATTACATCAATATCATATCCAACAATTTTATTATTTTTCATATATGCAAAAGGTGCGGATCCTGATACGGTAGCAAATTTAATAATTCCTTTTGAATCATCATAATTATAATTATCTAATTCCTTCTTCTCATCATCATTTCCCATCCATTTTTCTTCCAAAGATTGCAACTTACCATTCTGTTTCATTTTATCTAAAATTCGATTGATTTCATTTTGCAACCCTTGTTTTGAAGGATTAATTGCAAATGCATAACTATCTTCGGTAAGTTTTTCATCCAATATTTTCAAATCAAGATTTTTTTTTATTATTTCTTTAGCTAATGGTTCATCAGTCAAAAAACCATCAACTTTTCCAGATTTCAATGCGGATATTTGATCACTATAACTATTATAATATAAAACATTAACATTTTGTATATTCTTTTTAGCAATAGTGTCATATTCTGATCCAGTGTATACACCAATATTCTTATTGTCTAAATCACCTATCACATTAATTAAGTTTAACTTACTTGAGCAACCAGTTATAAACAATATAATAATTAATATTGAAAAATATTTTTTTAACATTTAGTACCTCCTGCATCATTTGAAACTTCTATTTCAAAATTATCATATATTTTTTTCATTTTTTGCAGCGTTTCATTCTCATCATTGCCCAATACTTGAACCCACCCAGAAGCATCATTACCAACTCTTCTTTTCTTTTGATATTCTCCAACTTTTGCAAACAATTCGCCACCAATAACTCCATCAATTTTTAATAATTCTTCTAATGGTGTTATTTTTTTTATAATTCCTTCTTTATTTGGCAAATATAAATCACCAACACTAACGATTTTATCTTGATATTTTAAATTGACTTTCTTATGAATTGCAATATCCAATAATGCATTATAAATATCAATTCCATACGAATAACTATGATTTAAAGTTGCTTGACATCCAGGTAGTCTCCAACCGAGTTCACTTGCTTTAATATCACCATTATCACTTACAAAAACTTCTATTGTCATTGCACCATCCCTTAAGTTCATTCCAGATACTATTTGCTGAATAAAATTTTTAGGGACAAATTTAAAATATGATGGTGTATTTGGAACAGTCATGTGACAGTTTAAATCATTTGAAATAGATGCCCATATGGTAGGATTCGGAATGTAAGTAACATACGAGTCCAATACTTTACCATTTTGTACTAAGCTTTCTATAGACCACTCATGATCATAGCAGAAATCTTCAACCATATATTTGTCTGGTTTAACGTCTATTTCCAAATCATCCACATCTTTCAATGAATTTATCATATAAGTTTCGATACTGTTCATGCCTCTTCTAGGTTTGAAAATAATCTTTTTGTTTCCATTGTTTATAAAAAACGCTTTAATTTCTTCCTTACTATTAACTTCTTTAAAATTCACAGTATTTAGACCTATTTCTTGAAACTTTTTTTTCATATCAACTTTATCTCTTACCCAACATATTTGTTCATCAGTTAAAGCATAAAGTCCCAATTTTCTAGCAAATCTATTTGAAAAATCTAAATAATATTCTGAATCATTTAAAAAATAATCAATTTTAATATTATTAATTTTCAACCATCTTTTAAATTTTAAAACCTCTTCATCAATATCTTCATAATAATCAATAGTATAATTTAAAACATTTTCAGTTGATTCAAGATAACTTTGACTAAAAAATTTCATATTTTTATTTGTTCTTATAATTATAGGTATAATATCTTTTCGACTTATTAATTTATGAGATAAGTTTGATTCATACTCTTCAAAATACAATAGTGTTTTCATCTTATCAACCTCAACGTTTTTGCGGTAATATCTTTAGGCACATTATTTTTTATTAGAATATCGTTTATTCCGTTATATATATATTTTAAATGTTCAGAATCATAAAAATCAGATAAATTATAAGAGTCTGCTTGCTTTAAAATTTCTAATTGTTTCTTCAAGGCGGCAAGTATTATCTTTTGTTTATTCCTAAAACCATCTAAATTATCATAATAACAAGGAATAATTTTTTCCGTCCAAATACTTTTACAATGTTCATCTCTCGCTTTACCAATTTCGGGGCTTTCATAAATTCTTTGCTTCGAAAATTCTTCCGGATATTCATGTGATATACTTCTAAAATATAATGCACCATCATAAGTTGAAAAAATTTCGTTTTCCTTAACCATATTTAATCCCAATATTTTTTGAAATGCATCATCATTTATATATACTTTACCATCAAAGATACCCCTATCACATAATAATATGCCAGACATGTTTTCTGATAAATATTCATTCAAAAATTGAATTTTAAACAATAAATTTTGAAAGTCAAATGTTGATATATTTGAATTTGGCATGTACCCTAATTTTAAAAGCGAAGTAGCAGTTTCACCAACAATATTTACCGAATATCCTTGAGAGCTCAATTCTTTAGATAAAAATTTTATGGAACCTGTTTTTCCACCACAAGGACCACCAATTAAAACTATTTTACGATTTTTCATTTTATTTAATCCTCCTTACAATACGTTCAGCAAAAGTTTTGATAACGTCATATTTCACGTTCAAATCATCAATGTACTTAGTTAAAAGATCTGGATCACATAATTCAACTTCCATTATTTTAGCTTCATTATTAATTAAAACCATATCTACACGCATGTATAAATAATTATTGAAGTCTTTTATTTTTTCGACTTTTTTAGCAAGCTTTAAAATACTATTTGGAATATCACTAACTAAATATGGTTTCTTTTTTTCATGAAATATATTTGGAAATCTTAACATCGTATGAGTTAATTTTCCATCTATAAATACACAAGAGTACTCCCCATTATTTATTTCTGAAATAAATGGTTGAACTATAATTTTACATTCTTTGTTTCCAGATAATATATCATTATATATTTTTACTGCCTCTGCTATAGAAACAGTATTAGGGATGGATTTATCACTAGAGGATGTTACCAAATATGTATTTTCACCACTACCTGAGATTGTTGGTTTAAATACATATAAATTATTACCTAACTTATCAAAAAATTTTGCATTAAATAAATCAGATTGCTTTAAAAATATAGTATTTATAAAATCTATATGATATTTTTTTAAAATATTAAATTGAATATCCTTCATAATATTGTTCATAATCATGTCAACATTATTAACTATCGGAATATTATTTTTTTTAATATACATGAGCCAATTTTTAAAATCATGATAATAATTTTGATATCCCCACACGGATTTCAAAACTAATAAATCATATTTTTCTTCTAATGGCTGCTGCCAAGAAATTATCTTAGCATCTACTCCTAATTTTATTAATGCTTTTTTTAAATTAATGTCTTCCTCTAATCTATCTTTCCACTTGTCACAAGACACAATCGCTACCTTTTTCATATTTATACCAGCTTTCTTAAACATCTATTCATTGCACTAAAGTGTTCAACTAAATCCTTTCTAGACAATGCAGTTGTAACTCTTCCTATAAGTTGTTCATCATTTGGCCAAGATATTGATTGTCCTAATATAAGTTTAATTTTTTCTTGTTCATACATATATTTCAGTAGCTCTTTTTCGTTACTAATTACTCGACCATTTTCCGCTACTTTATTTTTTAATCCAGTGAAATCTAACAATACAAAAAATCCTGAATCCGGTAATGTGCCTTCAACAATTTTTACGTTTGGAATTCCGGCCAATATTTGTTTTATGTTATAATCTTGAGCATAATTTTTTATATCTTTTTCTATGTTTTTTCTTAAGCAACAATCATTAATAGAATTTATTCCATTAATTAAAGCTTTCAACAATTCTAACCGATATTTATATTCATCAATAATTGGATTAAAATAATTGTTATATTCTTTTTTTCGTCTTTCAAATACATTAAAAGCACCTGCTAAAGCCTTTCCCTGCAAAACAGGAGAAGAATCCATTGTTTGAAAAATTTTATTTCTTATTTCCCTGATTATAATTTCGTTTGCCACTACCATACCTGCTCTTATCGATGCTAATCCATAAGATTTTGATAAGCCAGTTATTGTTATGGTATTATCAAAGAACTTTTTATAAGAAGCCATTGGCTTTGCTAAGTTATCTCTATCATATGTTAAATCTCTATAAATTAAATCATCAATAACAAATACGCCTTTTGATAAACACACATCACCAATTTCTTCAAGTATTTTTTTATTATTTTCATTCATAACCTTGCCTAAAGGATTATGTGGATTTTCGTTTAAAAATGCCACCACTTTAGGAATATATCCTAAAGATTCACCATATTTAATTCTTAAGTGCTCATTAATATCATCTATCCTTTTTGAAAGTTTTAGGGGATTCACATACCAATTGTCATCTTCAGACAAAGGTAATATTTCAACAGCTGCTCCGGAAATGCGTTCAGGCACAAAAGTGAATAACCCATAATTAGGACCAGTCATCAATACCACATCACGAGGTCTAGCAATAATACTTGAAATAATATTAAAGGCCTGCGTTGAGGACACCGTAAAAATTATATTATCTTCTGAAAAATCACCATTACTTTTAAAACCTTCATGTTTTAAATATTCTAAAATGATTTTTCTTGAATCTTCATCACCAGCTGCCATAGGATAAGCAGATAGTTCATTACTATTTATTATATCAATTAACGCCTCTTTACATAAAGGAAAAGGGGCAGTTTCCATTGGACTACCTCCGCCAAGCGATCTTGAGGAAATATTTTTGATTTTTTCGTTTTCAAGAAGATATAATTCATTCCCATATAATTCAAAAGCATTATAAATTTTATTTATCTCCTTAGAAAAATTCCCATCTACTAAATTTTTGCCTAAATTTGGTAATCCTCTGACACGATTTTTCAAATTCGGATTTTTTTCCACTATTCTCTTCAATGAATCAGGTATATTTTGCATATTATCCCACCTAGCTACGAATATTATATAATAATAAAGAATAATTTAATAATTCAACTTTTCGATACAATATATATGAATTTTTAATAATAAAAGACTAATCGAATCAATTAGCCTCTTCCATTAATGGTATAATATATTCTTCAATTCTAGGAACCAAAACCCACGCAATTTCACCATTTTCAATCATATTATATAATTCTTTTAAATCCACCCATTTTGCTTGAACAGAAGAATTGTCAATAAAGTGGATATCATTTAAATCAATATCCCTATCTACAACATAAGTTTCATATATATAATGATAAGGATCTCGTAATTTTTTGTCTATATATCTTAAATCACTTTCTAATATTTGTATACCAATTTTAGAATAAATGGTTTTAATACAAGTTTCAATTGACTTTTCACCACTTAAAACATTACCATTTATATTACTCCAAAAACCAGGATAATAAATATTATAATTTAAAGTATTACGTATTAATAATAATTGTTTTTTTGAATTTAATAACCATACATTTATAGTATAATGATACATACCATTAGGTATTTCATCAGTACTATTTATAACAATTCCTGTATTATTAAATTCATGATTATATAAATCCCACTTATTCATAATAATTCCTCCTCATATTGTTTTTGTAAAAGCATAATAAATTTTATTATATTGCCAACATTTTTTTCTTTTTTATAAACAATGTATATATTATCATCAAATAATTGCTCTTTTACTTTAATTTCTTTTATATTTCCACTTACTATTTCTTCTTTAAAGAAATCTTTATTCACAAAGCCCAATCCTAAATTGTTTAAAATCAATTTTTTAGAAATTATACTATCATTGACAGAAACAACATTTTTAAATAAAATACCATTTTCAAAACACAATTTCTGAAATTTTCCATTTTTTTTATTTGGACACATTGAAATCAACTTGGCATTTTCCAATTCTTTAATTGATTTTACTGAATCATAATTTTTTGCTAATTCCTTTCCAGAGACAAAAGTATTAGTTAAAGTACACAATAATTCTTTATTATTAACATTAATTAAATTTGTATAATCTTCATAATCAATTAATAAATCATATTCATCTTCAAATTTTTTGACATCTAATTTAGAATATAATTTTATATTAATATGAACATTAGGGCATGTATTGATAAATTCAATTATAGAATCTTTAAAAATGAAATCAGATAAATAATGTCTAACACCAATAGTTAATTCTGTAGTATTTTGATTATCAAATTGTACTAAATTTTGATTTAAAATACTAAAAACGGATTTTAAATTTTCATAAAGATTATAACCATCCTCAGTTAGTTCAAAACATTTATTATTTCTAATGATTAAAATTTTATCCAATTGTAGTTCTAACTGTTTAATATTATAACTTAACGACGATTGTGCAATATTTAAATTTTTTGATGCATTAGTAAATCCGTTATAATAGACAACGTAATAAAAATATTTAAAAAAGTTTAAATTAATATTATTCATGAAATCAATCCCTTCAAAAGACAACTTATCAACCATAGTGTATCAAATTTCTGACGAAAAGTCATTTGAAATTATAATGAATACAAGGGAAAATACATAAGTCATTAAATTTATTAACAAATACTTTGTAAAAATAACAAATTATTGTATAATTTAAGTGGTGACAAATAATGAAAACAACAATTCAAATACTAACATGTAAACTAATTACAAATGTATGTAAACTATTTAAGAAAAATGGAACTGTGTATCCAGGAAGCATTGCTTTAAAGATGAATGGTAAAGTTCTTGAGAGTATTAAGTATCCAAAATATGTTATCGGAGTTACTGGTTCTTCTGGTAAAGGCTCAACAACAAGTATGCTTGCCCACATTCTAAAAGATAATGGATTAAATGTTGTCTGGAACTCATCTGGTTCAAATGTTTTAAATGGAACTGCTACTCTAATTTTAAATAATACAAATGCTTTTACTCATAAATTAAAGGCAGATGTTCTTCTTCTTGAAATGGATGAATCTTATATTAAGAAGACGTTTACTAAAAGTACACTTACTCATCTAGTTATTACAAACATTACAAGAGATCAGCCAGCAAGAAATGGTGAGCCAGAAATTATCTTAAATAAAATACTGTCATCAATTGATGAAAATACTGAAGTAATCATCAATGCTGATGATCCATTCGTAAATAGATTTTCATTCTTACATAAAGGCCCAGTATGTACATACGGAATTAACAAAACATCTTATGATTTAAAGAAACCAATCAGTAACAATGTTGATGCAGCCTACTGTCCAATCTGCCATAAAAAACTTAAATACACATCTTACCACTATGGCCACCTAGGCGTGTATTCTTGTCCTACTAAAGACTTCGTAAGAAAAACCGACTTTACTGGCGATAATCTAAATCTAGAAAACAAAGAAATGATTATTAATGGTAACAAAGTTAAATTAAATAAAGATGTCTTCTTTGCTGCGTACTACACACTAGCTGCTTACTCAGCAGCATCTGAGATAGGACTAACAGATAAACAAATAATGCATGCCTTAAACGAAAATACTCTAGAAAGTAAAAGACTTAAGACTTTAAAATTAGATAATCGTGAAGTTGATATGCTTGAATCCAAAAATGAAAACAACCTAAGTTATGTTCAATCACTAAATTATATTAATAATCATAAAGGACCTAAAACTATTATTATGGGCTTTGATAATGTAAGTCGTAGATATAAATATAATGATATTTCATGGTTATATGACGTTGATTTTAAAATTCTTAACACTGATGAAATAGATAAAATATTCTGTATTGGTAGATTTAGATATGACGTTGAAGCACGATTACTTCTTGAAGGTGTTCCAAAAGACAAAATCTTTATGGTAGATAACATTAATTTAATAATAAAATATTTAAGAGAGAACTCAGATGGCACAATATTTACAATGGTATGCTTTGATATGACTGAGGTGTTGAAAAAACTATTTAAGGAGGCAAATACTTATGAAGGTTAAGATTGCTCATTTATATTATGATTTAATGAATCTTTATGGGGAACAAGGTAATATTATTGCTCTAAAAGAATCACTTAAAAATCAAAACATTGAAACTGAAATAGACTTACTATCAATTGGTGATGATATTAATTTTAAAGATTATGATATTTTCTATATTGGTACAGGATCAAAAGAAAGCTTACTTCTAACTTTAGAAGATATTAAGAAATATACTAAAGATATTAAAAGTGCTATTAAAGGTGGAAAAGTATTTATATCAACTGGTAACTCACATGAATTATTTGGTAAGTCATTAACTTATAATAATACTGAATATGATGGCTTAAACTTATTTCCTTATTATTCAAGGGAAGCAAATGAAAGAATAACTGGTGAATGCACTATGCACTATGATAATCTAGAAGATAACATTATAGGTTTTCAAAACCGTGCATCTCTTATTCAAATAGATAATAATCATTTATTTACTCTAATTAAGGGAGATGCCGATAATAAAAAGAGTACCTATGAAGGTTATACTGAAAATAACTTCTACGGTACCTACTTAATAGGTCCTCTACTTATTAGAAACCCTCACCTAACAGACTACATAGTAAAAAAACTTCTAGAAGAAAAAGGTATGAAATTTCACGAAGATAAAGACACTCCACTATATAAAGCATACCAAGAATATAACAAAAACTTTCCAAACTAAAAACGTTCTAAATTGAACGTTTTTTTATTTATTCTAAGATACCTTAACCATTTTAAATGTTCCATTAGAAGTTTGAACGCCATCAGTTCCAGTACAATTTGTACCATTACAGAAACTATATGTAGTATAACTAGAACCATTCCAGCCACCACCATATGATTGGTTATCATCTTCACAGCCTCCGCCGCCAAAACCACCTGTACATGTACTTGAACCTCTTGTATATGTAGCACCTTTTAAATTGTAACTAATCCACTGACTTATACCTAATACACTTGATACTGCTTGACTTGATGTTCCTGATATAGTAGTTGTACTATAAGAAGTATAATTAGAACTTGAGTAATAAGTAGTAGCAACACCATTTTTACCTGCATAAGAAGAATCATTACTTCTATATCCGATATCTCCTGTTCCACCACCACCAGCAGCGACAATTAAAACTTCATAATACGCTCCGTTTTTAGTAAACTGAATATTACTATTAGATACGCTTGATACTTTCTTAAATATGAAAGTACCACCACCTCCAGCACCACTAGCACCATCTCTCGCAGTACCAGTTGTTGATGATCCCATACCGCCAACATTAATATATAAAACATCACCTTTAGCAAATGTAAAATCACCATATATTTGAGCGCCTTTACCAGCTGCTAAAGTTGAACTCGTATAACCATATTTATTACCCTGTGTACCAGCAGCACCAGTAACCGTTATTCTATATGTTCCGGCTTCATCAATCGTACGAGTTACCTCAGCACCACTATAAGCAATATTAATTTCTGGAACAAAATAAACATTACACACTGTTCTACCAGTGTCAACGCCCGTTATATTTACGTTCCACTTTGAGCCATCCCATGATGCACTACCACTAGCATTACTTGTTCCGCCACCATCTATTTGACATTTTACTGATGCACCATAGTTAGAACTAGTTGGAAAAGCATCTTTTTTTGTTCCATTAATGTATGAATAAACAGTTAAATCATCTTCATTGTATGGACCAGTAACCTTCTTTTCTAAATTAAGTGTATTATGGGTAAAGCCTGCATTCATTCTAAGTCTAATATATACATCACTAGATGCTGTGTTTGTAATAACAACTCTTATATTAACAGTACCTGTTGCTGCTATAGATCCTGTATGACCATCAGTGGATCTTGAAGAATACTGAACAGTTAATGTGCTTGGTTTAGTTATCGTTGAAGAACAAGTTGAATCAGAGCATACATCATAGCTAAGTTCATATTTACTAGACCTATCATTAGATGCAGTAAACGTTGTATTAACTTTAGTTAAACCATTTTTATTAGCTTTAATAATTGTTCCACTAGTACCATTTAACTTAACAGAATAAGTCATATTTTTAACGTTTAAATTAGCAGCCACTCCACCTGCATTACTAGTAAATGCACTAAAGGCTATATTTAATGCTAAACAAAATAATACCAAAACAAAAGAAACTAAAAGATACCTTGCTCTTTTATTTTGAAGGACTTTAACGATTTTATTTTTCAAAAAATCACCCTCTATTCTATTTAATTATAAAATATTTACGCTCATTATTCAAGAAGAAAAGATACGTTCAATAAAAAAGATTCAAAATATACATAGTAATACAAATTAATTACTACATTATCTTGAAAATTAATTAAAAATATTATATAATCAACTGGCTTTAAGGAGGAATAAAACATGAAAAAAACAAAAATAATAACAAGTATTGGACCAGCATCTAATACCATTCCTGTATTTACAAAAATGGTTGAAGCCGGTGCTAATGTTGCAAGAATAAATTTTTCTCATGCAACAATTGAAGAAAGAGAGCAAGCAGTAAACACTATAAAAGAAGTAAGAAAAATCACTGGTAAAAATATAGGTATTCTTTATGATACAAAAGGTCCTGAATTTAGATCAGGTATAACTCAAGAAGAAGGCATTAAACTAACTACCGGCAAAACAATAAAATTTGTAAAAGAAGATGTAATTGGTACAGAAGAAAGTTTAACTTTCAATCATAAAAGTGCCATTGATGCAATGCAAATTGGCAATATCGTTTTACTAGAAAATGGTTTAATGAAAACAGAAATAATTGAAAAACACAATGATTATGTTGTTGCTAAAATAATTAATGGTGGAACGCTTTATTCTAAAAAAAGTTGTGCCGTTCCAGGCGTAGATTTGAAAATACCATTCATTTCTGAAGAAGACAAAGAAGATATTATTTATGCATGTAAACACGCTGGTGATTATCTTGCTGCATCATTTGTACAAAGTGCAGAAGACGTACTTGCAATCAGAGAAATATTAAAAGAACAAAACCGCGAAGACATGAAAATTATCTCTAAAATAGAATCACAAATGGGAATGGATAATTTAGAAGAAATCATTAATGTAAGTGACGGAATAATGGTTGCTCGTGGAGACTTAGGTGTAGAAATCCCATTCGAAGAATTGCCAGTTTGTCAAAAAAAGATTGTTAAAATGTGTAGAAAGCATAAAAAAATTGCTATAGTTGCTACTGAAATGTTAGAGTCTATGAAACATAATCCTAGACCTACAAGAGCAGAAGTAACTGACATTAGCTATGCAATTTATAACGGAACTGATGCCATTATGTTATCAGGTGAAACAACAACTGGGGAATATGTAGTTGAAACTGTCGAGGCAATGGCAAAAATAGCTGAAAATATTGAAAATTCAATCATTTATAAAAATATATTTGCTGAAGAAAAAGTAGAAACACCAACTGACGCTATTATGAAATCAGTTGCCGAAGCAACAAATAGTTTAAATGCAAAATTAATCATTACACCAACAATAAGTGGTAAAACAGCAAGATTAATTTCAACATTAGAACCATCATGTCCTATTCTAGCACTTGTTAGAGACGAAAAAACTGCTAATCAACTATCTCTAAACTATGGTGTATATGCTAAAATTGTTGAACTTAAAAATGATATGGACGAACTAGTTGAACTATCAATTGAAGAAGCAAACAAATTCATAAAATTAGAAAAAGGCGACAACATTATCGTAACAGGTGGCCTAGTCGCTGGAAAAATCGGTTTTACAAATTTAATGAAAATTGAAACAATAAAATAAGTTTAGAAACAAAAATCTAAACTTTTTTTATTGAAACAAAAAGAAGAAACATTTATTTTGCTTCTTCTTGTGCTCTTGTTTCTCTAACAACAGTAATTTTAATTGTTCCTGGATATTGCATTTCTGCTTCAATCTTATCTTTCATTTCTCTAGCAATCTTAAATGAAGTTAAATCATCAACCTCTTCAGGTTTAACGATAACTCTTACTTCACGTCCAGCCTGCATTGCATAAGTTTTTTCAACGCCATCAAAACTATTACCAATAGCTTCAAGTTGTTCTAATCTCTTAATATAGTTTTCCATAGTATCATTTCTAGCACCAGGTCTTGCAGCAGATAATGTATCTGCTATTGCAACTATAACACTTATTACATTAGTTGCTTCGGCATCACCGTGATGAGATGCAATTGCATTTTGAACTACATCATTTTCCTTATACTTCTTAGCAATATCTAAGCCGATTTCAACATGAGAACCTTCTACTTCAAAGTCGATTGCTTTACCAATATCATGTAATAATCCGGCCCTTCTAGCAAGTGTTACATTCTCGCCTAACTCTCCAGCAATAATACCAGATAAATAAGCAACTTCTTTAGAATGTTGTAAAGCATTTTGGCCATAACTAGTTCTAAAATTTAACTTACCAATTAAGTTAACAAGTTCTGGGTCAATCTTTGTAAGACCTAACTCATAAACAGCTTCGTTACCAATCTCTGTAACTCTAGCATTCATATCACGGCAAGTTTTGTCATAAATTTCTTCAATTCTTGTTGGATGAATTCTGCCATCCTTAATTAAAGTCTCAATTGCTTGTTTAGCTATTTCTCTTCTAAATGGGTCAAATGAAGAAATAACAATTGCCTCAGGTGTATCATCAATAATTAAATCAACTCCAGTAACAGCTTCAATCGTACGAATATTTCTTCCCTCTCTACCAATTAATCTACCCTTCATTTCATCATTTGGTAAATCAATTGTAGATACTGTTTGAATAGTTGTCACATCATTAGCATACTTCTCCATTGAATTTACAAGTAAATTCTTAGCTTTCTTATCAACTTCTAACTTAGCCTCAGCCTCTTTGTCTTTAATAAATTCGGCAATCTCCCTAGCCATTGAAGTCTCAACACGCTCCATAATCATATCATGGGCTTTCTCTCTAGAAAAATTAGCAATCTTCTCTAACTTTTCCATTTCTTCCTTTAAAAGTTCATCCATCTTTAATTCTTTTTCTTGTAATGCTTTGCCAGCAGCAGTTAAATTATTATCTTTAATTTCAAGCAAATTATCCCTATTCTGTAGTAATTCTTCTCTCTTATCCAAAGACTTTTCCCTTTGAAGTAATCTTTCCTCACTACTTTGAATCTCTGCTTTTTTTTCTTTAACTTCACGATCAGTTTCTTGTTTTAATTTAAAAGATTCTTCTTTTAGTTCAAGAATACTGTCTCTTTTAGCTTTATCTGCTTCTTTCTTAGCGTCATTAATAATTTTCTCTGCTTTTTTTCCAGCACCAGCACCAGTTAAGATAATAATTGCATAAATGGTGCCACCACCTAAAACAAGTCCAATAAAAAGAGTTAAAATGGAAGCTGCATTAAAATCCATAATGTCCTCCATATCTATATAGAATATAATTTCTTATTACAATCTACAATTCAATTATAAAATTTTTTACTTATAAAAGCAAGAAAAAAGTAAGCACTCACGTCTTACTGTTTAATACAATCTTTATAAGCTACAAAATATTGGATACCAGAGTATATTGATAAAAGTGTAGCTACTATGACTAAATAATAACCTAAATTAAAGCCAACTAAGCTAAATGGAATATCTGAAAAGAATACAAATGATACCCCAGTCATCATACAAATAGTTTTAAGTTTACCCCAAATGCTCGCACCAACAGCGCCTTTTTTAGATCCGGCAATCATCTTAATACAATCTACTGCTGTATCTCTAGTAATAATTATAACTGGTATTACTACAGGAATTACTCCATCACATGCAAGAGCAATTAAGACACCATTAACTAAAATCTTATCCGCAATTGCATCTAATACTTTACCTAAATCTGTAACAAGACCTCTCTTACGAGCTATGTTACCATCTAGAAAATCAGTTACACTAGCAATTATAAATAATACCCCACAAATGATATATTTTAAACTTATTGTAACTTTTCCAGCAATTAAATATTCTGGAAAAGTAACTCCAACTTCATAAAATGGGAAAACCATCAAAATTAAAACAATTACAGATAAAATAATTCTTCCTAATGTAATTTTATTTGGTAAATTCATAATTCCTCCTACTTATTAAAATAACTTGCTATATTAGCACCTGTACTACCAACAGTTATCTGTTTAATACTCCAAATAATTGCAATAACTATTAAAACTACTATTAAAACCAATATAAAAATAAATTGTTTATTACTTTTAATTGGTGCTGTTTTTGTATAAGGAGAAGCAATTCTATTACTTTCACTTTCTTCCTTCTCTTTTTCCTTAACAGCTTTTTCAATCTCTTCCATTGGTATCTTACTAGTCTTTTCAAACATATACTCATTAAACTCATCAATTACATCTTCATAATCCAAGCCAAGATATTTAGCATAACTCTCTAAATAATCTTTTAAAACAAATATATCTTTAAAAGCACCAATATTACCATCTTCGATCTGTTCTAAACTAAGAACAGGTATCTCCAAATCCTTACTAACTTCATCTAAAGTTAGCCCTGACATTTCCCTAGTACTCTTAAGTACCTCGCTTATATCGTTAATGTCGGTCAACTCCTAACTAATAAATAATAAATATTTAATAAGCCATGTTCTGTACCTTAAAAAAGGTGGCAAACATTTATCTTGCCTAAGCACCCTCTAATCGTTTCATTTCACTATAGAAAGCTCCCCTACCAAAATTTGGGTTTCTCACTCACGGGGTTTACCACGTTCCACTCTACTCGTTTCCAAATAGACTCGTCTCTTTGGCACTTTTATATCTAATCTAGTCATAGTTACCCTTAGACTATTTCGAAGCCGTTAGCATAAGCTACCTAAGGTTATTTTTTCCCTTAGCGTGAACATTAAAGTCATCTCAGACTTTGTGAGCATGGACTTTCCTCTACATTATTAAATGCAGCGTTTGCCTAAAATATTAATTATCTTTACCATATACAATCTTTTCTAAATTAGATAATCTTCTAAGAACATCAACATTAGCATTCGCACCCTCACTACTAGCACTAATTGCACTTTTAAGTTTACGATACTCCATTTGAAGTTTCTTATTATCTTCAATCAAATCAAGATTATCCTTCTCTAACTTTTTAATTGTACGTAAGAACTCTGTATAATCGCGAATAACCATATCAAGAAATTTATCAACTTCTTGCATACGATAACCTCTAGCATCAATCTTAAATTCTTTATTTAGAATCTCTTCTGGTGTTAAAAATAACTTATCATCAATCATACAAACCAACCTTCTTACAAACAATATTTTATTATTACTTATCTTTTTTGTCAAGTAACATTACATCACTCATAACTAAATAAAACTTAAAATATCTGCAATCATCCATCATCTCATTAAATATATTATTCACCCTATCACCAAGGCTATTTTAGCACAATCTAGTGTCACAAAATGTCAAAATATTTAAGTATACTATCAGCAAGTGTTTTACCAATAAGTTTCTTATTACTCATAATCCATAAAGCATCTTCCTTGTAATCATGATGTGCCACCTCAACAAGTAATCCAAAAGGAAAATATCTATCATTAGCTTCACCTAAAGCCCCATTAGCATACTTAACTCCACGATTAGCTTTCTCATCATCTTTATTATAATAAATGTTCATTAAATCTTCCTGAATAATATTGGCAATCGAATAAGACAAACTTCCTTCTTCATCTATCCACGTTTCAATACCATATGTATTATGAGCCCCACTTGCATTAGAATGAATTGCTATCTTAAAATCACAATTATAATACTTAGCTTCACTATTCCACAAATTAATATTCCCATTGGGATTATTACGATATACCTTTACCCCATAATTCTTAAGCTCAGCCTCCACATAATCAGCAACATCATTCATCTCTTTAGCCTCATTTGTAAAACCTACCTCTTTAACCCCAATATTAGCATCTTGATTAGAAGGAGATAAATAAATTCTAAGTTCCGGTTTCTCTTCTACATGTAAATCATAAGTCGTAACCATACTATCATTCTTTTTATTCGCTTTAACAACAGCCTTCAAAGTAAAATCTGTATTAACAGTTATTGGATCATCATAAATAGCTCCACTTACTGCCGGATCACTTCCATCAGTTGTATAATAAATCTTACCATCTCCATTTGGATTATTAAGTGTTATTTTAGTTCCCTTCTTAATATATTTAGGATAATTACTAATAAATACTGGTTTTAAAGTATCCTTTTCATTCATCTGAAAATTAACTGTCGTAGTTTTAGTATAATCCTCATATTCCTTATACATTGCACTTATCTTAATAGTATACTTCTTACTCTTCTCGAAAAACTCTGAAGAAATAACTGCTCTATTACTTCTTAAGGTCTTACTTTTAATAAGTCTATTTCCATTATAGATATCGAGCACTACCTTATCAGCATTCTCTGCTCCCTCATACTTAAAAATAATATCATTATAATTAAGAACTTTTCCTTCCTCTGGAGCAGTTATCACAACATCTCCAACCGGCGACATATTACTATACAAACTAATCTTGTTAATTTCACTAACCCCATCAAATAACTTAACATCTAACTTTTGACTTAACCCAGAATATAAATTAGAAGGTATAACATATTCATTACTAGTTACCTTATCTTCAAATATCTTATAATCCCCATCATTAATCGTAATCTTATAATTTTTATTAGAAACATCCCCATCTATTTTCAAAGTATAATCCTCATTATTAGTAAGTACTAGGTTATTATCTTTACTAAATGTTGGTTCAGTATAAGTAAACGTATAAGGATTGCTAACTGTCATTGTATCTCCATGTTCCCCATTCGCATAAATAACTAACTTATATTTACTATCATAAGTAATATTAGGTAAATCAATCTCATTAACAAGCTTAGTTGTATTCATTGTATAAAAAACACTATTATTATCATTATATATTACAATATCATAATCTTTTGCTGCTCTTGCCCTCTCAAACCTAATCTTATACTTAGTACTAACATTATCAACACTCACAATACTAAAACTAGTAAGTATCTTATCACTATGAAGTATAATATATGAAACCATAAAAGTTGTTCCAATAAACACCAGTAAAATCATACATATACTAACAATTAACTTCTTCACTACTATCACCTATCATAATTATAAACTAAAAAAGACATAAAAAAAAGCCCGAAGGCTATAGTTTACTAAATACATTTTTTTTGCGTAACACTAAATATCCTAAAATACTAACTCCCATTACTATTCCAAGTGGCAAATAATAATCTTCTACTCCTGTTTCGACGTTTTCAGGCTTAGTCGTGGTAGTTTTTGGTTTACTATTATTACATAAGATGTACTCTTTCTTTACAACTACAACTGGTCTTACAGCACACTTAGGATTATTAGAAACATCACCAATAGTTTTACTTTCTAGGGTAGCATATACTCCGTTAGACTTATCTGAACTTGCTGTAACGCAATATACCTTAGGACTATCTGTAGTACTATCATCAGCAGCAGATTGTGTCCAATAATTATAATCTTCCGGAAGTAAAACACCACTCTTAACTACTGGAGCAAGCCAAGCATATTCTTTAGTAATAGTTTTATCAAGACCAAGTTCTTTTAAATCATCAGTTGTAAGAAGTCTTCTAGATTCAACTCTCCAACTCTTAGTACCCTCCATTAAAGAATTATATATATAAGCCTTTTCTAAAATGGTTGTAGGTTCGTGATCTCCAGGCATAACCTCATCATAAACAACTGGACTAGTAGGAGCTCCATCACTTCTTTTTTCATCTGCAGTACCATCAAATATTAATGTAACAGTTTCCTCTCCAGCAGCACTCGCTTTAAGCACATGAAATGCTCTACCTCCAGTTTGCTCAGTATCTCCTTCTTTTAGGGCTACTACTACTTCATCACCAATGTCAAAGGTCTCACTGGTAGCCATCGCATTAACGCCAAAAGGAACGGCAAGTGCTAAAACTAATAAAAATTTCTTCATAAATCATACTCCCTTTTTTATTTTGCCTTCTATCATAATAAATATAACACATAATTTAATTTTGAGCAATAATTTTAATTTACTTATTTACTAATTCGTGCTATATTTTAATAAGAATAGGAGTCTATTATTATGAATAAAAAGGTTTTAACTTACATTATATTACTAGCATTTTCATTATTACTAAGCATTATTGTTTCTGGCAAATTATTATATATTGCACCGCATCTTACCATAAGCGCTTCACTTCTAGCTTATGCGTTTACTTTTCTTTTTACTGCTAAACTAAACGAAGAAACAAATATTAATAATACCAAAAACATCTTAAAAAAAATAGTTATTGGTGTTCTTATATTCTATTTATTTATGATAGTAATAAACTCTATAAGTGGTATGACTAGTACTAAAGAAGTAACTGAAAGTTTAAGAAACATCTTTACACCGAATAAGCTTGCTATTAAAAGTATAAATATTTACTATCCAAATTTAATTAACCTAATATCATCTATACTTATCTTTTACTTAACTCATAATATCTTCTCAATAACATTTGAAATAACTAAAGATTATACAAGTAAAACAATATCATTTATTATATCAATCTTAATATCATTCATTATTGACCAAATGATTTACATATCAGTAACAAGTTTTATCCCTCTATATAAAGAAAGTATTAAATTAACAAACTATATTGAAAACTTAACTGCATCATTTATCATAATTATCTTAACATCAGTTATAATGACTATAATTTATTCGATAATCCAAAAAAGAAGCAAAAATTAATGCTTCTTTTTATTTACTCTTCTTCTCTTTTTTAGATTCATCTTTAGGTAAAGCATCTTTTCTAGATAAGTTAAGTCTTCCACGATTATCATATCCTAACGCTTTAACAACAATTTCATCGCCAACTTTAACAACATCCTTAGGACTATTTACTCTCTCATGCGCTAGTTGTGAAACATGTACTAAACCTTCACATCCATCCCATAATGATACAAAGCATCCAAAATCTTCAACCTTAACTACTTTACCAGTATAGATTTCTCCTTCTTCAACTTCCCTAGTAATATTCTTAATTCTTTCAGCAGTTCTCTTAATGACATCCTTATCAGTATGATAAATAATTACTCTACCATCATCTTCTAAATCAACCTTAACTGCATCTTTATCACTAACAGTCTTAACACCTTCTGGAGAGCATTCTAAAATAATCTTAGTAATCATCTCTCCGCCACGGCCAATAACATCTTTAATCTTTTCTGGATTAATATTAAACGTCTCAATCTTTGGTGCATACTGGCTTAGTTCAGTTCTAGGTCTAGCGATTACGCCTTCCATAACATCTAATATTTCCATACGTGCTTTCTTTGCTTGAGCTAAAGCCTCTTTTAATATTGCTTTAGTAACTCCCTTAATCTTAATATCCATTTGTAATGCTGTAATACCACTTCTAGTTCCAGCTACTTTAAAGTCCATATCTCCCATATGATCTTCAATGCCTTGAATATCAGTTAAAATAGTATACTTCTTCCCCTTAGTAATAAGTCCCATTGCAATACCAGCCACTGGTGCCTTAATTGGAACACCAGCTGCCATTAAACTTAGGCATCCAGCACAGATACTTGCTTGACTAGATGAACCATTACTCTCTAAAATTTCAGATACAACTCTAATTGTATATGGGAACTCTTCTTCTGAAGGAATAACTTGAAGTAATGCTCTTTCGCCTAATGCACCATGACCAATTTCTCTTCTTCCTGGAGAACCATATCTACCAGTTTCACCTACACTAAAGTTAGGGAAATTATAATGTAACATAAATCTCTTAGAGTCTTCTAAACCAAGACCATCTAAAATTTGATGTTCACCAATAGCACCTAAAGTAGTTGTAGCAAGTGCTTGAGTTTGTCCTCTAGTAAATACTGCAGAACCATGGGTTCTTGGAAGTAAATCAATATAAGCAGATAATGGTCTAATTTCATCTAATGCTCTTCCATCTGGTCTAACATGTTTATTAGTAATTAAATCACGTACAACTTCTCCTTCGATAGCATCAACAACCTTTTTAGTTATTTTTTCAATACTCTCATCTTCAGGATATTTCTCTATAAAATGAGCTACAGTATCTTCTTTAACTTCATCTATCTTAGCATAAGAAGCAAGTTTATCTTTAATTTGAACAGCCGCAAGCATATCTTCTTCTGCATATTCTTTAATTTCTTTTTCTAGTTCTTCAGGAATACTAGCAAGCTCTACTTTCTTCTTTTCTTTACCAACTACTTCAATAATACTTTCTTGGAATTCACATAATTCTTTAATATGTTTTTGTCCGAACATTAAAGCATCAAGCATATCGCTTTCACTAGCTTCGTGAGCTCCAGCTTCAATCATACAAATGTCATTTTTAGTACCAGCAACAGTTACTGTAAGTGAACAAGCATCTAACTCTTCACCAGTTGGATTAATAACAAATTTTTTACCAATCTTACCAACAATAACCCCAGCAACTGGTCCATCAAATGGAATATCAGATACGCCTAGTGCTAAACTTGAAGCAAATAAAGCCGTAATCTCTGGTGAATTATTTGGATCAACAGATAAGATAGTATTAATTACTTGTACTTCATTTCTAAAGTTCTCATCAAACATTGGTCTAATTGGTCTATCAATTAATCTAGCTGCAAGTATCGCTGATTCACTAGGTCTTCCTTCCCTCTTAATAAATCCACCTGGAATTTTTCCTACTGAATATAACTTTTCATTATAAACTACAGTAAGTGGGAAAAAATCACCAGTTCCAACATTATCACTCATAACACTTGCTGATAATACTACAGTGTCTCCATATCTAACTAAAACAGCACCATTAGCTTGTTTAGCTAGTTCTCCTACCTCAACAATAATTTTTCTTCCTAAAAAATCAAAACTAAATTCTTTTTTCACTAACATCATCCTCTCACAAATATAAAAAAAGACACTAAAAATAAAGTGCCCTATTTTCTTAAATTTAATTTCTTAATTACTTCACGATAACTAACTACATTAGTTCTCTTTAAGTAATCTAATAAGCTACGTCTCTTACCAACCTTCATTAAAAGACCTCTTTTAGAATGATAATCATGCTTATTTTCTTTTAAATGTTCAGTTAGATTGTTAATTTCATCTGTAAGAATAGCAATTTGAACCTCTGTACTACCAGTATTCTTTACATCCTTACCGAATTCTTTAACTAACTCAGCTTTTCTCTCTTTAGATACAGCCATCTTTCATCTTCCTTTCTAATAAATCGGTTATACCCTAGTTATAATCTGGAAGAAAATTAAAACTAAGATAAAACTTCCTTAAACATTATATTATATATTTGACTTAAAATCAACCAAAACTTCACGCAAAAGAGAGTAAAAACCTACTCTCCATCTATCTAAACACTCTAAAGTGTACAATATATTATATTAAATAAAGTTAATATAAGAATAATTAATTAGCCCATATATAGTTTTTAATCAACTTTTTTATAAACGACAATTATCAAAAAGAATAAGCATGCTACAATCGTTCAGGCACTGTCTACTTCTTTATTTAGTAAGCACTAATTAGTATTTTGGTCGCCACCGGCGACCATTTTATATTTGAAAAGACTTCTTAAAATCATCTAGATTTTTTGCTTTAATCATTAATATTTAACTCAATTTTGACCACATTGTGGTCAATTTCTTAATCATCAGTTAATTCATTATCTTCTTTTTCACCTAATTCTTCTAGAAAATTAGAAATATCTTCTTATATTAGTTTTTGTAATATCCTTTCTGATATTATTTCATTGTTCAGCTTATTTTTCTTTTAGAAAGATTTTTTTGATAACTTGATTAATATAATAATCTATTTCATTAGCATTATTTAAAGAAAAAAGAAATCTGTAATGTTACATTGTTAACTTTTCCGACAACGCCGGGGCTTTTTCAATATTAATTGTGTCCACACTGTTGACACTTTTTCATCACTAAATATATTGTAGAATTGTTTCATCCTAAATAATATTCTTCTATTATATTTTTTTGCCTACTTCTATAACTAATTTTTCAGAATATCTATCTATAATATTAACACCATATTTGCTGCCTGCTTCATTAAGCAGTTTTTCTATTTCAAAGAATGTAATAACTTTATGTTTTTCTTTTGAATAATCTTTTACCCTTGAATATACTTCATAATCAATTAACTTATTTTTTAACGTCATCTTTTCATATCATACTAATTCATATTCTCTAACTGCAATTCTCCCATCTGAGCAGTATTCTATTACAAATCTATTTTCTCTCTTACATATCAATATTCCCATGGTATTATTGTTATTAATTTCTTTTACATTTTTATCTATGTAATTCATATATTTTTGAACTTGTGATATATATTCAACCTTAAATTCGGTTACTTTTAATTCTACAACAACATAACAGTTGAATTTTATGTTAAACAATAACAAATCAATATGATGATTTCTGTCTACCATTTTAATGTTATATTCACTACCTATAAAGCTAAATGAAATTCCAAGTTCTTTCATAAAAGATTCAATATTTTCTAATATTAAATTATGTAATGCTTTCTCAGTAACTATTTCAATATTATTTTTATTTCTAATTAGTATAGGATTTGGCACCAAATCTTTTACTTCAAGTTTATCATCAAGAATCAATTTATTTTTAGTTTCAATTGGTAGTCTTTCATATTCATTATTCTTTATTTTTGTTGCTAACTCTCTATATTCAAGACTATTTGATATAGCTAAATTTATATAATATATTATTTCATCAAAATTTTTAATAGATAGTAATTCACGATAATGGCTCCAACTCAATTGTGAACGCAGCGCGTTCACTTTTTTATCTCTAAATAACAAATAAAATTTTCTCATATTCATAAGATTTCTATAACTATATTTTTTATCATTTAATTCTATTATTAATCTTTGTGAATATTCTTTTATTAAACCATCGCCATATTTAGCTCTTTTTTCTCCACCTTGGGCTTCAATAATTAACTTTCCGACATTATAATATGTTTCAACATCACTCTTGTTCTTACTATAATCCTTTACTTTCTTATATACTTCGTTGCTTATTAATAAGCCTTTTATTTGATCATAATAATTCATATCTAACTCCTTTCTTAATTGTGTCGCATTTTGCGACACTTTTTCTATGAACTACAAGTCTTAATTTTTAATTTATCATTTTTTATCTTAAACATAATACTACCATCTTGGTCTGTTCTATATACTTTAGATTGTTTTAAATCGTTTAATACTTCTTTATTAGGATGTCCATAGCCGGTTGTTCATACCTACACTGATAATGGAATACTTCGGATTAATTTTATTTATAAACGTCCTTACACCACTTGTCTTACTTCCGTGGTGTCCTACTTTTAATACATCAATATTAGATAGATTATACTTTTCTAAAATTTCTTTTTCTTTCTCTACTCCAGCATCACCCATAAACATAAACTTATAACCATCAAGTTTAGTATAAATAACATTACTATTATCATTCTCATTATCGTACTCTTTGGTTTGTAAGAAATGCAGCTTACTATTATCAATATTTAATTTTTTAATACATGAGTAATATTTAATATTTTTCTTTTCTAACATCCATACTTATATTTCTGCTGCATTATATCAAAGTAATTCATATTCCCTAGCAATTATCCTATTATCTGAACAATATTTAATTACATATTCATTATCTTGTTTACAAATAATAATTCCTACTGTATTATTTTCTTCAATTGTTTTTATATTTTTATCAATATAATTCATATAAGTCATAATTTGACCAGTATGCTCTTTCTTAAGTTCTGTTATCTTTAATTCTACGACTACATAACACCTATATTTAATATTATAAAGTAATAAATCAATATAGTTGTATCTATTACCTAATTTAATTGGATATTCACTTTTTATAAAAGTAAACCCTATTCCCAATTCTTCTAAAAAGTTTTCAATATCTTCCAAAATTAATTTTTGTAATACTTTCTCAGAAAATATAACATATTTATTACTATTTTTAATCAAAATTGGATTCTTGATAAAATCAACTATATCTGATTCTTTTTGTTCTACTGATTTATTTTTAGTAGATTCCGGAAGCCTTTCATATTCATTAGATTTTATTCTTTCTCTTAACTGTCTAACTGATAAATTATTATTTTTAACTAATTCTATGTAATAATTAATTTTATCAGTATTCTCAAAAGATAGCAATTCACAATAATGCGACCAAGACAATTGTGCAGACAGTGTCTGCACTTTTTCATTCAACTCATAAAACTTTAACATTAACCATAGATTTCTCTTACTATAGCCCTTACCTAATTCATATGTTAATCTCTTCGAATATTCTTCTATTATTCCTTCTCCATAATGATTACCTGCTTCACTTAACATTCTTCCAACATTGTAATATGCATTCAAATCGCTCTTATTAATTGAATAATTTTTAACTTTCCGATTTATCTCATTATTTACTAATTCATTTTTTATCTCATTGTAGTAATTCATATCTACTCCTTTCTACGGACTATATGTCTCAATTTTTAATTTATTTTTTTTAATCTTAAACATAATACTTCCATCTTGGTCTGTTCTATAAATTATAGAACCATCTAAATTATTTAACACTTTTTTATTTGGATGACCATATCTATTATTTTTGCCAACACTTATAACACTATATTTAGGATCAATTTCATCTATAAAATTTTTATCACTACTTGTCTTACTTCCGTGATGTCCTACTTTTAATACATCAACATCTGATATATTATATTTATCTAAAATATCTTTTTCTTTATCTACTCCAGCATCACCCATAAACATAAATTTATATCCATCAAGTTTAGTATAAATAACATTACTATTATCATTTTCATTATCATATTCTTTTGTTTGTAAGAAGTGTAGCTTACTATTATCAATATTTAATTTTTTAATACATGAGTAATATTTAATATTTTTCTTATCTAACACTTTGATTAATTCTTTTTCTAAATTATTAGATTCTCCACAATTAAATATTACTTTATCCACTTTAAAATTCTCTATTACATTTATCGCATCTCCAATATGATCATAATCGCCATGAGTAAGTACCAGATAATTTATCTTGCTTTTGCCAGTACTCTTTAAAAACTTTATTGTATTATCACTAACCTTTATATTATCCTTACCACCAGTATCAATAAGTATAACTTCACGATTGTTATAAATTAAAGAACTATCTCCCTGTCCTACATCTAAAAAATAAACATACGTATTAAAATCTAATAAAGGTTTTACTTTTAAACACATAGTAAAAATAAATATAAGTAATATAAACATCTTACGATTTGTCTTTAAAAACATAAATAAAAATACAGAATAAATAAAATAAAAAATAAGGTTTACCTTTGGCACAATAATATTAACCACTATTAAATGATTACTAATAAACTTAAGAATACCTATAAACATATTTAAAACTGGCTCTAAAAAACGAAAGACAAATGTTAAGATAGTAAGCGGATATATGATCACACTTACCAAAGGAACAATAATAACATTATTTATAATCTGCATTAAATTAACTTCATAATTATAATAAAGTGTTATTGGTAAACTAAATAAAAAAGCAATAAAACTAGTTAAAAACATATTAACAAAATAATTCTTTTTCATATACTTATTAAATAAAATGAGACCTAAACTAACACTTACTGAATATAAAAATCCCATATCATATACGATTAATGGATTATAAATAAGTAAAGTACAAACTACTAATAAAAGAACATTTACTGTACTTATTCTTAAATCTAACTTCTTATTTAATATTATAAAAATAAATAATAAAAGACTTCTATAAATACTTGCTGAATAATTAGTTATTATGCTAAACAAAATCAAGAAAATACATGCTAGTATTTCTTTAAATCTACTTTTCTTAAATACAAATAAAATAATTCCTGAAAGCAAACTTAAATGCATCCCACTAATCGCAAACAAGTGACTTACTCCATTTTTTTGAAACAGACTATAATCATCCAACTCACTTTTATCACCAATTAAAAATGCTTTAAAGTAGTCACTATGCTTAAACTTTTCACTTCTCTTAATAATATAATTTTTTACTTTATATTTAACACTTCTAGTTTTAGAAATAACCTTAATATTATCAATCTTTACTAAATAATAGATATGATGATTATATAAATACTTTCTATAATTAAATGTATTTGGTATTGTGTTATTTTTAGGTTTACTAAGAGTTCCTTTAAAAGTTATCTTATCTCCCAAAGATATATTAAGTGGTTCTTTACTATAATATGAACCAATTATCTTTTCTTTAGATTTAATTGTAATCTTATAATAATCATCACTCTTCTTAATCTCGTCAATAATACCTATAAAAAAAGTTTCACTGCCATTAAACTTTGATTCATTATGAAAAGAGTTTCTTATAAAAGCCAAACATAAAACTAAAATAACTAAAATTATATAAAAATAATTATACTGTAATAAAGTCTTTAATCTTATCAAATAATGCGTCCCCTATACCAGAAACATTCTTAATATCTTCGATAGTCTTAAAATCACCATTATTAGTTCTATAAGTTATTATTGCCTCGGCCTTACTTTCACCTAATCCTTTTAACTTCATAAGTTCTTCTTTACTAGCTTTATTAATATTTATTTTATCACTAGTACTAGTTTCATTGTTTTCTTTATTGTCAGTGCTTGCATCATTATCTATGCAGTTATTAACCGTAATTGTCTCACATTTACATGGCACTTCACTTACTGCTTTAGTAGTTATTTCACTCTTAGTAAAAACATAAATAACCATTTCATTACTAACAACCTTAGATAAATTTATATTATTAGTACTTGCATTACTTTTTAGACCACCAGCCATCTTTATCGCATCAACTACTCTATCATTAGAACTCATCTCATAAACTCCAGGCTTTTTAACTGCTCCTTTAACATCTACAAATATTTTATCTCGTACCTTTTCACTAGTAACAAACGTCGTACTAGTCATATTACTATCAAAATCATCTAGTACCTCTTCACTTTTATTAAATACATAATAAAAAGCCACAAATATAGTAAGTAATATCACACCTCCCATAATCAAAAACATTTTCTTCTTATCCATAATTTCCTCCCTCTATTAGTTATTTTTGTAAGAAGAACGCTTATTTCCTTTTTTTATCTTAAATTTTTGCACAAAAAAAACTAAAACATAATTAAAGGTTTTAGTTCTTCTTCATTAATTCTGGTATAAAAAGCTACTGCTTTATCCCCTTCTTTGTATAATATATAATTACTATTTTTATCTTTTACTATATTTCCATTATAAATCTGTTTATGATTATCATCATTAATATATCTAACATCTAAATCAAAGATATCTTCTAAACTATAAAGTTTATACGTACCATCACTTATTTCATCTAAAGAATAAGCATCACTTATATCATAATCACCTAACTTAGTTCTAACTAAATCAGTCATTACCCCATAAGTTCCAAGATAAGCACAAATATCTCTAATTAAAGCCCTTATATAAGTTCCTTTACTTACCTTACACTTAATCTTAACTTCATCTTCAAATGAAACAAGTTCTAACTTATAAATAGTTACCTCTTTTTTTGGTAAAATAACATCTTCATTACTTCTAGCATAATCATAAAGTTTCTTACCATTAACTTTGACTGCTGAATATATTGGTACTTCTTGCATATAAGTTAGTCCATTAAAATGCTCAATAGCACCATTCATATCTTCTAAACTAATCTTTTTATCATCAGTATCTAGCACTTTACCTTCACTATCCAAGGTGTCTGTTAAAACATTTAATTTAAAAGTTGCAATATATTCTTTATCATGATTAACCATAATACTGCCAAGTTTCGTGTACTTACCAATCAAACAAACTAGAACTCCAGTCGCCATTGGATCAAGAGTTCCAATATGTCCAATACTTTTAGTACCAAACACTTTAACAAGTTTATTTACTACATCTCTACTAGTAATACCTTTAGGTTTATTTACTACGATTACCCCATTCATCTTTCTTACCCTCAATACTCTTTGAATAAATTATCTCTTCACCGGTAATAGTATCTAAATTAAATCCCATATCCTCAAATAATTTAAGCATAAATTCTTTACTATGTGGAGCAGAAACTACAATCTCACCAGCACCGCTAGATTCAAATTCTCTAACTAAACTAGTCATTAAGTTTGCAGATAAGCTTCCTTTTTTATACTCTGAAAGAAATCTTTCCCTAAACTCTGGCTTAATATACATATTATAAAGTTCCCCATTACCTTCATGTACATGAATACATGCAAAACCAACAAGTACCTCTCCATCATAAATACCAATCGCTTTAGAATTAGTCTCCTTATTATATAAATCATTTAGATCTGCTCTTGCAAATGCTTTACTTCCTGTAAAATAATCACGCACTGCTTTAAAAGGAATCTTACTAAAAACTCCACCATATGTTTCATCATAATAACTATAAATAAGTTCCTTTAACTCATCTTCATGCATCTTATCTGTTATATTTCTTACTACTATCATTTAAAACCCCCATACCTTTCTTACTCTCGGTTTTCACTATGAATTTCTTGTAAAATTTCATCAATATGTTCACCATATAATGTAGATTCATCAAACTCAAATCTAAGTTCTGGTGTGTTTCTTAAATCCATTCTTTTGGCAAGTTCACTTCTTAAGAAAGGACTTGCTTTCTTAAGTTCTTCAGCCATTTCTTTTCTGTCATAATCACCAATATATGTATAATAAACTCTGGCCATAGACAAATCACTAGTAACTCTAGCTTCCATAAGTGTTACGCTTTTAAGCATTTCATTATCTACTTCTTCAAAAATAATATTTGATAAATGTCTTAACAACTCTGAAGAAATTCTTTGTATTTTTATACTACTCATCTTTTAACCTCTACATTTTCATATACTTCAAAGATATCTCCTTCTTTTAAATCATTGAAGTTTTCAATTGTAATACCACACTCAAGACCATTCTTAACCTCTTTAACAGTATCCTTTTCTCTTTGAAGTGATGCAATAATGCCATCATAAATAATTACGCCATCACGAATTACTCTAACTTGTGCCTTGTTTTTAATAATACCACTAGTAACAATACATCCTGCAATAGAACCAACTTTACTAAATTTAAACATACGCTTAATAGAAGCAGTTCCAAGTACCTTTTCCTCGTATTCTGGATCAAGCATACCCTTCATTGCAAGTTCCATTTCTTCAACTAACTTATAGATAATTTGATATAGTCTAATCTCAACACCATACTCTTTAGCTACATCCTTAGTTATATTTGATGGTACAACATTAAATCCAATAACAACAGCATCACTAGCATTAGCTAAAATAACATCACTTTCAGTAATACCACCAATACCAGATCTAATAACTTTAATCTTAACTTCATCAGTACTTAACTTTTCAAGTGCGCTCTTAACTGCTTCTTCAGATCCTCTAACATCACACTTAAGAACAACTTTAATCTCTTTAGCACCGCCCTTAATCTTATTAAATAAATCATCAAAAGAAACAACTTCTTTTTTCTGCTTTTGATTCTTAGCTTCAATCTCTCTCTTTTCAGCTATCTCTTTCGCTTCTTTCTCACTTTCAAAAGCCATAAACTTATCGCCAGCAGCTGGGCTTCCATTTAAACCAGTAATCTCAACTGGAGTACTAGGCCCTGCAGAAATAATATTAACGCCTTGATCATTTTTCAAAGTACGAATTCTACCATAAACTGTGCCTGCAACAATTGGATCTCCTAGTCTTAAAGTACCATTTTGAATTAGTATGCTTGCAACACTACCTAAAGCCTTATCAGCACGAGTCTCAATAACTGTACCAATTGCATATCTATTTGGATTGGCTTTAAGTTCACTAACTTCAGCAATAGCAAGCACAGTATCAAGTAAGGAGTCAATACCAAAGCCAATAACAGCACTAATATTAACAAATGGAATATTTCCACCCCAAGCCTCAGGTGTTAAATTAAGTTCGGCCATTTCTTGCATTATTTTATCAGGATTTGCATCAGGCTTATCTATTTTATTAACTGCAACAACAATAGGAACACCAGCACTAATAGCATGCTCTACAGCTTCCTTAGTTTGAGGCATAACCCCATCATCAGCAGCAACAACAATTATAACAATATCTGTTACACTAGCTCCTCTTGCACGCATAGCCGTAAATGCAGCATGCCCAGGAGTATCGATAAAAGTAATTTTAGAGCCATTATAGTCAATTTGGTAAGCACCGATTGCTTGAGTGATACCCCCAGCTTCACCAGCCGCAGAAAAAGCAGCCTGACCCTTGAATGAAAGTACCTTTGTGATTGCAGCTGTAAGTGTTGTCTTACCATGATCAACATGACCCATAACTGTAATAACCGGAGGTCTTAAAACTAAATCTGCCTCATCATCAATAACCTCATATTCTTCAAAATTAGAAATATCTCTAGTTTCACTTTTCTTTAAAGTCTTACCATAATCAAGAACAACTATTTCAGCATTTTCAAATGAAATAACTTGATTTAAATTCATCATTAAGCCTAAACTAATAAGTTTTTTAATAATATCTGGCGCACTAACTCCAAGTTTATTTGCTAAACTAGAAACTGTTTCTCCCTCTTCATAAAGAATAATAGAATCATTACTAGCATCATTACCCTTAAGTTTAGTCTTATTCTTATACATAGCCTTCTTCTTATTTAAATAATCATTATCTTTACTACTAAAATTATTACCTTTTTTCTTAAGTTTTTCCTTCTTAATTATTGGTTTAGAATTAATTTCTTCTCCCAAAATATTTTCAACTGCCTCATCTAAAGCATCATTATCTTCAAATGTAGACTCAGTATTAGTAGAAATAATATTAATCGCATTATCTAAAACAATAATATCATCATCTTCTAAGAAAGAATCCTTATCACTAGCCTTAATCCCTAATTCTCTACACTTATTTAGTATCTCTTGTACAGTACAATTCATACTGTCAGCATATTCTTTTATACTCATAAGAGCCTCCTTCTATTTCTATATTGAACTTCTTAACTCATCATATATCTCGTCCGGAACGCTTTTTTCAAAAACATTATCAAGTATTTTTTTCTTTTGTGCGGTATCTATAACACTTACATCTTTCTTTAAATAACAACCCTTACCATTAAGTTTACCACTCTTATCAACAGTAAAAGTATCATTAAAGTAAACTACCCTAATTAAATCTTTCTTAGGCATCTTCTCTCTAGTTACCACACACATTCTCATTGGTATCTTTTTCAATTTTCATTACCCTCTTCTGTAATCTGAGCAAGAGTCTTAACATTAATTCTAAATCTTGTAAGCTTACTAGCAAGTTTAATATTAATACCTTTCTTACCAATCGCTAAAGATAAATTCTCATCATTTACAATAGCTAAAGCTTCTCTATTCTTAGTATTATCTATTATATTAACAATAACATTCTTAGCAGGACTTAATGCATTAGCAATAAATGTACTTTCATCTTCATCATACTTAATTAAATCAACCTTTTCACCATTAAGCTCAGCCAAAATACTAGCAATTCTAGAGCCTCTTTCACCAATACAAGTACCAATTGCTTCTACTCTTTCGTCTGTTGAATAAACAGCAACTTTACTTCTTACTCCTGGCTCTCTAGCAACGTTGTAAAGTACTAATGTGCCATCCTTAAACTCAGGTATTTCACTTTCAAATAATCTTTTAACAAAACCATTATTTTTTCTAGAGCATAGAATAAGTGGTCCTTTTGAAGTTGATTCAATCTTTTCAATATAAACTTTAATACTGCTTCCCATTTTAACTGTCTCGCCAGGTATCATTTCGCTTTTAGGAAGGATTCCTCTAGTTCTACCTAAGTCAACATAATAGTTTTTATTATCTTCCATAGCAAGCATACCAACCATTAATTCATCTTGCTTATCACTAAATTCTTCAATAATGCTATTTCTTTCTGCTTCTCTTATTTTTTGTGTTAAGACTTGTTTAGCAGTTGAAGCTGCAACTCTACCAAAATCATGTGGAGTAACTTCTTCTTCAATAGTTTCACCAACTTTAATTCCTGGAACAATTTTTTGGGCATCTTCTAAAAGAATTTGGGCATCTTCATTAATCTCAGGCTCTGTGTAAGTAATATTGCCTTCTTCATCAACAATCTCATCACCTTCAATATAATCATCTACAACAACTAAATATGAATAAACCTTAATATCACCTGTCTCACGATTAATTGTTACCTTAACATTAGTCTTAGAATCAAAATTCTTCTTATAAGCAGTAATTAATGCTTGCTCCATAGCATCAAAAACTATATCTTCACTAATACCCTTTTCTGCAGTAATATTTTTAACTGCCTTAATAAACTCTTTACCGTTCACTTTAACCTCTCTCCTTACTAGAAATATCTAATACATACTCTTCACTAATTAAATCATACTCATCAAGTAGTGGATTTATAATATTAGTGGCTTCAACAATAGTATCTAAATCAATACCATTTACCTTATCAAGAACAATCTTTAAAAAGTTATAGTTGTTCTCTTTTTCGTAACTAACACTACAAACAATAATATCTTCCTTATTCATAGCTTCAGTTACAATTTCTTTAATCTTCTCAATCGTACTTTGCATAAACCTCCTATATAAATAAAAGTGGGAAATTTCTGTCCCACTTAAATCTGCAAACATATTATAACATAACTAAACTCAAAAAGTAAAGACCTTCAAAAAATCTTAGATTTTAACTACAAAAGTGTCCAAATATAAGTACAAGTATAACATTTATCAATATATTTTATTGAAGGACCTTGTATGTTTCATCTTTCTATAAAAGTAATATGGTTATGTAGAAAATACTAAAATTTTATTAAAAAATTTTTTTATTCTTTAGAGTGGTATTTTTATGTATAAAAAAAACTATTAACATTATCAGTTAGATAGCTTTATCAAAATAGATTGGAAAACTCTAATGCCAATAGAAGATATTCTTTCTTATATTCAAGTATTCTATAAAGTGGTTTTATAAATTACCATTTAAAATGTTAATAAAAACAATTGCAATTATTACAAAGATGACTACAAAAATAATAATGAAAATTGCTTTTGAGATCTTAAACATTGGGTCATTATTAAAGGCATCGTTTACCATCTTAAATTGTTTTTCAAAATTTTCACTGGATGCGTCCAACATTCCCTTATGGTATTTATAGGCGCTGCTATATGCATCCTCTATATCGTAACTAGAATTACAATAATCACATACTACCCTATAAGTTCCTTCAGGAACAATTAAAGTGGCACCACAATTTTTGCATTTTAATTCATTTGCCTTCATATAAATCTTCTTTTCTCCTAATCTAAACTACCTAAAGTAATTGTTGGGTCTTTTGCTTCTTCTTCACTAATCTGTGAATACTCATTTACAAAATTTCTAATCAAATCTAAATAACTCTTATCATTGTTTGTATACTCTATCGCAGGAACATACTTACTAAAAGTTTTAGGTACTGCATTATTAAAGGAAAAATATAATTTAGGAGTACTAACCTTACTAACCCATTTAAGTTCCAACTTTTCAGTAAAAGATGGCGTACTAACCTCACAAACAATCAAATCAGCCTTATTAATTAAATCCTTAGAATACTTCTCCTTATAAGCATTACTCATTGGAAGCATTAACTCATGCTTATTTAAAACACTATCAGTAAGTAAATCTCTATAAAGCATATTGTTATAATCATACTTTAAACTATGAACAAAATATATCTTAAGTCTTCTCTTCATAATTTCACCCTAAAATAATCATATCACAACCACTAAAAATTTGCTATAATAAAAAACAAAGGAGGCACCTATGGATATAATTGGAGTAATTACAGAATATAATCCTTTTCATAATGGGCATATTTATCATATAAATAAGATTAAAGAACTTTATCCTAATTCAATAATTATTTTAGCTCTGAATGGATATTTTTTAGAGCGTGGTGAGATTAGTATTATGACTAAGGAAGAAAAAACTAAGATGGCGCTTGATTATGGAATTAATTTAGTTGTTGAGATACCATTTATTTATGGAAGTAACTCAGCTGATACATTTGCTGAGTGTGGAGTCAGAATATTAGATAGTTTAGGTGTCAATAAAATAGTTTTTGGAAGTGAATCAAATGATGTTTCACTTTTAACTGAAATTGCTAAGAATCAGTTAAATGATAATTTTAATAAACTTTTAAAAACAGAATTAAAAAGTGGTATTAATTATCCTACTGCATTATCTAAAGCACTTAATACTAGTGTTTCTTCACCAAATGATTTACTTGGAATTTCATATATTAAAGCTATAATTAAAAATAATTTTAATATTACAGCAGTTACAATTAAAAGAACTAATGATTTTCATGATAAAGTTAGTGTAGAAACTATTGTTAGTGCATCTAATATTAGAGAAAAAATTAAAAATAATGAAGATATTTCTAAATATACACCTGTAAATAATTTTGTAAGAATTAATGAAGATTTATTATTTAATTTACTTAAAGTAAAAATTTTAACAGATAAGGATTTATCAAAGTATTTAACAGTTGATGAAGGAATTGAATATAAACTAAAGAAAGAAATTATTAAAGCTGTAGATATTGATGATTTAGTTTTGAAAGTTAAAAGCAAAAGATATACCTATAATCGAATTAGAAGAATGCTCATTCACATCCTTATAGGTCTAACTAAAGAAGATAAACAAAACTACACTTTAAATCATATAAAAATTCTTGGATTTGATAAAACTGGTAAAGATTATTTAAAAACAGTTAAAAGTGATTTAATCATTCAAAGAAAAATAAGTGATACCGACATAGCCCAAAAATATGAACTAACAGCATCACTTATCTATGATATGTTAACAGACTCAAGTACATACAAATTTGAAACAAGTAATAAACCAATAATAAAAACATCGGCTTAAAATGAGTCGATGTTTATTTTTACTCTCTTTAATTCATGAATATATGCATAAGCCTGAACTAAAGTTCTGATACTACTTGCCATCTTTCCAGATCTACCAATTACTGCTCCCATATCAGATTCATGAACGATAATTTCAAGCATAATCTCTCCATCATCGCCACTAAATTCTTGAACACTAACCATATCTGGTTCCTTGCAAATACTTTTAACTAAGTTTTGTGTAAAACTAATTAGTTCTTCGTGCATAACTACTTCTCACTCTTCTTATTTTTAAACTTAGCCCAAACTCCAGATTTTTGTAAAATATTCTTTACTGTATCTGTAGGAATAGCACCATCATTTAACCACTTCATTGCTTTTTCTTCATCAACATTTATATTATTTTCTTTATAAATTGGTTGATAAGTACCAACTACTTCAATGAATCTTCCATCTCTAGGACTTCTTGAATCAGCAGCTACAATACGATAAAATGGTCTAGACTTAGCGCCCATTCTTTTTAATCTTAATTTAACAGCCATATATATGCCTCCTTCAACTACAAGTAGTCTATCAAAAAAAAAATTAGATGTCAACTATTTTTGGTTGACATCATTTAAATAATCTTCATTTATTTCTATATCATCATCTTCATCATAATCATCATAATCTTCCTCAACACTAACTCTTACCTTAGCATCTCCAACTATCTCAGCACCCATCTCTTTTTCTACCTTTAAATTAACTGTAGTTCCAACTGCTTCTGCCTTACTTACATTAGGTGCAGTAAGAGCCCTAACTATAATATCACTTGCATTACTAGGATTCTTTAACTTAATATTTAATTCATCATCATAACTAAACGTCTTAACAATTACACTCGTCTTCGTATTATTATCATAAGAATACCAAATGTTAACGTCATAAGAACCACTAATAGTAACTTTGCCATTATCATTTTCACCTTCAAAATGATGATTTATGATCCAGCAACCAAGTATTTTATCAATCTTCTCTCCAGAAGTAAAAGATAAATCAGTAGTAGTCTTCTTCTTAGCCTTACCAATTACAGCCTTAGTAACAATCTCTTTAAGACTAGCCATAGTATATTCCCCCTCAATTTAGTCTATGCGACTCTTAGGAAAAATACACTACTATTTTAAATTAATTGGTGTGTTCTTCGCCATCTGATACCCTAATGCAACTTCCTCAGGATAACACTTTGCAAGCATCGGAATCATTCCTTTTAAATCAGCAAGCTCTATTGGAGAGACCCCATTAATATTTCCACTAGCAATATTCTTAATTAAATTAACTACGTCTTCTCTTATTACCTTATCAACACTCTTACCAGTATATCTCTTAACAATCTTACCAAGTAAATTTTGATATGGTTCATAAAGCTTAATCTTATCTAAAGGATTCTCTCTAGGTGAGCAGTTACCATTATCACCAGGAGTTAAATTCTTACCACCAGAAGGTCTATCCTCATAAGAAAAAGCACAACCATCACTAGTTAAATTAACACAAGTAGTCTTCATAGAAAGTAAATCAATAATATCTCTGCCTTTATTTCTAGCTCTTAAATATAAAAATGGCATATTACACATTTTCCCATTAATCATCTTAAAATTCATAAGAGCAACAATTGAATACTTCTCACTAGCAAGTAACTGAAGCACACCTTTAAGAGTCTTATCCTCAATGTCATCTAACCATAAATCACAGCCACTCTTCTTACAGCACATTCCTCCACACTTCTTACAAATATCTAAATTCTCATTCTTTTCCATAATATCCCCCTTAAAAACAAACCCTATAATAGCACAAAACCCATTACTTCACAATAAAAAACTCGGATACCAATATACCCGAGATAATAAATCTATTTTACAACATATGGATCTTCTGATGTACCAGAACCTCCTGATATTGTAGTTGATGACGTAAGAGCTATAGCGGGACGTAGGGCATTTTTTGTATCATTAACACTTCCAGTATTCATGAAACCATGTCCAATAATCAAATTCCAAGCATAATTACCTATATAGCCAGCAGATGACATAGTTGACCACCATATGTTTCCTGTATTTTCTTCTAAAAAGGTAGAATAATTATATGAATTAAACATTCCACCAACAAACTCTACTTCATCTGCAGTTAATAATCCAATTTTATAAGTTAAATTACCATTGCCATTAGTAGTATCACTTACAGTAAATTTAGATAGTTTCCCACCGTTATTATCATTCGGACAAATTAAGCTAGGCTCAACATCATCTTTTCCACCCTCACCTTTAACTCTTTTAAAAGCACCATAACCAGTAAGATTCGTTCCATAACCTAATCCAGTACCATATGCCGAACCACTAGCATACGTTGTAAATGTACTTTTATCATTGCACCATATTGTATCTGCTAGTTTATCAGCATATGATGTTAAATTATTTGTGTACCATGTTTCTAAATTTGTTAGTATTGTACTTTTATTTGTATTTGCATGTGTACTTGCATAATCACTAGAACCAGCCTGCCCATACATAAATCCTATGTATGCATTATCATTATAATTTGAATTAAAAGCACTAACGTAAGTTGAACCACTATAATGAGCAAATGCAGCTTCGTCACTGTTATTCATTGATGAACAAGGATTTGATGAATTTGATATATTATCATTATGAAGTACTAATTTTACTGAGCCATCACCTACTATTCTAACTATTCGCCAGCATTTATTTGCAAATTCCACATAATTATTTTTTACAGCACCTCTAAAATAGTAAGACATACCATAATCATCTTGAGTACTTGTAAGAAGTGACTCAGTAGTATTTTTATTAGAAGTAAGAAATTTATATTCTATATTATCAGCAGTAGCAGATACTACATATGCTAAAGCATATATATTTGTTGTAGTCTTCATTGTTCCAGCAGTAGTGGAGCCAATATCAACAAAATCAAACCCATACTGTGACATTGCAAGATATTTACCAACTAAACTAGAGTAAGAAGTTTCATATGTACCACTTGTCACACCGGTTCCTGTCAAATTAAATTTTGTACCATTCATAGTCCATCCAGTACCATATGTTATATATTTTGCTTTATTAGTAGAAGATACCGTCACTGTTGCACTTTCAATATCATTCAAAATATGTGTGCTGGCTTCCTTCCCTGGAGTTGTCATTGGTTCTTTTACTTCATTGTTTTGTAATATAGCATCAGCTAAAGTTGGTGGGTCAAATGCTACTGTGCATTTAGTATTTCCACTTGTTAAGTTAGTTACTCCTAAGCTCCATTTAGAACCTGTCCATTTTATAGTAGCTCCAATATCTACTGATTTATCATCTTGTGTGCATGATACTGATGCTGAGTATGCATTTGTTTCTGGGAACGAGCTACTTGCAGTTCCATCTATAGTTGTCGCTATAAATAAGTCATCTTTTGGTCTTGTTTTAACTGTACCTACTACTGATATTTTTACTTGATAGTTCTTGCTTTCAACATCTTCACTAGTCCAACTATCTTGCAAGTCTCCATTAACCCACATTCGATAGTTAAATGTTCTCGATTCATCTTTAGAGATGCCATCGCCTTTTTTAAGAACATAGTTACTTGTTATGCTGTATTCAGATAAACTTTGAGGTGTAGATATTGCTTCTAAGTCAGTTATTGGTGATGATGTTAGGTCATTATCACCTAGTAAAGATACTTTTACGTATTTAGAGTCTAGTAAATTTGATGTGTTAATCACTGATGCGATTACGTAGTATTCAATATAGTTATCACATTTATTTTTAATTGTAAAAGTATAAGGAGTGCTCTCTAGAGCTTCCCCGTCTTTGACTGGATAGGTATTTGTTAAATTAATTTCATTTTGTCCATTAAAGTCTAAGTCCATACATGATGCTGCTAATGTATTTGCATCAGTTTGACTTGAAAAGCTAGTAAATACTGCATAACTTACTCCTGAAAGAAGTACCACTACTAAAAGCATAACACTTAAAACAAGCATCCTTTTTTTATATTTTTGCATACTTATCTGCATACTATATACACCTCTATTTTCTAATAATATTCTATAATACGATTAGGTTTTAGTCAATAAAAAAAGGACCACTAAAGCCCTTTCAACTCATTAAAATAATGAGAATAATGTAAGCACTAGAATGTTTGCTATAGCAATAGTAATTACTATTTTTAGAGCAAACCTGAACCATGTAGAATACTCTACTTTAGCAAGTGCTAAACCACCCATAATAGCTCCACATGTTGGTGAAATTAAGTTAACCACACCATTAGCAGAAACCATCGTCATAATAGCAACTTCAGTACTATAACCTAAATTAGCAGCAACAGGTGCAATAATAGGTGTAGATAATGTTGCAATTCCTGATGAAGATGGAACTAAAACTGATAACACTATATGTAAAATATAGTTAAGTGGTACAAATAATAACTCTGGTAACTTAGCTAAGAAATTACTAGCATTATAAATAATATAATTATCTAAATAAGTTTGTCCCATAAGTACACTTGCACCTCTAGCAACTGCTATTACTAAGATAACACCAATCATATCATCAGCACCATCTACAAATGTATCAACAAAATCCTTTTCTCCATACCCGTTTACAACAGATATAATTACACTCATAATAAAGAACCATAAAGCTGATTCATAGAACCACCAGTCTCCTAATGCTTCACCAGTAAGCCATCCAGTAAATCCACTAAAGAATGTAATATTGAAACTTCCCCATGGGATAAATCCAATAATCATTATTATAAACGTTAAAGCAAATAAACATAAAGTTGCTTTTTGTTTACCAGTAAGTTTAGCCTCAGCCTTAGAATCACTAGCAAACTTACTAAATGCTTTTTCAGCCTTTTGTTGTTCTCTTAATGATAGAATCGTTGAACCCTTATCATTCTTAACCTTCCTTGCATATGCAAGTACAAAAGCAGTACATATTGCATAAGTTGTTAGCCATAATACAACAGCAATAAATATTACTAAACCATGATTTGCAGATACACCTTCAGGAAGTGCACTTAATGCTACTCCAGTAGCAAATGGATTGATTGTAGAGCCTAAAACTCCAGAACCAGCTCCTAAAAGAATTACTGCACTACCAACAAGTGGATCCATACCAGCAGCAAACATTGTTGCAGCAAGTAACACATAAAATCCTACAGTTTCTTCTAACATACCATATGTAGTACCACATACTGAGAAGATAAACATTAATATTGGAATAAGCCATAACTCTTTTCCCTTTAATTTTTGTACCAAAACCTTAATACCAGTTTCTAAAGCCTTAGTCTTATCTATAACCTTTAAGAAACCTCCAAGTATCATTATGAATATTGCAACATCAACAGCATTTTCAAATCCTAAAATAGGCGCTTTTAATATTTGTGATAAAGTAGCACCAACAGTACCACTACCGTTAACGATTTCTTCACCAACAAATGTAGCATTAGGTAATAAATGTGATAGAATACCTAGCCCAATAATTAAAAGCATAATTATTGAATATGAAGATAGCATTGACTTTGCACGTTTTTTAGCCATTTACATTTCCTCCTTACTGACTATATATAGTCTTCTATGGCAAAAGACTGTTATTAAGCACTTATGCTTATAACCTATTTTTTCATTGTAGCACAAACTACAGCTTTAATTGTATGAAGTCTGTTTTCAGCTTCATCAAACACTTTTGACTGACTAGAAGAGAATACCTCATCAGTAACTTCCATCTCTTTTAATCCATATTTTTCAAAAATCTCTTTACCTATTGTTGTATTTAAATCATGAAATGAAGGTAAGCAGTGTAAGAATATTGCATTAGAATTTGCATTTTCCATTACCATCTTATTAACTTGATATGGTGAAAGTAACTTAATTCTCTCTTCCCATACACTAGCATCTTCACCCATAGATACCCATACATCAGTATATATTACATCAGCATCCTTAGTAGCAGTCATAACATCTTCTTCAAATTCAAGTACTGCCCCAGTTTCACTAGCAATAACTTTACATCTATTTATTAATTCTTCTTCCGGCCATAAATGTCTAGGAGCACAAGCTACAAAATGCATTCCCATCTTCGCACATACTACCATAAGTGAGTTTGCTACATTATTTCTAGCATCTCCCATAAATACTAACTTAATGCCATCTAAATGACCAAAGTTTTCTTCTACAGTAAGAACATCTGCAAGCATCTGTGTTGGATGATACTCTGTAGTAAGCCCATTCCAAACTGGAACTCCAGCATTATTGGCAAGTTCTTCAACTATCTTTTGTGAAAAACCACGATACTCAATACCATCATACATTCTACCTAATACCTTAGCCGTATCAGCAATGCTCTCTTTCTTACCCATCTGAGACGCCCCTGGATCTAAATATGTTACACCCATACCTAAATCTAAACCAGCCACCTCAAAAGCACATCTAGTTCTAGTTGAAGTCTTCTCAAATAATAAGACAATATTCTTACCTTCTAAATATCTATGACTTATCCCATTTTTCTTCTTATTCTTTAAATCCTTAGATAAATCTAATAAATATCTAATCTCTTCTGGTGTATAATCCAAAAGAGTCAAAAAATTTCTTCCAGTTAAATTCATTATATATCCTCTCTATATAGTGGCATGCTCATACATCTAGGGCCACCTCTACCACGAGAAAGTTCTGCACTACTCATCTCAAGAACCTTAATACCATGTTCTCTTAAAATATTGTTAGTAATATTATTTCTATCATAAACTACTACAACACCAGGAGCAATTGCTAATGTGTTAGTTCCATCATTCCACTGCTCTCTTTCACTAGATACTCTCTCACCACCTGCACATGGAATAAGTTCTATTTTTCTCTTTAGATACTTCTCTAAAATTTCTTCTAAAGAACCAGTAACTTTTACAACATTTAGATCTTCATCACTATCTGGTATATCACCTTCAGTAATTTCATAAACCTCTAATGTGTCCATAATACCTGGATGATATGTAAACTTATCATAATCAATTTGAGTAAATACTGTATCTAAATGCATAAAAGCTCTAGACTCTGGTATCTTAAATGCTAAAATTGTATCAATATTACACTCTGGATTCTTAAAACAATTCTTAGCAAGCTCATCAATAGCAGCAGCTTCAGTTCTTTGAGAAATACCAACTGCTAAAATATGATTATTAATATTTAACACATCTCCTCCTTCAATATGGTATGGTAAATATCTATCATATAACTTATTAACCTTACCAGCAAAATCAGGATGATATTCAAAAATATATTCCGCATAAATAGTTTCTCTATTTCTTGTTACAGAGTACATCTTATTTAATATAGCCCCATTACCAGCACTAGCAAATGGATCTCTAGTAAAATAAAGGTTTGGAATAGGATCCGCTAAGAATTCTGACTCCTCACTTACAAAGTCTACTAGACTTTTTTCAACCTCTCTCTTAGCACGAGATATCTCTCCAATGCTTATTCCCGCCATAGTCTTAAGAACTAACTCCTTCTTATCCTTAAAACTCTTTAAATATTCAAATACTAATGTCTTATACTTAGGAGTTCTAATACCCGCCTCATAAATAAACTGTCTTATAAACTTATCTGAGATTTCTTCACTAATATTTAAAACATCAGCCATTAAATCCTCTAAATATACAACTTCAACTCCATTTGCTTTTAATATATGAGCAAACTCATCATGTTCTCTTTGAGCTTCCGGCAAAAAGGGAATGTCATCAAAAAGAAGTCTTTGAAGTGAGTCAGGCGTTAAATTTAAAAGTTCATTTCCTGGCCTATGAAGTAAGACTTTTTTAAGTGGTCCTATTTCACTTTTAACATTAATTGCATTCATTATTTTCTATTCCTTTCTATTCTATAACTATTATAACAATTAAATTCTAACTTTTCAATTTAATTAATGCATTATACTACTTAAAAAATCATTTAGTCTTTTATTTTCCTTTTTATCAAATGCTTCACTTACTGTTCCATCAAATTCTATCGTACCATTTTCTAAAAATAAAACTCTACTTGCGCAATTCTTAATAAAGTTCATCTCGTGAGAAACTATAATCATCGTAATGCCACTACCAGCAAGCTCACTAATCATATTTAGTACCTCAGTAACCATCTCAGGATCTAATGCACTTGTTGGTTCATCAAACAAAATAATATCAGGTTCCATCATCAGTGTTCTTGCAATAGCTACTCTCTGTTTTTGTCCACCAGATAAACTATCTGGATAAGAATCCTTTTTATCCAATAAATGAATATTACCAAGTAAATCAATCGCTTTAATCTTTGCTTCTTCTTTACTTAACTTTCCTAAAGTAACTGGCGCTAAGCACAAATTCTCTAAAACAGTCATATTTGGAAACAAATTAAATTGCTGAAACACCATACCAATCTTTTCTCTAACCTTAGTAATATTCCTCTTAGTAACTTCTTCTCCATTAAATATTATCTTCCCAGAGTTTGGCTCCTCTAAATGATTAATACATCTTAAAAGTGTACTTTTCCCTGAACCAGATGGTCCAATAACTGAAACAATATCACCCTTATTAACCTTAAAAGATATCTTATTTAAAACCTTATTCCTTCCAAAACTTTTTACAATATTCTTAACTTCTAGCATTACCTATCTTCCTTTCTAATAAGTTTACCAGCTTGCTTAAAAAATAAGTAAGCGCTAAATAAATAAGTGCTATTACAATAAGTGGAAAGAAATAATCATACGTTCTTGATGCAATAATATCACTAGCCTTAGTAAGTTCTAAAATACCAATATAAGCTCCTACACTAGTTTCCTTTAAAAGCGTAATAAACTCATTACCTAGTGCTGGAAGAATATTTTTTATAGCTTGTGGCATAATAACAAGTCTCATAACTTTTGCATAACTTAGTCCTAAAGCAAGTCCTGCCTCTAACTGACCCTTATCAATCGCATTAATCCCCGATCTAATAATCTCTGATACATATGCTCCAGAATTAATCCCAAAAGCTAAAATCCCAACAATCAAAATATTAACATCACTACTTTTAAAAATAACATAATAAATAATCATTAACTGTAGAATAACTGGTGTTCCTCTTATAATCGTTACATAACTATTTGCAATAAAATTACTAATCTTACCCTTACCATTAACTTCATAATTATTTCTAACAAGAGATACAATAATACCTAAAATAACTCCTATAATAACTGCAAAAAAAGCAATAATTAATGTATTACCTAGTCCTTCTAAAATATATTTATATCTGTCATCATAAATAAAAGTCTTATACAAATTATCACTTATCTTATCCATTATTCCTCCGTATGGTTAAGAACAAACTCATCTATTTTGCCTTCACTCTTAAGTCTATCTATAACTTTATTAATAGCAAGAAGTAACTCCTTATTACCCTTCTTAACAATCATCCCATAACTATCACTAGTTATCTCTTCATCAAGAATTACTAAACCAGTATTATTTAAAATAATTTGTTTAGCAGGTAGTTCATCCATCACAATAGCATCAACTTTACTAGCCTTTAAATCTTCAGCAGCTGCTAAATACTTCTTCTGTCTTACAACACTAGCATCCTTAAAATGCTCACTTACATAAGTATCACCTATACTACCTAACTGTACCGCAATTCTTTTACTCATAATCTCACTAACACTCTTATAAGTATTTTCTCTAACTACCGCAACTTGTCTAGAAACTGAATAATCATTTGAAAAATCAACATTCTCTGCTCTTTCAGGACTATAACTAATCCCAGCAGCACCAAAATCAGCCTTACCAGTCTTAACTTCATTAACAATTGAATCAAATGCTATATCTTTAATAACGAGTTTTTTACCTAACTCTTTCGCTATCTCTTTAGCAATATCAACATCTACTCCAACAATCTCTCCATCCCTATAATACTCATAAGGCGCAAATCCTGCATCAGTAACCATAACAAGTTCATCACTATTCTTAGAGCACCCACACACTAAAAATAACATCATCACAAATAACAATAACTTCTTCATAAAAGCCTCCTACAATAACTTAATTATACCATTTAATAATTTATTTAATCAATAAAATATATTAAAATATTCATCTTTATGTTATATTATTTATAGGTGATTAATAATGGATTGTTTATTTTGTAAAATAACAAGTGGCGAAATTCCATCAAAAACTATATACGAAAACGAACATGTAAAAGCAATAATGGATATTAATCCAACAAGCAATGGTCATATTCTAATAATACCCAAAAAACATGTTACTGACTTTACTGAAATGGATAATGTTACTCTAAGTCATATTAATGATGCTGCCAAAATAATTAAAGAAAAACTATATAATGCACTTAATCCTGATGGCTTAGTCTTAGTCGTAAACTATGGTCTTACCCAAGAAGTAAAACATTATCATTTACATCTAATACCTGCATATAAAAAACATCAAGACCTAATAGATGTTGAAGAAATCTATAACAAAATAAAATAGTTGTTCTGCATCATACTACCTAAAATGATGCAGAAAGAAGTTTCTATGATGCAGAAAAAAACGCATTAGTTCTCATTACTAATGTGTTTTTTTAAATACTTATTAAACTCATTCTTCTTAAACTTACTCATCTTAATCCCAAATATTATACAAAATATAAACAAAAAAGCATCCATTAAATAAGCATAATACTTAACATCTTTAACTATATCAAATATAGTCGCAATAATTGAGTACACTACCCCAATAAAGCATAATAAATAAATTCTATGTGCTTTAAAATAAATAAATGACGCTTCCTTATCATTTTCAAACTTTCTAAATAATTTCTTCTTTTCTTCCTTACTCATCTATTACCTCTCCAATCTTTTCTAAACTATAACCCTTCTGATAAAGCTTACCCTTAATAAAATATTTAAGTTTATCTCCAGAATACTTCTTAGAATACTTTCTCATTAACATATTATAATCTTTCTCTAAATTACCATCATCACTAACATGAACATCCATTAAATACTCACTAAACACCTCTTTAGGATAACCTAAATTAACTAAATAATTACTAGTATGCATCCTAAAATTACTCGCACTAAGTTTATTACTCTTAAGTTTCTTATCAATAAGTTTAACCGCCTTACCATAAAAATCCATATCTAGAAAAGGCTTAACCTCATCATCACTAAAACCTAAAGCATTTAAACTCTTCATTATCTTAACTGGTCCATTATTACTAAAATTAAAAGCATCTGCAATATAACTCTTAATATATAACTCCCTATTTAGATAACCACTCTTTTTTAGTCTATCAATTGTCTCATCACAAATATCCTTACTAATATTCTTCTTATCTAAATACTTCCTAAGTTCTACTTCACTACGCATCTTAATATTCAAATACTTAATACACGTATAATAAGAATCTAGTGAATCATTATAACTAGTTACTTCCATAAAAAACTTATCATCAAATATCTTATTAACAAGTAAATTATATTTAACAATAACATCATCATAAAGCTTAAATGAAAGTCCATTATCAAGAACTATCTCATACAAATTACCCCTTAACTTCTTAAACTTAACTATCTCCATACCCGCCTCTTACACTTACTCCAAAAAAACTAATTAAATCTGCCGCTTGAAAAGTATTTATAATAACACCTCTTAAAAACGATGCATCAATTATAATCCCATCAAGAGTACTATTTGATAAATCTAAATCATCGTGACTTACCTTATAAAACATCACATTAGTTAAATTAGCTTTATCAAAATAAACATTCTTCATCACGCTTTCGCTAAAATAACCATAACTTAAATTAGCCTCTTCAAATAAAACATTACTTAACCGAGCACCACTAAAATTAATATAATCACCCTTCACCAAAGAAAACTTTACATCTTTTAATACTGCTCCAATAAAACTAGTTCCAACCATCTTAGAATTTATAAACTCACATCTAGTAATAAACATCTTATCAAAACACTTATTAGATAGATCGCAGTTATCAAACCTGCAATCAGTAAGTGATACATCTTCTAAATTAATATTACTAAAATCAATTCTATTAAATACACAACCATCAAAAGTAGCATCTTTTACTTCACCAAATGGAAACTCTTCAAAATAAGTATCACTAAACTCCATGCCTTCTGGCATTTCCTTATATAACTCTTTTCTTAACTTAGGCTCTTTAATCTTCATACTTAGCATCTACATAATAAATAGGTCTGCCCTCTTTAAAATACTGTTTCTCATAATTAGTCATAACATTCTCAATAGGTTTCTCATCATGATGCAAATCCAAACTAACCCTATTAAAAGAATACCAATACTGACTAAGAGTCTCTAAAGAATAAGCAAAAAATCCCTTATTATCTGTCTTTAAAATAACATGCTTATGCTTCTTAAATATCTTATCATAAAGCCTTAAAAAGATAGGATGTGTAAACCTTCTCTTCTCATCACCCTTCTTAGGCCATGGGTCACAAAACGTTAAATAAATAGTATCAATTTCTTTCCCAAATATATTATCTATCTCTTTAGCATCCGCATTAATTAACTTTAAATTATTAAGTTTCTTTCCCTCTAACTTATTAACCGCATTAACCATCTGAGAATCTACTACCTCTAACCCAATAAAATTAATATTAGGATAATTTATCGCCATATCAATAATAAAGTCGCCTCTGCCCATTCCAAGCTCTAAACAAATTAGATGATTATTACCAAAAACTTCACTCCAGCGTTTCTTATTTTTATATGGATCATTTACTACATAAGGACAATTTCTAACTATTCTATTAGCATCCTTTATAACTTTATACTGCATTATCTCAACTCCTCATCCAAAATTATAACACATAAGATTTAATTACAAAAGAAAAAGACTCACTAAAAGTCTACTTACACATCGTATTACCATAATACATAGTATAATCCCCAACATAAATATCTTTATTTCCATCAAGAGTACCACACACTAACACACTTAAATCATACTCATCAGACGAATATAACATAGATCCACCATCATCATAACTAATCCCCTCACCAAGAAGACTTGTTATCTCACTAATCTTACCATCATTCTCAATAAACTCTTTTAAAGTATATTTCTTACCATTAAACCTATAATAAACATCCTTTAAATTAGTCTCCATATAAATATCTTGTCCTTCCATCTCAAGATACTTATTAAACTCCTGCACAACTGCTTCTCCATCCTTAGAAACACTTAAAATAGCACCATAATCAACCTCTTCTTTAGAGCACCCAGTAATTAAAGCAAGCACACCAAATAAACATAATAACTTTTTCATAAAGCATCCTTTCTTAATTATATTCTAACACATCATAAATATATCAACAACTAAAAAAAGGATTACCCGCAAATAAGCATAATCCTCTTTATCTTTTATTAATGATTAAAACGTTTTTTTAAAACTACAACTGCACCACCAATGATTAATACAGAACCAGCTAATGTAATTACATAAGCCATTATATTATCACCAGTTTTAGGGTTTTCAACAGATGCAGGTGTATAGAAACTTAATTCAAATGTTGAGAAACTATTAGTTTCTAATACGATATATTTATCTTCACCTCTAGTTTTAATTTCATAACTCTTAGTATCAATAACTTTATCACCAGATTTATGAGTAACTTTTACATGGGTATCTGTAACATTACTTGGTACAGGTAATTCAATCTTTACTGCTTTAGTTAAAGCATCATTAGAAATAATTCCTTTTTCAGTACCATTAACACTATAATAAGGTTTAATATCATATACTAGAACGTTCTTCTCTTTATCATAACTAGTTAAAGATGTTTTAATAGTAACTTCGATATTATCATTCTCAGTAACATCTTCTAATTTAGAAAGATCTACAGACTCTGCAAGACCAGTCTTAGAATTATCTACTTTAACCTTAGATAAATCTTCAGCAACAGTTTTATCAACACCACCAGCTACTTCAATAGGTTTAGAAGTTTCAATAATACTTGCTACCTTTTCTAATGTAACCTTCATTTGAACTGATGCTCCAGGCATTGTAAATGTATTATCTTTAACTTCAATTTCTTTATTAGTATCTAAATTAACTAAAGAAATCTTTTTAACGATATAACCAGCCTTAGGAGTATAGTTAAATTTAACTTCTGCTCCAGCCTTTACTGATTTAGCCTCTTTACCACCAGTAGTAAATGTCATTTCAATATTTTCATTTTGTTCAAATAAAATATCATATAACTGAGTAGTTTTAGCATTTACCCTAACAAGTTTATTAGGCATTACAAACTTATTATCTTTAACAGTAATCTTTTGATTATCAGATGTAGTAACTTCTACGCTATCTAATTCAAATGAACCCATAGTACTAATAGTTACTTCTTCACCAGGTTTAACATAATCTGTATTAACTTTACCATTAATTAATAAACCAGCACCATTACCAATAATATTACTTACTGAGTATACTCCATCAGTATTATTTTGAATATAACCATTTTTTAAATATCCAATAATTTCATTTGCAAACTTTCCATACTCAATAGTAACATTATCGTTATCTAATAATTCAAATTTTGCATTAAAGTTTCCACCATTAATAACAAGTGATTTTAAAGCATTTCCTTGTTTATCAGTTGGTGGATAATGATAAATACTTAAACCTTTATTACTATTAAATGTACCACCATTAATAACAATTTCCATGTTACCAGCATATCCAGTATTATTCTCAATTTGAATAGCACTTCCTGTAGCAATCATACCATTACCGTATAATTCACCAATCTTCTTTTCACCAGTAGCAGTAAATACACCATCATTAACAACTAATTTACCACTCTTAATACCAATAACACTCTCACCAGTATATTCACCACCAAGAATATTCCATTCTCCAATACCAGCACCATATAAAGTAACACCTTTTTCTGCAATAACTTTAGCAGTCTTACTTAAATTAAGAACAGGAGCATTATCTAACTTACCATCATTTTTTACATTACCAAATACAGTAATTCCACCGCCATCAACAGCACTACTTACTAAAGTACCATTAAAGTTCAATGTAACTCCATAAGCCTTATTTTGTGAATCTAAATTACTTAAAGCAATACCCCATTGTGTTGTTTCAATAGTAACATTTTCACCAATTGTTAATGTAGAAAAATCTTTTGCAGTCTTATCATTAGATCCTTCAACCCAAATCGTAGAAGCTACCTTATCTCTTACACGAATATCCTTAATTTTACCAGTACCAGTAAATTCAAGTTTACCTTCAAATAAGTCAAAGTAACCTTTTTCATCAACAGTAATTGTCTTACCATTTAAATCGATAATAACATTACTACCCTTAATTTCTAGAGCACTTTTTAATGTTATATCATTTTGAAGCACTATATCTCCACCATTTTTAGTAGCAGCCTTTAGTTCTTCATTAGTTTTAACCTCTGTTTTAGCATATACAGCTGATGGTAAAAGCACTAATACACCTAACATGATAGTTAAAACAATTTTTTTGAAATTCCTCATTTCTTACCTTCTTCCTTTCTATTATAATCATAGCAGTAAAATCATATAAATACAATATATTAACATCTTAATTAAAATATTTTTACTAAAAAAATACACATAACAACTAGCTTTAATTTATTTAAGTTTTAACACACATAAACATTCCATATGCTTTGTCTTAGGAAACATATCTAAGTAATAAACATCATTAACTTCATAAATATCTTTTAAAATACTTAAATCTCTCGCAAGTGTAAAAGGATTACATGACATATAAATTAAATTTATACTTTTATAATTAATTAAAAAATCAAGTGTCTTTTTATTAAGTCCCACTCTAGGAGGATCAATTATAATAGTATCTATTTTATCATTAATCTTACTTATTACTTCAGCACTACCAAGCATATACTTATTATCTTGTTTATTAATCTTAGCATTATAAATTGCATCTATTACAGCCTCTTTAACAATCTCAATACCATATAGTTTATCTTTCTTAAGCGGTATTCCTAAAGTACCAACACCACAATAAAGATCTGCAACCACCCCATAACTATTTTCTCTTAAAATATCTATAACCTTACCTAATATATCTAAATTAACTTGAAAGAAAGAATTAACATTAACTTTATAAAAATAATTATGAACTCTTTCAATAAAGAAATCTTCTCCATAAATAACTCTATCATTAAGAATAATACCAACTAACTTAACACCCTCTTTTATTTTAAGAATATCTATCTTAGCTTCATCACTAGTATCTATCTTAATAATAACTTCACCATTAAAATTAGAACGAATTAAAATATTACCTTCTCTAAATCTCAAACAATCTTTTAACTTAAGTACACTTCTAATCGCATTACCAGCAAGTAAACAATCATCTATCTTTACAAACTCATGTGTCTCTTCTCTATAAAAACCAAACTCATAGTTCTTTACTTTTAAACTTAACTTATTTCTATAACAAACATCCTTATCAGACATTACTTTTTTTACATCTACTTCTAATCCTGCTTTTCTCTTTAGAATATCCTCTAAAGCACTAGCCTTCATCTCACTCTCATCACTATGACTTACATGCATATAAGCGCATCCTCCGCATTCATTAAAATAAGGACAAGCACTTTCTACTCTTTTATCACTTCTAGTTATTACATTTACTAGTTCACACTCATAATAACTTTTCTTATCACTAATAACTTTTACACTTACTTCTTCTCCAGGTAACGCACCACAAACAAAGGCTACCTTACCATCAATGTAGCCTATACCTTTACCATCATAACTTAATCTATCTATCTTAATACTTGTAATCATAAAGCTTCTTCACTTCTTTAATAGATAACTCTCTATAATCCCCACTCTTCATCTTAGACACATCTAAAAATCCATAAGAAACTCTAGATAACTTATCAACTAAATATCCTAACTCTTTAAATACTCTCTTAACAATATGATTACGTCCTTCAGTTATAGTAATCTCAACAATCGAATAATCTTTATCTGAATCATTTTTCTTAATCTTAACTCTAGTAGGTTTACACATCACACCATCAACCATAACGCCCTTTTCTAAAGTCTTTAAATCATTAATCGCAAAACACTTATTTAACTTAGCTACATACTTCTTAGGTACACCATTACTAGGATGCATTAAAATATTAGCAAGTTCCCCATCATTAGTTAAAATAATTAAACCAGTTGTATCATAATCAAGTCTACCTACTGGATAAATTCTCTTATTAGTACTAATTAAATCAGTAACAGTAACTCTATTATGTTCATCACTAACTGAACAAATAACACTTCTAGGTTTATTAAGTAAGAAATAAACATACTCCTCTTTTTCTAAATGCACTCCGTTAACAACAATATCATCATTACCACTAACTTTAGTACCAAGTTCTGTAACAATCTTACCATTAACATAAACCTTTCCTGCTTTAATTAACTCTTCAGCCTTTCTTCTTGAAGTATAACCAGAAGCAGCAATAACTTTTTGTAAACGTTCCATATACATCACCTATAGTTATTTTATCATAAACCAAAGAATAAATATACTAAAATAAATGATGCGATAATACCAATTAGATCAGCAAATAGACCAGCTTTTAGAGCATATCTACTTTTAGTAATGCCAACACTTCCAAAGTATAGAGCGATAACGTATAGGGTTGTATCACTGGAGCCTTGAATAATACTAGCTAGATAACCCATTATACTGTCTGGGCCATATTTTTCAAATATGTTTGCCATTATTCCCAAGGTAGATGTGCCACTGATGCTTCTTAAAAAACACATTGGAAGTATCTCACTAGTAAGCCCCATTCTAGTTAAAAAAGGCCCTAAAAAAGATAAAGCATCACTAATAAAATTACTTTTAATAAAAATATTAACTGCAAATATCATCGCAAAAATATTAGGTGCTATCTTAAACACCATAACAAGACCTTCCTTAGCACCTTCTAAAAACTTATCATAAATATTAACACGCTTTATAAAAGCCACAATCAAAATAGATAAAACTATTAAAGGCAAAATAATAAGACTAACGGTTTCCATTACGTCTCCTAATAATATAATCTAGTGTAAGCCCACCAATCGTCGAACACGTCGTTGCAATAATACAGAATGGCAAAACTATTGATGGATTCACACTACCATAAAAAAGTCTTAAAGAAATAATTGTTGTTGGAACTATCGTAACCCCACTAGTATTTAACACTAAAAAGGTAATCATCGCTTCACTAGCAACCCTTTTATCCTTATTAAGCCTCTGTAAACACTCCATCGCCTTAAGTCCAAAAGGTGTAGCCGCACTACCTAACCCAGCCATATTAGCCGCAACATTACTTGCAATAAAACCCAAAGACTCATCTCCATCTGGAATACTAGGAAATATCCTCTTAAGTATTGGCGTCATAACCCTAGATATCCAAACAATAATTCCTGCTTCCTCGGCAATCTTCATAAGCCCCATCCAAATAACTAGTAAAGGTATCATCGACCAAATTAAATCCAAAGCACTCTTCCCACTTAACAAAACTTCATTATTAACTTCGCTAAAATTCCCATTAACAAAACTGTAAACAATTCCAATTACAATAAATATCCCCCAAATAATATTTACCATAACTCTTTTAACCTCTTAATTAACCTCTGCCAAAAACTAAGCTTAACCTCTCCTTTTTTTACTCTATCCTTAATATAAATATCCTCACTAAAATATTCCTTACCATCTAAACTAACACTAACTCTTCCTACAACCTTACTAGCACTATCTTCGTAATAACTTATCTCCTTCTTAATTCTCTTAAACTCATCCTTACTTAAACTCATCTTAAAAGATTTATCAACATAACTATCATCATACTTACTATCAATATATCCTTCACTAACAATCTCATATACTTTTAACACACTAAAATACTTCTCATACAAATCCTTATGATCTCCAAAATCATTCCCATCATTAAAGGTAACAACCGTCAAATTAACTCCATCCTTACTCGCATTAGTAACAAGAGTTCTTCTAGCCCTTTCAGTAAAACCAGTCTTACCGCCAACACAATACTTATAACTAGATAATAATTTATTTTTATTATGCCAAACATAAGTCTTTAAATCCGTCTTAACTGTAATATCTTTAGTTCCAACTATTTTTCTATATAATGAATTATTAATTGCATAACTAGAAAGTAACGCCATATCATAAACCGTACTCATATTAGCATTATCCCCATCTTCTAACCCAGAACTATTAACAAAACTAGTATTATTCATTCCCAAATCTTTAGCCTTATTATTCATCAAAAAAGCAAAACCATCCATTGAACCAGCAACATGATAAGCAAGAGCAATCGCTGCATCATTACCACTTCTAAGCATCAGGCCATATAATAAATCTAAAACACTAATCTTCTCCCCAACACTAACATAAATACCACTACCAAAACTTTTTAATACTTCTTCACCTATCGTAATGTTCTTATTAACATTAGATGTTTCAATAACCACCACACTAGTCATTATCTTCGTAATAGATGCTATCAAACTCTTCTTATTAATATTACTACCCTCTAACACCCTATTATTATCACTATCCATAACAATATAAGAACTAGCACTAATCGCCTTAACATTCAAAGGAATAACTACAATTAAAAGTAATATTATCTTTTTCATAATAAAAATATATTCCATAAAAAAAGATGTATGACTAATCACACATCATTTAACAACATAAGGATCTTCTGAAGTACCAGAACCACCAGAAATCTCTGTATCAGACACTAAACTTATTGCTGGGCGCAAACTACTGGCGCCATTCACGTTGCCACTGTACAAGCCCATTGAGTCAACAACCCAAACTTCAGCGCGGCTATTATTGAAGTAACTAGGCGACAAGGCCCACCACCACTTAGCATTAGCATTTTCTAGTAAATAAGAAGTTAGATTGTAAGCTCCATACGCAGAACCAGCAAATGCTATTTCATCAGCAGTTAATAATCCTATTTTATAAGTTAAATCTCCATTTCCGTTTGTTGTATCATCCACAGTAAATTTAGATAACTTCCCACCGTTATTATCATTAGGGCAAATTAAACTAGGACTTGCATATGATGCGGCATAACCGCCATAAAGTTTGTTATATACTCCATATCCAGTTTGATTCGTTCCATATCCTAAGCCTGTTCCATATGTAGAACCTCCTTTAAATTTTGAAAATGTACTTTTATCATTGCACCATATTGTATCTGCAAGTTTACTTTCATATGATGATAAATTATTTGTATACCATTTCTCCAAATTTTTAAGAATGTCACTTTTATTAGTATTTGCGTGTGTGCTTGTATAATCACTTGCACCAGCCTGCCCATACATAAATCCTACATATGCATTATCATTATAATAACTATTATATGGACTTGAGTATATTGTACCAGAATATCTCGCAAACGCTGCATTAATGCTATTGTTTGCTGATGAACAAGGATTAGATACTTTTGAAGTATTATCATTATGAAGAACAAGTTTTACAGAACCCTCTCCATTTATTCTTACTATTCTCCAACATTTATTAGCAAATTCAACATAATTATTTATTACTTTTCCTCTAAAATAATAAGAAGTTCCATAATCATCTTCTGTAGATGCAAGTTCTGCTTCGGTTGCATTTTTATTTGAAGAAATTACCTTATAAGTAAAACTATCTTTGGTAGCACTCACTACGTAAAATACACTACCTAAATTAGTTAGAGTATTCACTTTTTCTGCCGTATCTAAAGAAAAATCTGAATAATTAAGCCAACTAGACATTGATGGCAAAAATTTACCAACTAAACTAGAATATGAATTAGCATATGTATCAGTTGTTACTGCTGCTCCAGTTAAATTAAACCTTGTTCCCTTAGCGTTCCATCCTGTACCATATGTAAAATAATAAGATTGATATGAAGATGATATATTTGCAGTTAATGTATTTGTTATATCATCCAAAGTATGAGCACTTACTTCTCTACCTGGTGTTGTAAGTGGAACTTTAACCTCATTATTTGCTAAAATAGCTTCATTTAACGGCATTCCACTAGCAGCTTCACCAATAACAACTATCTTACCTTCCCAAGACTTGCCTAAACCTTGCTCTAAAGTTACCGCTTCATCCATCCATAATCTTAAATCAAAACTCTTCTCTTCATTAGCTTGTAATCCGGTATTAACAATTATATACCCTTTTCTATTATTATCTAAATCTGTTAACTTCTTACTACCTAGTACTACAGACTGTCCACTAGTAGTTCCTTTAGGTGATATATTAACCTTAATATAATTATCATCTAAATAAGTAGTTCCTAAATTACCTCTATGTTCACTATCAATTGTAATATATAGTCTTATATAACTACTACAATTATTTTTAAGTGTAAAAGTAAATGGCGTTCCCTTTAACCCTTCACTATCAACTATTGGATAAGCATTTTCTAACACAATCTTTTCCGTATCTTCAGTTAAACTAGTATTAAAGCAAGTTCTAGATACAAGAGTATTATTATCACTCTGTTTTAAAAACAATTGAAAAAATGCATATGATACACTAATAATACATATCACAGTAACTAAAAGAGAAAAATAAATTCTAATCTTCTTTTTATCTTTAATAATTTCTTCCATCTTTTTACCCTACTTTCATAAAACTATTGTATCAAATTTTTAATAATCTGTCTTTAATTTATATCTATTTCGTGAAAATTTTTATTAACAAAAAAATCTCTATGAGATTTCATAGAGATATAACGACTTACGGCTTCTAAAGTTTCATAAGTACCAACCAACATAAAACATATCATAAATCTTAATTAACTTCAACTACTGACTAATTGTATGCCATCATTTATAAATTTCTGATTTTGTCAATTATTATTATTTTTTTGCACATTTTGTGCAAATTTTATTATTTAATTTGCAAATTTTACCAATTTAAAAAGAGACATAAGCCTCTATTTAACCTCTATATACTTATTAGTTTTATATGCTATATCATTTTCAACAATGAAAATATAATACTTACCTGCTTTTAAATCAATAACAGTCTTATCAACCTTACTCTTATCTTTCTCTTTAATAGTATAAACAGCACCATCACTGCTATCATTAATAAGTATCATCTTGGCTTCATCTATATCCATAAATAAAGCATTATTAGTAACAATATTATCACTATAACCAAAGTCTAAACTAATCTCATCACTAGCACTAGCAATCTTACTAATAACATCACTAGTAATATCCTCTTTAGGACTAGCTTCTAATGTTGTATAACCTTTAACAGTAGTAAAATCAAAACTTGCATCACCATTTAAATTAACCTTAGTAACAGAATAATAAGCACCCTTAATTCTAAGATTTAAAGTCTCCTTATTATTAGTAACCTCTAATAGTGCAGAAGATAAATTTCCATATTCATGAATACTTCCACCCTTATTATAATCTACTCCATCAAGTTCTCTACCAAATAAGATAATATCTTTTCCATTACCAACAGTCTTTAAATCACCTAAAGCATAACTAAAATACTTCTTATTATCATTATAACTATTAGTAAGAGCTATTTTCTTATCAGTAATAGTATAAGTATTAACACTAGAATATGAGCCCTTTAAATTACTTAAATCAGTCTCATTCTTAATAGTACTATAACCATTATCTAAAACCTTTAAAGTATCACCAGAAAGTTTAGCTTGATGCATAGCTTTTGGATAAACAAAACCATCATCACCCTTTAATAAATAACTATCAAATGAACTAGGTAAATTATCTGGATTAGTAAAGATCCAATTAATCTTAGAATCACTATAATCTATAGATACAACCATCTCTCCACCCCAATAAGTTAATAATAATGTATCAGTATCTTCATAATACTCTATACCAGAGTTATAAAAGTAATCATCTCTTTCAATACCATCAGTAAATGACTTATCAATACTTTCAAATAACTTATAAACATCTATTTGTTTAACTATCTTACCGGTATTCTTATCTATCTCAAGTACTAAATCAGATATTGTAATTCTATCAGCATTCTTACTAGTAACAATAATATTACCATTACTCTTAACAAAGAAATCATTTAAATATCCACTATCTATTGTATATTCATTATAAATTCTACCTAAATAGTCAATTTCGCGAATAACTGTAGGTAAACCACTAGTACTATCAGTATCAATACCAATAAGTAAATGTCCATTATCTAACACTTTAATATTATGATAATAAGTATCATTAAGCATCCATCTAACATTACCATAACCATCTAATCCAAATGAATTCATACTAATTGGACTAGTAAGTAAATATAAATCACCTGGAGTAGTAACATTACCACTTTTGGTAGTAACACTAGGAACTTCTACTTTATCAATCTTAATTTTAAATTCTTTAGTAGTTTTATCACCCAACGTAACTACTACTGTATTTTCATAATCTGAATATAAACCATAAACAGGAATATAATGATAATTACTCTTACCATAATTTATTGTAAAATCATCATTATTCTTTCCCTTAACAGTTACACTAACTTCCAGACTCTTATCTGTATAAAAGATAATCATTGCACTAAGAGGATTCGCATTATAAGGATTAACATAAACCTTAGCTCTATCTAAAGTATATTTATTCTTAACAAGTTCATCCTTTAAATAATTATCAACCTCTGCTTGTTCTTTACTACTTAAACTTTGACCAATAACTGTATCACCATTAAGTAAATTCTCATGTGTCTTACCACTAAAATATTTAACTAATAATGCACCTACTATAACTACAATAAGTACACCTATTAAAATATAATTCTTTTTATTCTCCATCATCTCACCTACTTTACAATAAATGGATTACTACTAGTTCCATTTCCACCAATAATCTTAGCATTCTTAAGTTGTAATGTTGGTCTTACTTTATTAGTATCAGTAACAACACTAGCAGTATCAGTACCACCACCATATGATTTATATGATCCACCAGTAGCAACTGCATAACTACTACTATTAACATAATTATTATAAACATGAGCTTCTGGAGTACCATAGTTAAAGTTTGAAGTATCCATATTAAATCCAGTAATCTCAATTAACCAGAAACTTTTACCAGTATTACTATTATTAGTTAAATAACTTCTATAACAATTATTACCATTACAATTAGCAACTTTACTATAATCATTCTTACTTATAAGAGCAACCTTAGTATTAAGTGATCCACCACCAAATACAGTACCAGAAATATATTGATTCTCTACATATCTAGGATTAACTGCACTATAGAAACTATTAACTACATTATCCATAGTATAACTAAATGAACCATTCAAATTATGTCCACCTAATCCTTGATAATAATATCTTCCACCATTACAGCATCCACTATACTTACAAGCACCAACTTGTCCATAAACTAAATCAGTTCTATTATTATAACTATAAGGATCATTAGCAATTATCTTAATACTATTACCTTTTCTATGATAGATTCTAAATACATAAGAATTACCATTAAACTTCAAATAATTACTTTCAACTTCACCCTTGTAATAACACTCATCACTCTTACCTGTTTCAGGTGTACAATCATTATTAATAAAATCAATCAAATTATCACTAACAACATAATCCAAAGTATACGGACTAGGAACAGAACCATCACTATTAGTCTTATTATAAGTAATTATTGCGCTTTTACTACCAATTGGTTCAGTAACAAAACCTTTCATTGTAAAATCTGTAATATTATCTACAGGACTAGTAAATTCTTTCTTGGTACCATTCTTATAAGTAACAATTAATGTAACCTTAGTATCCTTAGCCCCAAGAACTATCTTATTACCATTCTCATTTAAATAAGCCGTAAAACTATCAACATCAGTCTCACTAGCAGCAACATATACATTTCTAGTCTTACTAACACTCTTACCATTATAAGTATAAGTATAAACAACACTATAAGTACCAGCCTTAGTAACATCAACATTACAACTAGTAACCTTAATACTATCTCCCTTAACTAAAGGATAAGTCTTACTAGCATCATTTAAATCAGTTAATACTAACTTACCATACTTAGGATCACTACCATTTAAACCCTTAAACTCATTTTCTTCAGTACACCAATTACTACCACTAGCATCATAAGCTAAATAAATAGAATCAGCAACTAAATAAGTATTAGTCTCATCTGGTGGATTAAGTTCAAACTCTGTAGCACCAGTACCACCATTTAAAGTAACACGAACTATTTCATCATCTTTATACTTTTCGCTAGTTTCCTTATTAGTAATATCCTCACTAAGTAGTCCATTACTCCTCAAATCACCAATAGTAATATCTACAAAATTATATCCTTCATATAACTTCTCGATCTCACTCTTATTAGCACTAACATAAGCATCAGCTGCACTAAGTATCTGCTTAACTGTATCTTTATTATTTTCTTTAGGATCATTCTTACCAACTAAATTAACAATAAAAATACCAACAATAACTGCAATCAGTGCTATAACTGCAATTATCTCAACAAGTGTAAATCCTTTCTTATTCTTCATAAATCCTCCTATTTAATTTCCAATATATTATCATGCACAGCACTTGACTTCTCATCAAAATACCCTAGCATGCTAACACTAAAATCATCTGCTAATCTTTTAAAAGAAATATAAACATTTCCCTTATCAAAATTAACACTTACTCCAGTGACATACCCATCACTCACACTTAAATAACAATCATTAGCTTCGCCTTTAATAAACAAACTCTTCAAAAACTCCGGACTAGCTTCACATCTATACCCATCACCACTTTCATCTATCTTAAACTTACTAACAATATCACCTAAATTAACATAACTAACATTAGTATCATATCTATAATAACCACCATCTAAAGCATAATACATTCCATTACTATCCATATAGACAGTTCCATCATCATAAATAACCCTACCAACACTCCCATCATAATCAAAACTCCTAGAATAACTATCACCATCATACATAATACCTATCCTAGCACTATACTTATCATATACCTTAACACTATCACCCTTATTATAAAAAACAACAAAGATAACCAAACATATAACAACAAGTATACCTATCAAATAAATATATTTCTTTTTCATAATCACCACCAATGTTGAAAACTCGCCGTCAAAACCCACCTACTATTTTTATCTCTCTCGCCTGTCAGTTTGTCCCTCGAAGGGTTTCTCGGGACATCTCCAACTGACGATTTCGACCTTTTTAATCTTCGCCTTGTTTACATACTTATTATGAATGGGGAACTACTGGTACCATTTCCGGTTACGTTGGTCGTCGACTTAAGAGAAATCGAAGGACGAACCGCGCTGGTATTGCCCACGCTGCGGTGGCCGAAGACACCACTGCTGCCACCAACAATCCAAACGCGAGCGCTGTTGCCATAGAAGTTGCCAGGAGACAAGGACCACCAATAAGTATCCGTAGCATTTTCTTGTAAATATGTTGTAGTGTTTCCTGTTCCTGCAGTTGTTCCTGCAGCATATCCTGCGAATGCTAACTCATCTGCTGTTATTAAGCCTACTTTAGATGTTATTTTACTTAATTCTCCATTACATTTTAAGCTAGGGCCCGTGCCTCCGGCGCTTCCACTTGTACTACTTACTAATCTTTGTGTAGCACCATAGAATGTTACATTATTAGCATATCCAAGTCCATTTGGTGTGTAATTCCACGGATCATATGTTTCATCTGTTACATTTGTTTTATCATTACACCATACATTGTCATCTATTACACTTTCATATGTTTTTAGATTATTGTTATACCAAGCCTCTAAATTAGTTAGTATTGTACTATTATTTGTGTTTGCATGTGTAGTTGCATAGTCACTTGCACCAACAGTTCCATACTTAAATCCTACATAAGCATTATCGTTATAATTTGTATTAAAAGCACTTGTGTATGTTGTTTCAGAGTATCTTGCAAATGCTGCACTAGCACTATTATTTGCTGAATCGCAAGGATTAGCAACTCCTGCTGTATTATCATTGTGTAAGATGAGTTTGACTGAACCATCTCCACCAACTCTTACTATTCTCCAGCATTTATTAGCAAATTCTACATAGTTATTTGTTACTGCACCCCTAAAATAATAAGATGTACCATAATCATCTTCTGTACTAGCAAATTCTGCTTCATCAGCAGTAGATATTGCTGCTCCTGGTGTAGTTATTGGAGCCTTTACTTCGTTATTTGCTAGTATAGTTTCTGCAAAAGTAGGAACATATTCTGCAGCAACTACACTAACAACTATCTTACCTTTCCAAGTTTTATTTAAACCTTGTTCATTAGTTGTTTCCGAATCTAACCAAAGTCTTAAATCAAAAGATTTTGCTTCTTTATTTTTTAGTCCAGTAGTTTTAAGTACATATCCTTGAGTATTAGTATCTACTTCCCCTAAAGAAAGTGTACTCAAGATTACTGAACTGCCATCATTAGTCCCTTTAGTTGATAAATTAGATTTAACATAATTATCTTTTAAATAAGCTGTGTTAGTACTAGTTCTATATTCACTAACCAGTGCTATAGTTACTTTAACATAACTATCACAATTATTAGTTAATGTAAAAGTAAATGGTGATTGTTTAAGTCCATCTTCATCACTAATTGGAAAAGCATCAGATAATACAATTTCACTTGTCTCTTCTGTTAAAGTGGTATTTAAACAAGTTCTTGTACCAATAACATTACTATTAGTTTGAGTTTTAGTAATTCTATAATAAGCATAAGTTACTCCGATAAGTACTAATACAGTTACAAGTAACCCATATAAAATTGTTCTTTTCTTCTTTTCATTCTCTATAATATCCATTAGCCTCACCTACTATAAACAATTATAAATGATAAGTATCTTTTAATCAAGGCTCTTTAATTTAATTTAATGAAAATTATAAAAAAAAGATAACTTCATGATATCAATAGTTATCTTGCTTAAATCCCGCTTAAATTAATTTTTATAATACACCTGATTTCTTTATAATAATAATTATTAAAAACAACATTATAATTTTACCAAAAACCTATAAAATTATTTGACATTTACATTTAAAAGTAGCAAAAAAGCTGCAAAAAAGCTGCAAAAAGCTGCAAAAAGTAGCAAAAGTAGCAAAAAAGTGGCAAAAAACAGCAAAAAGTAGCAAAAGTAACAAAAAAGTGGCAAAAAAGTGGCAAAAAAGTAGCAAACTTTGCTACTTCACTTTCCAACATGAACCACCTAACTCAGCATCATTATAAATTTTGCCTTGCTTTTTTAAGATATTTAGTTAACCCTATTAATTTTACCAATTTCATCTAGTGAATTAGGTAACTTATCTTTAAGTAAAGAAATAATTTCTTTTCTACTTGCTGAACCATATTCTTTTATATATTTAATTATTAGTTCCATATAAAACTCATTTTCTAATCCAGAATTATAAACATACTCTTCCTTCTTTTCTGTTAAGCTAGCAAGACTTGATGAAATATAAATGTTTGGATATCTTCCTTCAATTAAATGTTCTTTTTTTAGATAATCACTTTGCTCTTTACTTATCGTATATTTCTTTTGTAATCTATCAAGTAATATTATTGAACTAATATCTAAGTTAGTTCTTTCAAATAACAATCTACTATAATTTTCATCAATTATTTTTCCATATAATGTTACAATAACACGGTTAGGATTACTTAAATCATAATCAGGCATTGGAAAATATTTTTTCTTTTGAATATCATATACTCGTTTAATTCCACTACCAACTGTATCTATCATATTCAAATTCACCATCGCACTTATTAAAAATGGATTCCTATAATATGGAGAAGAATATCCATCTTTTAAAACGTTCTCAATTGTTTCCGGAATAAAACCGCCTTCATTTATGATCATCAATCTATCTGAATATTCAATTATATTAATGTTTCCATGAAGTCTGTAATCTTGATGAGCAATACAATTATTAATTAACTCACGAAGTATATAATTATCATACTTATCTACTTCATAAGGAAATAAAGTTGCATCACTAATCATGTATCTATACTTTAAATTTCTAATCTTAGATTTTATTTTATCAATATTAATAATAAAAGGTATTCCAAAATGTTCATAATCAATCACATTAAAATCATCATAAAGTTTCCACGTCATTCGTGGAATATATCCTTCCATCAAATAATCATAATCACTATTTCCTAAAAGCAACATACAAGCCATAGTTATCTTATTATTAATTGTTAATCTTGCTTTATTTAAAAATTCAATATCAGTCAAATTATCAACTTCATCTATTAATTTATCATCTTTATGTTTAACTTTAAATTGTTCTCTAGCAACTTTAATTGCATCTTTATCAAGATTATCTATTGTAGCTTCCTCAAGAACTTGTCTTGACCAATCATAATTTATAGTAGTTTTAATTTGTTCAATCTTATTTAGAGATAAAGGAGATAATGATTCGCCTATTCTTCCATAAGGAAAACCCTTCCAATTAATTGGAGTTCCAGAGGCGGCTGGTACTTGAAACATTATCACTCTTTTACCATTAACAACTATTGTATAAATTTCAATAAAACTTATATTATCCGTAGTATTATCAGAAATTTGTTTTTTCACCTTATTAAAATCATTATCTATACAATAATTAGTACTAGTTAACTCATGTGTTTTATCATCAACACCAAATATTATCCAAGAATAAAGTTTGTTTTTCAAATTAGCTTCATTACCTAAAGCCGAGAAATATTTTCCTAAGGTATCAACATCAAAATTATTCTTAGCTCTTTTAAACTCAACACATTCATTTTCAGAAACTTTTTTTATAAAAGAAAAAGCAACAGAAAATTTTTGATTTATACTCACATTAAAAGAACCCAAAGTTTCTAACTCTGAGTTCCATCATTTGTTTCTACTGTTATATCATAATCTGTATCATAATAATAATTACTAAATAAGACACTTGAATTATTAATAACTTTTCTTATACCTAACTCTCCTCTACCATATATAGCATTTCTTTCAATAGATTTTACGCTATCAGTTAAAGTTATTGTCTTAAGTATAATATTATTCATTAAAGCATAACTACTAATATTTTCTGCATCTATTACATACTCTAACTTTTCATAATAACTAGGAACGCTTATTAAAGTCGTACCATCCTTATTAAACAAAACTCCATCTCTGCTACTATAATTATTATTATCAGCACTAACTATAAATTTATTTATATTTAAGTTTATTCTAGACTCAATATTAGTAACTGAACTTGGCACACTTAAACTCATCTTCTTATCATCAGCACTTACTAATCCATTTAATGAGTCATATATAATTCTCGTTGTTCCCTCTCTAATCAGTACATCACCTTCAAGTTTATCAGGAACTAAAATAAGAGTATCCCCATTATATAATATATTATTTTCTACTTCTAAAGTACTTGCTTTTATTTCTTTAAAGTTAACTCCTCTAAATGGTGCTATACCTACATAAGCATTTCCTATATCAGCACTTTCTCCTTTAAAGTTATAAAATGCATAATCTCCAATAGTTTGGACACTTTTAGGAATAACAATATTACCTAAATTACTATCTATAAAAGCATAGTCTCTAATATACTGTAGTCCTTCATTAAATGTTATATTACTTAAACTATTATTTGTACTAAAAGCATACTGCTCAATTGTTCTAACTGCACTTCCTATAGTTACTCTTGCTAAATCTAAATTATTAGCAAATGCTCTCTTACCTATCGTTTCACTATTAACATTAAGCATCTTTAAACTAGTACTTTCAAAGGCCGATGTTCCAATAGATTTAACACTTGATGGAATATTAATATTAGTAATACCAGTTCCATAAAATGCATTATTACCAATACTACTAACATTATTGCTAATAACAATATTATTAATTTGGCTCGCATAATTATCCCAAGGAGCGCTTGTAAAATCTTGCATATCTCCAGTTCCATACACACTTAATGTATAACCATTACTTCCATCTATTACTTTATTACTATATAAAAATGCGATTACATCTTCTCTATTATTCTTACCAATCTTATAATAATCTACATATTCATGCTCTGCACTTACTATCTCACTAGTAGTGCGCTTTTGATTAACTAAGCCATATGTATCTCTAACTGCTCCCTCACTTAAAGTTAATGTAAATGGTCCATAATAATTATTTGCTTTTACCACTACTTCAAATCGGTATCCATTAGTAATATTTTTAACCTTAGTAACACTATCAACTAAAACACCATTACTAGCACTAATCATACTCCTATCAAGAGATGCACTAGCAAGTCCTCCACCAATATCCGTACATTCCAAATACGCCTTACCAGTTCCATAAATATCACTTGGTACATCAGTAAACATGCAACTAGGTGCTGGATTATCTGCAATAGCATAATAAGTAGTTCCTTTATTACTATTATTAATTGTAACTGTACTTCCAATATTTTTAATGTTTCCACCACTAGGACTTGTACTCCATCCCTTTTTAGTTATTCCATCTGGAACACTAAAGTCAGGTAATGTAACTGTGCATCCTGAACCTAACCTACTTTCTGTACAAGTAAGTGTTGTCTCATCAAGAGTTCCATAAGTTCCCCCATTTAAATTAATCTGAAATACATTAGTAACATATATAGGTATTCTAAGTTCTCCACAATCAGCACCTTTAATAACTAAATAAGTAGTTCCAGTTCTGTATGATCTTATCTTTATCTTATCAGTAAACACCTTATTAATATTATCAGGTTCATATGAGAAATTACTTTGTGATACCACATTAACACTTGCTGTCCAACTATTACTAACACTATAACTAAGTTTGCCAGTAGCAGCATAACTAATTGTAATCTCTGCACTTTCTCTATTAACACCTAAAGTAATTGAATTTAGATTACTTTTTAAAGAATAAACATTATAATCGAGTTCAGCAAGTCTATTACCATTATTTTCTCTTAAGTAAATAACTGCTTTACCCGTATTAGTTCTTCCTAACTTATAAGGAAGACTACTATCATACTGCGTACTAGTAACATTATGTCTTACTAATGACATCTGTCCATATCTTCCACCATTATTGGCACAATTATTAGTTAAACTAATCGCTGGCTGACTAGGATTATTACCTAAATCTACTAAATAATAATCAGTCATACTATCAAACACTATATTATTCTTCGTACTATCACAAGTCTTACCACTACTATCTAATACTCCCAAATTAACCCCATGAATTGTAATGGTATTATTACTAAGATCAGAACCAACCTCTTTACACACTTTAGTAACCGTATTATTATTCTCTCTAAAATATAAACTTGTCTTATAAATAACTGGTATAAATATATCTAATGAGCCATCTCTTACACTCTTAACATTAACTTTAAAATCTTCTACATTATCATAAATATCTTCACCATTAGTGGTCTCTAAAATAACTGTATCATTTTCTATATGACAATTTAAATAATCAGTATTTTCTTCATATCCACCATAAGTACTTTTCTTATAAACAGTGCAAGAAAAATCATTACTAGAGCTTCCGTTTATCTTAGACTTAAACTGTGTCTTATCATTATTTTGTCTTCTTCCCCCATTAAAATATAAATATTCTGGTATATCTGTATTATCTAATTTAATATTTGAAACATTAACCTCAAAACTAGTTTCACCACAAATTGATCCTTTTATTTTAATGGTAACAGTTCCAATACTATTTCCTTTTATATAAAAGTAATTCTGATTATTTAAAGTTATTGTACTTCCAAATGAACTATTATTTGCTGATATACTAGCAGCACTACTATCAACTGATACAGTAATTCTTCCTGTACCACCAGCCTTAAGATCTACTCTCTTAGCAGCCTCACCTACAATAACATTCGTAATATGCGTTACTACATCTAAATCATAAACTTCTCTAGTTATAACCTTACTAATACCTGCATGATCTTCACTTATCGTAAAACTTTTTTCACCTGTATTATAACCACTATTCATATATAGAACGTCTCCCTTTATAGTAGCATTCAAATCATCACTAATCCCACTAAGAGAAAACTCGCCATAATTCTTCCCCGTAATCTTAAAAAGTTCATTAGTAAGTGTCTTCATACACATCTTAGGTGTATATCCATCTATATCATAATTAACAACATACACCCCTAAATTCATATGTCGATATAACTTTTTTTCTGCTCCTTCATCATCTCTGTATGTACCAGTTACTTGTACTTGATAATTTCCATCACTTCCAGCACCATTATCATTTAAAGTAATAACTAAATCATCACCAACAACCTTACAACTAAATGGACCTGTCGCTTCACATGTAATACTTTTAAAAGTTCCTTTAGTATAAATCTTAGTTTTAAATTCCTCATGAAGTCCCCAATAAAAATCTTTCTTTGTAGTTCCTAAATTAAGTGAATAATTACCATCAACTGCTGGGCATGAATAATTCTTATCTTTTATATCATAAAAAGTAGCACTTATCGTTACTGTAGATGGATCATAACATAAAAGAACATTACCACTAAGTCTTCCACCAGTAACTGGATTGCCAACATAACTAGCATCATCTTTAGTAGTATCATACTCTAAATAACCTAGACCTACTAAATCATCAACACTTATTATGCACTCATCATACGCATCATCATTAATAACTCCAGATTCTAACCCATTAGTACACTTCTGATAAGTATTAATATTATCTTCACCATACTTAGAAGCACTAGTTTCAATAGTACTAATCTTAGAATTTAAAATACTCTCTTTTGTATTTTTTGAAATATTAGTAACCGCTGGTATCAAAATAACCATAATAATTGCAAGTATTGTAATAACTGCAAGAAGTTCCACCATTGTAAAACCCTTATGGTTCTTCATAAAATCACCTCTATTCTGCTATCTTAAAATAAATATTAGATGTAAAATCATTTCCATTAGAAGCAAGCATTTTAACCCTTAACTCCCTAAGACTAGTATTTTCAAACTCCTTATAATTAACAAAATCATTCTCATCTATTATTGCTCCATCAGGAACTTTACGCACAAAATTACGTGTCCTCTCATCACTAGTTAAATTATTATTAACACATTCATATTTAATATATCTTGCATCATCAGTTAATGATAACTTCTTTACAATAAGTTCATTTAAATTACTTTCCCTAAAAGCATTAAAAGTAATTGTAACACTTTTCTTCGCATCTAAACTCACACTCTTAACTCCATACCTATTAATATCCGTACTAATCGTATCAATTAAAATGGTATCTAATACTTCAAAATCAACTTCTAACTTACTCTTCTTATATAACCCATTAACTGTAATTAATAATCTTGTAATAAAAATAAGAATAATTGACACAAGCACAATAGATACAATAATCTCAACAAGAGTCATCCCCTTCTTATTCATTACTATCACCAAACCTTAATGAAGCATACTGATAAATAGTCGGATTATTATTAAAATTATTCTCATCTACATACATAACAATAATTCTATAACCACTTTCCTTAGTTGGATCTAACTTTTTAATATAATTCTGGGTAGTAGCCTCTAAATCAGATAACTCCCCACTATTAATATCACTAGTAAACCACTTAGTAAAATAAATAGAATTTATTCTCATATTAGTAACTAATGATTTAAAATAAGTATCACCCTTACCTAAACAATCACTATTACCCTGACAATAAATATACACACTAGAGCCATCATAACCATTAAACCCACTATCTTCAAAATACTCTTTAACTAAATTAGTCTTATAAATATATTCTGTATTATCATAATAACTCTTTCTTTGTACAGCACTAATAACATTCATATAACCACCATAAAGCATAATTAAAAGCACACACAAAACAAGAATAACTACAATTGTCTCTACTAAAACAAAACCCTTATTCTTCATAATACCTCCTAATCATGCTTAAAATTAATATTACACTTACTAGCATGCCCATTATTCTTATACTTAAATAAATACTTAGTATTACTTTCATTAGTAATTGGACTAATCTCATAATCATTATAATTACAACTTACTTCATCTAATTCATAACCCGCATAAGGAACAATCGTAAAAGAAATCTCATCATCATCTATAAAATCCTTTTTAATAAATGAAACTGTACCATCAAAATAATCTATATTATTATCAAGCCACTCTAAACTAACAATATCATTATAAGCGTAAGTAATATCCATAAGTAATAAATTAGTATAATAAGTTCTATTAGTGTTATAAGTACTCTGTTTACCAACAATCATATAACTAAGAGTTTCACTACCAGTTAAATCAACTATTTTAGAAACACTCTTCCAACCATCATTATTAGAAGTACTAATAACCCTACTACTATCTATAACATCACCACTCACTGTATTAGAAACAAACACATCACTAGTATAACCAATACTAGGTTGATAATATTCCATACGAATATAATATTTATGAGTAGAATCTACACTTATTGGCTGAGACAAATTACCACTTGATCCCGTCTTAATAACACACCTCTTACCAAAATCTGCAACCTGAAAATTACCATTATTTTGAATACTCCAATCAGTAAGATTATTATTAGCATCCAAACTATTAAAATTACCATTACGCACTAAATTAGTAATACTCTTTCCACCATCAACACTAGCATAAGAAACATATAAACTTATACTACCACTACCATTATTAATTTTATCTTGAATCTCACCATTATATCTATCAAAAATAGTCTTATTTGCAATATAATTACTCAAAAGAGCCGTCAAAATAGCAATAAAAGCAAGAAAAAAAGTATAAATCAAACTAGTAGCAATAAACCCACTCTCATTCTTCATAACACCAGCCCTATTCTCTTTAAATTATAACATTATCTTAAAAGAAAAAAAAGCCCTAACTAAAAGTTAGAACTCTATAATTAATTTATAATATAAGGATTATCACTCGTACCATTTCCGGTTACGTTGGTCGTCGACTTAAGAGAAATTGAAGGGCGAACCCCGTAGGCGTTGCGCACGCCGTCGTTGCCGAAGAAGCCATAGCTGCCGCGAACGAACCAAACGCCAGCGCCACCATTGATGAAGCCGACCGGCGACAAAGAAAACCAATAAGTATCTGTAGCATTTTCTTGTAAATATGTTGTTGTATTATTTTGAGCATAAGCATATCCAGCAAACGCTAGTTCATCTGCTGTTATTAAGCCTACTTTTGAATTTATTTTACTTAATTCTCCATTACATTTTAAACTTGGGCCCGTGCCTCCAGCACTACCACTAGTACCTACTAATCTCTGTGTAGCACCATAATATG